>Ga0207671_10005248_pt1 | contig 12029 bp, 8 predicted proteins | sample KBSC24metaG_FD_184352 | JGI IMG/M metagenome (GOLD analysis project Ga0207671, IMG submission 184352) | Corn rhizosphere microbial communities from Kellogg Biological Station, Michigan, USA - KBS C2-4 metaG (SPAdes) (version 2) | ecosystem: Host-associated > Plants > Roots > Rhizosphere > Soil... | reverse complement strand
TCACCGAGATCATCGGCACTTTCGTACTCATATTTGGGGTATTGTATATCGCCAGCCCCTCTAGTAGTCTGGGAGCATTGGATGCGCTGCCCGTAGCATTGCTCGTACTGAGTATCGGCCTTTCTCTAGGAGGCCCCACCGGCTATGCCATCAACCCCGCCCGCGACCTGGGGCCACGGATCATGCACACGTTGCTGCCAATCCCCGGCAAGCGGGACAGCGACTGGGGCTACGCGTGGGTACCCATTCTCGGGCCTGTGCTGGGAGCTTTACTGGCGGCCATGGTTTTTAAGGCGTTGTAAAAACTGACCACAGGCACGCTGCCCGGGGATCACTATTGGGCGAAAAAAATCCCCGCCGTGGGGCAGGGATCACTAATCAAATTCCTAAGCCAAATTATTCTTCTCATTCACAGGCATATACGTAAAAATATCCTTCTTGGATTCTTTTTTCCCAAAAATGATCTTCTCGGGTCATAATCCCCCTCCCTTACCATGCCATATAGGTTAACTTTTACCCCTTATGGATATGTGAATTGTTTAACGATTAAATTAGAAATCCTCTTTATATTTATTACCCCAGACCCTTTTTCCTGAACTCTGTCGCTTTTAAATTACTGACCCTTCCCAAAACACCGCTCCGGATTAGTAGCCCTATGGTTATCGCTACACTGATTAGTTTCCAAATTCGCTATTAAAGGAAACAATTGAACCTTATGCCTATACACAGTACAACACCCACATTGAGGGGGGCGATCCTGCGTCCCCTCTTGCCAGAGCCATCCGGTACAACGGCTTTCCCCGACGTCCGGGAGCTCCAATCCTCTGGTTGTTTCAGCAGCCTGTTATTTTATGATGATCAATGCCCTGACTTCTGCATCCGTCTAAGCAACTACTTTTTGGGAGCCGATGCGGGATGGTTTGAAAAAAGCAGCGGCGATCGTCTCCTGGTCCTGCAGTTCGTACTGCATGACTGCCTCTATTACAAGCTGGGCGACCACGAGCGTAGATCCATGTCCGAAGGACAGTTTAATTTTTTTGGCGCTCCTTCTATCAGTAAGATCAACTGGTTTGATGCTGCCAACAGCCATGCAGATACACTGGACATTCACTTCTCTCCAGCTCATTTGAAGCAGCTGGCAGACGACTATCCGGAGTTCACTCGCTGGATTGCCAAAAGAGAGTCTTCCTCCGAGCTAAGCGCCACACCCGCTTCGGTAACACCCATCATGCTGCGCATGCTGCATGCCATCATCGATTGCTCTTACACCGGCGAACTGCGGAGGACATATATGCAATCCAAAACAGCCGCGCTCCTGCTGCTGGCGTTAGAACAGCTTATCCATCATCCGTCACGCGAGAGTACAACCATTCCTCTTAGGAAGTATGACCTCGAGAAATTATACGAGGCCAGGGAGTTCCTGTTGCACAACATTGAGAACCCTCCCACGCTGAAGCAGCTGGCGCATAAAATAGGAATGAATGAGTTCAAGCTCAAAAAAGGATACAAGCAGGTCTTTGGCACTACCATTTTCGGCGACTTCAATAAGGTCAGAATGGAAGAAGCAAAGAACTATCTTTTAGGGACAGATAAGAGCATCGCCGATATTTCCATGCTTGCCGGCTACGACGATCCCCCCAATTTCATACGAGCATTCAAACATTATTTCGGTTTAGCCCCCAACCAATTCCGTAAGCAATATCTTACAGCCAACGGAAATATGAGATCATGAACATCCGGATCGAGGCAGCGCAGGCCGGAGAGATAGCATTGTCTCCCGTCCTGCCTTCTTCATTACAACCGCTTCAGATCCCGGATACCATTGGGTATGGCGCCGCGGGTCCCTATGGCCATGTGCTGATGCAGCAGATGGAAGGAGAAGGCATTACCGCCATCTATCACTCTCTGTATTTCACCCAGGGTGATCAGGTAATATACAGAAGCGATGAGCCTGCCATACGCCTGCAGATCATACTGCGCAATAGTTACCATTATGAATCCATGCACCTGGGAAAGGGTATACTGCATGAGAGAGGCATCAGTCTCAACTATGTGCCGCTTGTCAACGCCTCGCTAAAAATACGCCCGGGCGAGACGTATAGTCATTTTTCCGTCTATTATCAAAAAGAGCATCTCCTAACCCTGCAAAGCAGTTTTCCAACGCTCATACCTTTCCTGGCAAAGATCTGCGTTGAACAGCCTGCGCTATTCGGCGAAAACTATACGATAGCCGATGCCGCCATTCTATCAGTGGTTGACAATATCCTGGGATGTACGTACAGTGGTCATGTACGTGAACTGTATATACATTATTTATGTACAGAGCTGCTCTTGCTTTCTCTCGTACGTATGACATCGAACACCCCATCCTCCGGCACTATTGGGGAAGAAGATGCATATCGTATTTATAAGGCCAAAGAATTGCTCCTTCAGGATATGGGAAGTTCCATTTCCTTGTCTTCACTGGCTGAAGAGACAGGGCTTAGTATTTATAAATTGAATCATGGCTTTAAAGCCATTTATGGCATAGGGGCAGCAGAGTTCCTGCATGAATCCAGAATGAAAATGGCGCACCAGGCTCTTTCTGAAACAGATACGACTATTGGCATTGTTGCCCGGGCCAGCGGTTACTCACATCCTCATGCCTTTGCACTGGCTTTTAAGAAATATTTTGGATATACTCCCGCGTTTGTACAACGCAGTAGCCGCGCGGCCTTCTTCATTTCATCATTTATTGTTTTTTTAATCCCTTTTTCATAAGTCATCGGTCTTTACTGAAAAGTATATTTGTCTATACAAGCAGATTCTATTTTAACACTCTCTACGTAAATAAATACTTACAAATAAGGTTCTGGAAAAGGCTAAGGTTATAGCAATCCCATATATACACCTGATCGGTTAAGTAGCCTGGATGGGACAAATGCGGCAAACATATCTAGTCAACGGGCCATCAATACTACATAACCAGCCGCATTTGCCATATGGAGTTCACATGAGCGTTTCATTCAGGCTACACCGTCGGGCATTGAACAATTAACGGGTGGGATTGAATTAACATTATTTAAAAGGGTATAAAGCTTTATTCTATGTATGAGATTCTTCAACCTTCGGGAAATACTATTCCCGTGCTCCGGACTCCGAGGCATATCAGCAATGCTTCATATAATAACATCCAAAAGCTATCTATTATTATTCCTGCATTTAACGAGGAAGCAACTATCTCCATCATACTGGACAGGGTCAGCGATGTGGAGCTGATCGGCAATATAGCCAAGGAGGTCATTGTCGTAGATGATTGCTCACATGATGACACGAAGCTAATGGTGCAGGAATATATGGCGGATAATCCAGCTCTTGTTATACATTATTTACGGCATGACAAAAACCAGGGCAAGGGCGCAGCAATCCACACCGGCATTCAGCATGCCACAGGTGAATATCTCCTCATACAGGATGCTGACCTGGAATATGACCCCAAAGAATACAATACCTTACTCGAACCAATTCTGAATGGTCATGCCGATGTTGTGTACGGGTCAAGATTCATGGGAGGTAAACCCCATCGCATTCTATTCTTCTGGCATACCATAGGCAATCGTTTCCTCACCTTCTGCTCTAATCTATTTACCAACCTTAACCTTACGGATATGGAGACGGGGTATAAAGCCTTCCGGACATCCCTGATCCAACAAATCCCGCTTAAAGAAAAAAGGTTCGGCTTTGAGCCCGAGGTCACTGCCAGGATCTCAAAGGTGGATGGTGTGAAGATCTATGAAGTGGGGATATCCTACTATGGGAGGACGTATAAAGAGGGGAAAAAAATAAACTGGCGCGACGGCGTTCGTACAATCTTCTGCATATTTAAATACTCGTTCTCTTCTGGCGGCAGAAAGCATATGCAGCCAGTAAGAACATCGCAGGATATTAAGCCTGAAATCCTCGACAAATCAATATAATATTCGCTAAAAAGCCAATCTTACAAAACCGGCTCGGCATATTCATGTGTTAACATATATATGTCAATTTCCACATCCATATCCATTTAATTTGAATACACGCTTTAAATCTCATTCCATGCAAAAGAATAATAGAAGCCAATATCTGATAATGATCAAAGAAAGAATTGAGTGCAATCTTAAATATCCGTTGAGCATATCTGAACTGGCTAGGGAAGCTGGGGTCAGCCGGTCTAAGCTACAACACGAATTTCCGTTTGTATTTGGGGACAATATCCAAAGCTACCAACTAGCCATACGAATTAATGCCGCTAAAGACTACATTGAAAATACCGATCAGCCGCTCAAAAGGATAGCAAACAACGTCGGGTATAAAAATTACAGCAGTTTCATAAGGGCGTTCAAAAGAAAGACTGGTCAGACGCCAGAGGAATATAGATTTAAAGAAATCGCTCAAAAGAGGTTTTGAAAATCGCCACCTCGCTAAAAGACATGAAATTCCTGCTGCTTATAATAACATCCATTTGGAACATTCATGCAGAGGCCCAAAGGCTTTTTTGGGTGCAAGGTAAGGTAGTAGACTCCACGGGAATGGCTATACGTGGCGCTTCAATTAGTCTTAAATCAATAAACGGCACGCTTTTTCAAATAAGCAAAGCTGACGGGAGCTTCTCGTTTCGTTTGCTTCATACGGATTCCATTTGGATAACCGTCACAAGCAAGGGATATAGCTCATTTCGAGAAAAGTTCTACACTGATTCGGCAAAACCAACATTGATCATCCCATCCATTGTAATGAAGCTCTTGTATCAGGAATTATCGCCAGTGACTGTTCTAAGATCCAAGCCGGTAATGATTCGTGAGGATACGACCGAATTCTCCGCGAACGCATTTCACGTATTTAACGGCGCAGCAGTGGAAGACCTATTAAAAAGGTTACCGGGCGTCGAGGTCGGTATGACTGGAAATGTGATATTCCTTGGAAAGAATATAGGTCGTGCAAGAGTAGACGGTAAGGATTTCTTTGGAGGGGATGTTTTGACTGCTATCCGAAATTTACCTGCGGATATTGTCGACAAGGTCCAGGTTATCGATGACTATGGCGATAAAGCAAGATTGACAGGCGTTAAGAGTGGTGAACCTGTACAAATCCTCAACATCATAATAAAAAAGGACAGGCGACATGGGCAATTTGGGCAAAGTGAAGCTGGGGTGGGGACCAAGGGCAAATATACTGGAACCTTATCGGCTAATGCGTTCAATAAAGAAAAACAATTATCATTTGATGGAGGGATAACCAATAATAGCCCTCAAACTGCTGATTATAGTAAATCCGCAGCTATACATTATGCAGACAAATGGTCTAAGGGTTTGACCTCCAACGGCTGCATTGTATATTCCACCAATGATCAGACGGCGACAAACAAAATATTGCAAGATACACGTTTAGTAAATGGCACTATGCATCAGGAGCAACAAAACAAGGAAGAAAGCGTTGCGAGAAATGCAAATTTCTCCTTTTCTTTGAATCATACGCCAAATCCCAATCTCACTCTCCGTTTAACGCCTCTTCTACGAATTCAAAATGTCGAGCAAAGCATTACGTCCGCTTTTAGCAATTTGGAAAAGAACGACAGCTTCTCAAAAAGCACCGATGGCCATGGCCTCAATAAAGTAGAAAATAAATTATTCCAAGGTGGCGCCGACCTATATTTCGAAAGAATATTGAAGCATTCAAAGAACAGGTATAGCGTTCAGCTGAACTTCCAATACTCTAATGGCCAGCACAATGAAGACATTACAAATTCATCTATCATAAGAACAGATACTCTAGCAACCACTTCATCGAAACGTTACCTGACAAATGTCGGAAATATCAACAAAACTCTCAACTCAATAGAAAGTTTCTATATACCATCGAATAGAAATTCCTTTTTCGAATTTGGGCATACACTTCAATACTCTTTCTCACGTAGCGATCGGGCCACTCTGCAGCCAATAAATAATACTTTTGAAAAAGTAGACTCTCTCAGCAACCTGTATGATTTTCTAATGATGACGAATAGATTCCATATAGGTTATATTGCCTCATTTGGAAAAACAAACTTAACAGCCGGCATCGATGTACAACCTGGATATATCAGAGGCCACTCGGGAAGTAAGGAAGGAGATGAGAAATACTATTACTTCAACCTACTTCCAATCGTTGAGTTTTCCTATGCGATGTCCAAAAACAATAGACTTACCCTGCAATATAATAGTACAGCGCAGGCCCCGGAATTAAGACAGTTGCAGCCGTTTACAGACCTGAGCAATCCACAATACCCAGTCACAGGTAACCCTGCACTTAAACCTTCGCTTAATCAATCAGTTTCTGTTCAATATGAACAATCATTTCTGGAAAAAAAAAGCGTCCCTTCCTTCAGCGTCGGAATGAGCTTTACAAACATTCAAAATATGGTGATAGCAAATTTCCTACATCCCAATGACAGCAGCGTCGTCATCGAACGGACCGCATATCTGAATGCCAATGGTTTCAATACGATACAGGGCCGTTATCAATTGACCTTTCCCACAGCGTTCTCTAAAAAGCTAAGGGTACTATTGGGGGGCAGCCTGGCCAGGCAGCACACCGTCTCGATGACAGACAACATACTTTATTCCTCCGTCAGCCTAAACTGGTCTCAAAATATCCACGTGATACTTGATATTCCGGATATCCTGGAGACTGATTTGTCCGGCAACTATAGCAGAACGGCCACCAACTACAACTCCGGCAATACTGCTACCTCAAGATCTTCCACAGCCAGCTGGCAATTTGGAGATCAGATTTATATCCGAGGTCATTGGATATTTACCCAGTCGCTAACACAAGTGTTCACAAATGAAGGTGGTCTGAAACTTAAGACAAATCCCGCTCTTGTGAACGCAATAGTCCAAAAAAGGTTTCTCAAAACCAACAAGGCTTCTGTCACCTTTACTGCATATGATATCTTCAACGAAAACAATGGAGTGAGTCAGACAGTAACACCCTTAAGTGTAACAATTCAGCAGAGCCAATTCGTTGGTAGATACTTTTTATTAAGCTTTTCCATCCGACTGCAGAACTTTAAAGAGTAAGGGTAAACCCCAGTGATAAATTGCGTGATCGGTCTATACTATTGCACGATCTGCGGATAAGGTTACTGTAAATTGCTAGTGAATTCAATTGCATATATGAACAACATTTTGAAAACAACGGGTCTATCCTCGAATGGTGATAAGTCCCTTTTTCCGTTGAACCATCCTGTATATCGAGCATATTTCTGGTCCGCAATCCTGGGAACGTCGATACAATTCATCATTTTCAAATTATTGTATCCCTTTCCGGACTTCTTCTCCGACTCATATAGCTATATCTATGCAGCATCTGCCAATCTCGATGTGAGTATCTGGCCAATAGGCTATTCCAAACTATTACGCATATTCCATTATATAACACATTCGGACACAATACTTGTAGCTTTTCAATACTTCTTCCTCATGTTGTCTGCATTGTATTTCTTCTTTACTACTATCCATTTCTTCAACCCATCCAAACCCTATAAGATCACTTTATTCATCTTCCTCTTCCTTAATCCCTTATTTCTCTATTTGGCCAACTATGTGAACAGTGATCCGATCTTTGCAGCACTTAGTCTATTATGGATCACTCAGTTACTGTGGATCCTGTTTAAGCCCAACATCACCCTCCTATTTACCCACGCGCTCTTGTTGTTCCTTTGCTTCACAGTGCGAAATAATGCTTACTACTATCCTATCGTATCGATTGTCGCATTCCTTCTGTCAAGGCAAAAAAGACATTTCAAAGTAATAGGAATTACCTTACCCTTCCTCCTGATCATACCCTTTATCATACACACCAGGAACGAAGCCTTCAAACTTACCGGCACCCATCAATTCTCCTTATTTACGGGTTGGCAATTAGCCAATAACGCCCTTTACATGTATGACAAGATAGAAGTGGATAGCACAAAGTTCACGAGCGCCGGTAGCAGAGAACTAGATCACTTGAGTAAACAATTTATAAGAGAAATACCCGCTGACTTTGAATTCAGGAAATACTTGAATATTTATGTAGGAAACTATTTTATCCGTCAGCCCGAATCACCATTGAAAGTGTATCTTACAGAGCATTATGACATTTCAGATAATCATAACATAACCATCGCGTGGGGAAAGTCTTCAGCGTTGTTTGCCGAATATGGCACCTCTCTCATCAAAGCACACCCAGGTGCCTATTTCCGATATTTTATTTTGTTGAATACAAAAAACTATTTTCTTCCTCCTCTTGAGAAGCTATCTGTATACAATCTGGGTGTTGATAACGTACCTGTTGTTGTACAGGAATGGTTTGACTACAAAACCCCCGATGTATGGTGCGTCTCAAATAAAATACAGAAATATATACTATACATATTACCTCCTGCCTTCTTGTTCGTCAACATTTTGTATGCGGCAACGTTGATCGGCTTTGTTGTAAAGAAAAGATATGCAAAATCGGGAAATATCTTTAATTCTGCTATGATAGTATTATTCTTGCTCATATTCCTGAACTTCCTATTTACCGTGCTAGCGACAATAAATGTTTTCAGGTACCAGGTATTCCCAATGGTAGCTTGCCTGATGTCATTTTTAGTGCTAAGTAGTGTATTGGACACAATAGTCAAACGGTCAGAAATAAAAGGATTAGAAAGCTCCTTGGCTCACAAATTGGCCTAAATCAAATATTAATTAGTTATAAACAATATATGAGGAAACTACTTCTCTTTTCGGCAATCCTTCTTGTTTCAGCAGGAAGTATTGCATGGGCCCACAACTTGGGGAAAGGGTACAGACGTCATAAAGCCAATGCAGAAACATTTCCTTCTCTTCACTTCCTATCGATAGATAGCACGACTGTTCTAAATACCAGCGGGGTCTTATTCGGCAAGTCGACCTTGTTCATATACTACAGTCCGGACTGCGAGCACTGCCAGCAATTGGTGGAAGGCGTTAAAGAAAACATGAGACTGCTGGCGAACACTAATATATATCTGATCAGCCCAATGCCCATCGAGGAATTAAAGGCCTTTTATGCGACGTTTCACCTTTATAACTATAAAAACATAACAGAAGGGATGGATTTCAAATACGAATTCTTTAATTACTTTCAAACAATATCATTTCCCAGTGTATCGATTTATGATACTAAAAAAAGGTTAGTAAAACTATTTAGACAGCCGGTAAAGATAGAAGATATCCTGGCAGCTATTCATTCTATCCAGCCATAATTCTTAGATATGCAATTGAGTCCCGAAAATACTATCACCTCAATAGAACCAGCGATCAACGGCCGCTTGAAAACACTCGACGAATACAACGAATTATTGGACAGCCACGGTTTGGCGTACAAAAAGGTGGATTATTATCTACAGGTCGGAGATATTCGCCAGGTGCAGGGATGGATATTACATATCACGATAGTCAGATCTCAGATAAAGGAAGTATTTGAGAGGATCCTACCCACCCTGCTTGAATCGAATATTCCGTTCAAAATCATACAGAATAAGTCTGTCGCAGGCAGTTTGCTGGATGGAAGCCTGGGCCATGCTGTAGTAGGGAAAGTCATGAGTATATATACTCCGGAGAACGTTAATATTGTATCCCTGGCAAGAGAGTTAGCTTCTCTGACCACCTCATTTAAAGGCCCTACAATATTGACCGATATTCATTTGGGAGGGCTTGTCTATACCCGCTATGGCAGTTTCGATCCGGTGATCATGAATGACGTTTCAGGCAAGGAGGAAAGATTCATATATGATCAAAAGGGAGAGCTGGTAAGAGATATTTATAAAATCCCATTTCAGATGCCAGAAGGGGTTAAATGGCCATTTGAAGGGATTGCAGATCCGATTTGCCCACCCATAAAACAAATATTACACGGCATTTACAAACCAGTGACAACTCTTAAATCAGACGCCAAAGGCAATGTGTTAAAAGCGCTCTACTTACGCAAACCGTTCTTTCTTGGTTGGTGCGTCATCAAAGAGGGCAAAAAAGACATGTGGAGCGATGAGAGTGGAAGGGATATCCCTGATAGATTGGCTTGGCAGAAGGAGCTTCATGAGTCAGTACAGGATGTAGTACCTATGCCAAAGATCTTGGACTTCTTTGTTGAAAATGAGGATACTTACCTTGTTATGGAATACATCAGAGGCCGGTCGTTCTTGGATACTATTCGGGAACTTAATAAGAATTGCGAGACTTGGGAGAGCATACCTGTTAAAGATAGGGTGGTTATATTAGACTATATCTTACAAATGATCTCGATAATTAGCCGGCTTCATAAAAAGGGATATGTACATCGCGACATAACACCCGTCAACTTCTTAATAAAGAGGGATGAAAAGCTTGTGCTTATAGACAATGAATTATCTTATTCTTTGATTATTAAAAAACCATCCCCCCCTTTTGAAGCTGGCACGAATGGCTTTATGTCTCCCGAACAGGTTGCCGTCAGTACACCGACATTCAAAGAGGATATTTACGGTTTAGGCGCAACCATAATTGTCGCCATAACAAGCCTATCGCCGATAGCTTTTGACGCCTCGGATCTACTTGGATTGAAGAATAGTCTTTCATTCTTTATTGACGACGAGAAAGTGACGGAGATGATCACAGGTTGTTTGGATTCCGATCCGAAAAAACGGCCGGCCATAGAGTCGATCCTGAATACCTTCAAAAACTATAGAGCGAAGATCAACCAAACTTCATCTTCGCCGGATCGACATTTCAAAACAAAAAGAAGATATAAAATAGAAGATGTCATCACTGGAGGCATAGCCGGCCTGGTAAATGAGCCGACCTTAATAGTCAATGATCTATGGCAATCGAGAACCAAATCCAAGGACGAGATCTCCGGTAAACAAATAAATGAGTTTGGAAAATCAGGCGGGCTTTATGAAGGAATTACAGGTCTCCTGTATTTTATAGCGCGCGCCAAAAAATGCGGGTATGATATTAGCCCTTGTCAAAAGGCTTACGAAAAGGGATGGGATTATATAGGATGCAATTATTTGGAAGCACTTCCAAATATCACCCCAGGTCTGTATGGTGGAGCAGCAGGTATTGCCTTGGCGCTAAAAGAAGGGATTGAAGGTCGACTGCTTGAAAACAACATCGAAAACAAGTCCTATCTGTCTCGATGTCTTAACATTGCGCCTGTAGGCCTGGACCTTGCAAGTGGTGTTACAGGACAGGCAATTTCAGCGATGCAATGTAGGGATCATCTGGGCAACGAAGACCTCGAGCATCTGCTGCAAGGCTGTCTTACATTATTATTAGGCCCGCGTCAAAAAATAGGATACTGGATAATGGCACAGGATCAGGCCGGTAGAAAGAGCAGCGCGTCTAGCTTTTCCAATGGCAATACAGGTATTGTCTGGTTTTTACTTCACTATTGTGAACGCTATAATGATGAAGCTGTCATAAGAATGGCTATTCAAGGTTTGGACGCCTGCAAAAAGTTATTCTTATTATTTAAGAAAATGTTCAAAAAGTACGGCTACTCGGTCATTTGTAATGACCCAAGAACAAGAAGTGGCTTACCTGGCCTTATCCTCATTTTTATCAAAGCATATAAAAGTTTCAACGACGGAATATTTATGGAAATGGCGGAGTATCTTCTATCGCAGTATCCTGCAAATATCGTTCATGAAAATTATAGTCAGGCAACAGGCATTTCAGGTTTAGGAGAACTTTATCTCGAGGCCTATAAAGCATTCGGTAGCATTGAATGGCGGCGCCGTGCGGATTGGATCTCCGATCTTTTCTTGAACACATGTAGAAAAGGCCCGACGCCGAATACATATTACTGGTTGACTGGCAATTATAGTTTCCCTACTGCGGATTTTATGGTTGGGAACAGTGGGATTATTCATTTTTTGATACGGTATTTAGATACTGACGAAATTGGTTATCGCATTTTGCTATAATATTTTGATCTGTACTGTTATCAAGTCAAACCTTATTAATGATACGCGCTAAGATTTC
>Ga0207671_10005245_pt1 | contig 12031 bp, 8 predicted proteins | sample KBSC24metaG_FD_184352 | JGI IMG/M metagenome (GOLD analysis project Ga0207671, IMG submission 184352) | Corn rhizosphere microbial communities from Kellogg Biological Station, Michigan, USA - KBS C2-4 metaG (SPAdes) (version 2) | ecosystem: Host-associated > Plants > Roots > Rhizosphere > Soil... | reverse complement strand
TTGAGCAGGTTGTCGAACGCAAATTTCGGTTGCGACCAGGGACCCTGGAACGGCTCGACATCATCGCCAAACCAGCCTTCGTAACCGAATTTCAACGTGTGAGTGCCCTTGACGTGAGTCAGCACATCGCGCCAATGCCAGTTGTGTTGGATGAAGTCGCCCTGTGCGAAGCCAACGCCATATGCCTGGCCGCCGTCGGCATTGATTCCGTTCACAGAAATCGATGGCACAGTGTAGTCTTTGGCACCGCTGCCCAGCACGCCCTCAACCCGGCTGATTCCGGCCGTTGCTTCATTCAGCGTGCTGTCAGAAAACGTATGTGTCCACGAGGCCTGTCCGGCCACCTGCCAGGTGTGGTTCAGAGCGGAGAAATCGGGCATCGGCGAAGCCGCGCCGGTCTCCAGCAGGGTGCGGAAGAGGCTGACGTAGATACGTTCTTTGTGAAAGCCCTGATCGATGCGCGCAAAGTACTGGGTGCCATTGCGGATTTGCGTTGCTCCAAACGAGCCCTGGCTGATCATAGCCAGCCCGCAAGGAACGCCGTTCTGTCCAGCGCCAGTTCCGCATGCTGTGCCGAAGACATCCGCTGCGGTTTGCTGTATTGTCACGGACCCCACCCCGGAAGGCACATACTTGGTGAGAATGCCGGTTCCGATCGTGTTCGGGTAGTTCGCCTTCGCAAAGGAAATAAAATCAGGGGACGCGAACGTTACGAATCCGCCAGCGCTCGCTGATGAGCGTAGAGGTTCAATAGCGAAATAGAAAAAGCTGTTGTGATGCGGGATAATTGGTCCGCCGATAGCAAAGTCCATGTTGTTTGAGTGGAACGGCTTATACGGACTGTCTTTCGACGACACAAAGTGCTGGTTCGCGAACATCCCCTGGTAGTTGAACCAGTCTGATGCAGACCCGTGGAATGAATCCGTTCCCGATTTCGTGGTGAAGATCGTCTGCAGGCCGGCCGCGCGGCTGTGCTCGACGGAGAACGTGTTCACCTGTACGCTTGTCTCCTGGATCGACTCCGGCTGAGGCGTAAGGTTCAACACGCCTTGCCGAATTCCGCTGGTGACATCAAGTCCGTCGATAACGTACTGGTTGTTGTTCTGACCTTGACCGTTGGCGCTGGCATCTACCTGTTCTTCAGTCGAGAAATTGTCCACGCCCGAAGCAGGGCTGCCGGAGGAGCTTGTTCCGAGGCCTGAAACGCCTGGCGCCATCGTCACGAGCGTCACCAGGTTTCTGCCCACGATCGGCAACTCAGCTACCCCTTTGTTGTCTAGCGTCAGTTCTGTGCGGCTGTCGGCGGTATCGATGATGGGTGCCTGAGTGCTGACAACCACTGATTCGCTCGCAGAACCGACCCGCAATGAGATCGGCAGGTTGACGTTTTGCTCCGTCAGCAAGGTCACTGACGTTTCTGCCTTTGAAAACCCCGTAGCTTCAACAGTGATCTTGTAGTTCCCAGGGGCGAGGCTGACGAACCGGTAATTGCCCGACGAGTCGGAGGCCGCAGCCTTCCTCTCTCCAGTGGCAACGTTCAGCAGTTCGATTTGTGCCTTCGCGACGCCTGCTCCCGTCGGATCCTGGATTACGCCCTGGATGTTCGCGGTGAATTGCGCGAACGCGGGGGCGGCCCATAGAGCCAGCAAGGAACACAGCGAGATAGCAAGGTAGAGCACCCTGCGTCGTGACATGAACACCTCCTGAAACACAAATCGGGGTTATTTGGTCTGGATTCAGAAAACGTTTCCCCGGTTTCTCAACCTTGTAGAAGATGCTCGAATTGAGTGTCAATGGGTTCTATGTACTATGCGTGCTGGCTCAGCGACTCCAGCCCCGGTTTTGAACCAATCCGACTGTTTCACGAATCGTGACGAGTCGATTACCGACGATGTTCCTATAAATCTCGTGGAGACCGTTCGGCCAGTAGATGTCGAGATCCACTTCTGTCGAACCACCGAGCCCGAAATGAAGACGCGGGTCGTTGCAGGAGTAGTAGCTGGATTGACTCACCAAAGCCTGCGCCTGGATCTTACCCGCATAGTGAGCAACGACACGAGCTCCGATCGCGCTTCGATTCGACTTCACGCCTTCCAATTTCACCTTGATCCAGTTCTGCTTGACCTTCATATCGTTTCGCAGAAGAGATGGAGGTTCATTCATGTTGACGATCAGCACATCAATGTCGCCGTCATTATCGAAGTCTCCGAAGGCGCAACCCCGGCTGCTGTGTGCCGCAGAGATTCCGTCTCCTCCTTCCGATTCAAGCTCCTCGAATGTGCCGTTTCCCAGGTTCCGAAAGAGCACACGCCGCGTCTTGTACGGGTATTGAGGCAGTTTCTTCTCCACCTCCGGGTACACACTTCCGGTTACAAACAGCACATCAGGAAATCCATCGTTATCCAGATCGAAAATCCCCGCTCCCCAACTCGTGAAGCGTGTTTCTACACCGATCTTGGCTGCCCGAGTGACTTCATCGAAATTACCCTTCCCGTCATTACGGTAGAAGCCGCTCGTATCGTCGATGAAGTGCGTTTTGAACAGGTCCAGGTGGCCATCAAGGTTGTAATCACCTATGCCCACCCCCATACCCGCTTGCTCCATCCCGTCGTCGCTGAGTGCTACGCCGCGAGTCACTCCTTCTTCACGAAAGGTTCCATCGTGGTTGTTCATGAACAGCAGGCTGGGCGTTGAGTCACACGCCACAAAAATGTCGGGCCACCCGTCTTCATCAAAGTCAGCCGTGACAACGGTCATGCCATAGCTTTCGATGGCCACGTCGATCCCTGCCTGTTTGGACACATCGGTGAAGGTGCCGTCGCCGTTGTTTCGATAAAGAATGTGTCGTCCGGTAGGCAATCCGCGCGGACCGCAATTGACCGGGATGCCTTTCCATGTCGTCCGGTAGGCAATCCGCGCGGACCGCAATTGACCGGGATGCCTTTCCAGTTGCAAGTCGATTTCTCTCCCGGAACAGGAGCGTTCTCAAACGAGAAACGTATGTAGTTTGAGACAAACAGGTCTAGATGCCCATCGCGGTTATAGTCCACGAAGGCGCATCCCGCTCCCCAGCGCGCCGGCCCCGCTTGTAGAAGACCTGCCTCTTTCGTCACATCTGTGAACGTTCCGTTGCCGTTGTTTTTGTAAAGGTGATTCTGACCGAAGTAAGTGCAGAAGATATCGTCGAAGCCGTCATTGTTGTAGTCGCCGACGCAGACTCCGTTTGCCCATCCCACTGCTTTTAGCCCAGCCGCTTCCGTCACATCCGTGAATGTGCCATCGCGATTGTTCTTGTAGAGGCGGTTCGTTGCCTCAGGTGGGGCTCCCTCGAGCCGCGTGCCTGAAAGCAAAAAGATATCCATCCATCCGTCGTTGTCGTAGTCGATGAAGGCGCAACCGCAGCCATTAGCCTCTGCGATGTACTTCTTCTTATCAATGCCTCCATAAATCACAGGAGCATGCAAGCCTGCCTGCTTCGCGACATCGACAAACTGCGCGTTGAAGGGGCGCCCGGACGGTGCGGGCTTCGCTTGTGCCTTGACGTCACGGCTGGCGATGCCCTGTTGTTGGGTAAGTAACCGCTGTGCGGATGCGTATATCGATAGAGCCAAGAAAGAACGGCGATTCAGTGTCATTGAAAGCCAAGCTTAACGAGCCAATTATGGCTGCTCAAGCGCGAAGAGGTAAAGGGCGGCGCAGTGTTGCATCTAGTTGTCTGACGAGACGACCAGCTTATATCGGTTGCGCTCTCCCTCCTGCTTTGTGGCTTCCTGGCGAGCCTTCGCGAGCCTTTTGAGCAAGTCGGGAATCTCGGTCTGGTTGCCGCTTTTTCGCAGTGCAATGACGAGATGATAGAGAGCGCTCTGATCGGCGGGAGTCTGCTGCAGGACAACCCGGCACTCCTGGGCGGCAAGTGCATTCTCACCGCCATCGAGATAATACTTGGCAAGCAGGTTATGAGCTGCCGTCAATGAAGGCTGCAGTCTCACCGATCGCTTGGTCGATTCAAGTCCCAGCCTGAAATCGGCCGAGCCAGGTTCCGCACCCATCTTGGAGAGAATTGCGCCCTGAAGGTAGAGAAGAAATGCGTCGTTCGGCTTATTAGCAAGTTTGGCTTTGACCGCTGCCAGCGCCTGCGCAGGATCATTCTGATTTTGTTCATTCGCAAGCATGCCTTGTGCTGCAGCACTCATTCCCAGTGTCGGATCCAGCCACTCAGCTCGCTCGAAATCACTTTCCGCTTTTTCGTAGTCGGCCAGTTGCACGTAGAGAACGCCTCGCGCCATGTAGAGCTGGGGCGCATTTGGTTGCAGCTTTAGTCCGGCGTTGAGCATCTCCACACCAGCCTGAAATGACTGGTGATCCATGGCCAGTTCCGCAAAGTCGACATATAAGCCGGTTTGCGATGGGTCCCTCACGATTGCGTCTCGCAGAATCTTCACCGCGTTGGGCGTGTCCTTGTTCGCCTCGTAGATCGCTGCCGCCAGGCGCATCGTGCTCACATCGGGGTTGGAATTTAGTGCGGTCGCCAGAGTTGCAAGCGCATCCTGCGGTTTTTCGGCGGCCAACTCAGCTGCGGCGAGCGTGCGGCGGCATCGAACATCATCGGGCCGAGATGCAAGGATCTGTTGAAAGACCTGAACTGCTTCGTCATTCCGCTGCAGCTTGAGAAGGCAGACACCATACCCTTGCAGTGCCTCGGGTTGGGACGCCAGAGCTGGGCCGGCCAGTGAAAAATGTTTCACCGCAGTTGGACAGTCGCCATTTTTCTCTGAAATTACCGCAAGCATTGCATGAGACGTCGTATCGTTCGGACGGATCTTCAAAACGCGTTCGAGCAACGGAACTGCATCCTGGCTTCCGGCGTCATACTTAATTTGCGCTGATCCTTCCAGGGCAGGCAAATAATCTGGCGAAACCTCTAGTGCGTGTTGATAGGAGGTAAATGCCCAGGGCAGGCAAATAATCTGGCGAAACCTCTAGTGCGTGTTGATAGGAGGTAAATGCAGACTTCGAATCTCTCTTGCCTGAATATGCCAGTCCGCTAAACATCCAAAGCTGCGGATTATTGGGAGCGTTGCGAAGCGCGGGTTGCAGCAGCTCAAGTGCTTTGTCGAATTCGCCTGCACGAAGGGCTGAGGTGATCGCTGAAACCTGTTCTTTTTCGGTCTGCCCGTGCACGCTAGCCACCGGTAACAGCAACAGCAACAGCGAGAGCGACGAGATTCTATGCATGAATACCCTTAACTTCATCAGTTCCGTATGCCTCTCCCGCCGCTCTGTCAACCGATAACGCAGCCGACTTGCTGAACAGTCTACCGCGTTGCATCCTGCAGGTTGGGGCTTGAACTTCTGACATTGTTGGGACGTATAATTGCCGGACCGGTCCACTGCCCCGTTCGATCCACTGCGACTGTACAGTCCGTCGATTCGAATGGGACAAATGAACCATGGCGCTTGGCCCGTCAGGAATACATGCGCAAAGCTGCGAATCGGGCAGCCCGGCACGAGGAGTGGCCTGATATGCAGCGAACTGGTCGTGACATGAACCGTTCCATGTTCACAGGCAATCTGCGGCTGCTGCCTCTCCTTTCCGTTCTATTGGTGTACTCCTGCTTAGTGGGGTGCAAACGGACGGCTCCAACAGTTGCGGTCATTCCACGCACCTGCGGAACGGCTCTCTGGGAGCCGGAGCATGCGGGTGCTGCAGCTGTTGCGCGCTCCGTCGGATTGAATGTTTATTGGAATGCGCCGATGCGAGACGACGATATTCGAGCCCAGATCTCGCTGATCGAAAAATCGGTAGACCGCGGAATGGCCGGGATCATCGTCTCCCCAATTCAGACCTTGCCTCTACGGACCCCCATCCGTCGTGTTCTCGCGAAAGGCATTCCCGTTGTTGTGATCGATACAGAGCTTGGCATACCATCCGGTCCCAATCTCAGTTACGTGTTGAATGACGAAGAGAGCGGAGGTCGTATCGCTGCTCGCAGGATCGGATCGATCCTGCGTGGACAGGGAAGTATTGCCATCGTTGGAATCCAGCCCGAGCTCAAGAGCAACACGATTCGCGAGCGAGCTTTCGAGTCCACACTCAGCCGGGAGTTCCCTGATATTCATGTCGTCGCTCGCAGATTGGGCTTGTCGAGTGTGCCGCAGGAGCAGCATAGCGCCGAAGAACTGCTTGCCGGCAACACATCGCTCGATGCAATCGTTGCCCTGTCGCTCACTGCCACGCGGGGGACATACTATGCTCTTGCCGAATTTTCCAAGGCAGGCACTATCAAACTCGTCGGCTTCGATCAGGACCTGATCCCTCCCATTCGCGACGGAGGCATCGATTCAGTTGTTGTGCAGAACACATATGAGCTGGGCCGAGCGGCAATGGAAACAATGAACCGGCAGATGCACGGCTCATCAGCTATCGCAGACGCCGTTGTTCAACCTGTCCTCATGACGCGCGAAAACCTAGACTCGGCTGAAATACGGCAAATCGAGAACATGTCCTGGTGGGCATCGCAATGACTCACCGGAGATCAAGACGCGTGTTGGTGCTCATGCTTGCCTCGGCCGTGGTCCTGATCGCCGTGGCTGCGGCAGTTCTCGTTCGATCCGCTTCCAAAGCCGAACCTCTGAAGAGCCGCTTCATCTCACTTGAAAATCGGGAGGACTGGGAGGCATTCGGCGGGACATGGCAGTACGCAGACGGATTGATGACGAACAACTCCGATGAACGTGGCGCCAAACTGATGACCGGACCCAAGAGCTGGACAAACTATTCGGTCGAGGCCGATGTGCTCTTGCTTGGACAGTATGGAGATGCGGGTTTGATCATCCGCGCGGGTGACGAAGAAACAGGTGTGGATGCTTATCACGGCTACATGGCAGGATTGCGGGACCTTGACAACACACTTATGATGGGCCGGGCTGACTATGGTTGGAGAGAATATGCAGCCAAAAGAGTGATGCCTCGCGTATTCGCAGAGCAGTGGTACCACATCAAATTTCTCGCCGTAGATTGCGATTTCGCCGTGAGTGCTACTCCGCAGAAAGGCGAGACGACCACCATCGCAGTCCACGACCCCGCCTGCATCACGTCAGGGCGCTTCGGCCTTAAGTCCTATAACACCGGGGCGCAGTGGAGGAACATGGAGATTCGGCCCGCAACGCATGCGGATCTTGCTGCCATGATCGGGTCTCTGCAGCCACAACCTGCGATTGCCGAGAACCTTCCGACGGGGATGGCGCCTGCGCCCTACGACCGGTTTCTAGAGCCCATTGAGCGCGACTTGCAGGCGCACCGTTCTGAGGTCCATGCACAGGCAATCAGGAGCCTTCGCCTGCTGTCACCGGATGTGCCGAGTTCGGTCACCATCCAGGGAGTTGTCACCCTAACCTCACCTACGCTGTATATTCAGGACTCGACCGGTGGAGTGGCGATCACCAGTGCCCGTCCTCATGCTCCGCTCCAGATTGGCGATGAAATCGAAGTCAGGGGCGATGCGTATCTGCATGATTTTAGTTCTGAGCTTCGCAATGCCGACATCCGCCGATTATGGTCACACACACCGGTGTCTCCGGTAGCTGTTACAGCTTCGCAAGCTGCGACCGGTGCATTCGATGCACAATATGTCGAAGTGGAAGGACGACTAGCCGAGAAACAAGACAACGGCAAAGGAGCCGAGAGCCTTACTCTGGAGGACGAGAGCCAATCATTCATCGCACAGGTGAACGGAACTGCACGTGGACCGCAGCTGAAGAGTATTAAAGTGAAGAGCAAGCTCCGTCTGCGCGGCATCTGTGTCACAGATTCTGCGTACACCCACGACCTCACTGCTTTCGCGTTGCTGCTTCCATCGTCAGGGGACGTTGAAGTTCTGGAGAGTCCGCCCTGGTGGAACACCGCCCACGTCATCGAAGTCGGCATCGGTACGCTTTTGCTCTCTCTCGCCGTGGTTACGGGACTCATCCTGGTGGAGCGATGGCGCATGCAGGCTGTTCTTGATGAGCGTCAACGCCTTGCTCATGAGATGCACGACACTCTCGCGCAGAGCTTTGCGGGGCTCGGGTTTCAATTGCAAGCCATCCACGACGATGTCGAAGACGGAATCGACATCACTCCGCAACTGGAAATGGCTCAGGGTATGGTTCGCAACAGTCACGAGGAGGCACGTCGCAGTATCTCAGCGCTGCGTCCGGAACACCTTGAGTCTATCGGTCTGCTTTCAGCTCTCGAAGAATGCGCGCGGCGGATGGTTTGTCAAAATTCTTCGATTGAGATCAAGTCGCATGTAGAGGGGAGCGTCCAGAACATCCCGCTACGCGTTTCTGACACGCTCCTTCGGATTGGTTACGAGGCCATCGCCAATGTTGTGAGGCATGCGCACTCTTCGCAGCTCACGATCTCACTTGTGTACGGTAGATCAAACGTAGAAATGATCGTCGAAGATAATGGGATGGGTTTTATCGTTTCGAGCGAATCGGCGGGCTTTGGTATTCGCGGAATGCACAAGAGGGCTGACAGCATCTCGGCGCAGTTCAGGGTTGATAGCGCGCCGGGCAAGGGAACCGCCGTTCATGTGATTGCCGCGTTGCCTCCCTCACTGTTTCGGGCTCTCTCCATCAAGCGACCAATTCGCACAAAGGAAAGCAAGGATGAACACGCCAGAGTCTAGGGGATGCGTCAGGGTCCTTATCGTGGACGACCATCCTGTCGTTCGGGCAGGTTTGGCATCGCTACTCCGCAGACAGCCAGGAGTGAAGCTTTGCGGAGCGGCGCACTCAGGTGAAGAGGCGATTGAAGTGCTGAAGCGTACGTCAGCCGAAGTGATCCTTCTGGACTTGCGAATGCCCACTATCAATGGGATCGACCTACTAAATCTTCTAAAGGAGTACCCTGATCCGCCCAGAGCGATCATTCTCTCGAGCTACGAGTTGGAAGAAGAGATCTATAAAGCAGTCAAAGCTGGTGCGAGAGGTTACCTCTCGAAGAATGCGCCGAGGGAAGAGATACTGGCAGCTATCGAAGCGGTTGCCTGCGGAGGGACGTACTTTCCTGAGCGCATTGTCAAGTGGATGGGGGAACGGGACGAACGGTCAAGTCTGAGCGCTCGCGAAGTCGAGATCCTCGAGATGGTCTCGCGGGGGCTGACCAACAAGGAAATCGCTAGCGCCCTCCGGATCAGTCACTACACAGTGCGAAATCACATCAACCATATCAGTGCAAAGCTCCAGGTCGCCGATCGAACCGAGGCAGCCACTCTGGCACTACGCCAGGGGATTATCAGCAATTTCTGAATCTATCTTGATCTCGTTCAGGTCACCGCGAAATTCTCAGGCGAGAGGCAAACTGCTTAGAAGTCAATCACAGTCTGCTTATCCGTCAAGTGAAGCGTTCTCGGATTGTCTATGTCCATTGGACGCACGAGGATTTTGGGCACGACCGATGCAGCGTCTCCTCCGGATCGAGTCAATGTAAGCTTTCTTGCAGAATCCTCCCAAGAGCAATCGATCCTGAGGTAGTGACCGTGCTGGTACGCGAAGCTGATGCCATCGTCTTGATACCAGCTGAATCGCCCGTCGGCACCGGGATAGATGCGAAGCGTTACAGGCTCATCGCTGTGCTCGGTCACATATTGCCGCACCGGTCCCATTGGCACGATGGCCCCTGCCCGCGCGTACAACGGAATTGTCGCGAGATCCACTTCGCAATTCAATTCGGAGCCTCGCTCTATGCGAGTACTCTGATTTTTCCAAAAATCCCACCAAATTCCGGGGGGAAGGTACACCTTTCTTTGTGTCGCTGCACGTTCGAGTACCGGCGAGACCAGGATGTGATCACCCCACATGTACTGATCTGCGCAGTGGAGTGCCTTTTCATCATCCGGATGCGTAAACCACAATGGACGAATGGGAGGCAGGCCAGATCGATGTGCCTGTTCGAACGTGGAATAGATATAGGGCAACAATTGATACCGTAGCTCAAGATATTTTCGGCAAATCCGCTCTACGTCAGGATCATGCAAATCTGGTTCGGCTGGCCAATCGCCGAGCGTTTCAGCCCCTTCAAGCGGCCCAGCCGTCCCAAGATCCCATCCCCAAGGGAGTCGTAGCTTCCAGGCTCGTCCATGAGATCGGAAGAGAGGGCAAAATGCGCTGAACTGGAACCAGCGCACGTAGAGTTCGGGCGTCAGTTCGCGTGTCGGAACGAATCCACCCGTATCTGTTCCCCAGTAGGGGATCCCGCATAGACCTACGTTGATGGCATTCGCGACCTGCGCTGCCAGCGTCTCCCACGTGGCGTCGACATCTCCTGACCAGAGCCAGCCGTATTTCTGCAGCCCCGCGTATCCATTGCGGTGCAATGCGAACGGCCTGCGATCAGGATGCGCCCTTATTTGACCTTCCCAGTACATCTGGTTCCGTTCGAGTCGCGCCTCCGGCGGCAGCAGGTCTCCTTCATCTGGCCACCAGCCATCAACGCCTAACCGCTCCAATGCGACATGTTCGGCCCAGTAAGGCACAGCATCGCCGGTCGAATGAATGGCAGAGCCGGAATCGGTGATCTTCCCATGGAAATCGTGCGGGGGGACTACGTGCAGCATCACCTTAAAATGTGCGCGATGAAGCTCGTCCAACATCTTTTGCGGATCTGGGAATGCTTTTGCATTGAAGGTGAAGGAACCATGCCCGGTATTCCAGCCCGATGAACAGAATCCCGTGCCAAGGTAGATCAACCCATCGCAAGGGAGTTTCTTCCCTCGAAACGTGTTCGCGATTTCGAGTACCTCTTCACGGTTAGCCAGCGTGCGATGCGACTGCAGATATCCTAGAGACCAGAGTGGCGGAAGGTGGGGAAATCCAGTCAGTTCCGCATATCCATTCAGCACCTCTGCGGGCGAGTCGCCAAGAATCAGATAGACATTGCGAGTCGAAGTTGCAACGGGCGAACTCGCGACACCCACTTCTCCCGTCAAGTCAAACGTGACAAGCGGTAAACCTACAAATATTCCCCAACCCTCCGGACTCATCAGCCAAGGAATCGGCACACGAGATCCAATGGTGCGCAACTCCGGGGAACTCTGTCCGTTGCGCATCGCATCTTTGGTTCCGCGCCGGTCTCCAGTCAGTCCTTCTCCCAGCCCAAACACTGGCTGGCTTCCCAGCCGGAAACGCACTGATGTGCTGTCGGTTTCGAATTCGATTTCCTGACGAACACTCTCTGCCCGGTCAACCACTGTAATTCTCAGCGGCTCACGGTTAATGTGTACGGCGTGGCGGTTCCAGGGAAGCGTTAGGGGAGACCCGTCCTTTATTGCGAACGGAATTTCGCGCGTACTTGTTGAAACTCCGGGCTCGCGTTCCGGCGGGTTGGCATGGACCGGCGCGATGCTAATGTGGAGGATCTTGCTGGATATCGCACTGATGCGGAAATCCAATGTTCCAGGTTCGCCGATCAGCTGAGATGACCTCAATTGAGTGCGGAAGACTGTCTGTACAAGACCGGCACCCAGGCCACCGAGCATAGCTCTGCGACTCGGTCGGAAGGTATCTGGCGGAGCATGTCGACCCATCGGTGATTCTGGCTCTCTTTTAGGCTGATTCAATGAATCGCACTCCTCGATGCGTGTTGAATCATATAGATCAGCATGATTCCTAAACTCAATAGTGCATCCATCCTCATGACGACGTGGAATCAAACATGATATAGACCCAGCCTGCACCGGCTGCGTCGAACGCTGTCGCGACGTCTCGCTAGGCTCCAGCATTCGCATAAACTTACTGCGATGATGACGTAAAACAGCAATCTAAACGGGCCCGGAGCAAGAATCGCTGGTATCCTGTGGTGCTTGTCACATCTGCGATTGGCCCAAGTGAAACGATCAGGAACTTAGGAGGTGGATCGTCGACTCTTCCCCAGACCGAAACTTCTGCGGGCAAATCACTAATCCAGAATCCCTCCGCAACGGATAAACAATAAATACCGGGAAAAGGGCATGTGGCCCACGATCCACTTTGACGTAGAGTCGCC
>Ga0207671_10005243_pt1 | contig 12035 bp, 11 predicted proteins | sample KBSC24metaG_FD_184352 | JGI IMG/M metagenome (GOLD analysis project Ga0207671, IMG submission 184352) | Corn rhizosphere microbial communities from Kellogg Biological Station, Michigan, USA - KBS C2-4 metaG (SPAdes) (version 2) | ecosystem: Host-associated > Plants > Roots > Rhizosphere > Soil... | reverse complement strand
GTCCCCGTCCCGGAGCCCGCGGCGTTGTTCACCAGCAGCGTCCCGCCGCGCACGGTGGTTGCCCCGGAGTAAGTATTCGCGGCGGTCAAAATGGTCGTCCCCTTGCCGTTCTGCAGGACGGCCAGCTTGCCCGCGGCGCCGTCCGACAGCACCCCGGAGAGCGTGTTGGTATTCGGCGAATTGGCCGTGACTTTGCCCACACCGCCCACGCCATTGGTCACGTCATTGGTGAGCACGTCGCCGCTCACGTTGACCAAGGTGAGCGAGCCCGTGCCGCTCACGCTCACCGCGCTGGTCGTGCCGATCGAGCCGGCGCTCAGGGTCGTGCCCAGGCGCAGGAAGCCTTTGGTGATCGTCGTCGCCCCGCTGTAGGTGTTCCCGGAATTGGTCAGGATGGTGGTTCCGCTCCCGCTTTGCGTCACCGCCAGCGTGCCCGCCGCGCCATCCGTGATGGCGCCGGTGACCGTGGTGGTGCCCGCCGAAGTGGCGAGCAAGGTGCCGACGCCGCCCACGCCATTGGTCACGTCGCCCACGGCGCCGTTCACATTGGCCAGGTTGACTATGGCCCCATTGCTGATGCTGGTCGTGCTGGTCGCGCCGAGCGAGCCGGCGGTATCCCCCACGCCGATTTGCAGGATGCCCGCGCTCACCGTCGTCGCGCCGCTGTAGGTATTGAAAGCATTGGCCAGGATGGTGGTCCCGGTGCCGCTCTGGGTCAGCGCGAGCTGGCCGGTGGAGCCATCGGTCAACTGGCCGTTCACGGTATTCGTCTTCGCGGAATTGAACGCCAACGTGCCGATCCCTCCCACGTCGTTGGTCACATCGTTGTTGAATGCGTTCCCGCTGATGTTCACGACCGAGAGGGTGCCTGTCGAGTTGACGCCGATCACGCCCGGTCCCAGCGAGCCGGCCGCGCCGGCCAGGCCGATCTGCAGGATGCCGGAAACGACCGTCGTGCCGCCGGTGAAGGTGTTATTGACGTTCTTGATGATCGTCGTCCCGCTCCCGCTTTGCAGCAGCGCCAGTTGCCCCCCGTCGGTGCCGTCCGACAGGATGCCGGAAACCGTCAGCGTCCCCGGGGAATTCCCGGCGACCGTGCCGAGGCCGCCGGTCGCCGTGTTCGTGACATTATTGGCAAAGACACTGCCGATCGTATTGACCAGCGAGAGCGTGCCGCCGGTCGTGACGTTCACCGTATTCTTGACGATCGAGGCGGCGGTCGAGACATCGCCGATCTGCAGGATCCCGTTCGAGACCGTCGTCGCCCCGGTGTACGTCTCCTTCGCGTCCAGGATCGTCGTGCCGTTGCCATTCTGGTTCAAGCTGCCCGTCCCGCTGATCACGCCCGTGAGGGTATTGGTCGAGGCGGCGGGTCCGGCGCCCACACTGATGGAAGCGGCGACGGAGTTGAGGAACACGGCATTGGGGAAGACCTCGGTATCCGCGAGATCGACGGCCAGGATCCCGCTCCCATTCACCTTCACCTTGCCGGAGGACGCGATGCTCGACCCGGTGGTCACTCCGTCGCCGATCTGCAGCGTCCCGGCGTTGACCGTCGTCGTTCCAGTGTAGGTGTTCGCCTGGTGAAAAATGGTCGTTCCTTCCCCGTTCTGCACCACAAAACCCGTGCCGCTGATGACGACGTCCACGTCATTGAAATGGCCCACGTCCTGGATCCCTTGCAGGCTGGTGTTCGTGGCGTTCAAGCTCACGCCACCCGTAAAACCGCCGAGGCTGAGCAGGAACGAATCATTGAGGAGCAGCTTGGTGCCTGCATTCACTTGCACCACAGTGCTCGCCAGGATCGCGGTGCCCCCGCCGCCGTCGCCGATCTGGAGCGTCCCCTTGTTGACCGTCGTCGCCCCCGTGTAGAAATTATTCCCGGTGAGCACCGTCGTCCCCGAGCCATCCTGCGTCACGGCCAGCACTCCCGCGCCATCCTGCAGATTGCCGGACAGGGTGGTCGTATGGGTCGAATTGATATCCAGCGTGCCCACGCCGATCCCGTTATTGGTCACGTCGTTGAAGAAAAGGTCGGGCGTGATCGTCGGCCCCAGCCGGAAGACATTGACCAGCGTGACCTTGCCGCCGTTGCTGACGTCCACCAGGCTGGTATCGCCGATCGAGGCGGCGATCCCGGCCGTGCCGATTTGCAGTTCGCCGGCGGTGACCGTCGTCGTGCCGGTGTAGGAATTCGAGGCGATCAGCGTCGTTTTGCCCAGGCCGCTCTGCGTCAGCGCGAGCGTGCCCGCGGCTCCATCCGTCAATGTGCCGCCCACGGTATAGTTACTCGCGGAATTGAACGCGAGGATGCCGAACCCGCCCACCCCGTTGGTCACATCGCTGTTAAAAGTGGTGCTTTGGGTCTTGACCACCGTGAAGGTGCCGGTGTTGTTGATGCTAATGGGCGTGGCGGAGACGAACGTCGCGGCCGTCGTGGCGTCGCCGATTTCCAAGTCGCCATCCGTGATCGACGTGAAGCTCACGGAAGTATTCCCGGCCAGGACCTGGATGCTGTTGCCATCCTTGGTGAGCGTGCCGGTCGCTCCGATACTGCCGTAGAAAGTCGTGGCCGTGCCCGCGTTATTCCCGATCGTCAGCCCATTGCCATTCAGGTTGATGGAGGAGGTCTTGCCGATGGCCGAATTCGGGCTGGTCAGCGAGGAGGCTTCCTGGTCGAAGCCATTGAGATTGATCACCGAGTGGCCCATGCTCGTGCCATCGTCCATGGTCACGTCCGAGCGGGTGATATTGGGAAGCGCCCCGGTCACATTGAGATTGAGCGTGCCAATGGAGGTGGTGCTCCGGACGAAGGTATTGCCGCTGTAGCTGTTGGGGGTATTCAGGTCAATCGTGCTGCTATCCACGACCAGGTCGGCCCGAGCCGTGCCGAGGCCGATGCTGACACTGAGCAGAGCCGCCACCGAAGAGGCGAGAATGAAGGAGCTTTGGCGGCGGGAATTTGCCCGGCGACGGACTTCGGGGGTGACGGTCATACGCATGATCTTTGCGGAAATAGAAGTGTGTTCAGCGGGAGTACAGAGCGGCAGCAACGGGAACCACCGCACGAGGGATCGGCGGCCAAATGATTGAATTTGGCCGCACGACGGCGGATTACCGCCGCGCACTCATACGACGAGACGGCACATTGTCCATACAAAAATTATTTGCCGGGAGCGGAGCGATGCGGAGCGGTGCGGGCGGGCGATGTCCGCCAAGCGGTTTCGGCCAGCGAATCACGCGAATCACACGATTGAAGCGATGCGGGGCGGTGCGGTGCGGTGCGGCGCGGTGCCGTGCGGTGCCGTGCGGTGCCGTGCGGTGCCGTGCGGTGCGGCGCGATGAGCATGGCGCGAAGAAAACCGCGGTGTCTCCCGGAGGCACGGACAGCGGGGACGGCCCCCCGCCACCAGCGCCCGTCCAAGAAGACGATGCGTCAGCCACGGAGCGCTGATGCCATCTGGCGCGCTCCCCCCTTCCCGTCATTCTGATCCCGCATGCGGGAGAGAACCTGCGAGGCGGCGGCGCACGGGACAAGCGGCGGCAGGTGCCTTTCGGGCGAGAAGATCTCTGCCTTTCCTCACCAGCGACGTGTCAGATGCCTGAAGAGATCACAGAGGACGCTCTCCCCCCTCCCGTCATCCTGAGGCCCGTAAAAACGGAGGCGTAATTCTTGGTGCGTGGATGACGTTGAGCCGTGGCGCTCAGAAAGCGCGCCGGTGGATCGCGTTCTCCGCAACGCGATGGCAAAGAAATCGCGGCTCCGCCGCCCATCTTTTCCCATCGGTCCGGGCCGGACGGGCGGTTTCGGAGAAGCCAATCCACCCGCGCATCCTGATTTTCAACCTCTTACATAAGACGTCATTGGCAGCTTGCGAAGAACCTCCGAGGCGGCGGCGCACGGGACAGGCGGAGGCTGGTGCCTTTCGGGCGAGAAGATCTCTGCCTTTCCTCACCAGCGAGGCATCAGGTGCCGGAAGAGATCACAGAGGACGCTCTCCCCCCCGTCATTCTGAGCTTGCGAAGAACCTCTGATCTCTGCCTTTCCTCACCAGCGAGGCTTCAGATGCCCGAAGAGATCACAGGGGGCGCTCTCCCCCTCCCGTCATTCTGAGACCCCCAAGCCGCTTCGCGGGATTGTGGGTTGGGGATGACGTCAGGCTGCTCGGGGAGGCGTGCGACCGGCTTGCCTTTCCAACCCGGAGGGTTGCGGAGAAATTAGCCGGTGGTGCAGCGAGGCACGAGCGTAACCACCGGAACCCGCCCCGCAAATGGATCCGCCCCTGCGGTCGACGGACATCTTTCGGGAGCTGGAGCCCGGTCCAGCGGAGCAGTGATCCCATCGAATGGCTCATGCATGTGGAAAGAGGGAGCGGTTGGGCCGCGACGTTGTTCAGGGAGCGTAGTCGCCCAGGACCATGCCCTTGAAAATGCAATCATGTTTCCGTATTTCACCCGTTGAGTTCTCGGATTTTCGATGCTTCAACATGGACAAAAAGCCCTTATTCATCGGGCTTCGTCTTATATCATGAACTCCGATTTGTGAAGCGAATCTTGGAAACCTGGGAAGGAACGCTTTCGGCGTAACTACGATCCACTCGCGTGAGTTGCCGAGGTTCATAACAGGCCCTAAGTCGAGAACCAGATGCGCTACGGACGGAGCGCGGAGGGATCCATTGACCCATCGATACGTAGCCGCTCTCACCCGAGCGCAAGGCGCCGCCCGCCACCTCTTCCTCACAGACCTCGCCACCTCCGTCACGGGGTGCGATTGGAAGTGGCGCGTCTCTCAGGAACCGGGATGAGCAAGGCCCCCCGCCCTCTCCATCTTCATCTCCCTGTCCCTCCCGCAGCCACAAATGATGATGAGGAAAAGGAAAAGGGCGAGGGAGAGCACCTGCAACGACACCACTTCCCATCACGCCCTCCGTCACGCCGGCGGCAACTATCCCCTTTCCTTTCACAAGGATCTCGCAGATACCTTCTATCCGGCCGCAAGCCCCTCCTGCCCCGAGAAAAAGCCGCCATGAAACTGGTCATCAAGCGATGGTTGTCCTGGACGATTGTCATCGCCCTTTACCTCCCCTTCATCGCCCTCGCTCTCTTTCTCATCTCCGTTCCGGCTCAGAATCGACGCTCCGCACGCATTTCCGAAATCGAAGTGCAGCGCCGCTATCGCGAGTTGGTCGCAGACGGCAGGCTGGAAGCCCCCGCCGCGGGTCTCGACGCGGTGACATTCAGCTCCAGGCATGGGGGCGCGCCCTACGCGATTTGGTTCCCTGAGGGCGCGCACGCTCACGGCCAGTTCCGTTACTTCGCATACCTCCGCCGCACTCCCGACGGAAGGAGCACCTGGTATTATCAGGACACAATCACCAAGCAGGTTATTGATTAAGATCGTCATGTTACCGGATCACCTTTGCCGCCGCGACGTGCCTGATTTGGACGAGCCGATCGTTCCCTCTCGGCAAATAGGCCATCCCAGCGCCGCGATGCGTGATCCATTCGCAACGAAGGTGCTGGATGAACTTGTGGCGCTGATTGGCGACGACCTGAGGCCCTGCGAGCGCGTGATTGCGGAGTATGGCGGCAAAGTGGAATTACACGCCGGGCAAGAGTTGTTTCGCGAAGCAGTTTGCGCGAAAGCAGATGCCGCAGTTCACGAGTTGCGGAAGACTTGGGGGCCGTCCGCAAACCCACGGTGGGTTGATGGCATCTTGCCCGGCCGCGGCGACCAGGCAGACGAATCAGAGTTTGATTGCTTCTTTGCATTATTCCATCGAGAAGGCTTTTGGGGCTACGTGCGCCTCCGGAGACCTGATCCCGACACCACGGAACACGATTACTTGCGCCTCATCCTCGGTGTCATAAAAGACATTCGTGACAACGCGGCTTAACCAGGCACTCCAACCCGCTCCGCTGTCAGGCCCGCTGCGGTGTCGACAGGCTCAAAGTCCAGCGCCCGCCGAGGGGCTTCCAGCCTCTGCCTTTCCCCAGCCACGCCAGCTCCCGCGCGTCGCTGAGCTTGGTGTCTGGATCGCCCTCGACCACCCATGAACCGCTTACTTCTATTTCTATTAGTGCTGGCTTGTAGTGCGGCCCATGTCATTGCGGATGGGGCATTCCTGAATGTGGCCATCCTTGAATTGCCCGCTCGGTATCTTGCGGACATCCCCGCGGAAAATCGGACCCGCTTTTTGATTCATCTGTCCCAACTGCATGGGGATCGCCGGCTGGATTACGGGAATGGATGGCTCCACTACTACAATGACAACCCGTATGAAAATCCCGGAGCCACCTCCCAGGTGTATTTGAAGCTCTTGTCGAGAAAGGATGATGATCCCCTTGTCTTTGTCTTCATGCCAAAACAACATAGCCGGCCGTATATATTGGAGCGTACTGGCAAAGGATGGCTCGACGTCAGAAAACATGTTCTGCCGCGAACAGTGGATCTTTCCATGGACTTCTCACCTCGGCGCTTGAGCAATGTCGTTGAAGTGGTCTCTTTCAAACGAACCAAAACGGGAATGGGCCGTCACGTATGCGATTTGGTATGGGATGGGGCACAATTCCAGATGCGCGAGCCGAAAAACAGCACTCCTTCCGATGATGACTAGCTATTCCCACGGCGAGGGCTGGCCCAATGACTTGGTCGGAGAAACTCCCATCGGCCATTCCTCCTCCTTCCGGCTCGACCGCCGCGGTCGGCAGCTCTGGCTGCAAGTGGAGCATTGGCCGTTGACATATCATGGCGATTTCACAGCCAGGGCCGAATGCCTCAAGGACACCAGGGCAGCACTGGGGGTCCTCCGGAAGGGATTTGGCAACGCCTTCAAGGATGCGTCCCAGGATCAGGTCGCACTGACCGAGGATCGGATTTCGGACACTGACCCGAATCGGGACTGTATGTGGAGCGCACGGGTATTGCTTCGGGAACAGCCGAGGCCAGGGCGCCAGATCCGGGCGAGCCATTTCCCAGCGCAAACCCTTCGTGATTGATCTCCATGGTGGCGCCTGTTCTGTCCTTCACCGCCGGCGGCTCACGCGGGTCGCCATCGTCCATCGTACACGAACCCCGATGCAAAAGCAGAGGGATGGCCTGTGAGACTTGCGACCGCTCCGCTTCGGGCTGGCATTTGGCCACCAGCTTCGCCAAAAACGGCGTGATGCTGCTTTCTTCCCGAGGAGACACCCATACTGATGGCAAAAATCGAGGTAGCCCGCGCTCGAGTCATCCAGGGAGTCGTCAACTCCCCCCGCTGACCACAGGGAAAATGCTTCTCAATGCCCGTATCACTGCTATTTTCAGAGAAAATGAGCGTTCGCCTCACCCTCGGCACCCCGGCGATCTGTTCGCCTATCACCCCAAAACGGGTGGATAGGCAGACTGGTATAATCACTGGTTAGGCGTATCCACGCGCATCCTGCGATGACTCTTGCCAAGAAAACCGCTAGAAGCATTACCGTGAACGGTCAGCGCTTTCGGTGGTGTGTTGCTCCCAATGACGAACCAGGTATGGCCGTCGTCGTAGAGAGCGCATCAGCCGAAGGGCAGCGTATGGTGACCTGGGTTGACCATGGAAACACGCTTTCACCGTGGGTTGTTCGCCAAGCGATCATCAACGCGCTGGAATCTGGTTGGCACCCAAAGGAGCGCGGTCCTGAGTTGATTTTGGGAATACGTGGGTCGATCCATTCCAACAATGAAAACGCCTAACCAAGCGCTGCAGAGAACAGCTCCGGTCGGTCACGCTGCCTGCTCCCCGCAGAGCCCGCCACGCAGGCACCGTGCCCGCCCTCCGCTGTCTCTGAGCTTTCGGTCGTAAGGCGTTTTTTCGCGCTATCCCAATCCATGAAAACGATCAGCCTCATCACCATTATCGGAACCTGTTTCGCTGCCGCTTCCTTCGCCGACGACGCGAGCCCAATGCTGAAGGGCGAAGCCATCGCCCGGGCAATCCGTGATGAGCTACGGTTGCTGGATGCCGCCACAGACCAAGTCGGAATCGAAGGCAATTTTCCTACAGGAACAACGGTTTCCCCCGACCAGCTCCGTCCGCATATGCGCGCCGATATTCGCCTCAACCTCGCCTTCTCAAATTCCGCAGGGTTTTCCGACCTCCTTGGCCATGCTTACGGTCCCTTCGTCATCAACGAGCGTCCTCACGTTCCTCGCGCTACGTTCGACGCTCTCAAGAAGTTCGTCTCGGACGACTTTTGGAAGCCATACACTCCCAAATGAACCTAGAAACGCCTAACCAAACGCTGCAGCGAACCACGCTGGGCGATGTAGCTCGGCCTGCAAAGTCACGCTTGCACCGCCCAGAGTGGTCGCTGAGCTTCGGGTCGTTAGGCGCATAACCCGCACGATGCGTTACGACGAGTCCGAGTTCATCGAGGTACTGGAGACACTGCCGGAAAATGGCCCTGAGGGACATGGGATTTCCCGCATTTTCGATATCACTCACGAGGGCTTGCGGCTTCTCGTCACAGTATTTCAATATGATCGCGATTTGGCCGTATCCGTCTTTCAGGAGGGGTGCGACACTCCGATTCTCACGCGCTTGGTGCGCGGCTTTACTCGCGCGGGTCGCGTCGTTGATCCCAGTGGCACCGAGGCGCTGGAGGTAATCTGGCCTCTCGGTATTCACACCAAGGGCACGGTGGACGTTTCCGTGAAGGAGCGGTTGCTGATTTACTTGCGCCCCAAAATCCACATTCACCTCAGCTTTGAATCCGACTAATTCGCCTAACCAGGCGCTGCAGCGAACACGCCTCCGCGTCACGTCACCTGCTTCCACCGCCTCCTTTCCGCCCTCCATGCAGGTGCCGCGCCGCTCCGGCGTGTCGCTGAGCTTGCGGTCGTTAGCCCTGACACACATTCTGCGATGAAGCTTTTGCTCCTCGCTGCTCTTTGTTTTGGCATCTCTCGGTTCTCTCAAGCCGCCCCGGGAGCGCCGCTAGAAGGCACTCTGAAACGTGCCGCAACTGTTACCGTTGCACGCATGATTGCGGTCACTCGGAACTCCGTTACGTTCCACCCTACTGAAGTGCTGCGGGGCGTGCTTCCCGCCGAGATCACGCTTTCCATTGAAGATGGCTTAGTTTCTGTCCTTTCGCTAAGGAATGGTGGGGACGTTCTCCTGCTTTCGCAGGGCGACCTCCGAAATGGACCTCCTCCCTCGGAGATAGCTCCCCAAATGCGCGGGCAGATGGTCTATCGTGGCTGGTTAATCTACCCAATCAGCACCAATGGTGATCAAGTTTACGTTGAGGGAGTCTACTCCTTCGCGGACGGAGAACCATTCACGGACGGGCCAGGGAAGCTTAGTCTCACGCGCATCAAACGATTGGTCCAACGATTCTCCTATAACCCACATATTTATGACAATAAATAGGCCTGACCAGGCGCTGCAGAGAACAGCTCCATGCGTCACGCTGGCTGCTCCCGTAGACCCACCACGGCAGCCATCGCGCCGCACTCCGCTGTCTCTGAGCTTGGGGTCGTTAGGCGACTCCGCACATCTCCTGTGAAAACTACGCTTCTAGCCTTTTCCATTTCGGCACTTCTGGTGAGTATTGGTATCGCCGGCAGCCCCACGGCTTGGCATCCGCCGGCGACTCCTCACGGCATCACCACCGCCGCCGGGACTGAGCAGGCACACGCGGATATTGCAGCCGGGAATATCCAATTGTTCGAGGCTGGTACGCGGGGTGTCTCCGCCGTCGGTGTCCCCGCCGGTGAGCCCCGTTTAGCCAAGCTCCCAAGGCACACGCTGCCGTGTGGCTGCACGACCCCGAACGCGAATCTATGGGTACAGTATGCTCGTGCTTACAACTCCGTCGTAGTCGCCCACATTTTTGACGGCGCATCACGATGAACTCCCATCCAAGCCAATCGCCTAAAGAGGCGCTGCAGAGAACAGCTCCGGTCGGTCACGCCTGCTGCTCCCCGGAGAGCCTGCCGCGCAGCAGTCGCGCCCGCCCTCCGCTGTCTCTGAGCTTGCGGTCGTTAGGCCCAACACCGATCACCTATGTTCTGGCGTAAGAAATCGACTGAGCCGCAATCGTCTGCGGCTCCAGCCCCCGCGACAGCACAGCCTCTGTCACCAGAATGCAAACGCGATCTGCGGAAGGAACTGGAAGCTGCGGCCGACGACAACGCAGAAGATTTTCTGAGCGCGGGCATCGGAATGATCAAAACCGGAGCAAAGGAATTGCTGCCGGGTTGGCTGAGACAGTTCGGGAAGTCCGACGTGTTCGTTGTGAGTGCTGAGCTGAGCAACCCTCAGGCTGCATTTGTTTTTGGACCTGCAGGCGACAGAAACTATGTAGCGGTATTTACCCGGCTCCAACTCGCCCAGGAATGTCTCCGAGAGTTTTCCACCTTACAATTCGCGATGAGACTTAACGGCCTGGATTTGCTCGCCCTTGCGCGAGACGTCCGCCAGGGGATTTGGATAAATCCACTGAACGATACGTGCAACCTAATGATCCCGAAAGATATGATAGGGCGCTTTATAGAGGAGGCAAAGCGTGACCCGGCCTAACCAGGCGCTGCAGAGAACAGCTCCGGTCGGTCACGCTGCCTGCGTCCCGCAGAGCCCACCACGCATGCATCGTGCCCGCCCTCCGCTGTCTCTGAGCTTGGGTTCGTTGGGCGACGCTACGCGCATTCTGTAATGAACGACGAAAACGCCACCCATTCGATGCGACCCGAAGCTGGTAAGTCATTTCAATACGCGGAGGCACGCCAGACAGCTCTCGATTGCATTCTCGCGTTCTGGACACACGCAGACGATCAGCCCGTTATTCTCGATCACGCCACGATCGAACGAGACTTCGGCTGGATGTTCTTTTGGCAGTCCCAACGGGCAATGGACGGCGAACGTAGCAGACGACTCATCGGCAACGGCCCGATCATCGTCAACTGCTTCGATGGATCCACCTGCCGTTGTGGCACAGGTTGCGCATCCGAGTTCTATCTCGACCGCTACGCAGCGGCATCGCCAGCCGAACGAAGCACACTTCAATTGATTGTATGACCGCAACGCCTCAACCAGAGCGGTGCAGCGAACTGCTCCGTGCGTCACGAGCCATGCTTCCTGCCACCGCCTTTCCCTTGCCGTGCATGTCTCGCGCCGCACTCCGCAGTCGCTGACCTCTGGCGTTAGGCGACTGAGCGCCTCTCCCGTGAAACGAAAGCTACTGATTACCTTTTTAGTGCTCGTCCTACTTGCTGGCGGCGGGGTGTTCGCGTTTCGGCAGGCTCGCATTCACAGCATTCCAGCGGCCGCATGGAGCTGTTTGCGCCAACCGCAGCAAATGACTCTTTACTCCGTTCATCCGGAGGAGCCGGAATCAGCGCTCGTCGGAGCGCAGCTCTTCCACGGGTATCGGGTTCTTGGTCAGGTTTCCGTTTCCACGGCTTCTGACCAGCAGCGTGTCGCCGACGCAATCAAGCAGGCCGTCCTCCACATCCCCGACCCAGCAGCCTGCTTCAATCCTCGTCACGCGCTCCGTGTCAGTGACGGCTCCAACAACTTCGACTTCGTTATCTGCTACGAGTGCGGAGCGATGGAGTTTTTCACGGGTGGCAAGAGTGTGGGCGGGACGGGCATCGGTGGCTCGCCGGACACCTTCAATTCCATTCTACGAGCAGCCGGCATCCCACTCGCGGAGCACCAATGAATCCTAACCGAACGTCGCCTAACCGGCACTTCAGCGAACGGCTCCGGGCTGTCATGCCTGCTGCTCCCTGCAGAACCCGCCGTGCAGCAGCCATGCCAGCCCCTCCCGCCGTCGCTGAGTTTTCGCTCGTAGGCGTCGCCACGCGCATCCGTTCATGAACAATTCAGATTCGCAGCATCGGACGCAAATCGTGGCGGAGCGCTACAGCAATCTGTCGAAGGCATGCCGCGAGTGGGAGCAGCGGCAGCGCGACGGTATTGTCCCGCTCCCGCCACGAAAACCAAGTCTTTGGTGGAACATGGTGATCGACACTCTCTTCCGCAAACGGTGACGCTCGACACACT
>Ga0207671_10005242_pt1 | contig 12036 bp, 8 predicted proteins | sample KBSC24metaG_FD_184352 | JGI IMG/M metagenome (GOLD analysis project Ga0207671, IMG submission 184352) | Corn rhizosphere microbial communities from Kellogg Biological Station, Michigan, USA - KBS C2-4 metaG (SPAdes) (version 2) | ecosystem: Host-associated > Plants > Roots > Rhizosphere > Soil... | reverse complement strand
GGCGGCGCACGCCCTGTTCCGACAGCTCTGGAAAACCCGAGATTATAACTGAAGCGGCCCGCTTGCCCGCATGTTTGCCGGGAGGCAACGTGCGCGCGGCGGGCCGCTCAGGCGATCACTGGCGGGGCAGCGGCGTTGCCGGATCAGGAGCGTTCATCACGGCGATCCTCGCGCCGCTGATGGGCGTCGCGCTGCTGGGCCTGCTGCTGGCGCGCCTGCTGCTCATGCTGGGCGGCCTGATGTTGCTGCTGTTGCTGACGGGCTTGCTCCATCTGGCGATGCTGCTGCTCGCGCTGCTGGTTCATCATCTGCTGCTGGCGTTGCTGCTCCTGTTGTTGATGCTGGCGCTGTTGCTGCTGCAATTGCTGTTGCTGCATCTGCTGCTGGCGTTGTTGCTGCTGTTGCACCTGTTGCTGGCGCTGCTGCCACTGGCGTTCCTGGGCCTGCTGCTGTTGGCGCTGCTCCTGCGCTTGCTGATCGCGCTGGTGTTGCTGGTCGCGGATCATCTGCTCACGCTGGCGCTGCTGGTCATTGGCCTGCTGTTCACGCTGGCGTTGCTGATCGATGGCCTGGCGCTGGCGGAACTGGTCCTGCTGGGCCAGTCGCTGCTGCACGTTGTCGGCCACCGGCAGCGGACGCGGCGCATTGGCCGGGAAGGGCTGACCCGCTTGCGGTTGCGGACCATGTCCATTCCACTGCGGCACGTGCTGCGCCTGAACCAGGTTCTGTGCCTGCGGACCGGCCAGCGGACGCTGTCCCGGCGGCGGGGCCAGCGCAGGGGCCGGTTGCTGCGCATAACGGCCGCCGGCGTAACGCGGGTCGTGATGCCACACCACCGGCCGCTGGTTCATGCTCACGTTGCGGTTCACGTTGATGTTGTTGTTGACGTAGCGATTGTTGATGACGTTGGTGTTGTTGACGTTGTTCACGTTGGTCACATTGGTGACGTTGTTGATGCGTGTCTGCGTCACCATCACCTGGCGCTGGCGCCAGTCGGGACGCGCATCGCCAAACACCGCACTCATGACGCCAATGCCCACCCCGAAGCTGATGCTGGCCGAGAAGCCCGGCTCATAGCTGGGCGGACGATAACGCGGCGGCGGCGCCCACACCACCGGCGGAGCGGATGGCCACCACCAGCTGCCATACACTACGGTCGGGTTGTAATACGGCACGTAGACCACCTGCGGATTGACCGGCACGATCTCGATCACTTCATCCTGCACCACCACGCGCTGCTGCGGGCTGGATTCCAGCGTGCCGGCGATGCGGGCGCGTTCGCGCAGGTTCTGTACCGTATCCATTACCGACGGCTGCTGGGCGAGGAAGGCCTGTCCCAGCTGCTGGGTCCAGTCGAGGCGATCATTGAGCATGGCCAGTACCGAAGGGAACTGCACCAGCGCCTTCACGCTGGGATCCCACGGCATGGGGGCCACGGCGCGCGCCAGGCCATCGCCCTGCAGACCGGGCCGCGCTTCGACGAAGCGCTGGGCCTGCACCACTTCCAGCGGATAGGTCGAGGCCATCAGCACCTGGGCCAGCAGCGAATCGGGATAGAGCGCCACCGGGGCCAGCATCTGGTCCAGCTGTTGCTGGGTATAGACGGGCGCGGGAGGTGGCGCATAAGCGGTCTGCGCCTGCACGGGCAGGCCCGAGACCAGAGAGAAGACCAGGCAGGTGGCCCAGGCCAGGGATGTCTTGTTCACGTTGTTCTCCTTGCGCGATGGCGTGCAGCCGGAAGAGGAAAAACAAGATGCTCGGTCCGGCGCACTGAGGTGAGCCTATGGTCTGCCAGCTCGGAGAGGCGAGGTGTAACGGAATTGCAAGCGATGTTTCAGCGCCGGGACGGCTGAGCCTCGCGGGTTGCCGATGGGAAAGCCTTGCGCAAGGCAGGGGAGCCTGTGGCATCATGAATGGCCACGGAACAAATCTCATCAACGGAATCGATCAATCGAGCGGTTTTCATGCTTCGCGCAGATCAATCGCCACGCTTCCTTGCACGCGCTGCAGCGGCCGGACAACCAGGGCCGGCGTGCCTTTTCTTGTTGAAGAGAAACGTTCTAAACAGTTTTCGCAGTACCCGCAGTACGTACCAAGGCAAATTTTTTACGACAACAAGCCATCAAGCAAGGAACGACCATGAGCCATCACCTGATCTGGCGGCGCGATGATTTCCTCATCGACACCGATCCCGACCGGCTGGACATCCCCCTCATCCACGACGTACTGACCCATTCGAGCTGGTCTCCCGGCATCGACCTCAACACCGTGCGCACGGCGCTGGCCAACAGCCTCTGCTTCGGCCTCTATCGCGGCAAGCAGCAGATCGGCTTTGCCCGCGTGGTGACCGATCACGCCACCTTCGGCTACCTGTGCGACGTCTTCGTCGTCGGCGACCTGCGCGGCCAGGGCCTGGGCCGCTGGATGATCGAATCAGTCAACCAGCATCCCACGCTGCAGAAACTGCGCCGCGTCATGCTGACCACGTCTACCGCCCCGTGGCTGTATGCCAGCTGTGGCTTCGAGGCCATCAATCGCGGTGACTTCGTGTGGCATATCTCGCGTCCGGATATCTACAAGCAGGGCGTGCAGCAGTAGATCGGCATTCCCTGACCGGCGGAGCGCAGTGTGGCTCCGCTGATTTTCCTGAGGCGTCCTTGCTGACGTAGTCAGTAAACTTAGTTTTTCAGCGCTTTCCCTTCCTTGCTCCTCTCTCGTGTCGCGACTGACGATTCCCGCAGTGTGCGATGCGATGGCTTCTCTCGCCTCCTTCTTCCGTTTTCGCTCCTAAGTATTTTTCTTCCATTCGCCCCGTAAAACCGGCGTGTACGGAGCATGCAACTTAGTTTTGATGAACACTTGATCCAGTTCCGGTCGCAATGACCCAAAGATGATCCGCATCAAGAAGCGGCCAGATGTGAATTTTCATCATTTTTGCAGACTTATAATTTTGGCACTCATTCATTTCAGCTCATCGACCCGCTGCGCCATGCTGCGCACCCACGAATCCTGACCATGACCATTGCCAACAAACTCCGTCTGCTTCTGCTCGCCGTCGTCCTCGGCCTGGCCAGCCTCACCGGCTTGAGCATCTATCACAGCAACCGCATTGCCGATGCTGCCAGCTATTCGTCGTTCAACACGGTCCCCAGCCTGCTGGTGCTGGGGGAGGCGGGTGAAGCGGTCTTCCGCATCCGGGTTGGCATCTGGCGCTATGCCGCTGCCACCGATGCTGCCACGCGCGCCAAGCTGGAGAAGTCCATGAACACCAACCGCGACAAGGTCATCGCCGCCTTCGACCGCTACGAGAAGGAAGATCTCTCCGACGCCACCGACCGCCAGCTGCTGCAGGCGGACCGTGATGCCTTCGCCGATTACGAGAAGAGCCGCCAGGCCGTCATCGCCCTGGGCGCTGAAGGCAAGACCGAGGAAGCCTTGCATGCGGTCGAGCACCAGGTGGTCCCGCCCGGTGACAAACTCATCAACGCCCTGGCGGCCCATCGCCGCTACAACGAGCAGCTCGGCCAGCAAGGCGTGCAGGCGGCGCAGTCCAGCCTGCGTTCGGCGGTGGTTCAGGCGGTGCTGATGAGCCTGGCCGTGTGTGCAGTGGTAGCGGTGGTGAGCCTGCTGATTTCGCGCACCATTTCCACGGCACTGGGGGAGGCCATCATGACGGCCCGCGCCATTGCCACGGGCGACCTCAGCACCCGCATCCGCCGCCGCGCCAATGACGAAGTCGGCCAGTTGATGCAGGCCATCCAGCAGATGAGCGACAGCCTGGTGCGCATCGTCAGCAACGTGCGCAACAGTGCCAACACCATCGCCACCGCCACGGCGGAAATCGCCGCCGGCAATCTTGACCTGTCGGCGCGTACGGAAGCCCAGGCCGGTTCCATCGAAGAGACCGCGTCGGCCATGGAGCAACTGACCGCCACCGTGCGCCAGAATGCGGACAACGCCCAGCAAGCCAATGTGCTGGCGACATCCGCCTCCAGCGTCGCTACCGAGGGTGGCCAGGCGGTGCAGCAGGTGGTGCAGACGATGGACGAGATCAATGCCTCCTCGCTGAGGATCGTGGACATCATCAGCGTGATCGACGGCATCGCGTTCCAGACCAATATCCTCGCGCTCAATGCTGCCGTGGAAGCAGCGCGTGCTGGCGAGCAGGGACGCGGGTTTGCGGTAGTGGCGGCCGAGGTGCGTTCACTGGCCCAGCGTTCGGCTGCGGCTGCGCACGAGATCAAGGAACTGATCGATGATTCGGTCGGCAAGGTGGAGAGCGGCAGCCGGCTGGTAGCACAGGCAGGCCAGACGATGCAGCACGTGGTCGACAGCGTGCGCCGCGTGACTGACATCGTTGCCGACATCACGGCCGCCAGCGCCGAGCAGAGCGATGGCATCGTGCAGGTCAACCAGGCCATCGGTTTGATGGATCAGGCGACACAACAGAATGCGGCGCTGGTGGAGCAGGCGGCTGCGGCCTCGCAGTCGATGCGGGAGCAGGCTGCCGGCCTGGCGGAAGCGGTGGCGGTGTTCAAGCTGGCGCATGAGGTGCAGATGCTGGGCGAAGCAGGGACGGGCGTGGCGGCGGCCGGCGCCCTGGCAGGCCGCGAAGTACTGGCCTTGCCGGCCTGATACGGAGGGTGCGGGTCAGTCTTCGTCAGAGCAAGAGTCTGTCGTTGAGGCTGATTTCTTTCTGGCGATGTGCCGGTTTGCGGGTGGTCAGGAGTGGTCATGAGATGTGAGCGTTGGTGATCCTCAGTTGGGCTAAGGTTCGTGCTGCCCGGTTGGGCAAGCATTCTGCAGTGACCCACTCATGCGCCCAGGAGAGCCGAACATGACCATTGCCAAGAAGCTGTACCTTCTCATCATCGCCGTCATTGCGGGCCTGTGTGCGCTGGCGACGTTGAGCATTTACCAGAGCCACCGGGTGTCGGCGGCAGCCGGCTATTCGACGCAGAATACGGTCCCCAGCATCCTCGCGCTGGACCAGGCGATCGAGTCGGTTTATGCGATACGGCTGAACGTGGCGCGCTACTTCATCGAGCCCACGACCCGTGAAAAGATTTTCCCCGTCCTTGAGTCACTGCATGAAAAGGTGCAGGCCGCCTTTCTCAAGTACGAGAGAGAATGCATCTCCGACGCCAATGACACAAAGATGCTGGAGCAGGACCGTGCTGCCTTTGCCGATTACGAGAAGGCACGACACCAGACCTTGACCCTGGTCGAGACCGGGCAGCAGTCCGAACTGCAGCGCGCGCGGGAAGAGCTGCTGGTGCCCGCCGGAAACCGATTGATGAAAGCGCTGATCGAGCACAAGCGGTACAACGAACAGTTGGGCCGCCAGGGGATGGAGAATGCGGCTTCCATTCTGGAATCGTCCATCGTCATCATCGTCGGCGTCAGCCTTCTGATCGGCACGCTGGTGGTGGGCTTGAGCCTGCTGCTGGTGCGCATGATCGCGACTTCGCTGCGCCACGCCACGCACGTGGCCGATGCCATATCCCGATACGACCTGACCAGCAAGATCGAGCACGCCGCGCGTGATGAGATCGGTCATCTGATGCAGGCGCTGGGCCGCATGAACGACAGCCTGCGCAAGGTCATGGGTGGCGTGGGTGACAGCACCGGCACGATCCAGGTGGCCGCGCGTGAAATCGCCACCGGCAATCTTGACCTGTCTTCCCGCACCGAATCGCAGGCGGGCTCGCTGGAAGAGACGGCCACCGCCATGGAGCAACTGACCGCCACTGTCCGCCAGAATGCGGAGAACGCGCGGCAGGCCAGCGAACTGGCGATCTCGGCCTCGGCCGTTGCGGCCCAGGGTGGCAAGGTGGTGGATGAAGTAGTGCTGACCATGGAGGCCATCAATGCCTCGTCGCTGAAGATCGTGGACATCATCAGCGTGATTGACGGCATCGCTTTTCAGACCAATATCCTGGCCTTGAATGCAGCGGTGGAGGCAGCGCGTGCGGGCGAGCAGGGGCGCGGTTTTGCGGTGGTGGCCTCGGAGGTTCGTTCGCTGGCCCAGCGTTCGGCCACGGCTGCCAAGGAGATCAAGGAATTGATCCAGGATTCGGTCGACAAGATCGGTGCCGGTGGCCGCCTGGTCACGGAGGCGGGCAGCACGATGGCTCAGGTGGTGACGAGCGTGGGGCGGGTCACCGATATCGTCAGCGAGATCAGCGCGGCCAGCACTGAACAGAGCCAGGGCCTGGAGCAGATCAATCAGGCCATCGGGGCCATGGATGAAGTCACGCAACAGAATGCGGCGCTGGTGGAGCAGGCGGCTGCGGCCTCGCAATCGCTGCAGGAGCAGGCGGTACAGCTGGCGGGCGCGGTGCAGGTCTTCAAGCTGGATCGTGAACGGGAGCTGGCCATTGACCTGGTGTCCGGGGAGACTATCCCGGAGCGGGCTGCCGATCTGCTGCTGGTGGGTGGGCGGGTGCAGGCTTGAGGAAGATCGGTACGCATTGAGGGACGCATTGCTGCGTCCCTCTTTTGTTTCTCGTCTTTCTCTTTTTTCTTTTCTTCAGGGCGACGGCAATGTCGTACTGAATCGAAGCGTTCTTACTTCTCCGGCATGCCTGACGAGTGATGGCTGGTGATCAGCCACTCCCTGCCATTCCATTCATAGGTAAAGCTGTAACGGGCATGCACGACCTGGCCGGTAGTGCCGAAGGTGAAGCTGTAGAGGCCGGCATCGATGGCGGTGTTGCAGCCTATCCAGAGCCAGCGCTGGTCGATCTTGCCGACCGGCTTGTTGTGGAGGAAGTGTTCGAAATAATCGATGCGCTCTTCGTTGGTGAACCGGGGCTTGTTGGACACGGTGGGCAAGAGCAGGGAGCGCGGGGCGTAGTTTTCGGCGACGGCTTCGGGATCGAGGGTTTGCAATGACGCATTCCAGCGGTCGAAGAGGGCGGCAATTTCTTTGCCTGTGGTTGATTTGCAGACCATGCCGTTGCCGGGGCCCGCAAAGGGCAGGTCGGGAGCGGGTTTGCTCGACGGGGTCGAGGCGCAGCCGGTGAGGATGAGTGCCAAGGCTGATGCGTAAAGGACTGTTTTCATTTTTCCCCCTGTTAATTTTTATGTTCAGGTGTTTCGCTGAAGATCGCTGACCGGAGTTGGCGTCTTCAGCGCTGGCTATTTTAAGCGGCGGGATTGGTTTTTGCTGGGAAATCGTCAGTGCCTCGATGCAGTGCCTGATTGCAGGAGAGTCATGTAGGAAGGGGGGGCGGTTGGTCTGTGGCGCAACGAGTTTTACGAGGCAGCTGACTTGTATCATGCTTGACCCGAGGTTCACACGTCCATGTGTTCGCGTGGGATCTGCGACTGAAAGCGCTCAAGGTGGCGGGGCTACTGGATCGCGATATTTGCTGTGGATTTTCATTCCACGTGGATGGTCGTTGCCTCGTTGGCAGCGTACTTTTTTCAGCGCCGAGGGAGCAAGCTTTTCCATCGCAGTCTATCCTTCGGAGGAATATGAGCGCTAAAGTATTCGTTGCGGCCCTTCAGCGGATGGGCAGCAAATAAGCGTGAGGCTGTTTTGCATCCCCTTTTTCCTTTCCGCAGCGCATGGTCACGGTCAGGGATACATTATTTCCTTGGAAGTACCAGTTATTCAGGTCTTCCAGCGCCATCCTCTCCTGCCGAGTGGGTTTGCAATCGACGTTGAGGTTGCTGGCAGATGACTGATGGGTGACGTAATCGAAGCGCTGCTTTCCGTCAATGAACGGCGTCCAGTCCTTGGCTGCAATATCCCGATGAAATACGCAGATCGTTCTCCTCGCTTGGTCATCGCTGATCTGTGGCTTTGCTGAAAAGTCGGCAGTGATGTCCCATGAGGTGATGGTTTCCTCCCGTCTCACCACTGCCGCTCGCCGAAGGCGCTACATCGTATGGGCGCAGAAATACTACCATTCGGCGGTGGTCCGCCTCTATCATGCTGGCTCTCACACGAGATTGAGTTTTTTTCCAGTATAAGCCGAAGCTTACGTTGGAGTGAATATAGTGGCCAAGTATTCCAATGAACGAGTCAGTACCTCATAATTTTCAAAATTAATTAAACGAGGGCAATATGGGTTTTGAGAAAAAGAGAGACGGCATTTTTGGCATAGGTTTTACTGCTGCAAAGATGAGCGCAGGCGTCGCATCCGGTGTTGCTTGTTTGCAGCTAGCTGCTAGGTTGATTCTGGCCGTTGCCTTAGGCAGTGCTTTTAGTATTGCTGTCGCCATGGAATATAAGCCCATGACTTTCGAGACTTTTACCCCTTGTTTGGGTAACGGCGATTTTTGTGGCACTAGGGTGCTTGCCAAGGGGCGGATAGAAGTTGACTCAGCAAAAAAGCTCCAGTTTTTTCTAAAGGAGCAGGTAGAGAAAGACAAATATTTCAACCCGAGTCCTACTATTGTCTTTGACAGCCCTGGGGGAAGTCTGGTCGGAGGGGTGGAGCTTGGGACATTAATACGGAGACTTAAGCTCGATACCGAACTTGCCCCGCAATATACGGAAGAGGTTCGTGATCGCAGTCCTGACGGCTACCATGAGCGCACGGTAGCAAAGAATGTCGTATGTGCATCCGCATGTTCACTTGCGTTTATCGGTGGAGTTCGCAGAAGCATTGTCTCCGGGGGGCGATTTGGGGTGCACCAGTTTTCGACAGTTGGTGGCAATCTAAGCGAGGGAGACTCTCAAATTACAGTTACCAATTTGGCTAACTATGTATCCTCGATGGGAGTTGATCGCCAAATGATCGACATAGCATCGGTGACCGCTAGTAACAGTATCCACTGGGTAACTGACCAAGTCGCCCGGCAGCTTCGAATTGATAATACCTTTCCACCGCTTGCAAGTTGGAACGTGAACGTCGATAGGAACGGTACTCCAAGTCTGTCGACCCAACAAGAGGTTGCAGCCGGGCATTTTGTGGTTCTAACGTTTAGGGAGGTTAGGGGAGAATATCTCCTCAACCTACTTACCGCATTTTCTTCTCAGCAATTCCAATCTGCACGGTTAAGGTTATTTCCGGTGTCGGAGAAAGCCCGGCTTAAGTTCGTAGTTAATCAGCACAAGGAAATTCGTCCGAGAATATTGGACAGTTGGTTCTTTGACACGGCGAAAATGGACGGCTGGATTGTCTTTCGGGCAAACTTCCAATTGGATCGCACTCAAATGGAAGTACTTCGAAACGCAACAAGTCTGCGCTTGGATGATGACTTCGCTAGAGCAGTTAGTGATCTGAGTTCTGCTACCGAGCTATCGGTTGAAAACTTCTCTGGTGGTGTAAGTCTCCTGCTTCGCAATGTTCGATGAGAATTTTGGAGTGAAGCTGCTAGGCTGGTTCGAATCTTTCCGCCCTCCCTGTCTGCTTCTCCAGCGTGGCATCCAGCTCAAGGACCTTCTCTGAGTAGGAGAGCTGGCCTTAATGGAGTTGGTGAAGATCGTTAAGTTTAATGAAGTGGCTAGGTCAATGAGAATCCCGACATTTATAGACAGTTGTGCCTGGAACTACTTCTATGACAGGGGCGAGTGTTTGGTGGATTTATTTCCGCATGCGCAGTTTGAATTGCTCGAAACAAATGAGGTTCGTATAGAGCGCTCAGCTATACCAATTGACCATAAGCTATCGCTGCGAAACTACATCGACCAGAGTATCGCTGCTAACAACTTAAAGACGACTTATATCTTTGGCTTTGCATCCACAGAGTCTGACGGATCGTTATCTCCGGTTCAAGTCTATGGGGGATTTGACCATGGCGCTTTCCAATCTGAGGAACACGCTCGAATATATGCATCGTCCGATTTCGATCGAATGTTGGGTAGTAAGCCTAAGAGGGGATCTGGGCTCGCTCACAATCAAACCGATGCTTCATTGGCCGTCAGGGCGTTTGACTCATTGATCGTGACAGCGGAGGCCAGGGCGAAATCTGGGCCGTTAAAGTGGGCGGGTGAAAAGGGGGGCTCCATACTTCATTTGCCGGAAGTGGCCACAAGTGGGCTTTCACTGCGAGACTACGTGCAACAAGAAGCCGCAATCTGGATGGCTAGGCGGAGGGCGAGTTAGTACCCTGTATTTCGTTAGCAGTGCGCAGTTGAAGTGTCCTACTAGCTACGCTTGATTCAATCCTGATGTTTTGGTCACAAGTAAGCCACCGCACGATTGATGTAATTGGAGATTTTGCCTTCAGCACTGAGATGCGAGTGCACGAATTAACTACCTGATATTCAAGGAAAGCGAGCCAGAGATATGGCCTGCCCTGAGGGACTCGAACCCCCGACCTATGGCTTAGAAGGCCATTGCTCTATCCAGTTGAGCTAAGGGCAGTTCGGCGTGGCTGGCGGTGATGCTGCGCCGATGCGCTACCGCCAACGATCCAGAAAAGAAAACGGGCTGTCACAGACAGCCCGTTTTTGATGAGTGGTCGGAGTACAAGGATTCGAACCTTGGACCCCCTGGTCCCAAACCAGGTGCGCTACCGGGCTGCGCTACACTCCGAGAAGCGAGATAATAGCAGCATCTCTTTCAAATGGTCAACAAGGATTGCAAATTCTTCAAACAAGACCCTAAGCCGCCGTCTCCCGCTCCCGTGCTTCGGCCTCGCCCTGCACCCTGATCTCCACCATCAGCTTCTTGATCTCCGGCACGCACGAGCCGCAATTGCCGCCCGCTTTCACACACGCCGTCACCTGGCTCACCTCCGTCAATCCCTGCGCACGGATCGCATTGCAGATGGTGTTGCGCCCCACACCAAAACACGAACACACCGTCGGCCCGGCGTCAGCACCTTTCTCAATCGGCTGACCCACGAGCAGGCCGACGCGGTCAGCTTCTTCCAGCTTCTCCTTGGCAAACAGTCCCGCCAGCCACGAGCGCGAGGGCAGGTCAGGGCGCGCCGACATGAACAGGCACATGTCGATGCGATCATCCACCACATGCACCGCGCGATAGCTGCCATCGCTCAGGTCTTCATACTCCAGCCAGTCCGCATCATCGGCCTGCACGCCCAAGAGCGCCCTTGCCCACGCGGTGTGGTCGCTGATGTGATTGCGGCCGGCCAGTTCATATCGCACAAAATCCCGGCCCTGCACGCGTGTCCAGTGAGTGATGTCATCCAGATCCAGCGCATGGCGCGTGAGGATGAAGCCATGCCAGCCCACGCGGAATTCTTCGATCGCCACCGGCGTGTGCTTGAACTCCGGCTCGCCCGAGACCGGATCGACCACCGGATTGACCACCGCACCCACACGCGCATCGGAGGCGGACTGTCCGTTCCAGTGGATCGGCACGAACACATTGCCGCGCGGAATGCCGCCACCATGCTGCACGCGCGCCACCATCGCGCCCCAGCGGCTGCTGATGCGCGCCAGACCGCCTTCGCGCACGCCATACAGCAGCGCATCCTGCGGGTGCAGGTCAATGAAGGATTCCGGAATATGGCTGGCCAGCGTGGCCGACTTGCCGGTGCGCGTCATGGTGTGCCAGTGATCGCGCACACGGCCGGTGTTGAGGATCAGCGGGTAATCCTCGCAAACGGCGTGGCCCGGCGTGCGCGGTGCGGTCGGTACAAAACGCGCGCGCCCATCGGCGTGGGTGAAACGATGATCTTCCAGGACGCGTGCCGTGCCGCTGATGCTGCCATCAGACAAGCGCTGCACGGGCCACTGGATCGGTGCCAGCGCGTCATAGGCGGCCTTGTCCATCCCGGTCAGGCATGACAGATTGAAAACGCGGCGTGCGCACCCTGCATCTGCCTCGCCATTGCGATGCGCAGAGAGGCGCGCGTGTTCATCAAAGATCGCATGCGGGCCCGCGAAATCAAATCCCGCAAAGCCCATACGCTGCGCGACCTCGCAGATGATCTGCCAGTCCCCGCGCGCCTCGCCCGGCGCCGTGAGGAAAGCCCGCTGCCGCGAAATGCGGCGTTCGGAATTGGTGACCGTCCCATCCTTCTCGCCCCAGGCCAGCGCCGGCAGCAGCACGTGGGCCAGTGCATTGGTATCGGTTTGCGTGATGACATCGGAAGACACCACCAGCT
>Ga0207671_10005241_pt1 | contig 12036 bp, 8 predicted proteins | sample KBSC24metaG_FD_184352 | JGI IMG/M metagenome (GOLD analysis project Ga0207671, IMG submission 184352) | Corn rhizosphere microbial communities from Kellogg Biological Station, Michigan, USA - KBS C2-4 metaG (SPAdes) (version 2) | ecosystem: Host-associated > Plants > Roots > Rhizosphere > Soil... | reverse complement strand
CTGGGGAATGACCTCCATATTGGCTATGCTATTGGTTTCTGAATTTTTAATGCCCATGTATCTTAAATTGGGTATAGCTACTACGCCTGATTACCTTACCGCGCGATACGGCCAGGGCATTGGAAAATTGGTTTCTTTTATTTTTCTCATCAGCTACATTATCAACCTGTTACCCTCAGTATTGTACAGTGGTGCGGTTGCATTTAATGGCTTGTTTCATTTTTCAGAGATCTGGAAAACAGACTACTGGACTACTATCTGGATACTTATCTGGATCATGGGTACTGTTGGTTGCCTTTACTCCTTGCTGGGCGGCTTAAAAGCTATTTCTATTTCTGATACCTTGCTTGGTCTGGGTATTTTTGCGGGCGGGCTCCTGCTACCCTTTTTTGGACTTAGGTATCTTGGCCAGGGCAATCTTATGGAGGGTTTGCATACCCTGTTGAATGTACATCGGGACCACCTGAACAGTATAGGCTCAGCTTCAGACCCTATTCCTTTTGGGACTCTGTTTACAGGCATGTTGTTGGTGAACCTGTATTATTGGGGCACAGAGCAATATATAGTTCAGCAGGTTTTGGCTTCAAAAGATCTTAAGAGCTGTCAAAAAGGTATTGCTGTAGCCTGTTTAGGCAAATTGATATCGCCATTACTTTTAAATGTACCCGGCCTAATTGCCGTGCATATTTTCACTCATTTACATAATCCGGCCGAGGTATTTCCTAAGCTGGATAGTTTGGTATCACCGCCTTTTATAGCCGGGTATATAGCGGCTATCATTTTTGGTGCAGCCCTTACTACTTTCAATGCGGGCCTAAACAGCTCGAGTACCCTATTTGTGCTAAACATTTATAAACCCTGGATGGAAAAACGCTCCAGGCCAACTGCCGAGAAAGATATGATCAAAACAGCCAAAAGATTTGAGATCATCATTTGCTTAACGGCTATGTTCATCGCACCATTCATTATTTTTGTGAAGAACGGTTTTTACACCTATGTACAAATTGTCAATGGATTTTTCAACGTGCCCATTTTCACTATCATGTTTATGGGCTTTGTAACTAAAAAGGTGCCTGCCCTGGCTGCCAAAATAGGTTTGCTGTTTTTTATAGTCGCTTATGGGCTTACGCAATTGGTGTTTGATCTTCACATTCACTTCCTCCACATTTTAGCCATATTATTTGTGGTAACCTGCGGGCTCATGTTAGTTATTGGCAAACTTTATCCTATGCCTGTACCCTACCAACAAAAGCTTAATAATGTGGTAGATATGAACCCATGGAAAAACCGGCATATCTACAGTGGTATACTGTTATTGCTCATGATACTGATGTTTATTTTGTTTTCTCCGCTTGTACTTGCAAAATAAGTTTGGACAATAAATAAAAATAACTATTTTTATAAAATAGACCAGAATAGACCAGATTATAATTAATTTTATCATGAGTACAATCCTTTCCTTAACCTGCCGAATATTTATTCCTGCAGCAGTACTTGGCATCGTTTCTTTTTCCGCCGTAATGGGCCAGGATAATAGTATCAAATTTTCCTCGTCTGATAAAAAAATGGAACAGGCTTTTGTGTGGGCCAAAAGTATGGCTTTACACTACAAAGGCCATCCTAATGATCCCGTAGGACCCTGGTATGAATCGGCACTCCCCCCTCGTGATGCATTTTGTATGCGCGATGTATCACATCAAAGTATCGGCGCCGAGATATTAGGTCTAAAACAGGAAAATCGTAACATGCTGACCTTGTTTGCTAGCAATATATCGGCATCAAAAAACTGGTGCTCGTACTGGGAAATCAATAAATCGGGTAAACCGGCACCAGAGGATTATAGGAACGACCACGAATTCTGGTATAACCTGCCTGCTAATTTTGATGTGTTGTATGCCAGCTGGCGCCTCTATTTATGGACGGGCGACAAATATTATATCAACAACTCCGCATTTGTGCGCTTTCAGGAAAAAACCGTAAAAGATTATATAAACACTTGGATACTATCCGCCGATTCTATGTTAAACAGGCCTGCCCATCCTAACGCACCTGTTCCTTTTAATGAAAGCGACTCTTTCCACCGCTGCCGTGGCTTACCTTCGTACTCGGAGGGAGTCGCCAATTTAAAAACCGGTGCCGATCTGTTAGCCGCATTATACAGGGGTTTGCTAACCTACTCGGCTATATTGGCAGAAAAAGGTCGTCAAAAAGAAGCTGCTTTGTACATCCATAAAGCCGAAAAATACAGGCAACAACTGGAGGCCAACTGGTGGGATGAAAAAGATAAATTATACTATACCTATTACAGCAATGATGGTCATTTTGGTAAGGATGAAGGAGAAACCTTTTTGCTTTGGTTTGATGCATTAAAAGATAACGCACGTGTAGCGCAAACATTAGTACATCTCAGCTCCAAAACATGGAATGTAGAGAATACTTCATACTTACCGCTGATATTTTATAACAAAGGTTCCTGGGATAAAGCAAGAGATTATATCCTGTACCTCTCCGACGAAACTACTGCAAGGAGAGAATACCCAGAGGTTTCTTTTGGGGTGATAGAAGGCATAGTTCAAGGACTAATGGGTATTGTACCTGACGTTCGTACGCATAGTGTAAATACCATTTATAAAACAGCTGATGGCGGTAACGCGGCCATTAGTAACCTGCCCGTGCTGAATACTATAGTAGATGTAGAACACCTCAGCACTAATCAATCTTTATTGACTAACCGCGGAAAGCGACAAATAAAATGGAAGGCCATGTTTTATGGCAGTTACCACCACGCTTACGTCGATCATAAACTAGTTACTATCCGACAAGAAACAGATCTACAGGGAAAGATAATATCTTTTGTAGAAATAATTGTCAAGCCTGGTCAGCAGGTAAAAGTCAGCCTGAAATAATAAAACACCCATCACACCTTACAAAACAATTAATGAAATCCTATTTGCATAAATTTTTGCCCGTCCTGTTAGCATTCTTTATACAGTTGCCCCTATCCTATGCGCAGCTATTATCTTTACCTCAACAAAATGACAGATGGCTTTTGCAACCGGATGGCAGCATCACCTGGAATATTAAAGATCGCCTGCCCCATGCCGATCATATAGAAATGTCTGGAGAGAAGGTATCGTTATGGGTGGCTTATAGCGTAGATGCGTCTAAAATTTGCCATCTTACCCGTACGGTAGTTTTTCCTACCTTTCGTATGCTTCCTGATGATACACGAAGTCATATCAGTTATACATTTAACGATGATGCCTTACCAAGAATGTATGTAGATGGCAGGCTATTACGACCTGATGCTTCGGAAGGGAATGTTAGTGTATTGACAAAAAGTATTACTCAACATGGCATTATGCGTATGGAGGAACAGTTTGTTGATCCTCAGTCCGTTAAAATAGAACGCGCACTTTTTCCATCTGTAGACACCCCCCTGGCTATTGAGAGGTATAAATTTACCAATATCAGCAATAAACCGGTAACCATCTCTGTAGAGCATTTGAAACGAGAAGTAACTACGGATACCATCAGAAGTAAAGTGGCACCTCATACAGTTATCATGCAGTCTGTAAATGATGGTAGCAGGGTATTGCAACCGGGACAGGCATACACGTTTTCTGTTTGTTACCAGGCTACTGATCATCCCTCATCCCTCCCACCCGTTGATCCCGAATTTGAAGAAAAAGCTCGTCAAAACCGGATAGCTGAAATTTCGGCACCGTTACAGCTACAAACCCCGGATAGCGTTTTGAATGCCATGTTCGCTTTTGCCAAGATCAGGGCTACAGAAAGTATTTTTAAAACAAAGGGAGGATACATGCACGGCCCTGGTGGCTTATCCTACTATGCTGCTATCTGGGCTAATGACCAGGCAGAATATATCAACCCGTATTTTGCCATTTCGGGTGATCGGATTGGAAATCTTTCGGCTATGAATGCTTACCGGTTGTTTGCCAGCTATATGAACCCGGATTATAACGCCCTGCCAAGCTCCATCGTAGCCGAAGGTGATACCGTTTGGAAAGGAGCCGGCGATCGTGGGGATCAGGCTATGATAGCTTACGGCGCATCAAGGTATGCGCTTACCTATGGAAGTGCCGACTCTGCAAAAGTATTGTGGCCTCTCATCTCCTGGTGCCTGGAGTATAACCACAGGCACATCAATACGCAGGGTGTGGTGGAGTCGAAGAGTGATGAACTGGAAGGCCGGTTCCCATCGGGCAAAGCCAACCTGTCTACTAATTGCCTGTATTATGATGCGTTGATATCAGCAGCATTACTTGGCCGACAATTACAATTGCCTAAACAACAAACAGACATGTATACCCGGCAAGCAGTCGAACTTAAAGAAAGTATTGAAAAATACTTTGGAGCGGACTTAACCGGATTTCATACCTATAAATATTATGAAACCAATGATGTTTTGCGTGCCTGGATCTGTATGCCGTTGACTATGGGTATATATGATCGGAGCAAAGGCACTATTGACGCGCTATTTTCACCAAAGTTATGGACTGCAGACGGCTTAGCCACCCAGGCCGGGCAAGATACCTTTTGGGACCGTTCCACCCTTTATGCGCTTCGGGGTGTGCTGCAGGCAGGAGCAACAGAACAAGCAATGACTTTTTTACATTACTATTCACGTCGCAGGCTTTTGGGTGAACATGTTCCTTATCCTGTTGAAGCCTATCCAGAAGGGAACCAAAGACACCTTTCAGCAGAAAGTGGTTTGTACTGCCGGATATTAACAGAAGGCTTATTCGGTATCAGACCTACAGGGTTTAGAAGTTTCAATTGCACACCACGGTTGCCAAAAGATTGGAATGAAATGGCCCTGAACAATATTCACGCATTTGGAAAAGTCTTTGATTTAAGGGTCAAAAGAGAACCAAGAGGTAGCGTGCAAATAATTGTTACAGAAGCAAATAAAAGCAAGATTTATAAAGTTAAAGAAGCCGAGTCAGTTAAAGTTAGCCTATAAACTGGGATAGTTATTCAGCATCTGACGCTCCAGATACTGAATAACTGTTAATACGCTGTACCTATTTATATTTTAATTTGCTTTAATATCCAGGATAGCTTTAGGTTTTATCAAATTAAAATCTAAAACTACATTATTTGCATTTACCCATTGCAGATATTCTAATGAAAGCTTACGCACCACTTCAGGGCTTTTTGCCGCTAAATTATTGGTTTCTCCCCGGTCATTATCCATATCATACAACTCCCATTGGTTTACCGGGAACACCGATACCAGCTTCCATTTACCTTCGCGTATGGCGCGGTTACCCCATAGCTCCCAGAAGAGAGGTTTATCCCGGTTTAACTCTTCTCCTTTAAAAAATAAACCGGTAAGGCTTTTACCGATCAGCGGGTTAGTTTTGATACCATTATAGGCTGTTGGGTATTTGGCACCCGCCACCTCATAAAATGTAGGCGCCAGGTCTATCAGGTGGGCTGTTCCTCTTTCAATCGTGTTAGCCTTAATTTTACCCGGAAACCAGGCGATCAGTGGTGAACTCATCCCTCCTTCATACAAAGCTCCTTTAAAAGACCGCAATGGTGAGTTGGATACAAACGACCAGTTTTTACCCTGTGATTCAAACGAGCCGGATGTACCTACCGGCCCGATATTACGAGCCGCGTGAACTTTGCCATGCGCAACATCTTCGGCCGGTGCCCCATTATCCGATATAAATACAATAAGTGTATTGTCATCCTTCTTCAGCTCTTTTAATTTTTCAAGCACCTTGCCAACGTTCTGATCCATCCGGTCAACCATGGCAGCGTAAACCTCCATTTTGGCCTTCCATAGTTGCTGTTCGTCATAGGTTAGATTATCCCAGTTAGGTACTTCGGCATCCCTTACTGCTACAGGTTGGCCAGGGTCACGGAGGCCGAGTTGTACCTGACGGGCCAAGCGCTCTTTGCGTAGAGAATCCCAGCCAATATTATACCTCCCTTTGTACTTGGCTATATCCTCAGGCAATGCTTGTAAAGGCCAATGCGGTGCATTAAAGGTAAGGTACAGAAAGAATGGTTTCTTCGTTTTGTTCTGTTCATCCAGGAACTTAGTAGCATGATCACCAATCTCATCGGTGATGTAATAACTATCATCTGGTTTGTGCCAACGCTTGTTATCCTCTTCAATAATAACCGGATATTTGGCCCCCACCAATGGCATATACCCGGTATTAAAGTAATTGGCCGCACCACCGATGATCCCGAAAAAGTGATCGAAGCCCCGTTGGTTTGGCCAGCTGGTACTATCATTACCCACATGCCATTTGCCCGACATTAAGGTACTGTAGCCTCCCGCTTTTAAGACTTCCGCCAGTGTCAGTGATTCTTTATTCAGATACCCCTGATAGGCCGGTAAACCCAGATTTTGGTCAAAATAACCGATACCTGCCTTATGTTGATCCTGTCCGGTTAAAATAGAAGCCCTTGTTGGCGCGCAGATGGCGTTATTATAAAACTCTTTCAGCCGCAAGCCCTGTGAAGCCAGCTTATCCAGGTTTGGCGTATGAATCTCCGATCCATAAGACCCCAGGTCACCGTAGCCCATGTCATCGACCACAATTAAGATAATATTTGGCTTTTTACTTTGCGCTTGAGTCTGTTGAAGTCCCGCCAATACAGCGGCAAATATGAAAGCAATCGTTTTTATTTTTTTCATTGAAGATCTATTTGATATTATTGGTTTTCAATTATATAATCTGATTTACACTACTTGACGAAGTCCCTTACCAATGCCTGTGTTTTCCTATTTTCCTCTGGCAGACCTATACTAATCCTGATCCATGTACTATAAGGCGCAAAAGAACGGGCAATAATAATTCCCTCCTGTTTAAATCTGGTGGCAACTTCATCATACGGCTTTTTGATATCAAAGAAAACAAAATTTGCCTGTGATTCGGTATGCTTTAAATGCAACTCATCCAAAATCCTGATCCATGTATTTCGTTCAGCTGCAACCTGATCATGGACAGTTTTAATATAAGCGGTATCAGCAAGCGAGGCGCTTACCGCGGCTACAGATATCCTGTTCAGGTCATGTACGCCGCCCAATCCTTGTTTTTTCAAGTAATCAGCCAATTTTTTGGGCGCTACAGCATAACCAAAAGCCAGTCCGGCCAAACCATAGGCTTTGGCGAAAGTTCGGAAGACGATCACATTGTCGCCAGCCTTTATATTATTTACCGCCGTACGGCCTGCGAAATCGTCTGAAAATTCCAGGTAGGCTTCATCGACAACAACTAACGCCTTTTGAGATACCGAATGCAGAAAATCATGAAAGGTTTTATTATCGGTTATGGTACCTGATGGATTGTGAGGATTAACCAGGTAAACGGCTTCCGTTTTCGGGCCAATCTTTGCTAATATCGCAGGCAGGTTATTTTCTTTTTTATCGTTCAACGGAACAGAGATCACTACACCCCCCACGGTGGCTGCAGCATCCACAAGCGCCGGATAGCCTGGGATTGAGTAAATAAACTCGCTGCCCTTGCCTCCTTTTACGCCGAGATAAATACCCAGCTGCGTCAGGACGTCACCTGGAATGATCTGATCTTTATCTACCCCCTCATGGCGGGCAATGGCTGCAACCAGATCATCTCCTTCATGGCCTGTATACCGAAAAATATTAGGGAGCTCTTTATGGATGGCCGCATTTACCGCCGGTGATGGGCCAAAAGGATTTTCATTCAGGGAAAGTTGAATTTGCGCCTGCACAACGATCGGCAAAATAGCAAATGCCAGCACAAGGTATCTTAGTTTCATATCATTTAAATTAATGTATCTAAAAAAGTTTCTCAGTAGCCGCGTTCTGCCTGTTCTTATTATTCTTGAATCTTATTTTTCAACGAAGGAATTCGATATAGACCGTTTTTTCATGGCATGTAAAATTAGCTTTAGCGAATTCGCAGTAAAGTTAATATTACTATACTAAATCCGTAGTTTTTGTATAGTAATATTTATTATATACCTTTGCGGCAACAACTATGATAACAATGGACAACTCTTTACCGCCCATCAGCACTATGAAGGCGTTTGCATCCCAATCCCCTTCCGTTGAAAATAAGTATTTGCTGGCCTGATAATGATCGAACTTAAAAACGTTACCAAAACTTTCGTAAAAAATCAGCACACAGTAACCGCATTAGCCAATGTATCTCTCTTGGTTCCCGCAGGTCGGATATTAGGCGTGATCGGAGCTTCCGGGGCGGGTAAAAGTACACTGATCCGATGTGTTAACTTGTTAGAAAAGCCAACAATAGGTGAAGTGATTGTTAATGGACAAAACCTTACAGGTCTTTCGTCGGCGGAGCTTGCCAAATCCAGGCGACAGATCGGCATGATCTTTCAGCATTTTAACTTACTTTCTTCAAGAACAGTTGCCGAAAATATTGCTTTTCCTCTAGAATTGGAGCATATGTCCAAAACGGGGATTAAAGAACGGGTAACCGAGTTACTGGAATTAGTCGGTCTTCAGGAAAAAGCAAACAATTATCCTACCAGTCTTTCTGGTGGACAAAAGCAGCGGGTAGCCATTGCAAGAGCATTAGCCAGCAATCCTAAGGTCCTTTTATGCGATGAAGCGACGAGTGCATTGGATCCGGCTACTACACGCTCAATTTTAGCATTGTTAAAAGACATTAACCAGCGCTTCGGCATTACCATATTACTTATTACCCATGAGATGAACGTTGTCAAATTGATATGTGATGAGGTGGCGGTGATCAGTGAAGGTAGGTTGGTCGAAAAAGGGTCTGTTAGTGACGTTTTTTCCTATCCGGAAACCGAGTTGGCAAAACAATTTATAGCTTCTTCACTACATGCAACCTTACCTGTAGAATACTCAGAGCGTTTATCGGCAGAGTCGCTGGTAAAACGCCATCCGATTCTCAAACTTGAATTTACAGGCCGGTCTGCAGAGTCAGCTGTTCTCTCAGAAGTAAGCCGGCTATTCAACGTTGATAACCATATTATTAGTGCACAAATGGATCATACTGGCGGTGTAAAATACGGTATCATGCTGATAGAAGTTAGCGGCACTCCGGAGAATACTAAAAAGTCATTGGTTTATTATCAAAGTAAACAGATTGAAGTGGAGGTGTTAGGTTATGTCTGAACCAATGGTGTGGATGATTTTAAGGGGATTATTAGAAACGATTGTGATGACTTTCGTATCAGGTTTTTTTGGATTTGTTTTAGGCCTGCCCACAGGCGTGCTGCTTTTCCTCACCCGTCAGGGACAGATATCAGAAAACCGTGCACTAAACAGGATAATTTCGGTCTTCGTAAATATTTTCAGGTCTATCCCATTTATTATACTTATCGTTTGGATGATTCCCTTTACCAGGGCATTAGTAGGAACTTCCATTGGTGTGGAAGCGGCCTTAGTGCCTTTAAGTATAGGTGCCGCTCCTTTCATCGCCCGTATGGTTGAAAACAGTCTGGTAGAAATACCTAATGGATTGATAGAAGCAGCTACGGCTATGGGTGCTACACCTTTCCAGATCGTATTGAAAGTATTACTGCCCGAAGCATTACCCTCTATCGTTGGTGCTGCATCAATTACGCTTATTACACTTGTCGGCTATTCGGCTATGGGCGGCGCCGTTGGTGCTGGCGGTTTAGGGCAAATTGGATATCAATATGGTTATGTTGGCTATGATATAACTGTGATGAATACGGTACTGATTTTATTGGTAACCATAGTATTTCTAATTCAAGTGTCAGGTAACCTTATCTCCAAAAAGGTAGATCATCGTAAATAATTAAACAAACAAAAATGAATATTAAAACTTTGAGCATTCTTATGGTGCTATCGGCCAGCCTGGTTGCATGCGGGGGCAAAACAAAAAAAAACAATTCATCCCATATTAAAGTTGGTGTCGAAGCTGGCCCTGAATTCAAAGTAGCGGAAGTTGCTCAAAGGGTGGCAAAGGAAAAATATGGACTGACTGTCGAATTAGTTCAGTTTAACGATTACGTAATGCCGAATGCGGCCTTAGCTCAGGGAGATATAGATTTAAATGTTTTTCAGAATAAACCATATCTCGATGTTCAGGCAAAACAGCGGGGATATAAGTTCGCTATTTTGGGGAATACCTTTGTTTACCCCCTTGCTGGTTATTCCCGGAAAATTAAAAGTGTGGATCAGCTAAAAGATGGCAGTACGGTTATTATTCCCAATGATCCAACCAACAGTGGCCGCTCCCTGTTGCTGCTTCAGAAGGCAGGTTTGCTCCGCTTAAAAGACGGCGTTGGATTGTTGCCTACGATAAATGATATCATAAGCAACCCCAGGAATCTGAAAATACTGGAACTGGAAGCCCCTCAATTACCGCGAGCACTGGATGATCAAAACGTAACGATAGCCATTATTAATAACACCTTCGCCGGGCCTGCAGGCTTGGTTGCCAAGCGTGATGGCCTATTTGTGGAAGATGGTAAATCACCTTATGTAAACATCATAGTATCAAGAGAAGATAATAAAGGACAGGATAATGTAGCCAGCTTTGTAAAAGCTTATCAGTCGCCCGAAGTAGCCCAGGCTGCAGAAATTGCTTTTAAAGGCGGGGCAATTAAAGGCTGGTAAAATCCTTTAAATGATAATGGCCAGGCGAATTTGCCAGGCCATTATCTTTATTATACTACCCATTAATAAGAAGAGGTATTATTTAGACCGCATCTGACAGAGAGCTAAAAGTAAATTCCCTGATCTTCATTGGAGGGATAAGATAGCTACGGTAGCTTTCTACACTGATGCTCCGTTCCTGTTTGCCAAGGGCCTCGAGGTTGTTGAGCATTATGACAGGGCTTTCGTTAAACCTGAAATTTTTGATTGGGAATTTGATCTTGCCGTTTTCAATATAAAATGTACCGTCGCGGGTTAAGCCGGTGAGTAATAATGATTGCGGATCAACCATGCGGATATACCATAGGCGCGAAACCAATATACCCTTTTCGGTACTTTTTATCAGGTCTTCCAAGGTGGCATCGCCACCTTCCATAATGATATTACCGGGGCCAGGCAATGGTTTAACGCCCTTTTTATCGGCCCAGTAGCGGGAGTAACTTAGGTTTTTTACCACGCCTTTATCAATCCACATTGTTTTTTCACGTGGAAGTCCGTCGCCACTCCAGGTTGAAGATGGCAAATCAGTATTAAAAGGATCAGAGTATATATTGACTTTAGGGTCAACCAATTGTTCGCCCAGGCGGGTACCACCACCTTTTTTGCTCAAAAAGCTCCTTCCCTCCTCGGCACTACGGGCATCAAAACGGAACATATTTTCCATCAGATAGGTAGCTGCAACCGGCTCCAATATCACGGTATATTTTCCTGGCTCTAAAGCTTTAGCTCCAGATGAGCTCAGGCATTTACCAGCGGCCACTTTAGTAGCCGCAAGGGTATCCAGTTTACTTACATCAGTAAAGCCTTTGGCCGCATAGCCTGAGGCTGTACCTGCTTCATTACGCGTAGTTACCGAAAAGGTGACATCATTACCCTTGTTATAAGCGAATAATCCCTTAGAGTTCATGATGGCGTTAAAACTGGTTGAGTTTTCAAGAAAACCCGCCGCTGTAAGCTTGGCTTCTTTGGTAACCGATAAACTTTTGGCTACCATATCTGCGCGACTTTCAGGAGTCATGGCTGCTGTATTTGCATTATAAGTTATAGACTCCGGAAAATCACGAGGTCCTAACATAGGCATATATTCCGGATTGGCCGGGGCTAATTGCGCCAATTCTTCAGAGCGGCGCACCACCCTTTCCAATGCTGCATCATCAAATTCATCAATGGTTGCTGTACCGGCTTTTTTTCCAAAAACCGATGTAACACCCAAACTTACCGTACTGATATCTCCTGCTGTAGAAACAGCGTTTAATGCATATCTGATGTTGCCGCCCTCGCTGCCGTTTAAACTCACTTCACATTCTTCGGCTTTTGAATAGGCAAGCACTTTCTTTAATAAAGTCTGTGCTTCTTCTTTAGTTAATATTGGCATAATTCAGTTA
>Ga0207671_10005237_pt1 | contig 12046 bp, 10 predicted proteins | sample KBSC24metaG_FD_184352 | JGI IMG/M metagenome (GOLD analysis project Ga0207671, IMG submission 184352) | Corn rhizosphere microbial communities from Kellogg Biological Station, Michigan, USA - KBS C2-4 metaG (SPAdes) (version 2) | ecosystem: Host-associated > Plants > Roots > Rhizosphere > Soil... | reverse complement strand
GTGCCACGGCGGGAGCACGGATACTGATCTCCACTCTTCAGCACCGCAGAAAGTAGGAAAAGCGGCATCGTGCACAACCTCAAGCTCGGCATCATCGCGCACTCCCGCAAAGAGAACGAGCACCGACTGCCCATCCATCCCGCGCACTTCGGGCGTATCGACACCGACCTGCATGCACGCATCCACGTGGAGGAGGGCTACGGCGAGCACTTCGGAGTCACCGACAGCCAGCTGGCCCCGCTCGTCGCCGGGATCCTGCCGCGGGCCGGCCTCGTCGCCGCCTGCGACGTCATCCTGCTGGCCAAGCCGATGCTCGAAGACGTCTGCGAACTCCGCGAAGGCCAGGTGATGTGGGGCTGGCCGCACTGCGTCCAAGACGCAAAGATCACCCAGACGGCCGTCGACAAGCGGCTGACACTGATCGCGTTCGAGGCTATGAACCACTGGAACCGCGACGGCTCGTTCAACCTGCACGTGTTCCACAAGAACAACGAGATGGCCGGCTACTCCTCAGTGCTGCACGCCATGCAGCTGCGGGGCTCGACCGGGGACTACGGCCCGCGGCTGGACGCGGTCGTGATCGGCTTCGGCGCGACCGCGCGGGGTGCGGTGACGGCGCTCAACGCGCTCGGCGTCCACAATGTCGACGTCCTCACCGGCCGCGGCGTGACCGCGGTCGGCTCGCCGATCCACTCCGCGCGCATCGTCCACTTCGAGCACGACGAGACCGACGACACCGGCGACCCACGCCGCAGCCACGCCCTCACCGACAGCGGCCGTCAGCCGCTGGCAGAGTTCCTCGCCGGCCACGACATCATCGTCAACTGCGTCCTGCAGGACACCGCCGCCCCGCTGACCTTCCTGATCGAGGAAGACCTCGCGGCCCTGGCCCCCGGCACCCTGGTCATCGACGTGTCCTGCGATGCCGGCATGGGATTCAGCTGGGCCCGCCCGACGACGTTCACCGACCCGATGTTCACCGTCGGCAACGGAGTGCACTACTACGGCGTGGACCACAGCCCCTCCCACCTGTGGAACTCCGCCACCTGGGAGAACAGCGAAGCCCTGATCCCCTTCCTGCGCCCGGTCCTGGACGGCCCCGCCGCCTGGGACACCAACCAGACCATCCAGCGCGCGATCGAGATCCAGGACGGCATCATCCAGAACCCGGCAATCCTGGCGTTCCAGCACCGGTCAGCGCACTATCCGCACCTGACACAACCTGTTTAAGGCACGCTGGATCTACATGCGGCCATCTCGACGCTCGCGGCCCCGCAACCACCACCTACATCCGGGCCACTCTCCACGAAATCGCGACCGCCCTTGCCGCCCTTACCAGCGAAGAGCACCCCTGCGCCCAACCGCCCACCCCCGGCACGCTCCCGCCGCACTGGCCTTGGACGCCGTCAGCACCCGGCATGTGATTCGGCGCGGCCGTCGTCAACGCCAGCCGCTCACCTATGCGGAGCCGAAAGAACAACGGTCCGGAGCCCCAAGATGGCTTGTCTGCCGCATCTCACCGGCTCAGCCGGGGCCCAGGTCAGAAGTTTCCACGGCGGCAAGTAGATCGATGGAAGCACACTGCGATACGGGAGGGCGACATCGTGAATCATCCCGGCACCGTCAACACCGCTGGCGCCGTCAGTAATCACTCGCACGCGCTGAAGAAGTTGGACGGCGTGCAGTCGCCCCGGCGAGTCTTGGTCGAGCGGCATCTGGATCATCTGGATCTGGTCCTCACCGGCAGTTTGAAGGACAGCGGGTGGACTCGCGCCCATCGGAACGCCGTGAACGACCGCGTGATGGCCTACCGCAAGGGCGGGGCTTGGGCCTATTTCCAGCCCGTGCCGGCGAAGCCGCGTGCGCGCGTGCCGACGCCGGTGTCGATCAGGCGACGAGACCGGATCACCGCTGTGGGCTGCTCCGCCATCCTGATCGTCACAGTCGGGAAGCTGGGCCAGAAGGCGGCGGCTCTGGACCGTCCGGTGCCGATGCTCGCGTGCGCGGTCCTCCTGGTCTACGGCTAGTGGCAGCCGTGCAGGGCCTCAGGTGGCATTACTTTGTCAGCCGACTGCGAACGAAGGAACGGCAGCACACCGCCCGCCGTGGTGCCCTCCGGCCTCCCGGAAGGCGGGTTCGCCGGCGAGGCCGATCGTGATTTCGAGCACTACTTCGCGATCTACGTTCCCAACGGTGTCAAGCTGAGGAGTCGCTGGCCGGCACTGCCGGTATCCGCAGGACGCTGCGTGACGAGCTCGTCGAGATCTATCGCGAGCAGCCGGTTCAAGCGGGGTCGATAAGGTGGCTGGTCCGCTGGCTCGTCGCCGATGTCCGGAAGCGCTGGAGCGCTGAGACACTGTGGGACTACCGATATCAGTACCAGACCCCTTGTTGGCGACGAAGCCGATCGTTGACAGAAGACGCCTCCCGCCGCGCGAAGGCGCCGTGTCCGGTCGAGAACAGGGCTCCGGAAACGGGCCGAAAGACTCTGTTCGGAGTAGGTTGGAGGCGGTTGGACGGGCATTCGGGACCAAACCGTGTGGCCGGCGGATCTCAGCGGAAGGCGGATCCGGCCATGGACCAGCACGCACCCGGCGAAGCGCGGCATCCCGCCCTGCCCCACCTTCAGCTTGACGAACTGCTCGACGGGTTGGTGGCCCGTGTGGCGCAGATCCGGGCCTCTCGTGACCGGATTCAGCAACTTCTCCAGGGCGTTCTGGCCGTCAGCGGTGGATTGGACCTGGACCAGGTGCTGGCCACCGTCATCGAGACCGCGACCGAGCTGGTCGACGCCCGCTACGGGGCGCTCGGGGTGACCGGCGAGGATCACGCGGACCGCCTGGAGCGATTCGTGACCGTCGGCCTCAGCCCGCAGGAGATCGCCGAGATCGGGCCGTATCCGACCCGCCAGGGCCTTCTGGGCCGGCTGATCCGCCATCCGCAAGCCCTGCGGTTGGCGGACATGGCCGACCATGAGGTCTCCGTCGGGTTCCCGGACAGCCACCCGCCGACGCGCACCTTCCTGGAGGTGCCGATCCGGGTGCGCGAGGAGGTCTACGGCAACCTGTACCTGACCGGGAAACGCGGCGGAGCGCCGTTCGACGCCGACGACGAGGCGCTGCTGGCGACTCTGGCCACCGCGGCCGGCGTGGCGGTCGACAACGCCCGGCTCTATGACGATTCCCGGCGCCGGCAGCAGTGGTCGGATGCCACCGCCGAGCTGACTCGCGGGCTGCTGTCCGGCGTGGACGTGACCGCTGTGCTGACTGTGTTCGTCGAGCGGATCGCCGCCATGGCCGGCGCCGCGGCGGCCATGATCTTCTTGCCTGATGGGACCGGAACCACCCTGTCCACGCGGGTGGCCTGCGGGACCGGTGCCGAACGGCTGCAAGCCGTCGTGCTGCCGGTCGACGGTTCGGTCTGCGGGCGGGTGTTCCAGAGCGCGGTCGGCCAGTTCGGCCCGGGCGGGGCGCCTGGCGCCCATGTGGTGTGCACCGAGGCGGACCCGGGGTCCTCGTATGTGGCGCCGATGGGCACCGAGCCGGGCCAGGTCCACGGCGTGCTCGTGGTGGTGGGGCATCCCGGCGCTTCGCCGTTCGGCTCCCAGGCTGTACGGATGATCATAGATGTGGCAGCGCAGGCCACCGTGGCTCTGGAGCTCGCCGCGCGGCGCGCGGACGCCGAACAGCTGGTGGTGTTCGCCGACCGCGATCGGATCGGCCGGGACCTGCACGACCAGGCGATCCAGCGACTGTTCGCCGCCGGTATGACGCTGCAGACCGTCTTGAAGATCACCGAGAAGACCGCGGTGCGGGATCGTGTCTCCCACGTCGTGGGCGACCTGGACGACACCATCAAGGTGATCCGTTCGACGATCTTCGGGCTGCAGCAGCACGAGTCCGCCGGCCACAGCGGGGGGCTGCGCACCCAGATCCTTCAAGTCTGCCAGGACTCCATCGAACTGCTGGGTTTCACCCCGGCCGTCCGCTTCACCGGGCCGATCGACTACCAGGTCCCCGAACAGGCCGCCGAGCACGCGGTCGCGGTGACGCGGGAGGCCCTGTCCAACACGGCCCGGCACTCAGGCGCCTCCCGGGTCGCCGTCGACCTGGAGACCGGCGACGGGCTCCTGCGGCTGCGGATCACCGACGACGGGGTCGGACTGTCCGACGATTCCCGGCGAAGCGGCCTGGCCAACATGGAGGACCGGGCCAGGGATCTCGGCGGCACGTTCACGGCCGGCCCCGGAGAGAACGGTGGCACGGAGATCCGGTGGGAAGTGCCCCTCGACTGAGTTCCGCCCGGCCCGTTCGGCAAGGCCGGGCGCGCCGCTGGTGGGGACACTCCATCCGTTCTGAGGCCCACCCGATCGCCCTCCAGCTGCGCCACCTGCAAAGCGGTGGAGATCGGCGTGCACGGATTCTCTCGACGACGCCGGGCTGGCCCCCGCGATCGCGACGACCACCGTGTTCGCGAGGGTCAGCGCGCAGGACAAGGCGAGGATCGTGTGCGTCCGGCGGCTGTCCGGCGGCCGGGTCGCGTTGTGCTCGCCCGCGGCCGCGCCGAGGGCCGCCGTATCTTCGCCAACCGCCGCTTGCTTCGCCGCCCTCGCTGGCATAGTCGTCGGCCACAGGATGGAGGCCGCAGGCGTGTTTCGAGCAAACCCGTCCGACCCAGACGGGTGGCCGAAGGCCGCCACATCGCATACCAAGCGGCAAGAGTGTAAAGAGCCATTCGGGCTAGTTGGCCGCGTCACTCTGCGGGAATGACGGTGGTCGTGCCAGGAATCTGGATAGCAGATCTTGGGATCTTCCCGCGAGGATCCTTTGTCGACCGCTGGATGGACCCTAGCGGGGCGGGGCGGGCATTGGCTCCGCGGTATGGAGCGGACTGGAGCATTGTCGCCGAGGCTTCGTATGGGTCGGTGCACAGGTGTGGCTATGGCAGCAGGTGAGTCGCGGCCCGACAGGGGAATCATGGACAGATCGGAAGGATTCGGCGAGCGGCTGCTGGGGGTGCTGCTGGACCGGGCTCACGAGATGCCGCCGCAGCTGATCGCTCCGCTGGTCGCGGAAGAGGTGGCCAGGGTCGGCGGCCGTGACGTCTCGATCCTCCTGCAGGACTACGGTCAGCAGGTGCTGGCGCCGTTGCCGGGTAGAGGGCTGGTCGTCGGCGAGCCCGAGCTGATCGCCGGTTCCCCTGCCGGCGAGGCCTTCCTGGGTGCGACCGCCATCGAGGTCGCGCGGGCCGACGGCATCCGGGTGTACCTGCCGTTGCTGGACGGCAGTGACCAAGTGGGAGTGATGGCCCTCACCCTGGACGCCATGGATGACGACGACCGGCGCCTGTTGCGCAGACTCGCCGGCCTGGTCGCCGACATGCTGGTCACCAAGCACAGCTATACAGACCAGTTCTTCCTGGCCCGGCGACGCGAACCGATGAGTGTGGCAGCGGAGATCCAATGGTCCCTGCTTCCGCCGATAGCGATGTCCGTACCGCAGGTCGCCGTGGCCGGAATCCTCGAGCCCGCCTACAACATCGCCGGCGACAGCTTCGACTACGCCCTCAACGACAACATTCTGCACGTGGCCGTCGTCGACGCGATGGGCCACGGTCTGGACGCCGCCACGATGGCGACCGTCGCCGTCGGCGCCTACCGGCACGCTCGACGTGCCGACACCGGCCTGGCCGAAACGTACACGTTCATGGACCGCGCCATCGCCGAGCAGTTCGGGCCCGACCACTTCGTCACCGCGCAGATGATGCACCTGAACATCACAACCGGCCACCTGCAATGGGTCAACGCGGGCCACCCCGCTCCGCTGCTGGTCCGCGACCACCAGGTCGTCGGGCAACTGGACAGTCCGACCACCCTGCCGGTCGGTTTCGGTGGTGAACAGCCCCAGGTCAGCGAGCGGGTGCTGCGGCGTGGCGATCGGGTGCTGTGCTTCACCGACGGCGTGATCGAGGAGCATGAAACCGGGGAACAACAGTTCGGGGTGGAGCAACTCATCCACTGGGTCAACCACATCGAGCACACAGAGAAAGGCGTGCGGGCGGTGGTGCGTTCGCTCTCCCACGCTCTCAAGCGAGAGCGCGGCGGAACCACCAGCGACGACGCGACCCTTTTCCTGATCGAATGGCGCGGGGGCGCCGCCGACCACCTCGCCGTCCTGGAGTAGCCCGCACAAGGGAGGACCATCGGTCGGCCCGGTGCCTGGGCTGGGTTCGCTTTCTGGCCGCCACCCGCGGTGCCGGTGCCGGTGCCGTTCGGAAGCGAGGCCCGAACACTCGGACGAGGACCGGTAAGGAATGACCGCGTCGGGCAGACCCTTCGGCGGGCAGCCGGAAAGCGACACAGTTCCGCCTCTTCCCTGCGGCGGTCGGCCGATTGGGTTGATAATGGAATGGCCGGGAGGAACCATGTGTCGTTGGCTGGCGTATTCAGGTACGCCTGTGCTGCTCGCCGACGTGCTCTTCACGCCCATCCGTTCGTTCATCGATCAGAGTCGCCACTCCAGGCTCAGCGACGAGATCACGAACGGCGACGGTTTCGGAATCGGCTGGTACGACCACCAGGAGACGGCCGGTGTTTTCCGCAGCACCGAGCCGGCGTGGGGTAACGCGAACCTCAGCGAGGTGGCCAAGCACGTCACCTCGCCGTTGTTTTTCGCCCACATACGCGCCGCCGTCGGCTCATCCATCCAGGAGGCCAACTGCCACCCTTTCCGCTATGGACGATGGCTGTGGATGCACAACGGCTATATCACGGATTACTCGAGCATCAGACGTGATCTCGCATTCGCCGTCGACCCCTCGCTGTACAGTCTGATCAGCGGAACCACCGACAGCGAGACCTTGTTCTACCTGGCACTCACGTACGGTCTGGAGGACGACCCGCCGGCGGCGATGGCGAGGACGATCGGCTTCGTCGAGGCCTCCGGCCGCGCGGCGGGCATCGACTGTCCCTTCCAGGGGACGGTCGCCACCAGTGACGGCGAGTCCATGTGGGCCTTCCGGTATTCGAGCCGGGGAAGCCCGCAGTCGCTGTTCATCAACCGCCACGTGCCGACGCTCCGGCGGGAGTATCCGGAGGCGTCTGTCCTGAGCGAGCTTTCGGACGACACGCGGCTGGTGGTCTCAGAGCCGATCGGCAACCTGCCCGGCGCTTGGGTCGAGGTGCCCGAGTCGACGTATGCCGTGGTGCGCACGGGCCAGGACGATCTGCATCCGTTCGCTCCCACGGTCCCTCCGGGCAGGTTTCATTAACACCTTGATAGAAAACGGCCGCGAGCTCAGGCACGCGATCGAACAGAGCGCTGGACGGTTGCGTCCACTGCTCAAGCGGTGGTCTTCCAGGGCGTGAGGTGAGCCGGCGTGACGCTGCAGTTCTTGGCCGAGCTGCACAGGGCGCACGCGGATCGGCTGCCGTTCATTCTCGCCGCCAGCCGCCGACCCGCGTAACAAGCCGGCAGCCGGCCCGGCGCCTCACACGCCCGGGCGATGGTCAGGGCGGCCCCCGCGGGCTTGGCGAGGTAACCGGACCCAGGGGGTAATCGAAGCAGGGCCAGCACCCGGGCGACGGTCGGCGACTCGGCGGCCAGGCAGATCGCGAGGCCCAGATCGGTCGCGCGCTGACCGATCGAGAGCAGGGCCTGAAGCCCCGAGCAGTCCAGGAAAGTCACCTCGGACAGGTCGAGGCCGATTCCGGCAGCGTCGCAGTCGCTCAGGTAAGGCTGAAGAGATTCCACGAGTCGGGCCGCGGTGGCGACATCAAGTGCGCCGCGTACGACGATCACTGTGTGGACCGGGCACCGATCAGCCTGATAGACGTCCATAGAGCCCGCGCCTTCGAGTCGTGCGCGGCGGCGCGTCCAGCGACGGAGAACTGGTGTTGCCCGTGCGTCAGACGCGATGCGGCGCCCTGTGCGGCGCCGAGGTCTGGGGCGTCCGGGGACAGTACCGAGCGTACACCGACTGGGGCCTGATGTAAGGCCCTCGCTGCCTGGCGAATGGCTGTTCAGGGCGCTGGTTTCGCGGGATGTCAGTGTGCCGATGCGCTTCGGCGTCGGGGGCATCGGCGCTTCGGCTGCTTCCCCTCCCACGTCCTCGCGATCAACACCGCATCGTCAAAGTGCTGCGGCACGGGCGCGATCTCCGGCCGGCTGGTACGGTGGGGACGATACCGCCGTCCAGTGGCGGTGCAGCCCACCGGCACAGCGGGGCCGTCTGCTCCGTGTTTTGGTACCCGGTCAGGGTCGTGATCGCCGAGATTCCGCGATCGCCTTGAGGTTTTCGCGACGAGTTTGTGAGCCGTCGTGCCCATCGCTCGATCGAGCGTTTCGCAGATCACGAAGTAGTAAGGACCGCGCTGTGACCAGTTATGGCTTTCTCAGCACCTATCCGCCCACCCGCTGCGGGCTGGCGACGTTCAGTTCGGCGCTGCTGCGTCATCTGACCGGCCAGAGCTCCGCAGACCGCGCCGGCGTGGTCCGTGTCGTGGACAGTGTTCCCACCGCAGTCCACCCGGACGTCGTCGCCCACCTGGTCAACGGCTCGCCGGGCGGCCCGTCCGCCGCGGCCGCGGCTCTCAACGGCTTCGACATCGCCCTGGTGCAGCACGAGTACGGCGTCTACGGCGGTCCGGACGGCGCCGAGGTGCTCGAGGTCCTGGCCGAGGTGACGGTTCCGACGATCGTGGTGCTGCACACGGTGCTGTCCGCCCCGTCCGCACGGCAGCGCCAGGTGCTGGAGCGGATCGCGGACGCCGCCGCCGCGGTCGTGGTCATGTCCGCCACGGCCGCTCGCCGTCTGCACGAGGGATATCTGATCGACTCGGCCAAAGTCTCGGTCATCCCGCACGGAGCGCTGGCCGGTCGGCGGCTGTCCCCGCGGGCTTCGTTCGACCCGTTCGCGCCGCCGGACCCGAGCCTGACGCGTCCGTTGATCCTGACCTGGGGCCTGCTGGGGCCGGGCAAGGGCATCGAGGCGGCGATCGAGGCCTTCGCCGGCCTGGACGACCTGGATCCCGCGCCGCGCTACCTGGTCGCCGGCCAGACCCATCCCAAGGTCCTGGAACGCCAGGGCGAGGCCTATCGCGAGTTTCTGCGCCGCCGGGCCGAGGACCTGGGCGTGGGCGCGGACGTGGAGTTCGCGCCGGAGTACCGCAACACCGAATCGCTGATGGACCTCGTGCGCGCGGCCGACGTCGTGTTGCTGCCGTATGAATCGACCGAGCAGGCGACCTCCGGCGTGCTCATCGAGGCCGTCGCGGCCCGTCGCCCGATCGTCGCCACCCGGTTCCCCCATGCCGTCGAGCTGCTCACGGACGGCGCCGGGTTGCTCGTTCCGCACGCGGATGCCGCCGCCATGACGCGCGCCCTTCGCACCGTCCTCACCGAGCCCGCCGCGGCGGCATCCATGACGGCCGCCGGCAGCCGTCTCGCCCCGGCCCTGGACTGGTCCGCCGTCGCCGACTCCTACCGGAGGTTGGCCGCCTGGCTGCTCAAAGCCCGTACCGGGATCACAGTATGACCACGGTGCGTCCGTACAAGCCCCGGGCCGCGAACTCTCCCTCCTTCGCCCACCTGCAACGGCTCAGTGACGACACGGGCCTGTTCGAGCACGCCCGAGGCGCACTGCCCCGCCGCGAACACGGCTACTGCCTCGACGACGTGGCGCGCGGCCTGATGGTCATCTGCCGCGAGCCGGACCCGGACACCGCACTGGTGGCCCTGGCCGAAACCTATCTGGCGTTCATCGCCCATGCGCAGAGCCCGGACGGATCCTTCCGCAACCGCCTGGGCTACGACCGGCGCTGGCACGGCGAGCCGGGCGTCGGCGACTGGTGGGGGCGGGCACTGTGGGGCTTGGGCACCGCGGCCACCCGCGGACCGGCACCCTGGATCCGCGAATCCGCGCTGACGATGTTCGACGCCGGCGCGGCTCTGCGGTCGCCCTGGGCGCGGAGCATGGCCTTCGCAGCCCTCGGAGCCGCGGAGATTGTGGCCGTCATGCCGGGACACGAAACCGCCCGGAACCTCCTGACGGACGCTGCCGAACAGGACCGCACGCGCAGCGGTGACCGGAACCCGGCCTGGCCCTGGCCCGAGGAGCGCCTCGGCTACGCCAACGCCGCGCTCGCCGAGGTGCAGATCGCCGCCGGCGCTCTCCTGGGCGACGACCGGCGGCTCGAACACGGACTCGCCCTGCTGGCCTGGCTGCTGAGACAGGAGAGCCCCGAAGGCCATCTCTCCCTCACCCCGGTAGGAGGAAGCGGTCGGGCCCGGCAGCATCCTGGATTCGACCAGCAGCCGATCGAGGCCGCGGCGATGGCGGACGCCTGCGCGCGGGCGTTCGCCGTCACCGGCGAACCACGCTGGGCGGCGGGCGTGGCACTGGCGGCCGGATGGTTCCTCGGCGAGAACGACAGCGGATTCGCCCTCGCCGACGAGCGTACCGGCGGCGGCTGCGACGGACTGGAACGCGACGGACGCAACGAGAACCAGGGCGCCGAGTCCACGCTCGCCCTCATCGCCACCCTCCAGCACCGCCGCCGATTCGCGAAGCAACACGCCCCCGTCTGGCACCAGCCCCTGAAGATGCGGGAGCGGCGGTAGCAGTGGGATTCGCCATCGCCGCCACGTCCCATCGGACAGGGCGGCAGGACCTGAAGCGAATTGCACGGAAATTCGCTTTTCTCCCTCGATGTTTCATTTGTTCCGTATTGCGCACAAGGGAGACGTGTAGGTCATGAACGCGAGGCCGGAGCGGCACACGCCGTCGGCCGGCGCGGGAGGAGACACGATGATCCAGGCAGCGGACCTGCGGGAATGGCGGACGTGCGATGTGGTCGACTCCGGCGGGCACAAGATCGGCTCCTTGGAGGCGATCTACGTGGACACCAGCACCGACGAACCCGCGATGGCGACCGTCCGGGTGGGCCTGCCCACCAGGCACCGCCTGGTGTTCGTCCCCCTGGACGACGTGATCGTCGGGCCCGGCTACGTCAAGGTCAACTACGCCAAGTCGGCGGTGAAGGGCAGCCCCGCGATCGGCACCGACGACGTTCTCCCCTTCGAGGACGAGGAAGCCCTTTTCCAGCACTACAAGCTGCCGTACGAGGCGGGCGCCTCCGGGGAACGACAGATCGCCCGCCGCTGACCGTCTGCCGACAAAAGGAGAAGCATCATGGTCGTGTTCCTGCTCGTGATCCTGGCCGCGATCGTGCTCGGCATCATCGGTGCCGTCACCAATGGCTTGTTCTATCTGCTGCTCATCGGCTGCGTACTTCTCGCCGCGGACATCATCTATGGCGTGGTGCGGATGCGTCACCCGCGCCGGCAACTGCGATAGGACTCTTCGCTGGCGCTGCTGTACATCTCGGTCGGCCTGACCTCAGGCGGCCCGTGATCACTGTGACCGACGGGCCGGGCGTCACGCGACGCGAGCCTTCGAATGAAGTGCATCCGATCGAAGAGAGCAGGAACGCTCATGACGGAACTTACGATCCGTCCGCAGGAGATCCGTGAGGCGCTGGAGCGCTTTGTCGCTTCCTACAAGGCTGCTGTGGCGCCGAGAGATGAGGTCGGGGCTGTCACGGTGATCGGTGACGGTATCGCCAAGGTCGAGGGTCTGCCCTCGGCGATGACGAACGAGCTGCTGAAGTTCGCCGACGGCACTTTGGGTATCGCGCTGAACCTGGACGTCCGGGAGATCGGCGTGGTCGTTCTCGGCGACTATGGGCGGATCGCAGAGGGTCAGTCCGTGGCGCGTACCGGGGAGATCTTGTCCACCCCGGTCGGTGACAACTTCCTGGGCCGGGTGGTGAACCCGCTGGGTGAGCCGATCGACGGCCTGGGCCTGATCGAGGCCGAGGGCACCCGTATCCTGGAGTTGCAGGCTCCTGGTGTGATGGCGCGGCAGTCGGTCAAGGAGCCGCTGCAGACCGGGATCAAGGCCATCGACTCGATGACGCCGATCGGCCGGGGCCAGCGTCAGCTGATCATCGGCGACCGGCAGACCGGCAAGACCGCGGTGGCCGTGG
>Ga0207671_10005235_pt1 | contig 12048 bp, 9 predicted proteins | sample KBSC24metaG_FD_184352 | JGI IMG/M metagenome (GOLD analysis project Ga0207671, IMG submission 184352) | Corn rhizosphere microbial communities from Kellogg Biological Station, Michigan, USA - KBS C2-4 metaG (SPAdes) (version 2) | ecosystem: Host-associated > Plants > Roots > Rhizosphere > Soil... | reverse complement strand
GTCACGTAGGTTTTTTGTTCGGAGCCATCCTCAACGAACCTTGTATGGGATCATGGTTATCGACGCTACGAAGGATCGTTCTAGGTCCGCAATTTATCTTGATCAAGTCGCGGAAAGTCTTGACTTGATCAAGAAATACGATTCAAAAAACTTCAGACGAGCATCGACTACTCTTGATTCAATCGAAGTTGTTTCATTTTTACCCAAGAACAGTCAAGCCTATTACCTTCTCGGGACTAATACTTGCTATTTGCATGAGAAGCTCATGCGTAGAGGTATATCGACTATCGCTGCTGCAATCGCCCACGAGGTAACACACGCTCGACTCGATCGAATGGGGATACGTCAGTCAAAAGACCGTTATGATCGAGTTGAGCGACTTTGCAAAGAAGAAGAATCGCGTTTTTTGCGGCGTTATGTAGCGGCGCGTACTCCGGAGGAAAAGGCACGGGATGGAGTGCAAGGGAAATCGTCATGAAGCCTGCGTTTCTAGTAACGGATACTGTAGGTTTTTCCTGATCTGAATAGTGAATAAATCGTTCTTATTCCGACTGATTTCGTATATAATTTTTGCCGGAGCCGTTGGAGTCGGACTCAGAGGGCTACATTTCTCCGTATTGGCTAGTATGCATTTAAAAGAAGGCGTGCCTACATGGAAGGCTTGGACGCGACCTATCAGTGCTGATCCGGCATTATATTCTGAATTGGGAAATCGGTATCGAAAATATCGTGATCGGTGTGGATGGATAGCTTTTTTCTTATTGATGGCCGCGGGGCTAATTCACGCGGATATTCTATAAGTTGACGTGCTTACCAAGAAGCTCTTCGCGAAATCTGATCACAAGTAACTGCTAACTTTAAACTCCAAACACCCTAGTTAGGATTCCATACAATCCCGACTAGGGTGTTCCTCTTTTTTACGCACAATCCTTCGGATTGTGCACGTCCTGACAAAACCGTACATTTTGCCCGCGTCCGTCAGATTTCACGTAACTGTTAAGGAACGCCGTTCCGACTCTCTTTGGAACCCTCCGAACGAATTTTTTCCCCTCAGCTCCTTTATGAGCAGTCTCCGCTCACGTCTCGTACTGCTAACCCTTGCAGGAACCCTCGCCTGCGGTGGTGGCGATGCAGGAACAGGTATCCGAGGGGGGCGTTCTACCCCTGTGCGTGTCACGTTGACGCCAACCGGCCCCGACACCCTCACTCCCGGTGCCGCGCAACAGCTGACCACCACGGTGTACGCAGCCAACAATCGAGTACTGTCTGGTCAAACCATCATATACGCGAGCAGCAACTCGTACATTGCCGCGGTGAACAGTACCGGCCTGGTCACCGCCACCGGACAGATCGGCAAAGCGATCATCACCGTCACCGTCATTTCCGACACTGTTATCTCCGATTCCGCGGAGATCGTTGTCTACGATCCATCCCGCGCTAACATCCCGCAGACCATTACCCTCGCTCAGCCCATCTCGTCCGTCGCGATCGGTTCGAGTACGCCGGTAAGCGTGAAAGTCACCGATGTATACAATCACCCCGTTACTGGCACCACAGTTACTTTCTCGGTGCAGAATGGCGGAGGAACGGTCACACCAGCGAGCGCAGTCACGGATGTCAACGGGATTGCGACCACGGTGTGGACGATCGGGACTAGCATTTCGAGCAACACAATCGATGTGCAGGCGGGATCCGCCGAGGGAGTGTTCAATTGCACGCCACTCCCTGGTCCTCCAGCCCGTATCGCGATGTCAGCTCCATTCGCGGGCCTTACTCCTGGGAATTACCTCAGTCTCTCCGCCTACGTTCACGACGCGTACGGCAACCAGGATTTCAATGCGAAAGTCCAGTTCGTCGCTCGAGACCCTTCACTGTTCCTTCCGATATCTGACCCTCCGCCAGGCAGCACCACCTTGTGGACTCAGGCGATTGGGCAAACCTATGTCGTCGGAAGTATCGGCAATCTCTCCGACTCGACCTTGGTCGCAGTCTTTCCCAACGACGGAGTCCTGGTTTCAGTACCAGCGCCACGGTTCGATCTCAAGACCGACACGACCTTCACCACCAATGTCCAAGTAAGCACCGGGCCGTCCACTCCGGGGATCGGATCGCTCACTGCGACCATTACCTGGGATCCGACCGTCCTCCACTATGAGGCTGATAGTCCGTCTGGGCAACCTGTAGGCTCTGTGACCGTCAATCGCGACAACACCGCCAACGGATCGCTCACCATCGCCATTGCCTCCGGGACTTCGATTGGCGCTCCTGCGTCACTACGCGTCCTGACGTTTCATGCTGCCTCCAGTGCAAATCTTCACGGCACGCTGTCGGTCGCGGTGTCAGAAATCAGTACGACAAACTTCACATCGCTCCTCCCTGTGACTCAAGTTGTCTCGTTCCCCGTGAGGACCCGATGAGTTCCCGGTCGCGGATGTCATTCGAATTCCTCCGGTCGTTACGCCATGCAAGTCGGCTGACAAGGATCGTATTCTCACTCGGCGTAACGCTTGGACTGGTCTCGTGTAGCGATTCGTCGAGCATGGCACCTACGCATGCCATCCCTTGGGGTCGGCCGGCGATTGTGATCGCCCTATCCGACTCACTGGCCACGGTTGGATCGACAGTCACAGTCACCATCGACGCGCAAAGGCCCGCGACCGACTCGGCGGTGGGCCCCGCGCTCGCCGCGTTCCGGGCTCGGCTCGTGTTTTCGTCCGCTCAGCTTCAGTATGTCGACGAGGCGCCGAACAACACGGGAATGCACGCGGTCAATGTGATCGCGGACACGGCGCGCATCGTCGGCATTGCGCCGGGAACCGGATTCTCGAATGGCCAATTGGTGACGCTTCGGTTCCGCGTGCTCGATTCTCAGGGACTCCGTTCCTTCCACATCATGGTCGACGAGCTACGTGACCTCCAATATCGAGACCGCCGCGCCGAGTTTCTGGGTACGCACTCGGCGCTCAAGAGATCGGTTGCTGATGTGGTACCGCCAACATCAGCCAGTCGAACGTATGGCGATGCTACTGCCGACGGCGGAATCGATGCAGCGGACGCGTTGGCGATCCTTACCAAAGATGTAGGAATGGCGCCTCCCGCTGGTTTCGATAGTACTGCGGCCGACGTCAATGTGGATAATGCGGTCAACGCGCTCGATGCACAGATCGTGCTTGCCTCACTCGTTGGACGGGATGTACTGCAGTTTCGCCTCGGCGATGTAGTTGGATCGCTTCCGGTGTCGGTGACGTCTATGTCGCCGGATACGCTTCGTCCTGGAATATCGGCCACGATCACCGGAGTCAACTTTGCCGATGTCGCCGCTAGCGACACGGTTCTGATCGATTCGCTTCCCGTCGTTGTGACCGCCGCCAGCGCGACGCAGCTGACGGTCACGGTTCCGTCAGTGGGGTGTCGGGCGACGCATGGCGCACTCGTTATGGTACGCACTGGTGGATCGAAAGGCGTGATGCACCAGATGCTTCGAACCGCGACGCCACACACGATGCAGGTTGGTGATACGCTCGTTCTCGATAGCGATAACACGTTTCGCTGCAACGAGTTTTCCCCAGGACTGTACTTTGTTGCGGTCTACAATACCGCGCGGGAAGCGTCGCCGGTGCGCGATACGTTTCAACTGGTCAGTACACAGGCGACAACCGTCACGGGCGCGCCCGTGACGCAGGATCGACTCCCCGAAAACATCCTCAAATCGTTGACGCCTGTGCGCCCCGCGATGCCGGTGCGATGGGACCTCATTCCTGGGGGCACTCGTGCGCGCCAACATACGGTTGCGCATCTCCAGTTCATGGAGCGCGATCGGCTCCGCGCGCAGCACGCCAAGTACGGACCGAGCCGGCAATCGAATGTCGGCGTACGGTTCCGTCCGCGTTTCAATCTCAATGCGTCGCTCGGCGCGTATTCGACGGTCAACTTCCTTGGTGTGACGAAAGATGGTTTCGATACGGTCGTCACGATCCGAGCCCGTACGGTCTATGTAGGAACGCGCGCGCAAATTCTCGAGGACTCGCTCGCGCCGCTCGCTCAGCAGATGGACAGCTATTATCAGCAGCTCGGTACCGAGTTCGACAACGTCATGTACCCGATTTTGACTACGAATTTTGGGAACCCGCTGGCCATGGATGGGAATTTGAGCCGAGTGGGACGGGTGACCATGTTGTTTACGCCGTCCGTGGCGCAATATTATCCGGGGACGGAAGCGTTTGTCACCGTGTGCGACTACCTGACCCTCGCGGATTGTCCAGCCTCGAATCTGACGGAAATGTTCTACGCCGATGTCCCAACGCGGACATCGACGCTGGATGGAAGCGATCCTGGCTACGACACACGGACGCCGGCGGGGTGGTACAACGAGATTCGCGGGACGCTCATTCACGAAACCAAGCACATTACGACGTTGGCGGAGAAATTCTCGCGCAGCACGAACCCCGTACTGGAAGAAAGTTGGCTCGAAGAAGGGACCGCCCAAATTGCATCCGAGCTGTATGCTCGCACCATTTCAAAGGTCACATGGAAAGGGAATGCGGGATTCAACAACGCCATCCGTTGTGAGCTTTATCTCTGCCAGGGATACACGTTCACCATGTACGATCATTTCGCGTGGTTGTACGAATATGAGGCCAACGCGAATCTCATCTCACCTATCGATCCCGGATGGTACGACGGAACGATCTATGGGAGCGCCTGGCTCCTCACACGATGGGCCGCCGACGCGTACGCTTCGGACGAAGCGTCGTTCTTCAAAGGGCTCGTCCAACAAACGTCGGTGAATGGTGTGAGCAATCTCGAAGGGCGGACGGGGCAACCTTGGAGCAAGATGTTGGGGCAATGGGCGCTTGCGCTCGCCGCTGATCATTACAACGGAGCATATTTCAACACACCTGGGTTTTTGAGTTGGAACACGCGTGACATTTTCCAAGGAATGTCCCAGTATGTCGAAGGATTTCCTTCCACGTATCCACTGGTGCTCTCGCAATACAGTGGAGCGCCGATTTCGGTGACAGGGACGGTGGCCAAAGGGTCGGCGGCATTTTATGATCTCATTTTTCCGACCAAACAGTCGATCGGCATCCAGGCGACGGCGACAACGGATTTGCCGGCGACGACAGGGTTACGGCTGTCAATTGTTCGGATGCAGTAGAAGCTGCTGGCACCAAGCACCTGAGTAAATGCCCATAACCTGGCGTCTCGTTATCGGAGCGATTTCCCTTTGTCTCGGTACGGCAAGCGCATTGGTGTCTCACGATCCGTCCGTTTACCCTTGTCTTCGGTATTTATTCGGTATAAGCTTTCCATGGCAGCCCTTTCCTGGAGCGCTTCACCATGCCGAATACCCCTCCCTCCCCCCCGGGACCTGGGCGTAACCCCCGCACGTCATCCTTAATAACGCGGCTGGCTGAGCGGGCTCACCGCCGCGCGGTCCCGACGGGACCACTGGGGGCGACGCTCGTGTCTGACGGGGTGAATGGCAATGCAAAGCAACACGAATTGGCACTCGGCGTACCGTCCTACGACGACGGCGCCTTGGTTCGCGGTATCCAGCACGGCGATACCGCTGCGCTCCAGGAGTTTTGCGCGCGCTTCCGCCCGGTCCTGCTCGAGCAAGCCCGCCGCTTCCACATCCCGCGCCCCGACCGCGACGCCATGGTCCTCGGCTTTCTCGACGACCTAGCCATGAAAATCGTTCACGGCACCACCCCAACAGCGCTCGCCGGGTTCGTCATCCGCGCGTTCCGTAATCACGCCATCGATCTGTACCGGCGCGAACGGATCATTCAACGCGAGCTCGAAGAACACGCCGAAATGATCAGCGGCGATCGCGTGGTACCATACGGGTGCTCGGAGTTCACGACCGACACCACGAGCGGCACCGCGCGCGAGCTCTTTGCCGACAACACATCGAGCTCCGCGATCGCTCGGCTCGCCGAATATTTGATGGGACGTCGCACACCCACCGAACGCCAACTCTTACTCTGGTTGAGCAACCGCGTCCCACTCCGCGACATCGCCGAATGGATGAAAATCTCATACACCGCAGCCAAAGTGCGCGCGCATCGGCTGCGAATCAAAGTGGCGCGCGAGGCCATGGCCTATCTCCAAACGCTGGACGAGCCGGAACGCTCGGAGGTACGGCGGTTTCTCCACCGCGTGGGGGTCGGCATGACTGATGTGGTATCTGGAGGAATCGGACGATGAGTCCATCACGTGATTGGTTCAGCGACGCCTACAATCATCCGTCGTTCGCGCGCTGGTCAGTGGCCGCGGCGCTCGACCAGCTGACGCCGGAAGAACGCGCGGACAATGACCGCATCGCTGACGGGTTCGCGCAACGCATGCATGCCAAGCTGGCGATGGCGCGCGTGGAGAAACATGTTCCCGTCCATCCCCTCCGCGTGCGTGACGCAGAGGTGGTGGGAACCATCGAACAGGTGGGAATGGCGGCCAAACGGTCGCGCTGCGCGCCATGGCTCCAAACGCTGGCCGTCGCGGCCGGCTCCGGGCTCGAGCTGTGGGACGAGCAGTGCGACCGGTGGATCGAGCTCCCCCCCGACGCGGCCAAGGTCCGCTACGTCGCGCTCAACGTATCGGGCGACAGCATGACGCCGTTCCTCTATCCGCGCGACGTCCTGCTCGTCCGCATCGGCGGGCCGGTGCGCGAAGGGGCGCTCGCGGTCGCGTTGCATCCGGACCACGGCTACGTGGTCAAGCACGTGGCTAAGCTCACGCGTCGAGAGGTGGTACTCGAGTCCTTCAATCCACGCTACGCGCCCGTCCATCTCACGCGGTCGCCGGGGTGTCTCTTTGGCGAGGTGACGCACGTCTTCCGCGCGCCGGATGGGGAGCCGCTCCGCCAGCTGATTATGTCGGACACTCCGGAGACGACGGCATAGCCGCTCTGCGGTATCCTCAATCAACTGACGCCCCCGGCTCGGCCTACGTTCCAGATCTGCCTATATTTGGTGGGCATGGCACGTGGCTATCCGACCCACATCCAACGCGCATTCGACGAATTGCGGTTCGGCGACGGCCGGACGCTCAATTTGCGGCAGTGGCTGCCGTCGGGCGATGAGGCCCGCGCGTGGGTCGAGCGCTGGCTTCGCGCCAAACAGATCGAGCGCGCGGGCGAGGTCCTGGTCATCACGGGACGCGGTAACAACAGTGAAGGGGGGGCGCCCGTGGTCCGCACGGCGGTGCTCGCGCTCTTCCCCTCTCTCCGCCGCCGGCATGTCATTCAAGGGTGGCAAGAGCACACACCCGGCTCGTTCGTGGTCACGCTCGCGCCGGTCCATGCGCTGTTCGAGGTGCCGAAACGGCGTCGAGAGCGGGGATCAACGCCGGTCGCCCCTGAATCGTTAAGTGCATTGGAGCCGGACACGCTCTCTCTGCTCCGCCGGCTCGCCTCGGCGTCGCTCGCGGTGCTCGGCGTGCACGAGATCGACCGCTTTCTCGAATCGGAAATGCTGGCGCAGTTCGCGGCCCTCGCAGCGTCGGTCGATGAGTATGACGACCGGGATGCGGCGCTCCGGACGGCGATCCGGAACGCTTTGGACGAATTGGACGAGACCGAATGATTGCAGCTGCCGCCGCGTGCGTCCGCGCGCGCTCTTTGTGGATGTCACGCGGGTCCATAATCCCTGTTCTTTTCACCGCAATCGCGATGTTCGGTTTCGCGCCGCACCGTGCCTGGTCGCAAAGCGCATCGCTCCCCGGTTATACCGAAGATGGGGCACAACGCGAGCTGCAAGCGGAATCGGCGGCGGTGGGACTCATGGCCCCGGCGCGCGCCAGGGCCATGGTGCGAGAGCTGTCCAGCGAGCCCCACGTGGCGGGAACGCCGGGTGAAGCGCGAACGCGCGATATTGTCGCGCGCTATTTCAAAGAGATCGGGATCGGGGCGACGATCGATACCTATAGTATCTACATGCCGCACCCAACCAAGGTGCAGCTCTTTCGCATCGCGCCGGATTCGGTGGAGCTCCCCTTGATCGAGGGGCCGATTGCCGAGGACACGACGTCAACGAGCTTTCCGCAGGTTCCGGCGTATAACGGGTACAGCGCGCCGGGGGATGTCTCTGGCGAAGTAGTATACGTCAACTACGGATTGATCGAAGACTACAAAATTCTCGATTCGCTCGGCGTCTCGGTCAAAGGCAAGATTGCGATCGCGCGATATGGTAAATCGTATCGTGGCATCAAAGCGCGCGAGGCGGAAAAGCATGGCGCGGTAGGGCTCATTATTTATAGCGATCCCTCCGAAGATGGCTACGCGCGTGGCGACATTTATCCCCAAGGGCCGATGCGTCCGTGGGATGGTGTGCAACGTGGGTCGGTATACAACGATAACGGTGATCCGACCACACCCGATTACGCGAGTGTGCCGGGGGTGCACCGCGTGCCGCTCTCCAAGACGGCCATTCCGCGCATTCCGGTCGTTCCCACGTCGTATCGCAACGCGATGGCATTGATGGCGTGGTTACGAAGCGATGTTCCGCTTCCGACGTCGTGGCAAGGGGCGCTGCCGTTCCGTTATCACCTTGGTCCCGGTCCGGTCCGTGCGCGCATTGTGGTGGAGACGGACGAGAAGACGGCGCCGTACAAGGATATCTGGAACGTGCGCGGGATGATTCGTGGGACCGACTATCCCAACGAAGTCATTGTTATCGGTGGGCACCGTGATGCGTGGGGACCCGGTGCGGCCGACAATGTGAGCGGTACGGTCACGGTCCTCGAAACGGCGCGCATGATCAACGAGCTCGCCAAACAGGGATTCCGCCCTAAACGAAGCATCGTGTTCGCGTCGTGGGATGCGGAAGAGTGGGGACTCATGGGCTCCACGGAATATGTGGAGCAGGATTCGGCGATGTTGTTCAAGCATGGCGTCGCCTATTTCAACCAGGACATGGTGGCCTTTGGTCCCACGCTTGGCGTGACAGGCTCACCGTCGCTACGGCCGCTCTTTCGCGAGATCACCAAATCCATCGCCGATCCCATCACGCATGGGAGTGTGTACGACGTGTGGCGCGCGCACTCGCACCTCATGCCGGGTGACACGACACAGCCGACCATCGACGATCCCGGAGGCGGTTCGGACTTCGCGGGATTCTACAATCACTTGGGCGTCCCAGTCGTGGAGTGGGGCTTTGGCGGCTCGCAGGGGATCTACCACTCGGCATACGACTCATTCCATTGGGTCTCCAAGTTCGGCGATCCGACGTTCCAGTATCACGCGACGTCGGCGCTGATCGGCGTCAACGCAATCATGCGATTGGCCAATGCCGACATTCTGCCGTACGACTTCGTGGAGTACGCGCGCGCCATGCGGACGCTGGCCAACGATGCGTCCAAGGCGGTGGTGGCCAAGGGGTGGAACGACCTGTCCATGGCCGAGCTGATGGCCGCGATTGGGCGGATGGAGAGTGCGGCGCTCACATATCAATCCGCGCGGGATTCGGCGCTACTGAATCCTGTCGCCGCGGACATCGCAATACGAGTGAATGCTCAGCTCATCGCGGTGGAGCGGGCTTTTGTGCGCCCGTCGGGACTGATCAACCGGGAATGGTTCCGCAATGTCATCTGCGCCGCGGACGATGACAATGGGTACGACAATATCACACTTCCGACAATTACCGAGGCGGTTCGAGCGAATGATCGAGACCGCACGGTCCGCGAAATTGCCGATTTAGCACAAAGGTTTGACTCGGCGGCGGCCATTTTGACTCAAACGGCCCAGAGCTTGCGCTAGTACGCAGGCATGCATGATGGAGTGAATCGTCGGAAGCCACCGAAGCTGTCGGTGAGCGAACGGATCGCTGCGTGTGCCTATGGTGCCAAAGCGCAGTGGCCGTCTGGATTTCAGCTGTACCAACGCGGTGGGATTGCTGATGGGGTGTTCGTGGTGCTGCATGGCCACGTCATTCTGCGGAGTCCCATCAAAGGAGGGCGCGGCTTCGTCTCCGCCATTGCGATGGCGGGTGAGACGTTCGGCGCGGAAGGGCTCGCCAACAGCGGCGTGTACGCCACGGACGCCAATGCGGCCGATGGCGCGGAGACGCTGCATTTAGGGGCGACGCAGTTCCGGGCGTTCGTGCGCGAGCAGCCGGCCCACGCTCTGGCGTTGGTCTCGCAGATCATGGCCGAGCGGACGTCGTTGCTCGAGCGGATGCAGGAGTTGGCGGCGCTCAATGTGGAAGAGCGTCTCGTCTCGTCGCTGCTTCGCCTCGGGGATGATGTCTCCTTTACCTCGGAAGAGGGGCTGGTGCGGTTGGAGTCTGGCCACCATCGTTTGTTATGCGAAATGGTGGGTGCAACCCGGGAATCGATCACGCTGGCATTGAGCCGGATGATCGCCTCGGGAGCCGCCCGTCGCGCCGGATCGACGTTCTTGATCGATCCTCGGCGGCTGACGGAGCGGGCGCGCGCGGCACTGTACGATTCGGTCGCGCCGATGCCGGTGGCCCGCGAACTGTCGATCTGACCGTACCCAGCGATCCGTCTAACCGGATCCTGGCTGGAGCCGAGCACATCGAATTGCACGGCGCCACGCGAAGCGTGCGCGCCGTGCTGCTCGTCCATGGATTTGGCGATACGCCGCAAACGTTGGCGGCGCTCGCTGCCGATTTGCACGCCCATGGATATGATGTTCGCGTTCCGCTCTTACCTGGCCATGGGCGCACCCTCGCGGCATTCGACGCGTCGACGCATGAGGAGTGGATCGCGTGCGTGGCGTCAGAACTGTTGGCGCTGCGCGCCGACTATCCCTGGGTCGGTTTAGCGGGACTCTCCATGGGGGGGGCACTCTCGGCGATCGTCGCGGCCACGATGCGCGATCTTCCGGCGCTGGTGCTCATGGCGCCGTATTTGGGGATGCCGCGCATCATGCGAATGGCCGCGCGAACCGCGCGGCTCTGGTCTCGGTGGGTGGGGCCGATCGCATCGGAGTCACCCGAGTCGATTCACGATGTTCAGGAACGCGAAAAAAATCTGTCGTATGGCGCGGTGACGGGACATGCGCTGCACGAGCTATCGGTGGTCGTGCGCATGGCGCAGCGTGCGCTCCCCCGGATCATCGCCCCGACATTGCTCGTGCAATCCCGTCATGACAATCGCATTCCGCTTCGTGTCGCGGAGCACGCGTATGCCCGACTGGGAACGTCGCGCAAACAGCTGATGATTACGGAGTTGGGTGGGCACATCCTGACGGTGGATGTGGGGCGGGCGGCGGTCTTTGCCGCCGTCCGCGCCTGGCTGGAGGGAGGTCCCGGCACCATCCCCTCCACGCCAGACACGGTTGGTGCGCGGACAGCCGCGGCACCTACGGCAGGAACGTCTCGGTCGGCGTAACGCCGGTCAGAACTTGTCCTGCACGAACTCGCTCACTGCCGACGCGGCATGATCGGCAGCATGCGTCATTTGCTCGACGATGCCGGCGGCCACACGTTTGACCCGTGTCACCGGCGACGTTCGTTTGGCTGTTTTCCCCCGCTTCTTCGCTCCGCTCGACGTGCGGGCCCTACTGCCGCGAACTGTTTTGGCGACGGTGCTTTTGGCGCGTTTGGCGAGCCGTGTCACGGTCCGCTTGACTGCCGCTATGCCGCCGCTGGACTGCCGTTTCTTCGCCGAACTCTTTTTGGCCGACTTTTTTGTGGCCACCCCGCGCTTGGTTGCTGTGCGCTTAACCGCGCCTCGCTTGGCCGAATTGCGCGTGGCCGAACGCGTCGTGGACTTCCGAGTGGCCATCAAAGTGCTCCGGAACAGAGTGGCGGGTTGTTGTGCCACGTGAGTCCAAGCAAGAATCGCGCACAATGTATGCAATCGGGGCGATGCTTCCGCAAGGGGAAATGCTATCTTTCCGTCCACCACCACGGATCTCTAGAGGAACACTGATGAAAACAGGACTCGGCGCGACGCTCGGTTTTGGCGTGGCGATGTTGTCGGCGCTCGCGTGCGGTACCAATCACGACGCCTCGGCGGATCGTGTTTCATCGCGTCCCCCCGAAGCGGCCAAGATCTCTACGGGGCTGCCGCCCCGGG
>Ga0207671_10005229_pt1 | contig 12059 bp, 10 predicted proteins | sample KBSC24metaG_FD_184352 | JGI IMG/M metagenome (GOLD analysis project Ga0207671, IMG submission 184352) | Corn rhizosphere microbial communities from Kellogg Biological Station, Michigan, USA - KBS C2-4 metaG (SPAdes) (version 2) | ecosystem: Host-associated > Plants > Roots > Rhizosphere > Soil... | reverse complement strand
TTTCTCTCTGGCCTTGATGTAGGCTTAAGTTGGATAGCTACCAAAGGTTTAACTATCGCGGCCGGATATCAGCTGCTTTATGCTAAAGACAGGGGCGTTATTGATTCGATAAAGGCTGGTACGGGCAATTATGCCAGGGTTTATGACCCCAACATCGGCGAGGATCGCCGCTCCAAAGTTTCCGATTATTTCGGTTTAACTAACCGCTCCCGCCACATGGCTAATATCAGGTTCAGTTATGAATATGAACCTAAGGGTATTACCGGCACGTTCAGGGTAAACTATCGCGGTAAATATGGCTTTCAGGAATCAAACAGGTCAAATGGTTTTCTGGATCCTTATGATACTTATGTGGCAGGCTTTTTCCTGCTCAATGCCTCGGTTCAGAAAACACTGCTTAATAAACACATAACTGTACAGCTTACGGCTGATAACATACTCAACTATCGTGATATGCTGATGCCCGGCCAGCCCGGGAGAATGATACTAGCTGGATTAAACTATCGGTTTTTTTAATGACAAAGATCTATGAAAATAATAAAATACAATTACTTAAAAACGCTCCTTATTGCTGTTACCTCAACTTTATTGATCGGTTCCTGTACAAAGGATCAGGTAAAGCCCCAGTTACAGGATGGTAAAAGCACCATAGTAAATGATCTGCCTGGGGATGTTGGCAAAACCATCAGCACCGGTTTCAGAACTTTTTATTTCAGCTTTAACACCAATGCCAAGGTAGATAGCAGCCAAAAGAAAACTTCACTATGGGATATCGCTTTTGCTAAAGAGTACAACTCTTATGTATCCATTAACAATGGTACAAACGATGCTAGTTATGGTTTTGGCGGAACGGGCAAAGGGAGTATGGTTGTAGTCAATAAAGCCTATGATCAGGTTACCGAGGCTCCTGCCGATGATGTATTTACAAAATCATCGATCACTTCGGCAGGTTGGGATAGTGGCAGTGGCGATGCAAGCGGCTGGTATTTCTACGATTTGAAAACGCACCTGGCTATACCAGTTAAAAATCGCACTTATGTTTTACGCACTGCCGATGGCAAATATGCCAAATTGGAAATGGTGAGCATGTACAAAGGAGCCCCTGCTGTAGTGACCGATCTGAACTGGCCTGCACCTTATTTCACCTTCAGGTGTTATGTACAGCAGGATGGAAGCCGCAACCTGTCGACCAAAGATTAATGACTTCAATACACACCAACAAATAATATATCAATCACATGTTATCACCAATGAATAATTTAAGAAAGTGGCTTTGCCTGCTTACAATTACCAGCGTTTTGTTTACAGCCTGTTCAAAAAATAACGACCCGGCACCAACAACTCCCGACCCAATTCCTGTGGCCCCCGGATCGGTATCATTCTATAAACTGACAAGGGTTGAAAATCTTTATGCCCCGGCTGATGATACTAACCCGGCTGCTGCATTGCCGCCTTTATATTACAGCCTGGAAAATAAAACCCAGATAACAGCTGATTTTGTAAAAACAGCCTCATGGGATATGGTATTTACGGGCACCTATAACATTTTTATAGGCAGCAATGGTGCAACCGATCATAAAACCGAAGGCGGGATACTTATTTTAAAACAGCCATTTGAACAGGTAACCGATGTACCAGGTGATGACCAATTCACAACTACCAAATCATTCGGACTTGACGAAGCCGGAAATTTTGGTCAGGGTACCGGCTGGGCCTTATACGACTTTGATGGTACCAAAATGGGTGATGGCAGCGCCTCAAAACAACACGTAGTTTATGCCTTACCTGCTACTCGCACCCTAATAGTTAGAACAGCAAAAGGAAACTATGCCAAAATCAAAATGATCAGCTGCTATAAAGATGTATTTACAGCCGATAAATGGTTTATTGATACCCCGCACATGTATTTCACTTTTGAATATGTGATTGTACCCAAAGGCAGCAAAAAATTCGAAATCAAATAATAAGCCCGGCTAGATGAAACTTAAATTTATACACTTTCTTACGTTCATTTTATTTGCGGCAGTCTTTGCGTCATGCAAAAAAACAGTGGAACTGCCTGCATTGCCTAAAAGCAGTATTACTACTTATAAAGTAGTTAACCTGCCTGATACGGTTATCTATGGAGCTATTGATCAGTTAGATAAATCTATCACCATATACATACCCTATTTTTATAACCTTACGGTGATTGATCCGGAGATCTCAGTTTCTGAGGGGGCCAGTATAACAGAAAAGGTTGAGCCTTTTCTGATTAGTAGCGCAAACGTAAAATACACGATAAAAGGGGCAGATGGAACCAGTACTACCTATACTGTTAAGGTAGTGCAACAAAATCCACCATCATTAACCATTAACTGGGCCGATGAGGAATATACAGAAACCAGTCCGGCCATGTATCTACCTTCTATCCTGGGCGATTTTCATAGTTCAAACAGCGGAGGAGTTAAAACAACCATTACACATAGTAAAACGGGTAAGGCAATTGTATTGCTCAACCCCAGTATTACACCTTCCGGTAACTCATACAGCCTGGGTGCTCAGATCCCAGCCGATGCGGATACAGGTTCTTACAGTGTAAAGGTGGATTTCCTGGGGAATACCGCGACCTTAAAAAAGCCATTACATATAAAATATATACAACCAGGCGTGGTAATGACCTATCAGGAAGTAAAACAGGGTGACAGCATTACGTTTTTGGCTGATCAATCTGTTTTTATCAATCTAAAATCGGTTAAGGTAACGGTGAATAACACTACTTATGATCTGCCTATTCAAAGTTATACACTTCAGACCATGAAACTTAAAATTCCTGATGATTTCCCGGTAGGCGATTATTTCTACAAAGCAGCTTTCAGTTTTGAATTTGAAGGTTGGGACACGGTTAACAGCATAGGTATGCTGGTAGTACATGCCAAATAAATCACGGTTATACTGTCTTGCGTACGGAGGCATTTAACATATATACAATTAATCAATTCACACTTTTAATTACATTATCTAATTACATTATCATGAAAATCAATTTCTTAAACGGATTAAAATCAGGTTTGGCAGTAGTTGCCATCGCGGTATTGGCAGTTTCCTGCTCAAAAGATAAGGGTGCTACTCCCGCAGGTTCCAACGCTGCAGCCAATTCAAACCTATCGGTTAATGCTGTACCGGTTAGTAATACCTATACTATAACCGGCAGATACGGTAACCCAGCTTCGGGCCCTGCTGTTTATGGTACCGTATATGTGAACCTGGCTACAGGTGCACAAGATACTTTGAGCAATACTGTTGGGGCTAATGTGCTTTTCACAGGTACAAATAATTCTGTAATACAGGTGCCTGCTACTTATACATTGAAGTATTTGTATAACACCAGCAAAACATTAGCCACTTTAAAAACAAGTGATTTTACATCGGTTGCAGCTGTAACCAGTGTTGGTCGTAACACATCTACAACTGCTACGCCAAACGGTTGGTACAATTATGTTGTTCCTGCAGGTGTAACGCCAATTAGCGGTATATACATCCTGGTTACACCGGCATCTGGCAATAGCTATGCTATCCAGATCACTGGCGCTGTTGGTCAGGGTTCTGCTACCAGTAACAGGGGTGTGTACACTATCAAAACAGGTGTTATCAATAACCTTTAATTAACCCTTATCAGCAAGCCGGTTATCGGCTTGCTGATATTAACAGGTACCTATATTAATATTTAACATTTGAATAATGATCTACTTTAAATCCCGTTCCGGGGGGCATTTTATCGGCGCTTTACTCATCATCCTGATAACCGTACTGGCATTTTCATCATGTAAAAAGGATTATGTAAAATATCCTTATAATGATATTGAGCGTTTTGTGATCAAGGACGCCAATGGCGCCGACCTGAAGGCTAGCATTGAAAATGATAATATCATTGTTTATTATCCTCCTTTCCAAACTGTACCTGATTTTATCAACCCACAGATCACAACATCTGACCGCGCAACTGTTGAGCCCGCTTCCGGAACAAAAGTAGCTTTCAAAACAGGTACAGCTTTTAAAGTAAAAGCACAGGATGGTACTGTTAAAACCTATACACTCAAAACTTACCTGAGTGCACCGACTCCAACATTTACCATATCTGATCTGCCTTATCGTCTTGGCACTGACGTATATCTGACCGGCGAATTTATGAATCCGGATACCACTATATCCAAACTATACATGGTCAGTCAAACTAATAAGGAAATACAGATCCACAGCTCGTCATTTACACAATTTACCGCGTCTACCTTATTCTTCACCATTCCGACAAGTGTTGATACAGGTAGCTATCGTATTAAATTAAAAACAGGGGATCAGATTTTAACAAAAGGGCCTATACATTTAGATCCACCTTTTCTTATTTTGAATGTTCCGGCCAATACTACAACTGTAAAAAGAGGGGCAGAGCTTGTTCTGCAACCGGTTAATGGTTCTTTGAAATATTATACCTCGCAGATCAGCAGTCAGGCCGTCTTCTATAAGCCAACGGCCATCTCTGTTAATGTTACCTCTATCACCAATGCAGAGTTGAAACTAACTATACCGACAAATTTCCCGCTCGGAGACATCAATTTTATTTCATTGAAATTTAAGGATGGAACAGAGTATCCGATAAATTTTGATAACGTCCAGATTATAGAATAACACATACACCTACATATATCTATGAAAACATAGCCTGCATCTTATAGGATGCGGGCTATAAAATTAAATCACCCTATGCATATTAAATCAAAAATAGAAGGTTTTGAAGATTGGCTTTTTATAGAAGAACTGCCAGATAGCTATAACGTGCAAACACCGCTGGCTGAAAAAAGCATGACTATTAAGCGGCCGCCGGTAAAGCAGTTTTCCAATCATATGATCAGCTCGGGTGGTTTATTTCTGATGAATGTACATATGCAGTTCAATGAACCAGCCAGCATATTATTTGAAATAGAGGGTGAAACCGTAACCTCGCAATTTATATTTTATGAGCACAAGCAGGCTCTTGATGATAAGCAGCGCATAAAAAAAATGCGGGGTGGGGCGCGGCACAATATCCGTTATATACCATCGCTATCGGGCAAATATGAGCTGCTGCCTGATGTAGTTTACAACTATTTCCTGGTGGTACTGTCAAAAGAGTATTATTTTCACTTGATTAATCAGGATTCTCTATTACATGCAGATTTTGTGCAGGAGATCAAGAATGGAAAATACACTTCGATATCGGCGCAGGACCTGCTGGTTTCGCATGAAATGAAGCAAACCATTAACGATATTGTGGAATGTAAAAGAACAGGGGAGCTGAAACGCCTGCATACCGAGTCGAAAATACTGGAGCTGCTGATGCTCCAGATGGAGCAACTGCAGAATGATCAGCATGATGAGGTACGGAAATATACCAACCTTGAACAGGAAAAGATAGAGCAGGCCCGGGATATTTTAGATCAGGATTTTGCTAATCCGCCCGTTCTGCCGGTTTTATCGCGCATGGTATCCCTCAATGAATTTAAATTAAAACGAGGTTTTAAAGCTTATTTCGGCACTACCATTTATGGCTACGTTACCCGATTAAAAATGGAACGTGCCCGTCACCTGCTTGTTGATCAGAAAATGACCATCAGGGAGGTAACTTATGAGGTCGGATTTAAACACCAGTCGCACCTGTCTGAAGCGTTCAAAAAATATTTTGGGATACTACCCAGTGAGATCAGGAGTTAAATAGATCTAATTATTACTGTTTGTAGAGCTATGAGGAATAAAATACCCAACTTTTTGTTCGCGTAAGTTATTGTTAACTTGTTACCCCATGGCCTGAATTTTGCCTGATCAGCTTATATTCAGAACCTATGTTAATTGATTGCATGATTGTTGATGACGATGAGATGGTGCTTTTCCCTCTTCGCATTCTTGTTAACAATACCTCATTTTTAAACCTGTTATCGTTTTATACCGACCCCGCCGAAGCGCTGTTGGCTATAGAAAGCCAAAACCCTAAACTTGTTTTCCTGGATATCAATATGCCTGGACTCAACGGCATTGAATTAGCCCGCATCATTAATGAGCGTATGGGTACCGATGCGCCACGTATTATTTTTACTACCGGATTTGAGCATTTTGCTGTGGAGGCTTACAAAGTTAACGCGCTTGATTACCTGCTTAAACCAGTTGAACATGACGCTTTTATGAAGGCGGTTTATAAGGCTAAGGCAGATATAGAGAACAACCGGCAACTGCAGATATTAGCTGATTATACGGAGCATGACTTCATTTTTTTACGGGTTGAATATGAACTGGTGAAGGTTTATTTAAAGAACATACTTTACATTGAAGGATTTAAGGATTATGTGAAAGTTTATGTGACCAACACCGATGGTTATATAAAATCATTGACTACCATGAAAAACCTGGAAGAAAAATTAAAAACAGGGGCATTTATGAGGGTACATCGTTCATTTATCGTGTCGCTGGATAAGATCGATAGCGTTACCAAAAGTACCATCCGGTTTGGAAAAATACTGATACCGGTTAGCGAACAATATCGCGAACCTTTTAGAAAGTTTATTGACAAATGGTTTTAACCTTTATCTCCGGGTTTCAGACTTTTGTCGATAGGATGGTGGTATCTGTCGAAACTATTTAACATTAGATTTAAAACTTATTTTATTTGATGTGGATTTGCAATATAACAATGCGTAGCTTTATATAACTATGCACAGGTTATTATATCACTAAATCGTATTATATTTAGTTATTATTTACCTGATCCTTTAACCTAATTTATAATTCAAATGGAAACAAGCACTTTTTCAAAATTTTCGGCCGAGTTTTTCGGTACACTGGTATTGGTTTTGATGGGCTGTGGCAGCGCGGTAATTGCCGGTGCCAACGGCACAAGTGGTGTTGGTTTGTTGGTTATCTCTTTTGCTTTTGGTTTATCGGTTGTGGCAATGGCTTATGCTATTGGTCATATATCAGGTTGCCACATTAATCCGGCCATTTCTATAGGTATGGTTGTTGCCGGTCGTATGAAAGCAAATGAAGCAGTTATTTACATTATTGCCCAGGTATTGGGCGCTATTGCCGGTGCTGGTATTTTATTACTCATAGCATCTGGAAAAGATGGGTATAGTGTAGCGGCTAATGGGTTAGGGCAAAACGGTTATGATGCCTTTTCGCCAGGTCATTACAATTTAGTATCCGGCTTTATTGCTGAAACAGTTTTTACTTTCATCTTCCTGCTGGTGATTTTTGGTTCAACATCTACTAAGAATATACATGGCGGTTTCGCGGGCCTATCAATAGGTTTAAGCCTGGTGCTTATCCACATAGTAGGTATCATGGTTACTGGTGTATCGGTAAATCCGGCACGTAGCATTGGCCCTGCCTTGCTTGTAGGTGGAGCGGCCATCAGCCAGTTATGGTTATTTATTGTGGCCCCTATATTGGGTGCCATATTGAGCGCCGCAGTATGGCGTCTTTTACTAGAAAGAAAATAAATTATATATAAATACAACCAGGTCGGCATGATTGTTCCTGTTTTGACCTGGTTGTATCAGAAAGCTAACACGAAATAGAATTACTTTTTACCGACTGTTTTTGAATAAGGTTCATTAACCTTTGTCCTTATTTATTCTCCTCTTATTATCCCGATAGTTAATCACCGGCAAAAGTTGTAGTCATAAATCGGCCACATATGACACTCTTTTTAATCTTCTGAAATTTCGTTTATGATCTGTATTTTTATCTAATTATTTATATTTTAAACTTATTCTCAAATAGAGTTAAAAATATATGTCCCCGGGCTTTAATAAATGCTATTATTGCCCTTAGTTTTGCCAATTAAATATCGGCATGATACTTGTTTAGCTTACCGCCTTAATGAAATCTACATATACTCAAAAAATCTCGAGGACAATTATGCTGGCGTTTTTAGCCTTGATCATTATCCTCGCTATAATCGCGCTTTTTGTACGTAATTCTATCTCCAATAAATTACAGGATCTTTCCAAACTAGCTCATGACGTTGAATATGATCAAGCAAGACCGCAGCAGGCCTTATTGTTATTACATGAAGCCGAAGATGATTTCCAAGAATCGCTATTAAATACTGGCGATGAAAAAAGTAAAGCTTATAAAGCTAAGTTGTCGCAGGCATTTAACCTGATCGATACGCTACTGAAGGATCACGCCAATATGCCGGGCCTAACCGAGGAACAGCATCAAAAAGTGCTGTATTGGCACGTTAAAAAATTAGAATTATCGGGCAAGTTATACGAGCTTAAACACAATTTTGATTCCCTGCTTACAGTCTACGCTGATTTTAACGAAGTTGCCGGTAAAACTCCAGTTAGTATCAGTATGGATAATGGAGCCAGAAAAAAAAATATTGAAAACAAAACAGATACTATAAAGAAAGATATTTTAGGCAAAAAGAAGGGCTTATTCGGGCGATTAAAGGACGCTATTGTAAATAAAAATGGCAGTGCTTCTTCCAGTATTATCGTAGTTAACCATAACCGGACAAACTTGTTGGTCGACTCGGCCACCCGTAAAGTAGCTTACCAGGAGAAAAAGAATTATAATCAAAAATTAAAGCAGCTGCAGGATCGAAATGTCAAACTGCTGGCTACGCAAAAAGATCTGACAACACTCAACATCCATATCCGCAATGAGCTGGAAAATATTATCAATGGTGTAAAGGATATCAATTACAATATCGCCAATGAGTTTAAAGGGATGACATTTAAAAGTTACCAGGAAACCACCCGGCTAATAAACAATTTTTACCTGGCCGCGCTTTTCCTGGTACTAATATTTGCTGCCTTGCTTATTGTATTTATACTTAAACTGGGCGTATCTGAAACCCTGTTACGGCAGGAAAATGAGCGCTCGGTAACCATTGCCCAGCAAAAAATGGACCTGTTGCAGCACATGAGCCATGAAATCCGCAACCCGCTAACCGCAATAAAAGGCTTTCTGTATATATTCAGTCAAACTAACCTGTCGCCACGGCAGGCAGATATGCTGGGCTCTATCAGGCTTTCGTCTGATATGCTGTTACGTACATTGAATGATACGCTTGATGCCGCCAAAATGGAGAATAGCGAGTTTAAGATCAACCGGGACCCTTTCAATGCCGATTTTGTATTAAAAGAGGTGATAGAAAGCATGGAGTTTAGCGCTACTAAAAAGAAACTCAGCCTGGATTATGATTTTGAAGGCGATAAGAGCGCCCTGGTTTTAGGTGATAGTTTCAGACTTAAACAAGTGATGGTTAATTTACTGAGCAACGCCATAAAATATACCAATACAGGCGGTGTTACCGTAAAAGCTTCTCTGGTATCAGTAAATAAGGAAAGCAGGCTGGTGGTTGATATTACCGATACTGGTGCAGGCATCAGTACCGAGCAACAGGCTAATCTTTTTTCTAAATACTATCAAACTAATTCGGCAAAAGGTCAAACCGGAACAGGGCTTGGGCTTTATATCTGCAAGCAGTTGGTTCAATTGCAAAAGGGGCAGATCAGTGTAAAAAGTATCGCGGGTAAAGGGAGCACTTTTAGTTTTTATATACCTTATGAGGCCGGTAGCCATGCTATTGATAAACAAAAAATAGATGATCCGCTATCATTACTAAACGGTATCAGTATCCTTGCGGTGGATGATAATGAGCTGAGTTTGATGTTCCTGAAAATGATGACCAGCAAGTGGAACATTAAATTTCATCAGGCCCATAACGGAGAGGTGGCGTTAGATATCCTGGCTAAAGAAACGATCACGGTTATATTAACAGATATCCAGATGCCTACTATGGATGGCCATGAACTTATCGCGGCTATCCGGCAATTAAAAGCCCCATTGAATGAAGTGCCTGTTATCGCGATCAGCGGCACCTCGAAACCATCAGATGCCGATAAACTTGCTAAAAAAGGTTTTTCAGGCTTTGTGACCAAGCCATTTGCAGAGGCCGAATTGGTACGGCAGATCATCAGCGCGTTGAAATTGTAAGTCTTAGTTTGTATCAAGTATCAAGATTCTCGACTTGCTGGTATTTTGTCGTGATACTTGATACTAAAAATCGTGATATAAATTCCGGAAGCCGCTTTTTATACCAAATGTGACCAATGTAGTTTTGTTATCATTTAAGGCATTTTTTTCCTGCCTGTAAAGCCCACCGATCTCAATGCGGAGATTGGTTTTGGGATTTACCAGGAACGATACGGTACCCTCGCCATAATAAAGCTGTGTGCTGATACCCTGGCCAATAACCGGGGTTGGGTTTGGATTAACCGGATAGGGTTTGGTGAGTAATTTTCCGTTATTGTCGGTTGCGTTAGCATCAAGTCCGTATTTGCCATAATCAAGCTGGCCCTGAAAATCAAAGCGGCCAACTGAGTAGTTGATAATACCTAAAAACTCCCTGAAGTTAGCGCCAAATGGATGAGCAAGCGGATCGCCGAAAAAGGTGTAATTATTAAGCGTTTGCGTGCTGGAGTAGGTGTATGGTTTTACGGTATTAAACTCAAAAAGATAATTTAAACGGTTAACCTTAAATATATCGGCCCCGCGTATACCCAATTGTACACCGTTGGTATTATCGAGGTTATTACCCGAAAAGAAGTTGCCGAATTTAAACCTGTCGAGCAGTAATTGACCGTAAATGGCCGTTTTATCAAATATCTTATACTTGCCTGTAAAACCCATAAATACATTATCCTTAGGGGATGCCGATGATCCTAAGCTACTGGAGAATACCAGTGGATTGATGAAGTTTACATCAAAACCTCGCCTGTTTCCCTGCGCATCGGCCTCAGGGGTGATCAGCGCATTGAAGAAGCCAAATGAGACGCGGTTGCTTACGTTCCAGTCTAAATAATGAAACATAGCCCATTTACGCCTGTTACTTCCCAGCTGATCAAATTTGGGTGCTTTAAGATCCTCCAGATACGCCCAGGCCATCATATACTGTACACTCCCCAGATTTGCGGTAACCCGTAGTAAGGGCATGTTCGCGGCATAATCTGATAGTAACAGTGACCTGTAGCCATCGCCTACAAACATTTTATCCTGTCCTAAAGTAATGTTCAATTGTTTTATAGGCGTGTAGGACGCTATAGCGGTTACGTACGACCAATCCTGCGAGTCCTGAGCCTGACCGTTATAATGGCGGGCATAAGCCTGGCCGGGTATAAAAGCATTGGCGTTTACGACGTCGTTATAATAACCCGGGAACTTGGCCTGATCTTCAAATCCGCTGGTGTAAAACGAGAATTTGGTACCCACCGTACCGCCGAACTGAAAGCCACGGGCATTTAAATAAGTTGATCGTTTACCGGAAAAATCTCTTCCAACCTGTAAATCTGCAATAACATCTCCGTAAAAAGTATAATCTTTAGTTTGTACGTCAAACAGGTGTTCGTTAAACAGCTTACGGCTAAGCCATGTTTTGCGTTCGTCACTTACCCCTATATTCATAACAGAATCATAGGTTCCATTGATGAGGCTGTCAATTAAAAAAGGACGTAAAGACGTGTGAAACGAACTTTTTGTACTATATATATCACCGTTAAACTTTTGATAAAGCAGATAGGATTGTGGTAAATAGACAGATTGGGCATTACTTATCTGAACCGAAAGCAGGAGTATTCCTGCTAACAAAAATAATTTTATAGACCGAACGAAGTAGAGTTTTTGCATCACAACAAAGTAAGCATTATTTATATTAACATGAAAATTGGATAAGCTTATTGCCTAAGGAAATAATACCCTTATTTGTTTTACAAAATAACAGATTAATGATTGTAAAAGTTAATTTATGTTAAATTTGGTGGCACGAAACTGTTTTTTTTTAATAAGCTATAAAAATCCTGATATTTGCCCGCGCTATAAAACCATACGATATATTAAATGCAATACAAAAAAATCAATAACCTTTTAGGCTGGCTTTGCTTTGTTATAGCTTCTGTTACCTACATTTTAACACTTGAGCCCTCCGTAAGTTTTTGGGATTGCGGCGAATTTATTTCATGTGCCTACCGTTTACAGGTAGC
>Ga0207671_10005225_pt1 | contig 12067 bp, 9 predicted proteins | sample KBSC24metaG_FD_184352 | JGI IMG/M metagenome (GOLD analysis project Ga0207671, IMG submission 184352) | Corn rhizosphere microbial communities from Kellogg Biological Station, Michigan, USA - KBS C2-4 metaG (SPAdes) (version 2) | ecosystem: Host-associated > Plants > Roots > Rhizosphere > Soil... | reverse complement strand
CGCAGATCGCCGTGGGTGACATGATGTCCTCGCCAGCCGATGGCTACTCTGTGTTTGTAGGGCAAACCGGAGATTTCAGCGTCAACCCCTTTCTGTACAAGAGCAGCAACTATCTTCCGGCGCGGGATTTCGACGGCGTCTCCATGCTCGTTCGCGCGCCGCAGGTGATGCTGGCCAACGTCTCGGGCAAGATCAACAGCGTCCAGTCGTTGAAGCAGACCATGTCCTCGCCTGACGGAAGCGTCCTGTACGGCTCCTTCGGATCAGGCACTGCGCCGCACCTCCTGGGGCATATCCTGTCTAGAGCGGCTCCGGGCGCGAAGTTCACGCATGTCCCCTACAAGGGATTTCCACCGACCATGCAGGCCATCATGACCAATGAAATCGATCTGCTGTTCGACGCGGTGCCCGGCACCCTGAACCTGATGAAGACCGGCAAGGTGATTCCCCTGGCCGTTGCCGATTCCAGGCGCAACAGCCATCTGCCGAACGTCCCGACCACCGCAGAGATCGGCTTTCCCTCGCTGGTCATGGACTTCTGGCTTGGCGTGGCCGTGAAGAAGGGAACGCCGCGGCCCATCATCAACAAGATTCACGAGGCCTTCGAACAAGCGGTGTCGAACCCTGGAAACTGGAAGAAGCTCTCGGATCTGGGCTACAGCCGAGTCACCATGACCCCAGAAAAGTTCGACGCTTCCGTGCGTGATGAATCCAACAAGATGAAGCCCCTGATTGCCGAGGCGGGTGTCACCATTGACTAACCCTGAAGTGCCCGGGCTCTGCGGCCCGCAAGGATGTCAAGAATGAAGTACCTTGATCCTCAAACGATGACCGCCGCAGAGGCCTACAAAGTGATGACCGGCATCGTCGTTCCGAGGCCCATCGCGTGGGTCAGCACAAGGTCGCGCAAAGGCGGCGCCAATCTGGCGCCATTTTCTTCCTTCACATTCGTGAGCCACTCACCACCGATGTTGGCCATCGGTGTCGATGAGAAGCCTGATGGCGCTGGGCTTAAAGACACCGCGCGAAACATCCTCGACACACAGGAGTTTGTCGTTCACATCGCCGACTACGCGTTGTTGTCACCGCTACACGCGAGCGCGGAGGAGTACCCGAGCGACATCAGCGAGATCGATGCCCTGGGTTTGCGAACGACGCCCTCGTCGCACGTCGGCGCGCCTCGTCTCTTGGATGCGCCTATTGCCGTCGAATGCCGGCTTCATCGTTGCATTGAACTGGGGCAGGGGCCGACCAGGTTGATGATCGGGGAGGTCTTGTGCTTCCACGTGCGCGATTCGCTGATGAGCGCCGGAGGCAAGGTCGATACCGCGCTCCTCAATCCGATTTCCCGGCTTGCAGGTCCCAACTACGCCACGATCGGACGGATCCTGCATCGCTAGCGGCGCCGGCCCTAGGGGCCGTACTGCCGGTGATCAGGCGACCCGCTGTCAAATGTCCAACACCAGCGGCCCGCGCTTGCAGCGCGACACGCAGATCATCATGGTCTTGTTCGACTGGCGTTCCAGCTTGCTGAGAACGCCGTCGTGGTGTTCGATCTCGCCGGCTTCCAGCACCTGCGTCTCGCAGGCGCCGCACACGCCTTCCTTGCAGCTGTGGTCGGGGTTCAGGCCCGCCTCGATCAGGCTGTCGAGGATGGATTTGCCGGGCGGCACTTCCACGCTCTTGCCGCTCCTGGCGCACTCGACGACGAAGGTCTCGGTGGCGGCGGGCGCCTCGATGTACACCGCGGCAAAGCGCTCGATGTGCGCGTTGGCGAAGCCCAGCTGCTCGCAGCCCTTCTCGAAGCTGTCCAGCATGGGCGTGGGGCCGCAGCAGTAGTAGTGGCTTGCGGCACCCTTGCCTTCGAGCATGGCCACCAGGTTGGGCCGCGCGCCCTTCTCCTGGTCGAAGTGCCAGGTGAGCGGAATGCCCTTGTCCTGCGCCAGCGCGGTGATGGCGTCGACGAAGGCCGCTTCCTTGCGGTTGCGTGCGCAGTAGATCATTTCCACCGGCCGGCCCAGGGCCGCCAGGCGCTGCAGCATGCACCAGATGGGCGTCACGCCGATGCCGCCGGCCACCAGCACCGAGCGGTCCGCGCCCTCTTCCAGCTTGAAGTTGTTGCGCGGGTGCGAAATCTCGATGGTGCTGCCCACGCGCAGTTGCTGGTGCACGTAGCGCGAGCCGCCGCGGCTCTTCTTGTCGTTGAGCACGCCCACCACGTAGCGCTGGCGGTCGCTGGACGGGTTGCACAGCGAGTAGCTGCGCACCAGGCCATTGGGCAGGTGCAGGTCGATGTGCGAACCGGCTTCGAAGGCGGGGAAGTCCACCTCGGGCGTGGCCGGACGGAACTCGACGCTGACGATGCCGTCGGCTTCGTGGCGCATGGTGTGGACCAGGACTTTCAGCATGGGAGATGACATGGCGGAACTTCCATGAAAGCCGGGTCGCTACTTCGCCGTGGGCATTGCGAACTCGGCGCCCTTGCCGATGCTCTCCGGCCAGCGCTGCATGATCGACTTCTGCTTCGTATAGAAGCGCACGCCCTCTTCGCCGTACGCGTGCATGTCGCCGAACAGGCTCTTCTTCCAGCCGCCGAAGCCGTGCCAGGCCATCGGCACCGGGATCGGCACGTTGATGCCGACCATGCCGACCTGGATGCGGCGGCCGAATTCGCGCGCCACGTTGCCGTCGCGCGTGAAGCAGCTCACGCCGTTGCCGAACTCGTGGGCGTTGATGAGATCGACCGCGTCCTTGAAGGTCGCCACGCGCACGCAGCCCAGCACCGGGCCGAAGATCTCTTCCTTATAGATGCGCATCTCGGGCGTGACGTGGTCGAACAGCGTGCCGCCCATCCAGAAACCATCGCCGCAACCTTCGCCAGCCTGGTTGCCGTCGAAGGTGCGCCCGTCGACCAGCAGCTTCGCGCCTTCCTTCTCGCCCTGCGCGATGTAGCCGGTGATGCGCTCGTGCGCGGCGCGCGTGACGATCGGGCCCATTTCGGCCGCGAGGTTCCTGCCGTCGAGCACCTTCAGCGTCTTCGTGCGCTCGATGAGCTTGGGCAGCAACCGGTCGGCCACGTCGCCCACCAGCACCGCCACGCTGATCGCCATGCAGCGCTCGCCGGCCGAGCCGTAGCCGGCGCCGATGAGTGCGTCGACGGCCTGGTCGATGTCGGCGTCGGGCATGACGACCATGTGGTTCTTCGCGCCGCCCAGGGCCTGCACGCGCTTGCCGTGGCGTGCGCCCGTCTCGTAGATGTAGTTGGCGATGGGCGTGGAGCCGACGAAGCTGATGGCCTTGACGTCGGGGTGCTCGAGCAGCGCGTCGACCGCCGCCTTGTCGCCCTGCACCACATTGAACACGCCGTCGGGCAGGCCGGCCTGCTTCAGCAGTTCGGCCATCATGAGCGACGCGCTCGGATCGGTCGGGCTGGGCTTGAGCACGAAGGTGTTGCCCGCGGCGATGGCCACCGGGAACATCCACATCGGCACCATCACCGGGAAGTTGAAAGGCGTGATGCCGGCGACCACGCCCAGCGGCTGGCGCAGCGTCCAGTTGTCGATGCCGGTGCTCACCTGGTCGGTGAAATCGCCCTTGAGCAGCTGCGGGATGCCGCAGGCGAACTCGACGATGTCGATGCCGCGGCTGACTTCGCCCTGCGCATCGGTGAACACCTTGCCGTGCTCGGCGGTGATGAGGTGGGCGAGCTCGTCCTTGTGCTGGTTGAGCAGTTCAAGGAACTTGAACATCACGCGGGCGCGGCGGATGGGCGGGGTATCCGCCCACGCCGGAAAGGCCGCCTGGGCGGCGGCCACGGCTGCGTCGACATCCGCCTTGGCGCCCAGCGCCACCTTGGCCGTCAAGCGCCCGCTGGCCGGGTTGGTCACGTCCTGCGTGCGGCCGGAAGTGTTGGCCGCCAGGCGGCCGTCGATGAAGTGAAGGAGGCTGGCTTCGGAATTCAACATGGTGACTTAAATGTTTTCAATCCTGAGGACCGCCATCGGCAGTCCACGATGTGTGAGCGTGCGTACTTGGCCCACGCGGAGATCGAGGCGGCATCCGCAGCCCTGGCCTAGTCTCCGGAGCTCTTGGCGGACGCGGGCTCGATCTGCATGAAGTGCGAGACGTTCTTGACGGCCATGTAATGATGCAGTCCCTCGCTGCCACCTTCGCGGCCGTAGCCGCTGGATTTGACGCCGCCGAAGGGCGTCTCCGGCAGCGACGCCTCCAGGGTATTAATCGAAAAGTTGCCGCACTCGACGTCTTCCGCCATCCGATCCGCCCGGGCTGCACTGTGGGTGAAGCCATAGGCCGCCAGGCCGAAGGGCACGGCATTGGCCTGCGCGATCGCCTCGTCCAGCGAGCCCACCGGGTTGACGATGGCCAGCGGACCGAAAGGCTCCTCACCCATGACCCGGGCGCCGGCAGGCACGTCGGCCAGGACGGTGGGCTCGAAGAAGTAGCCCGGGCGGTCGATGCGCTTGCCGCCGGTGACCAAGCGGGCACCGTTTGTCGTGGCGTCTTCCACCAGTTCGGCCAGTGCCCGGACCCGGCGGCCGTTGGCCAGCGGGCCCATCTCCACCCCAGGGGTCATGCCGTCGCCCACGCGAAGGGCGCGAGCGCGCGCAGCGAAGATCTCCACGAACTCGTCGAAGACCTTCTCGTCGACGAAGAACCGGGTTGGCGACGTGCAGACCTGGCCTGCATTGCGCATCTTGCGATTGGCGGACATCAGCGCCGCGTCCCGCACGTCCACGTCATCGCACACGATGACGGGCGCATGGCCGCCTAGTTCCATGAGCACGGGCGTCATGTGCTGCGATGCCAGCGTCGTGAGATGGCGCCCGACGTTGGTCGAACCGGTGAAGGCGACGAGGCGAACTTGGTCCTGGGGAATCAGGTATCCGGAAATCTCGGCCGGATCGCCGAAGACCAGATTGAGCACGCCCGGTGGCAAACCCGCATCGTGGAGCGCGCGGGCAATGTGCAGTGCGCCGGCCGGAGTTTCTTCGGCTGCCTTGAGGATGATCGAGCAGCCCGAGGCGATGGCACCGCCGATCTTGCGTGCCGGCTGGCTCATCGGGAAGTTCCACGGCGAGAATGCCGCGACCGTGCCGACGGGCTGGTGATGCACGATGTAGCGGGTGCCGTGCGCACTCGGAATCACGCGGCCATAGGTGCGCACCGCCTCGCCCGCATCCCACTCGAGGAATTCACAGCCTCGGATCACTTCCAGGCGAGCCTCCGGGAGCGGCTTGCCATGCTCCAGCGTGATGGCGTGCGCAATGGTGTCGATGCGCTCGCGCATGAGCCGTGCTGCGCTTCGCAGCACGGCCGCGCGTTCGCTGGGCGCGGTCCGGCGCCACACCCGGAAGCCTTTTTCGGCCGCGCCGAGCGCGTCGTCCAGGTCCGCAATGCCGGCGCGCGGCAGGCGGCCGATCTCCTGTTCGGTCGCGGGGTTGACCACGGGCATGTCGGCGCGCGTCTTGCGCCAGGCGCCGCCAATGTAGAGCTGGAGGTCGGGGTAGTCGGTCATCGATTGCATCCTTGGCAGACGGGGGGTTCGTCGGGGTCACTATGGCATGCCAGTGCAATTCCAAAAAGTGAATTCCGTTACCATTAACTTGAGTAAAAGTCATGGCTTAGGCAATCGCCCCACTCCCACGATGTGCCGCGCCCTCACAAGAAAAGGTGGTGCCCATGTCGAACTGGGAACAGCGCATCTCCCTGCGCCACTTGCGCCTGGCCGACGCCATCGAGCGCGAGGGAAGCCTCGTGCGTGCAGCCGAGCGCCTCAACATGACGCAGTCGGCGGTGACCAAGGCACTGCAGGAGATGGAGGCGCTGACCGAAGCCCCGCTCTTCACGCGCACCAGTCGCGGCTCGGTGCCGACGCCTTTCGGACAGGTGCTCGTGCGGCATGCACGGGCCATCGTCGCGCAGCTTCGCAATGCGGATCGCGAAGTGAGCGAACTGCGCGAGGGGCATGGCAGCGTGACGGTCGGTACGCTGCCATCGACCGCCGGCGGCATCCTTCCAGCCGCATTGGCCATCGTGTTGAAGCGCCAGGAGCATTTGAAGGTGACAGTCGTTGAAGGGCAGCATGACTGGCTGACCACGCTCTTGCGCCGTGGCGATCTGGACCTCATGACCAGCCGGCTGCCGCGCCGGCGGCTGCCGGCGGACATCACGCAGGAAGTTCTGGGGATGGACCGTGCCCGACTTATCGTGAGCGCGCAACACCCTTTGAGCAGAAAGCCGCGCCTTCGATTGGGCATGCTCGATGGTTACGGATGGGTGCTTCCCCCGCACGAAACGTCCATGCGGCGACAGCTCGAGGTGACCTTTCGCGAAGCCGGATTGGATGCGCCCGTGGCCACGGTGGAATCCATGTCGTTCCTGACAAATCGTGCGTTGATACTCACGACGGAAATGATCACTGTATGGCCGCAGCACTTGGCCGACGTGGAGGCACGCACCGGGCTGATCAAGGTCCTACCACTCGAGCTGGCCAAGACCAATCGTCCACTGGGAGTCTGGTGGCGCACGGCGCCGGGGCTTTCGCCTTCCGCGCAGATGCTCGTTGACGCACTCAGAAAGGTCACCTCCGCAGCTGCCGACGGCGGAATGGAGGGCTGAGAAGCCGCGTGCTATCTCTCTGCAAGGCTTCAAAGTTCGCCCCTTCGCAGTTGGCGCGGACTCGAGAAAGCCGACGTGGCGAGGTCTGCTCGTCGGTTCAAGACCAGACATTGACGACAGATCCAACGAAGGACTGCTCGTGGCCGACTGTAGCCTGTCGCGCCGACGTCGCGAAAGGGGATGAGGCGGTGCGAATGTCAACGTGGCCGTGACAACAAGCTGCGCGCTGTTTCCTTGATATGCGCAGAGGTCGCAGTGCCAGCGATTTCCTGCAGTGTGAGTAGCAGAGAAACGCCATCGACCGCTGTAACGCCGGAGTTCAACATGCGACCGACCATGACGATCCCGAGTTCGCTTGGCTGGCGTGCCAGGGAAGAAAGAAGCGCGGACTCGTAGTTCGGAAGCTTTTCCAACCCGTGAACGAGGCTCCACATCACTCCGTGTCCGTCTTCCTCGGGATAGCGCTCAAAGACGCTCAGCATTTCGAGGATTGCCTGTTCTGGAGCGCCCGCCTGCCAAAGTTCATCAAGCAGCACGTCCAGACGGCGCCAGCCACCATCCTCATCGGGGGCAAACTTGGCAATGTCGCGGGCTATGGTCGTTATTTTCCGAGGCACTGGGAATCCTATGCGTATGGCTGCTCTTGGCCGACAGTAGCCGGATACGCTGACATCGCGATGGGGGCCCAAAAAGAGGTTGGACCCATCACCCAGCGTCCCGGCGAAGCGATACTCGGCCGCCGATGCTCTCAAGGGAATGACACATTCCACTCGCATGGCTGTCGTCAGCAAGAAACACCTCGAAGATTTCCCTGGCGGCGATCTTCTTCACCACGTTCTTCGCTTCTGTGCGGGACATGGGGGTGCTCAACTGTAGTGACCGCATGAACCGTCTTTCTACGTAGCCTCCCATGCCCGGAAACCATGCAATGGATTCGTCCCAGCCCATGACTAGCAACGTACACGAACTTGAAATTCCCCTCTTGGTCGTTGCCATCTGTAAGTCTGGTTGTGGCCGTCAGGCGTCAACGGGCTTTTCGCCTGTCAGCGCATCAGGTGCGGCGTCCTTGGCGAGCATCGAAAGCTCTCGCTTGTACGAGGGCGCGCGGATTGCCCCACGCACGCGTTTGAGAGTAGCCGCGTTGCCGACGAGAGGCCAGCAATCCATCAGTAGCCAGTCGCGGTGCTGGCTCTGTTGCTTAGAACTAGTAGGGTCTACGGCAATGATGCGGCTCAGAACGGCGTCGAGGTCTGGTGGATCATCTGCGGGTGCGCGCGGTGTGCTGGCGCGCATAGCGTCCACCAGCAACTGCAGCCGGGCCAAATCGCTGAGAGCGTCCAGTTGGATTAGCTCCGGTGACGTGGCGAGCAGATGGTCTAGTTCGGGCACCGTGGCTTGCTTCGCCAAAGGCCGGAGCGCCACGTACGCCATGCCATGAATGTTCCCCTTGACGCCAATCCGCTTGTCACGCGTCAGCGTCAGCGCATCGCGCCAGCCGTAAGTGCGAGATACGGCATCAACGAGTTGGCGCCGCATGTTTTCTACCCAGTTTCGTTGTTGCCGGGATTCGTATTTCGGCCAGAGCGAAAAGAAAGCAGGTGCGTCCGCACGCGCAGCGTGATATTCACCAATGGCCCGCCAGCCAACCCATTGCTCCTGATCGAAATTCGGGCTTGCTGCGGCTTCCATAGCTCCCAGCAGGTCGCCATCGGCCAGCAAGCGATGCACGATGGCGCGTTGTAGGAAGCTTCGAGCCTGTTCGGAGGCGCTCGCGCAGACGACGCGTTGAGCGGTAGCCACCGAAATCAGCCCGCCAGCCAGCAGGATACAGATCGCGTCACTCACGTTGAAGCCGAGTCGGCTGTCGGCGTCATGAGGCGCCCGGACGCTGAATCTCCCTGCGGGCTCGTAGAGGCGAGTCGTGCAAAGCGGGTCGGGATCGCACCCAATACGCGTTTGAAGGGCGGCTATCGCTGCTTCCTGAAACGGAACAACTGAAGTCGGCGTTGGATAGGGCGGGCGCGATACCGCTTCAATTTCTTCATCCGATGGGGAGTAACCGATAGCGTCGATGGCCAGGCGCTCGAGCAGAGACAAGGAATCCATGGTCATTCAGCATTTGCCTTTCATATGACGGTAGATGACATGCCGCCTCAGTAGGTCAAGCTCTGCGCGCTTGCGATGGATGTCCGCTTCTGGCCGGAGTATGCCTTCGTGCGAGGCTACAACCGACGGTGTGACAGGGCCCGCGACCTCCCTCGTCCCGTTCGACGGAAATGGGCCGCCTCAGCAATCAGATTTCGGTCTGCTCGGAGATTTCCAGAGCATCGTCCACTTCAATGCCGAGATAGCGGACAGTCGATTCGAGCTTGGAGTGACCGAGCAGCAGCTGGACAGCGCGGAGATTCTTGGTTCTGCGGTAGATGAGTGTCGCCTTCGTTCGCCGCATCGAATGCGTGCCGTAGTCCGCTGAGTCGAGGCCAAGCTGCTCAACCCAACGCTCCAGGATGCGTGCGTACTGGCGTGTGCCGAGATGCGGGGACTTGTGCAGCCGGCTGGGAAATAGGAAGTCTTCAGGCTTCAGGCCTGCGGCTTTGATCCATTTCTGCAGCGCTTCACGTGTAGTGGCCGTGATTTCGAACTGGACGGGGCGCTGGGTCTTGTGTTGCATGACCACTGCTCGCGAAGCTACTTGGTCACCGTGGCAGACATCGCGGACCTTGAGGGCGACTAAGTCGCAACCGCGCAGCTTGCTATCGATCCCCAAGTTGAGAAGTGCGAGCTCGCGCACCCTGTTCTCTATCTGCAGGCGCACACGCAGTGTCCAGATGTCCTTGGGCTTGAAGGGCGCCTTCTGACCAACGATCTTTCCCTTGTTCCAGGGCTCGCGATGAACGGCGGGTACAGCGGTTTCCATGATGGTCTCCCATCGAGTGAAGGGACCAAGAACATGCGCCTTCTCGGTGCCGGTGTCCACGGGTGACCACGCTGGCTGAGTCAGGCCTTATGGTTCGGCAACGCGCCCAGGCACGCTCTGCGCAGTCCGCTCTTGATCACAGCAGTCGTTCACCAACGGAACGGTGACAGGCAGCTCTCAGTCTTAAGCCGCCGTCGCTAGCGTGTGCAACGCGGTGGCACTAGACATCCCGAGATGCGGTGCGAGAGAAATGGGGAGCGCACCCATGGCCCATGCAGGTCGTCATGCACTACACCTTCTGAAGGACGGCCACCCATGGCCTGAATACCCATGTGTACTGCCCTCTAAAGGCAGATCGACTGTTCACCTCGGGACAATCGCGTGAAAAATACGGCTGCCCGTGCCGCTCTAACCAAGGGGTACCTGAGCCGGTTTCGCATAACCCAAAACCGCCATTTCGATACCCCTCCAGATACCTCCAACATGCGTCGGATTGAGGCATACTTCTTCGGACCCTATCGGACTGAAAAATAGCCCTCTTAAGAGGAGAAAATGAAAAAAGCCGGACACCTTCGGATGTGTCCGGCTTCATAGCTGGTCCCGCCGCCAGGAATCGAATCAGCAAGCTCCTGCGTGAAGCCGATCTAGGTAGTCTGCCCACCGCTGCATCATTTCCTTTCTGGCGGGTAAGTGCGCCGTACGGTTATATGCCCTGCCATTCGTATCCCTAACCGCATGTGCGAGTTGATGCTCGATCAGGTCCACACGCTCGCCCAAGACCTCATCCATGATCGTGCGTGCCATCGCTCGGAACCCGTGACCCGTGTGCATGTCAGCGCTGTAGCCCATGCCCCGTAAGGCAGCATTGATGGTGTTCTCGCTCATCGGGCGCTCGCCGGTGCGGATGCTCGGAAAGACGTAGCGGCCATGCCCAGTGACGGGGTGCAAGGCACGTAGTACGTCAACGGCTTGGGTCGACAGTGGCACGATGTGGTCGGTTTTCATCTTCATCTTCGCGGCAGGTATTCGCCATTCGGCCCCGTCCATATCGATCTCAGCCCACTCGGCTGTGCGTAGTTCACCGGGGCGCACAAAGACCAATGGAGCCAGCTTGAGCGCCGCTACAGTGGTCGGGTGCCCCATGTAGGCAAAGATCGAGCGCAGCAACTCACCAGCTTGCTTGGGCTCGGTAATGGCTGCGTGATTCTTCCCGGACTTTGACGCCAGCGCTTCCTTCAAGTCAGCGGTGACATCCCGCTCAGCGAGTTCCGAGACGACCGCGAAGCGAAACACCTGCCCACATAGCTGCTTGACCCGATGCGCGGTGTCGATGGCCCCACGCGCCTCCAACTTGCGCAGCACTCGCTCCAGTACATCGCGCGGGCCGATGCTGGCGATCGGCATCTTGCCGATGAACGGAAATACATCCTTCTCGAGCCATGTCTTGACCTTCGCTTGAGTGATGGGCTCACGCTTAGCGGCAGTCTTGCTCAGCCAGGTACGGGCCACCGCCTCGAAGGTGTTCGCTGCCTCCAGTTTGATCCGTTCCTTCTCGACCTTGCGGACCTCTCCTGGATCCTCTCCTCGGGCCAGGACCTTCTTGGCTGCCTCCCGTTTTTCACGCGCATCCTTCAGGCCGACGGTTGGGTATACGCCGAAGGCCAAGCGCTTCTCCTTTCCGGCAAAGCGATACTTCAGGCGCCAGTAGCTGCTGCCCGCCTCGGTAATTTCGATATACAGCCCACCCCCGTCGGAATGTTTCCCGGGCACATGTTTGCCGGCTGCTGTGAGTTTGCGAATCTTGAGTTCGTTCAGTTTCATGTTGTTCCTATACCTGGGGGCATCTCTGGGGGCATATTTTTCCAGAAGACATCCTTTTCAAGGATTCATGCAGTTTTTGGCACACCCTTCGATTCCTGTCGAAGCACCAAGACCCGAATCACGGCGTCTCACCCAACATCAGAAACCCGCACGCCTTAAGGCGTTGCGGGTTTTTCTTTGCCCGCCGTCTCTCAGGAGACACGTTTGCTCGGCAGATGAAGGGCAAGCGGCTCGCACTCACGCATCGACGAGCCCGCCCGAGCTCAGTCAAGCACATTCACCCCATGGTCGCGCAAGCGCTGCGCAAGCGACTCCCAACGCTCGGCTTCCCAATCGGCAAGGCATTGAGCTAGCAGTGCTTGCGAATGCACCTCTGCTGTGATCGTGATTTTCCGGGAGCGCAGCCATCCAGCCTTTTCGGTCCGCACGAAGTGCACCTGATCGTAGGGCGCTGCATCCATCGGCACATGACTCACGTACAACTCAGCCTTGGCGCTCGGAGCCTGGAAGACGATGGCTGGCAACGGCCCCTCCTGGGTTTCATGCCACGCCCCCATGACACTTCGCCAGTCAACCGATCTGACAAGCGCAATGGCTGCTTCAGCGTTGTCGACGCGGCCGATGTCAGCGGTATCAGTCGAAGGAAGGCCGAATTGGATGGTTGTGTAATGGAGCATGGATTCGGATTCG
>Ga0207671_10005218_pt1 | contig 12076 bp, 12 predicted proteins | sample KBSC24metaG_FD_184352 | JGI IMG/M metagenome (GOLD analysis project Ga0207671, IMG submission 184352) | Corn rhizosphere microbial communities from Kellogg Biological Station, Michigan, USA - KBS C2-4 metaG (SPAdes) (version 2) | ecosystem: Host-associated > Plants > Roots > Rhizosphere > Soil... | reverse complement strand
AGAATATGATAACAAATCATTCAAGGATTTTGAAGACCGCTTTCAGTTTTTCCTGGCCATAGCGCTGGCTTTATTAGTGGCGGAGTTTTTTATATCTAACCGTAAAAATATGCGGTTAAGTGGGTTAAAATTATTTGAAGTAAAAAAGTCATGAAGCAATATATCATCGTAGTCATATTGGTGCTGCAGGCTTCTATCCTTTTTGCCCAGCAGGAAAAAAAGTATATCAGAAAAGGTAACCAACTGTACCAGCAACAAAACTATAAGGATGCCGAAAATAACTACCGGGCTTCCGTTGGCAAACAGGGTAAAACCGTTGCGGGTAACTTTAACCTGGGCGATGCCTTGTACAAGCAGAATAAGTATGCCGATGCAGGTCAGCAGTTTACCAAGATAGCGGCATCAACCAAGAATAAAGATGTATTGGCCAAGGTCTATCATAACCTGGGTAACTCCATGCTGCAGTCAAACAAACTGGAAGAAAGCGTAACAGCGTATAAGAAGTCCTTACTGAACAACCCCGATGATGAGGAAACGCGTTATAACTTGGCTTATGCCCAGGAAAAGCTGAAACAAAAGCAGAATAAGGATAAGAATAAGAACAAAGACAAGAATAAAGATAAGAACAAGGATAACAAAGACAATAAAGACAAGGATAAGAAGGATCAGGACAAAAAGAACGACGATAAGAACAAGGACAATAAAGACAATAAGGATAACAAAGACGGCAAGGATAAAAACGACCCGAACAAAAACAACGGCGACCAGAAACCCGATCCAAATAACGTTTCAAAAGAAGATGCCGAACGGATGCTGGAAGCTCTGAACAACGACGAAAAACAAACGCAGGATAAGCTTAAAAACAAAAAGCAAAAAGGCGTTAAAATGCACATAGAAAAAGAATGGTAAACGTTTTAGGTCGTACGTGATACGTTCTACGTTAAAGCAATAATGCTATAACAAACAAGAAAACGTATCACGTACAACGTATAACATACGACAACGTACTAAATGAAAAGAAAATACTGCATATTGTTATTATTTCTGCTGAGTACCAGCCTGCTTTTTGCTGCCGATATTCATTTTACGGCTTCGGCAAGTAAAACAGAAGTAAGTACAACCGAGCAGTTTGAAGTAACTTTTACCATCAATAATAGCGGCGACCGTTTTACGCCTCCTTCATTTACCGGTTTCCTGGTGGTATCGGGCCCAAATGTGTCTACCAGTATGGAAGTTATCAATGGTAACGCTTCTTCGAGCATGGCTTATAGTTATGTGCTGGTCGCGGTAAAAGAGGGAACCTATACCATTGGACCGGCAACTATTTTTTCGGGTGGCCGGCAGCTGAACACCAAACCCCTGAAGATAAAGGTGGTGAAAGGTTCGGCTTCTCAACAAAATAATGCTGCCGCAGCCGCTGCTGCCGCTCAGTCACAAAATGGGCCGGATAGCCGGGTTACCATGAAAAGACCGGGTACCGATATTAATAAATCATTATTCATCAGGGCCGATGTCGACAAAAGTAACGTGTACCTGGGCGAGCAGATCACTTTAACCTACAAATTGTACACGCGGGTAGCTATAGTAGGCAGCGAACCGGACAAACTTCCGGATCTGAACGGTTTTTTTAGCCAGGATATCAAAAATCCAAATCAGAGCCCAAATTGGCATGTAGAAACTTACAAAGGTGTAAAATTCAACGTGGCCGATATGAAAAAGAATATCCTGTTCCCCGAGCATACCGGTAATATCAACATCGATCCCATATCCATGCTTTTTGTGATACGGGAGGCCGCCAAGGCAAGTGACGACGATATGTTTGGACAGTTTTTTGGCACTTACAACGATGTTAAATACAAGATCAAAAGCGCGCCGACCATTATTCATGTAAAGCCATTACCGCCGGGAAAACCGGATGGCTTTGGTGGCGCAGTGGGTAAATTCTCTATCAGTACATCACTGGATAAAAAAGAGATCAAGGCTAATGAGCCGATCAACTATACCATTAAAATTTCGGGAACCGGCAACCTGAAATTGCTAAAACCATTAAGTCCGGTTTTCCCTGCCGATTTTGAGAAGTATGATCCAAAGACGGAGGACACCATTGCCGAAAAAGAAAGTGGCGAAACAGGCAGTCGTCTTTATAGTTACCTGCTGATACCACGGCACGAGGGCAATTTTACCATCGATCCGGTTAAGTTTTCGTACTTTAACCCGGCTACGGGTAAATATGTATCGCTGCCAACGCAGGGCTTCAAGATAAAAGTGAACAAGGGTACATTGGAAAATAATGTGACCGCTTTTTCGGGCGCCGATAAGCAGGATGTAAAATTGCTGAACAAGGATATCCGCTACATTAAAACCAATGGCGATATCACCAAAAACGGCGAGGGCTTTTACGACTCCGACTTGTACTACGGCCTACTGGCTTTTGGTCCGCTTTTGTTTTTAGGGGCATTGATATACGGCAAGTGGTACGAAAGGCATAACAGCGATGTTGTTGAGGTGAAAAAACGGAAAGCGGGTAAAATAGCAGCCAAACATCTGGCCAGTGCGCAGGCGCAGTTAACAGCCAAAAACTCCAAAGCTTTTTACGAAAATGTGTTCAGGGGCCTGTACGGTTATTTAAGCGACAAGCTCAATATTGCCGCGGCCGATCTGAACCGTGAAAAAATTGCTTCGGAACTAAAGGCACGTTCGTTGGATGGAGGACTGATCAATGAACTGCTGGATACGCTTGACCTGTGCGATATGGCACGTTATGCACCTGTATCGGGTATATCAGAACAGCAGATGTTTGACAAAGCAAAAAACATGATCAATGACATCGAAGATAAAATATAACACCATGAGGCGTATTACTTATTTGTTGTTGCTCATCATATCGCCGCTATTGGCTTTCAGCGATGACGCTACCGTGGCGTTATTTAAAAAAGGTAATGCCGAATATGCCAAAGCCCAATACCCGACGGCCATAGTCTCCTACCAGAAACTGGTTGATGGCGGTTACCGTTCAGTTGCAGTTTACTTTAATTTAGGTAATGCCTATTATAAAAACGGGGATATTCCATCGGCATTGCTGTATTATGAAAAGGCGCACAAACTTTCGCCAGGCGACGAAGATATCCGTATCAATATCCAGCTGGCCAACTTAAAAACTACCGACAAACTGGAAGCAACGCCCGAGTTTTTTATCACCAAATGGTGGCATGGTTTTATCCTGGCCTGCTCCTTAGGCACCCTGGCTGTGCTGAGTGTGCTGTTGATACTGGCTGGTTCGGGGGTATTGATCCTTTATCGCTTTACCTCGTCGGTAACCATTAAAAAAGTATCCTTTTACTCGGCTATAGCGCTGGTATTTTTAGGCTTGGTTTGTATTTTTATAGCTGGCCGCCAGGCCGATTATTTTGACAGCCATCACGAAGCCATTGTTTTCAGCGGTTCGGTAACCATCAAAAGTGAACCTGCTTTAAAATCGAAAGATCTGTTTGTATTGCACGACGGCACCAAGGTAGATATCCTGGAGCATAGTAACGATTGGGTAAAGATCAGGCTATCCAACGGCAACGAAGGCTGGATAAGCGCTACGGATGTAAGGGAGATATAAATAATTCCTGCGGTAACCATACCTGAAACGAAATGGCCGTAAAAAAGGGCTTATCTACTTCGACCGGTTCAGAATGATGTGGACGTCTTTGAAGCTTAACGTTTAAAAGTGGTTATTCTTCTAATAGTTTTTTTGCTTGTGTTGGAAATTTTTGAATTATCCATTTTAATACATCAAGCTGGTCTAGTGATGGTGCTCGCCTTATCTGTGCAAGTAATTTTATAGCATTCGGTCTATTGAGAGTCAGATTTGAGGCTCCTTCATTACAGACAGAACATATTGCTCTTAAGTTTGCTGCATCATCAGTTCCTCCCATTGATTTATCAATTATATGACCCAGATGTAAACGTGTTTTTCGATTCGCATCGTAGGGGTGTGGCTCCCCAGCTGCAGCACCACACATTTGACAAGTAAACCCATTTCTGTCCAAAACAAAAGCCCGAGTCTCTTTTGAGATTGCTCTGTCAAAAGCGGGAAGAGGTTTTAAGTTAACCAAAAGATATTGGCCTGGCTTTAGGCTACTATTGTCATTATGGGTAATAATATTCATTCCCTCTTGATTGCGCAACTCTCTTACGCGCCTACCCCATTCACTTTTACCAGCTACCTTGCTTAGAACGTCTTTATCTAATATCTTCCCAACATTCTCAATGAAAAACTCACGCAGCTTTGCCTTCGAACCCTTTTCTTTGATCTTCTTTTCCTTCATATAATTCCAATGCTTTAAATATTGATTGCCCAATAGCTTTCGCTACGGGAGGAGGAAATGCATTCCCAACTTGCCTATATGCGGGGGTCTTGCGACCTGCAAATTTCCAGATTGACGGAAAGCCTTGAATAAGGGCGGTCATTTGTAGCGTTAATTTCGGCATAGCATCGAATCCTGGAAGTGGGGGGCTATCAGCAAGGCCTTTGCCATCTATTCCCATTTCAGCCCAAGCTTGTTTAGCTCTTGTGGGGCCGAGGTCGGCACCCCCATGTTTTTTAGAGCCTCCAACCAATGTTGGTGCTATCTTATTTGCTTTGTTGATCCAACAGGTTGCATCCCATCCCAATGAGCTTATTTCATCAGATAGTAATTCTCCTACAGAAAGGCAATAGCTTTCATTTTTTACCGGCCACGTAAAAAACTCAAAATACTCTTTTTTTAGTGCTATTAATATTGCTCTGGGGCGAAGTTGTGAAACACCGTAGTCAGAGGAGTTTATTAATTCCCAGCTACAACTGTAACCCTCTTTTTTTAACTCACCAATAATATGTTTTCTGTAATTTTCGAATTTTTTGGAAAGAATTCCTTTTACATTCTCGAGCATTACAGCTTTAGGATTACATTCTTTTATTAATCTCAATGCCTCTGGGAAAAGATCTCTTTCGTCATCACTACCCAATTGCTTTCCGGCTATAGAGAAGGGAGGGCATGGGACACCTCCGGCTAATAAATCAATTCCCTGGTAATCATTTGCCGAAAAATTTCTTACATCTTTTTCTATAACATTCCAAGTTGGTCGGTTATAACGTAGCGTTTGACATGCTAAATGTTCAACTTCAATAAGAGCCATGTGTTCAAACCCTGCTTGTTCAAGTCCAAGGGCCTGTCCGCCAGCACCAGCACATATTTCAATTGATTTATATTTTCCCATGATTTTATGTGAAGAGCTATTTACCTATAGTTAAAAAGCAAATCTAATTTTTTTAGCAAATTAAACATAATAAATATAGTATAAATATTTGAACTGAAATATATACTGAAAAATTATGTCCCATAGGCCAGAATCGAGCAATGGTGAAGAATAATATCGACCATCAATTATAAACAGCAAACGTTTTTCTCACCCACTTCCTGCAAATTCAGCACATCTTCTTTAGTACCCGTGAATGGTCCTGACGATTCTATTTTAAAGCTGGCCATGGCGGCTGCAAATTCGCCTGCTTCCTGGAACGAAGCGCCTTTTGTGCGCTGGTATAAATATCCGGCCATGTAGGTATCGCCGCATCCGGTGGCGTCAACAACAGCTGTGGGGATATAGGCAGGTACATTGTAAAAAAGACCATCGGCATAAATTACGGAGCCCATGCTGCCCAGGGTGATCACTACTTCTTTCACGCCCCAGTCGGCCAATACTAAGGCGCCTTTTTTAATATCTGTCAATCCGGTCAAGGCTTCCAGTTCGTGCTCGTTAACTTTTAAAATATCAATGTATTGGAGGGCTTCTTTTTTGGCGGGCCAGTCAACCGGGATCACGTTTTTATCTTCCACCTTACGTAAATAACCTTGTGCATCCAACGATACCTTGCCGCGGCTGCTCAGTTCTTTGATGAGGCTCACCGGGATATCATCAGCCAATAGCGGACCTAAGTGAAATATCTGCGCGTCAATTCCCTTCAACTGTTCAACAGTAAAAGGATCGGCTTTTTGGAGCACGCGCTGGGTGCGGTGATCCTGGTTGCCGGAGTAAATATTTTCGAAATATACGGTATGGGCGCAGGTTGATGCATGTACCTCTGTACCTTTGGCGCGTAAAGCTTCAACCGTTGGCATTTCGTTTTCGGCAAGCGAAGTCACCAGCGTATAGCTCACATCCATATTACGGATGGCGCTCGAAAAGTAAAAAGATGTGCCACCGGCCATGTGTTTAACCGCTTGTGGTGTCACCACTTTATCCAAAGTAATATGCCCTATGCAACAAATATCGTACATGTAATTCCCCTTTTATAACAAATGCCCCTGCTATTTTATACCGGGAGCAAACCGCAAAGGTAGGTAATAAGATGGTTTTTAAATGTATAATGCTGGTTACATGCAAAAAAATGACATATAGCGGGTATTTTTGTAGTTTAAATGGTATGCGTTTATTGCTTTTTTTTCAGGGAGATCAAAGCTTGTTTAAAGCCCTCTTCATAGTCGGCAATCGTTCCCTTTTTTATAGCTGGCCACTCATCTTTAGCCTTACTTAGCGGTTTATTGTCGGCTTTATCGGCAAGAGCCGAGCTCATGGCATTCATGCCCGTTAAATTTATCCAGCGCTGATCATAGTTTTCTTCATTTGATCTTTCAAATTCAATTACCTTCGGGATTATTTTTTCCAGGTCGTCCAGATGCGCGAATGCATATTGATTAATATCCAGACCAAATGTTTGATTGTATTGTGCGGCAGACGCCGTTTTATCGGCACAGCGGTTAACATCGTACCTTGCTCTGAGTTGGGCTAAATAAAACCAAAAGATAGCGTCGTTGTATTTGCCCGAAGTAAAAAACACGTTTGATAAAACATATAAAACAGGCGGGTCATAGTTGTTTGGCGACTGTATAATAGAATCGATGAGCTTTGATTTGGTTGAGTTTTGCGGATCCAGAAGTGAAGTCATTACTCTTATATCATTTTTGGTGTCGATTTCGCTATACACGCCTTTCGGTTCTACAATGTGGTTAGTAATGGTTTGGGCCTTAGTTATAAATGCAGGCAGGATGATGAATAAGATTACAGCTATTTTTTTCATTGCAGGCAGGTAATAAAGGTTTAAGTGATGGGTATTGATAAAAGGTGATTTACTGATGGCACCATTTTATAGCAATAAATATAGAATTATTTATGGGGTATTTACAAAATACGGTACAAGGCTACGCCTTTGAAGCTGATGAATTGATGTAAGGACGTGTCAGGCAGTTTTCAAACGCTTTGTGTAACCGGAGCAAGCTTAAAATGATTCTGATTATTTCCTTCTTTTTCAATATCTTTAAAATTAACCTTAAAAGCCTATAAAATGAAAACAAAAGCTATTTTACTGCTCCTGTTTTTGGGAATGTCTGTAAGTTGCCTGCAAGCTCAAACTACAGATGCTCCCAAAGTAAAAAAAGGGATGATCAAAGTAACTGTCCTTTACCCCAATGGTGAAGGAAAAACCTTTGACATGGACTATTATACCAAGAACCATATGCCGCTGATGGCGAAATTCTTTAACCTGAAGATTTACGCTATTGATAAAGGTATATCAAGCGGAACGCCTGGCACACCTGTTCCGTTCCTGGCCATTGGTTATTTGTATTTTGATAAGCTTTCTGATTATGAGACCGCCCTTGCAAAACATTTGGACGAAATTAGAGCTGATTTTCCTAAGTACACCAATGTTACACCACTTATCCAGATCAGCGAAGTGGTACAATAACGACCGGATGGTAGTAAGGTTGGCGGATTAATTCCAAAAACTTATTCATAGATTTAAGCCACCTAAACAGTGGCTTTTTTTTATTACCCATCCGTATCATGGCTTTAATAATTATTTTAATAGGAACCTACATCATTTATTTAATAAACAGGAAAAAATTTATAGGTAAAACCAATACGCAAAAAGTAGCAAAATTGGGTGTTTATGCTTTAGGGATGATTATAGGCATGTTTATCTTTTTTGAGATATTGCACATCATGAAATACCATTCATTTAATTAAATTCAAACGGAGACACTCCCGCCTGGCCCGGATATTCCGCAAAATATTGCGTATATTTGTATATATAAACAGCCCGGTTTTTCCACTAAAAAAGGAAAACCGGGCTATTTTGTTAAAAGGAAAAAGGGCACAAAAACCGACTGTTCTATAGATAGTTATTTGAATATCAGTAATTTAATACTTTTTAAACCTTTCAAAACTGTGTTGAAATTTGTTAAAAAGTGTTAAAATCGATGGTTTTGAATGAGTTTTGAGCAGTTTTCGATGCGTTTTAGCCCTGTTTTTAGTTAAAAAAGTGTTAAAATAAAGCTTTAAAAAGTTTTTCAGGTAACCTGAGGGTTTCTTAAAGGATAGTCACCAAAGTTACCCCGCTCATCACGATCATGAGGGCATCTTCCACAATAGTAACCGTGCTCATGGGCAGGTTAAAAACAGCACCGAGGCAGGCACACTGAATTTTGCGTTTGTTCAGTACACTTTGCAACACACCGATCAAACTTACCGTCATCACCACAAAAGTGACTACATTTACCGCGAAAGGCAGAATGTCCAGTGCGAAGGCTATACCCAACCCCAGCTCCACAAAAGCATAAATATAACCCCATGCCCGGAAACGTTTGGCTACAATATCATACATGGAATAACTATCTGCAAAGCCCTGCAGGTTAAGCAGTTTAAAAAAGGAGAAAGTGAGGAAAAAGCCGCTCATAAATATGCGCATGGCGGTCATGGTCATAAACCCGTGCTCCATGTACCCCGCTATAATAGCTATGGTTAAAATATAGGCAAAAATGAGCAGGATGGGTTTATAGGTCGCCAGCCAGGTACGGTTTTCAGTATCCTCCATATCCATGCTCATGGTATGGGAATGCTGTGCTTCACTCAATTGATACTTGGGATAGTCTTTTAAGGCATCCTGTAAGGTAGATGTAGGAATATGTTGCGCCATGGTAATATCGGCGGTACCTTCGGCAAGGGAGATATCTACCTTTTGTACATCCTTTACCTGCGAAAGCAGGGTTTGAACTTTATGCTGACAACCGCTGCAGGTCATGCCGGTTATTTGATAAGTATGTGTCATGATTTATATCGTTAAATTGATAACACAAATTTACCCACAGCACAGCCGGCAGGCCTTACAGAATTATGGATGGTTGTTATAAGATTTTTATTGAAAAAGAGTCAGTTTACACGTCGTCGATGTTTTTACGACCATGCTTTTGCAGATTCTTAAATTGTGATGGCGTCATCCCGGTTACCTGTTTAAATTGTGCCGAAAGATGCGCCACGCTGCTGTAACCTAACTGGTAAGAGATCTCCGACAGACTCAACTCGTTATAGATCAATAGTTCTTTGACTTTTTCAATTTTTTGGGCGATGTAATATTTTTCTATCGTAGTGCCTTCAACGGATGAAAACAGGTTGCTCAGGTAACTGTAATCATGATGTAGATGGTCGGCTAACAGCGCAGAAAGTTTTAAGGGATTAGTGGTATCGGTATAATGCACCTGCTTGATGATCTCTGTTTTTATCTGCTCTATCAAGCGACTTTTCTGGTTGTCTATCATCTCAAAACCCAATGCAGTCAGGGAGTTTTCCAGTTCTTTAAGCTGTTGTGCTTCCGGGTCTTTTTTTAGCGTTACTTCGCCAAGTTCCACGTTTAAAGGTTCCAGGCCGACTTTTTCCAGTTCGGTTTGTACCGCCATTTTGCAGCGGTTACATACCATGTTTTTGATGTACAGTTTCACAGGATCATTCATGTTTTGTAAAACTACGTATAAACTGATGGTACAACAAAAGCCCCTGCATGGGCAGAGGCTTTGTTTACAGAAGGGTGATACAGGCCGGGCACGCATTTCCCCCTTACCGGCACTGTATCCCTGGTTCTGTTTATTTTAACGTTCTTCGTCGGCTGCCAATGCTTTGTTTGGATTGAGCAGTTTCGCGCTTTCGGCCAGTTTAATGAACTCGGCGCGGTAACCTTCGCTATCGTCGCCTTTGGCGGCACGGGCCATTTTGATGGCTTGATCGTAGGTAGAATGCTGCTTGAATTGCGAATCGCGGAGCAGCATACCAAACTCAGCTACAGCGGCCGCAAACCTGAAATCGGTAGATGTAGAATTTAGGGCCACCGGTTTGTCATACACTTCCACATGGCTCATTTTGCTTACCGCTGAGGTAGGTTGTTTGTACCGGAACTTAATAGTCAACATTTCATCAGATGAGCTGGAATAAGGTAAAGGTTTAGGTTTTTGATATTTAAGCGGATCAACGCTACCCGAGTAGTCGTCTTTAACACCGGCAGGTATAATTTCATAAAAAGCGGTTACAGTATGGCCAGATCCCATATCGCCGGCATCTTTTTTATCGTTGTTAAAATCCTCCTTGTTCAGGGCACGGTTTTCATAGCCCAGTAAACGGTAAGCCTGTACTTTGCCCGGGTTAAATTCTACCTGTAGCTTTACATCTTTGGCAATGGTAAACAAGGTGCCGCCAAACTCGCTGATGAGTGTTTTGCGGGCTTCGGTAATATTATCAATGTAAGCGTAGTTACCATTGCCTTTATCGGCCAGGGTTTCCATTTTGCTGTCTTTATAGTTGCCCATGCCAAAGCCTAAAACGGATAAGGATATACCGCTTTCACGTTCTTTCTCAATCAGTTTTTCCATGTCGTCATCGCTGGATGCGCCCACGTTAAAATCGCCGTCTGTAGCCAGCATGACGCGGTTATTGCCGCCTTTCATAAAGTTTTCCATGGCAATTTTGTAGGCCAGTTTGATACCCGCGCCACCGGCTGTTGAGCCGCCAGCCTGCAGGTTATCAATGGCATTATTAATGGTGGTCTTTTTATCGCCTGATGTGGCCGGTAATACCACGCCCGCAGCACCAGCATATACCACAATGGCTACCCGGTCTTGTGGGCGCAATTGGTTAACCAGCATTTTTAAGGACGATTGTACCAGCGGCAATTTGTTAGGTTCATACATCGAGCCTGATACGTCTATCAAAAATACCAGGTTGGAGGCTGGTAGTTTATCATTAGCAATGGTTTTGGCTTTCAGGCCAATACGCAACAAGCGGTGGTTGCTGTTCCACGGTGCGGCAGATAGTTCGGTATGTATGGCAACCGGTTCATTATTGGTTGGGCCGGCGATACTGTAATGAAAGTAATTGATCATTTCCTCAATCCGTACCGCGTCGGCGGGGGGGAGTTGACCATTGTTGATAAAACGTCTTACATTGCTGTACGATGCCGCGTCGACATCAACAGAAAAAGTAGATAATGGCTCGCTTTCAACGGTTTTAAATCCATTTTCGTTAATGCCTTTATAGCTTTCGTTATCAGCTACCGGAGGGGGTGCTACTTGTACAGACATCATTTGTACTGACTTGTTTGAATACCTCCTGTTTTTACTGGAAACAACCCCGGCTACCGGAGCTGAATACATTTGGTCGGCTTGTGCTGCATTGATAGTGGCAACGGCCCCTGTTACATCCCTTTTGTGTTGTACACCGTAACCTACAACCACAACTTCGCTTAATGATCTGTTTGATGCTTTCAGATGAACATCCAGGGTATTGCTTTTGCCGATTTTTATCGTTTGCGATTCAAAGCCGATAAAGCTGAATGTAAGAGTGTTTTTAGCTTCGGGGACATCAATAGTATAATGGCCTTTTGTATCGGTCACTGTACCTCGATTGACGCCTGTGATGATCACCTGCGCGCCGGGCAGGACCTGGTTGTTATCATCATAAACCGTTCCGCTGATGTGGCGGTTGGTGGCAGGCTTAAACCCGGTTAGGCCCGCGAATATTAAAATGAATAGTAGCTGTTTCATATGATAATTATTGATTTACTGATTTAGTGAATAATTGATTTTTATACCTACAGAACCCCATCTGCATATTTGCACATCTGAAATCTGCACATTTGCTTTCATTTTAATAAGGATGTTACAGCAGCTTAATTTCCATAAACGATATAAAAAATTTATTTTGGCACTGTTTAATGACCAATTTTATC
>Ga0207671_10005214_pt1 | contig 12082 bp, 7 predicted proteins | sample KBSC24metaG_FD_184352 | JGI IMG/M metagenome (GOLD analysis project Ga0207671, IMG submission 184352) | Corn rhizosphere microbial communities from Kellogg Biological Station, Michigan, USA - KBS C2-4 metaG (SPAdes) (version 2) | ecosystem: Host-associated > Plants > Roots > Rhizosphere > Soil... | reverse complement strand
TTGAAAAAGTTCACTCCCTGGGCCATTTCAGGCTTTGCCTTTTCGGGCCAGGCAATCTCTTCCACCATTTCTATCTGCTGCGGATGAGGGCAATCTTTAAAAGCCTTGCCATATCTGTTGAGACATTGCACATCCAGCCAGCGAAGTCCTCCCCGCATCGGGATCTGATGCGCAGGCATATCCTTTACGATGAATTCGATGAATTCCTGTACTTTGGCTTCCGATGCGCTGCCGCTGTGCTCATCTTTTGGAATGATGATATCTCCTAAAATAGTGATCGTGGCCATTTCATCGGGTGTGAAATAGGTCTTGGACACTACTTCTTTATAATGCTCGTCTTCTTCCTTCATCCGGTTGGTCTCCGGCGAGGGGCTTGCATCGGGGGTCTTGGAAGCTTCTTCTTTTTTTTCTTCTCCAGGCTTGCAGGCCTCAACCAGTACCCCTGTGGATACGGTGCCTACGATGAGGGCCTTAATGGATTTCCTTCTGTCCATACTAAATGTTGCGTTTTTTCATTTCGTCCACAATGTATTCGCTGGTACGCATTGATAATGCCAGTATCGTCCACGTGATATTCTTATCGGCCTGCGATACGAAGGGGCCGCCGTCCACGCAGAACAGGTTCTTGCATTCATGCGACTGGCTCCATTTGTTCAGCGGCGAGTGTTTGGGATCATTACCCATACGGACCGTTCCTGCTTCGTGGATGATATTGCCCGGTGCATGCAGACCATAGTTGTTCTCCGGACCATCATCATCACCCCAGGTGACCACGGCGCCCATGGCATGAAGGATCTCTTTAAAAGTCTCCTTCATATGTTTGGCCTGTTTGATCTCGTATTCCGAGTGACTGGTATTGAAGCGTAATACAGGTATCCCGTATTTGTCCACTACCTGAGGATCGATCTCGCAATAGTTGTTGTAGTTGGCAACGGCTTCACCGCGACCGGCCATACCCACATGCGCGCCAAACAGGCGACGGTAATCGTCTTTTAGTGATGCACCGTAACCACCGGCCGGCTTGGCTTTGCCCATGATCTTCCCATTTCCGTTGATTTTTTCGATGCCCCATTCGAAACCATAAAGGGGCATTCCAAAACCTCCGCCGTATTCGATGTGGTAGCCGCGTGGGAAATCCAGTTTTTTATTGTCCAGCCACCAGGGTGTATAGACATGCATACCGCCTGTGCCGTCTTCGTTGTAACGTTTGCGGTCCAGGAGATGGGGGATGATCCCGCCCATATCGGCGCCCGTGGAGTCGTGCAGATATCTGCCTACCGTACCGCTGGCATTGGACAGACCGTTGGGGTAGCGGGAAGATTTGGAGTTCAGCAACAGACGTGCGCTTTCGCAGGCGCTGGCCGCCAGTATCACCGTTCTGCCGGTGACCTGGTATTCCTGCATATCGTCCTTATTGATATAGGACACGCCCGTGGCAAGTCCATCCTTATTGGTCAGCACCTCGCGGGCCATGGCATTTGTCACCAGGTCGAGATTACCTGTCTTCAGGGCAGGTATTACCAGGACGCTGGACGATGAGAAATCCGCATAGACCTTGCAGCTTCGGCCGCACTGCGAACAAAAGAAGCATTGTCCTCTTTCATTATTGATCTGTTTGGTAAGAATGGACATCCGGGAAGGTATCACAGGGATGCCGATGCCGGTCGCGGCCTTCTTTATCATCAGTTCGTGCAATCTCGGCTTGGGAGGAGGGAGGAAAAATCCATCCGGATCGTTTTCCAGTCCCTCATTGGTACCGTATACACCCAGCAGCTGATCTATCTTATCGTAATAAGGTTTTACGTCTGCGTAGCCGATGGGCCAGTCGTCGCCAAGACCATCGATGCTCTTTCGCTTGAAATCCTTAGGGCCAAACCGGAGCGAAATACGACCCCAGTGATTGGTCCGGCCACCCAGCATACGCGCCCTCCACCATTCCCAATTCGTGGTTCCTTTGGCGCCCGTCTGCGTATAAGGTTCGCCATCGACCTCCCATCCCCAATAGCAGCCGTCAAAGTCGCCAAAGGGTCTGAATTTGGTGTGGGCGCCTCTTCGGGGCGACTCCCATGAATTTTTTAATTTGATTGGAATCTTTTTGGGGTCGAACATCGGGCCTGCTTCCAACAGACATACTTTAAGACCTGCATTGGCGAGTACGTAGGCAGCCATCCCACCACCAGCGCCAGATCCTACAATAACTGCATCGTAATTTTTTGGCTGTTTCTTTATCTGGAGATCTCCCATAAATTATTGTCGAGAATAAATTCAAATAAATGTCCGGCAAACTTGTTTGCCGAAACTCACTAATATCTGTCCTTCGGACAACGGACCTGTGGTCCGTTCTGAAAGGTAAATATACCCCTTTAGCAAAACAGGAAGCAAATAAATTTTATTTCCTTTCCTGCGCGCTCTGATCGCGGATGGCCTTGAATTCAGAGCCTGCTTTCCACTGTGGCCAGGCATTGCTGAAGGCCAGTTTCTTTCCAATGAGATAAACGAGTCCTATGTCCTGTATACCACCCGTAACATCCCATGTTTTCGGATCGTATTCGTCGCTGGGCTGGTGATAATGAAGGTCCGTATATTCATCGTGCTTTTTCTTACCGAACTCTTTTCCCTTTGTCACATCGTCCACGCCTCCATCGGCTGTCAGGGAAGGTACACCCGCTCTTGCAAAGCTAAAATGATCGCTTCTGAAATAATGCCCCGCCTCCGGATGATCTTCCGGCGCTACATAACGTCCCTTTGCCTTTGCTTCATCGTCCAGGTAATCTTCCAGTTCAGATTGACCTTTGCCGCTATATGTTATGTCTTTTGTGGGTCCATAAGTATTCACGACATCGATATTCAGATTGGCTACAGTGGTAGCCGCCGGATAGACAGGATGCTGGGCATAGTAGGCTGAGCCCAGCAAACCCTGCTCCTCTGCCGTCACGGCCAGAAATATTACGGTGCGTTCAGGTTTCTCAGCCTGACTTTTAAAAGCACGGGCGATCTCCAGAAGAGCAGCCGTACCACTGGCATTGTCCGCCGCGCCATTGTAGATCGAGTCGCCTTTTGCATCGGGACTGCCGATACCCAAATGGTCCCAGTGTGCAGAGAAAATGATATAATCATTTGGTCTTTTGGTACCCGTGATCTTTGCGATGACGTTATGGGACTTATTATACACTTCCTTCACCTTCAGTTCGGCGGAGAGTTTTATGTTCAGGGGCTGCGCTTTGAATCCTTTGTGTCTGGCGGCTGTGAGCAGACTGCTGTCCTTACCCGCTGCAGCCAGTAACTTTTTACCCGTCTCTTCCGTGATCCATCCCTGCAGGGCCAATTGATACTGAGAGCTGCCTCTTGTATCCAGATGCAGCTTTACACCCCCGTTGGAGCTTTGAACTACCTGGAAAGGGTAGCTGGCTGCGCCCGTGTTATGGATGATGAGGCAGGCTGCCGCGCCCTGACGGGCGGCTTCTTCGTATTTATAGGTCCAGCGGCCATAATAGGTCATGGTATGACCCTTGAAGAGACTGGAATCATAATAGCCCGGATCGTTGACCATGACCAGTACCGTCTTGCCTTTTACATCCAGTCCTGCGTAATCATTCCATCCATATTCGGGAGCGACAACGCCAAAGCCGGCAAAGACCACGTCATTCTTCTCGACGCGGGCCACCGAATCCGGACGTTCAGTCCAAATGACAAAATCGTTCATGCTCTTCAGATCGAAGGCGCCCTTGGGAGATTGGACCTTCATGACAGGAGTTCCTACGGGGCTTATTTCCACCAGGGGAACATCTTGCGTGTAGCCGCTGCCGTTACCTGGCTCCAGCCCCAGCGCTGCAAAAGATTTGGTAAGATAGTCCACTGTCCTGTCCTCACCCGCCGTAAATGGGCGGCGGCCCTGGAAGCTATCGGAAGCCAGTATCTGTATGTGTGCGATCAAACTATCTTTATTGAGGACGGAGAGACCTTCGTCCCCGCCTGTGGCAGAGGCGCCTCCCGGCTGTCCACAACCAACAGTCCCTGCGATCAAGCTGAAGAAAACAACTGTACGAAGAATTGAGCTGGTCATAGTTGCATTTTATGATTATTAGGGCTAAAATACAACTTCTGCTATATAAAAAGAGCCGGTGTCGTCATTCATCGGGCCTGCAGCCAGTCGATGGCAGCGCTTTTTACCGGATCGTCTTCAGCAGGACCCACGGCGACAGGACGTATGATCCTATCGGGAAAAATGCTCCCTTCGCATATTTTGCCGGTGTGATCGGCTTCTCTGCATACCGTGAGGACCAGCATGGAATGATCCGAAAGAGAATAGGTAGCATTGGCCGTTGTAAGACCGGCCGTAGGCTCACCCAGCAGATAAGCCTGCTCTCTTCCCCTGAATGCCAGCGCGACGATCTCGCCCGCACTCACCGTCCGTCGACCCGTAAGCACTACAATGGATTTGGTCTCATGCTGCATGCGGTAGCCTTCTTTGCTCACCCGGCAAAGGATATGTTTCCCCTGACAGGCCGCGCCACTCCGATACGTGATAGGTATCCGCTCGTCGCCGTTGACAAAGTACCCGCACACCCCATCCCCCAACAAAGGACCGATGCCGGCCAGCATAGGCCAGCAATTGCCTCCTGAATTTTTTCTCAGATCGATGATCCAACGGGAGACGCCTTTGGTATCCAGCTTTGCGATCAGTTCCTGCAGACTGTCGGCAATACGCATACAGATAAAGGAATCTGTCGTGCTGACCCATGGCACGGTGAGGTAGGCAATACTGTCATTCAGCCATTCCCCCCGTATCTCCCCGACCAGTTCCGACAAGGGTGGGAGAGGGGCGAGGCTGGGATCATAATTGTACTGACCGGCTTTTTTGGGAGACATGATAAAGCTGTGCTGTTCATCCAACTGCTTAAAACACCAGGAGATGATGTCATACACGTCGTCACAGTTATTGGAAACTTTCAATCGCTGTTTGGCTTCGGCGGTGAGCTTGTCCCATTCCACGATATTCTTTCGGTAATAGTTCTTTTTCATAAACCCCAGCGCCTCGTCCAGTACTCCGTCGGCCTTTGTCTGGCAGGGTTGCGCATATAAGATGGAAGAACACAATAGCGTTGAAAGGAGTAGAAGAGTAGGACGCATAGGCTGATCTGGTTATGTATGTACCTGTAAGGAAGTTAAGATTAATAAATGCCCCATTTCCATAAATTAAAATATTCACACTGTTTTAACGCCCTTTGGCAGGCTTATCGCCTTTCTCACCAGTAGCCGCCGAACGCGGTTTTTTATCGGGCATTGTTATTGTATTTGATACCCTATAAATAATTCTAATATGAAAAAACGAATAATTATGGCAGGCATAGCTCTTTTAACGGCTGTCCTGCCTCCCCTTGTGCAAAAAGCGCACGCTCAGGTCAGCGTCAGCTTTCAGGTCTTTTATGATCAGCTAAGTCCGTTCGGCACCTGGGTCAGCTATCCTGACTACGGTTATGTATGGGTGCCGGCCGCCGGCGCCGGCTTCCGGCCTTATGGCTCACGCGGCCACTGGGTATATACGGAAGATGGGTGGACCTGGGTCTCCGGCTATAGCTGGGGCTGGGCTACTTTCCACTATGGCAACTGGTTCTATGACGACTCTTATGGATGGATATGGGTACCTGGATACGATTGGGCGCCTGCCTGGGTCACCTGGGGCGAATATGGCGGGAACTATTGTTGGGCGCCGATTGGACCTCGTGTAGACATCGGCGTTGCATTCGGCAGCTATCGCCCGCCGGCGCGTTATTGGGTCACCTGTCCCAGGGAGCATATCACCAGTGTCAATGTCAGTAATTACTATGTACGTAATACCACGGTGGTCAATAATATCACCGTTATCAACAATGTCAATCGTGGGAATGGACATACCTATGTCAGGGGGCCGCAACCGGCCAATGTGGAAAGATTTACCCATTCTACCGTCCGTCCTGTTCCTGTACATCCAACAGAAAGACCCGGAGCAGCCTCTGTGCAGAATGGGCAGCTGGCTATCTACCGGCCTGCGGTCCAGCATAATAATGAAGCGCGTCCGGCGCAAGTGCGTGATCTGCATGCAATGAGGCCCATACATCAGCAGCAAACTCCTCAGCAGCAGGGACACCCAACGCCACAACAGCCGCATGCAATGCCACAGCAGAGGCATGCAGCGCCAACACCACAGCAACCACACCCTGCGCCACAGCAGCATCTGGTGCAACCACGGGCCATGCCGCAACAGCATCCCGCTCAGCCACAGCCCATTCCCCGACAGCATCCGGTGCAGCCGCGGCCTGTGCCTCAACAACATCCCCAGCAACACCCTCAGCCGCCGCGCCCTATGCCGCGTCCCGTAGCGCCGCCGCATGAAAACCCGCCGCCCCATGATCCGCATGAGCATCATCGGTAGCATATATCAAAGGCCATCCGAAAGGGTGGCCTTACTCTTCGTCCTCTTCTTCTTTCTCATCATTCTGATTATCTTCCTCTATTTCGCCTTCTTCCACCTCTTCCATGGTATGCGCAAATTCGGCAAACCACCCGCCCTTTTCTATCAATTCAGCCGGGCTGCCTTCTTCCAGCACAGCGCCATCCGACAGCACGATCACGTGGTCGGCATCCCGGACCATCGTATACTTGTGCGCGATCACCAACACCGTGCTGCTTTTCCTCAAGACATCTATCGTATCTATTATTTTTCCTTCCGTGGCATAATCCAGATTGGCGGTGGCCTCGTCCAGGATCAAAATACGAGGCCTGGCTACCAGTACCCTGGCTATCTGGATTCGTTGCTTTTCTCCTACGGACAGACCCATTCCTCCTTCCCCGACCATCGTTTGCAATCCTTCCGGCAGCCGTTGCAAGGTCCCTCCCAGACCTGCTGCCAGGGCAGCCTGATAGACTTCCTCGTCCGTGGCCTCCGGCCGCTTGTACCGGATATTATAAGCCAGACTGCCCCGGAATATTGAGCCGTCGGCAGATACCATCCCGATCTGCCCCCGAACGCTGGCGGCGTCCATATTCCGGATGTCCTGGTCGTCAATACATATTCTGCCCGCTGATGGCTCATAGAGCTTCAACAGCAAGTCCACTGTGGTCGTCTTGCCGGCGCCTGATCCGCCTACCAGGGCAGTGACCTTTCCCGGGGCCAGGATAAAAGATATCCCTTTCAATACCTCTCTGTCGGAAGTGTAGCTGAAATGCACCGACTCGAACTTTACTACGGCTTCCCGGATCACAAGATCCCGGCCCGTCCGCTGTTCGACCCCATTATCCAGCAGACGGAAGGCCCTGGCAATGCTGGCTACATTCTGCTGCAATTCCACCCAAAGACTTGCCAGCGAGTCGATAGGGCCATAAAGTCTGTCGAGATAGGCCACGAACATGACTACATCTCCCGGTGTCAGCCTGTTCTCCAGCGTAAGATAACCCCCATAGCCAAATACCAGCGCGGTGGAGATGTGCGAGAGCATCGTCTCCCAAAAGACATATTTGTTAGCCAGACGCGAACGCTGAATATAATCCTGGTACGCCTTGCCCGAAATGGTCTGCAGCTGACTGATCTCCCGCTGTTCGGCCCCCGACAGCTTTACGGTCTTGATACCCGTGAGCCCGTCCTGTATACGAGACGAGACATCTTCCCAACGCGAGTAATAGCTTGACAGCCCAGTCTCCAGTTTCCGGGCGCTGCGCCATGCGATCAGGATATAGAAGGGTATCGTGATCAATGCAACGGAGGTAAGGGCAACATTCTCCCAGAACATGATCGCCAGAATGCCTGCGAGGCTGATCAGCTCGGGAAGGATCTGTTGTGAGAATCCATTGACGATGCCCGTTACCTCCTCCGACTGATCGATCTGCTTGGCAATGGCGGCGCTGCTTCGTCTGGTGAAAAAATATAAGGGAAGATTGAGTACATGTGCAAACGTGCTTTGAATAAAACGCTGTTCGATCAGGCAGGACAGACGGGTATTGGTATTTTCTCCCAGCCGCCATAAAAGAGTGCCGATGAGATTGATTATAAAGAGCCAGAGGACCGCCCATAACAAGGTCTGCAGGGCCTGTCCGGGTGAGCGGCCCGCCACATGCCCCTTTTTATGCTGCTCGGCACCATGAACCACCGGCTGGCTGGCCCCCGGAACTTCCTGCTGGATCATCTGATGAATGCTGTCTTCTTCTCCGGGTTCAAGACCTAGATCCCTCTGCGCATTTTCTCTGGCCTGACGGACAAAGAGGCCGGCCACATCATTGATGGCCTCCCGATAGATCAGGGGCTCTACCAGGCTGGCGCTGGTGCTCAGCAATCCCAAAAAGACTACCCACAAAAATTTTCTGCGGTAGGGGATGATCAGTCTGAAAATATTTTTCCAGACATCCTTTTTAAAACTTTTTTCACTGCTCATCGCGGCACAAGATCGGATAAAAAATGTGCGGGAATTGGGCTCAAAAGAAAAAATAACCCAATTCCCGCAAACCGTTAATGTCTGCAGGCCTTCGTCGGGCCTGCTTCGACACGGTCCTCCTCGGTCGGGACCTTCGGTCCTGGACGAGTCACCCCTGGGGTTTCAAATTTATTTGGCCCCGGCTCTAAAAAAAATTACATTCGAGGCCATTCAACGCACTATCACATGAACCAGTCACGTAGAACCTTTCTAAAGAACAGCGCTCTTGCAGCTGCCGCCGCCAGCTTCCTCCCCGAAGTAAATTTAGCAGCCCCTACCCGTAAAAAGATATTGGGCTTACAGCTGTATTCCGTAAGGGACGATATGAAGGCCGATCCTGCCGGCACGCTTCAAAAGCTGGCAGCAATGGGATATAAGTATGTGGAGCATGCCAATTATGTGGATAGAAAGTTCTACGGATATGGTGCAAAGGAATTTAAAAGCCTCCTGAATAGCATGGGAATGAAAATGCTCAGCGGTCATACCCGTATGGACCCCGGACATTGGGACGAGGCGAAAAAGGATTTCTCCGACTCGTGGAAATATACGGTGGAGGACGCCGCCATTGCCGGTCAGCAATATGTCATCAGCCCCTGGCTGGACGACAGTCTTCGTAAGACCTATGACGATCTGCTCCGTTATATGGATGTCTTTAACAAATGCGGGGAGCTCTGTAAGAAGTCGGGTATGAAGTTCGGCTATCACAACCACGACTTTGAATTCTCCACGGTGCTCAACAACAAAAAAGTATTCGATATTATTCTGCAGAATACGGACCCCGAACTGGTAGCCCAGCAGCTGGATATGGGGAATTTATACAACGGGGGCGCCATCGCCATTGCCATAGTCATGCAATACCCCGGAAGGTTCGAGCTGATGCACGTAAAGGATGAGATAAAAGCTGCCAGCGGAAATGAAAAGTACGAAAGTACAATTTTGGGACAAGGCATAGTGGGCACCAAAGAAGTATGCGACCTCGGCAGAAAGTCAGGCGGTACGCATCATTTTATTATTGAACAGGAATCCTATCAAGGTAAGACTCCCCAGGACTGCGCGAAAGAAGACCTGGCGGTGATGAAGAAATGGGGCTACTGAGCCAGATAAGAAAATACAGCCTTCTTATCGCCTATCATCACATCGAAATCTCCTGGCTCGGTCACCGTCTTTAGCTGGGCGTTGACAAATGCAAGATCTTCCTTCTGCAGCATGAACTTCACCGTCTGTGACTCTCCCGCTTTGAGAGATATTTTTGTGAATGCCCGCAGACGACGCATGCTCGGGGTAATGCTGGCATAATGCTGATGAGTGTACAGCTCTACCGTATGCTTGCCTTCCCTGCTGCCCGTGTTCTTTACCGTCACGCTCACCGTCAGCGATACTCCACCTTTCAACCGGGTGCTGCTAAGCTGCAGATCGCTGTATTCCCAATTGGTGTAGCTCAACCCAAAACCAAACGGGAAAAGAGGTTTGTATCCATCCATCGTCAGGTTCTCATTGAATATTTCCCTAACTTCCTCAGTAGGTTTCCGGTCATAGAGCACCATTTCACCCATGCTGCGGGGGTAGCTGAAGGGCAGGACACCGTCGGGATTATAGTCTCCCACCAGTACGTCGCTGATAGCTTCCGCCGTCCGGCGTCCACTCCAGTATGCCATCAGGATACCCTTCATCAGTGGGGCGATAGACGTGATCATCCGGGGTCTTCCTTCTGTCAGGACAAGGATGACGGGCTTACCCGTGGCGGCTGCCGCCCTTGCCAGGGCCATCTGGTCTTCGGGCATCGCCAGGTCTGCGATATTACCCGGGCTTTCCGCAAAAGCATTTTCTCCAATGCAGAGGACGATAGCATCTGCGCCCGCCGCGGCTGCCTTTAGCGCCACTGTATCATAATTATCCTTGTTGTCGAAACCAGGAACAGAGGTGGTGATTACATTGGAAGTTCCTAATTTATCCCGCAAGGCCTGCAGGATGGTCTTGCTGTCCTTAGGGTACCAGCGCTCGTCCTTTCCCTGCCAGGTATAGCTCCAGCAGCCATTCAGCGCGCTGATACTTTGTGCGGAAGGACCCGCCACAAGGATATGTGTATTGCGTGCCAGGGGCAGGATGCCGTCCTGGTTTTGCAAAAGGGTCATGGCCTCCCGGGCCGCCTGCAATGCCAGCGTCTGGTATTCGGGACGGCCAAAGTTCTGTATGGCGGCGTCTTCGGGATAGGGCTGATCGAAAAGCCCCAATTTGTATTTCAGCTCCAGTATGCGTGTAACGGCTTCGTCTATGCGGCTCATGGGTACTTCCCCTTTTTGCACCGCCTCTTTCAGCAGGTCGTAAAAGGAAAGATCATTGGGAACCATGCTCATATCGACACCGGCGTTCACTGCCATCACCACCGCAGCACGGGGTGTGGCTGCCACGTTGTGACGCGTATGCAGCCGGATGATGTCTTCCCAGTCGGAGACCGCTACGCCCCGGAAGCCCAATTCCTTGCGCAGCACGTCCGTCAGCAGGTATTTGCTTGCGTGTACGGGCGTTCCGTTGATCTCACCGGAATTGATCATGATAGTGGAGGCGCCCGCCTGTACAGCCGCCCTGAACTGCGGAAGATAGTATTCCCGCATCTCTATATCAGGCATATAGATGGGCGTACGATCCTTGCCGGTGCGGCTGGCGGAGTAGCCTAAATAGTGTTTCATACAGCTGGCTACCGCCGTAGGATTGCGCAGACCATCCTCTTCATATGCCTTTATGGCTGTGACGCCCATGGCCTTGCCGATGTAAACATCTTCTCCATATGTCTCCGGGAACCGTGACCACAAAGGCTGACGTCCGCAATCCAGCACGGGCGCGAAATTCCAGCGAACGCCCGAAGCGCGCAGCTCACGGGCCGCTACCTTTGTCACCGCCGCGACCAGCTCCTTATTACGTGTAGCCGCCATACCGATGTTCTGGGGAAAGAGGGTTGCATCCAATGTATAGGTCTGGCCGTGAATACCATCCAGGCCATAGATAACGGGGATCTTCAGCCGCGTTTTCCTGGCTTCATCCTGTATCTGCCGGATAACGGTACGCCACTGGTCCACTGTCAGCGCATGATTGGTGACATTCAGGATAGACCCGATATAGTGGTCTGTGACGATCCGGGACAATGCGGCTGGATTCAGCACCCCGTCCTGTGGCGTGGATACGACGCCCAGGGTCACCTGTGTCATCTGACCGACCTTCTCATCCAGCGTCATCTGCCGGACGAGGCTTACTGCTTTTTGATGGTCTGAATTGACGGATTGGGCGATTGAAGGCAGGGCGAACAGTATCCCGGCAAGGGGGAGAAGGAGTCTTTTCATAATCGTAAAAAGCTAAATTAAGGAGAAGGGACCTCCCATCTGTATGAGTTTTTGATAATTTATGGTATTTATTTAGCTACAAGTCCTTTAGGCCCCTTTCATAATCATACTGAAGGTCCTCATGCAGCGTGGCGATCACGGACCGGACCTTTTTCAGCTGTCCCTGATAGAGGTTGGTAAGGACAGGGTGCTTTTCGACAGGAATACCGGACTGGCGCACACGGTGCAAGAAGTAGGTCAGCAGCTCGACTTCTGCCTGGGGGGAGCTTGCATACCGGATCAGCCGGGTGGTCATGCGGAGCA
>Ga0207671_10005211_pt1 | contig 12085 bp, 13 predicted proteins | sample KBSC24metaG_FD_184352 | JGI IMG/M metagenome (GOLD analysis project Ga0207671, IMG submission 184352) | Corn rhizosphere microbial communities from Kellogg Biological Station, Michigan, USA - KBS C2-4 metaG (SPAdes) (version 2) | ecosystem: Host-associated > Plants > Roots > Rhizosphere > Soil... | reverse complement strand
CTAGGGCAATTCCAGGAAAAAATGCGTAGCGGTTTCCGTCCGGAATTGCGCAAAGCCGATGCCGGTCACGCCTCGATCTTGACCGGCGGCAGTTGTGGCGCCTCCAGTCCCTGGAACGGGTCGCGCCAGGCGTCGATCGCCTCGAGCCGGCCATACCACCGCCGGATCGACGGGTAGTCGTCGAGCGGCAACCCGGCGACGTCGTTGAAGGGCAGGAACGTCGCCATGCGGAAGTCCGCATAGGAGACGGAAGCACCTGCCAGCCACTCCTTCCCGGAAAGCTCGGGCTCGAGGACTGCCGCGGCACTATGGAACTGCCTGAGCCCTTCCTCGACGAGCGCCTGATCGATTGGACCGATGCCATAGCGCTGCTTGGTTCCGCGCTCGAAATGCACCATGTCGCAAGCGAAGGCGAACCGTTCCTTGCCCCAGCTTATCCAGCGGATCATGTCCGGCTCGCCGTCACCGGTGCGCCAGAAATCCGAATGCACTGCGCGCGAAAGCCGGCAGGCGATGGCATCGGCCTCCCACAGGCTCCATCCCGGGCCGACCAGGATCGGCAAGGTCAGATTGGGGTTGAGCGCGCGATAGCGTTCGGCTTGCCCCGGCGCCATTGGCGATGCGAACTCAAACGCGATCTCCGCCTTGAGATGCCGCGCCGTCGCGACCGCGAGACGAGGATTGGGATTGCGGCTGAACAGCAGTTTCATGTCGGATCCCCATGGGTTGGCTGCATGCCGCAGGACGACTGAAATCCGTCCAGTCCTACATTTGTCACAAATGGGATCGTCGGTTTATGCTTCCGGCACCGGTAAAAGCGCCCTGCAAGCCTTCCAGCTCAACCGCTTGCGCCCTCGCGCGCCTTCCGCTATAGAGCCGCCACCCGCGTAGACACCCTTGGAGGCAACGCGGAGGAAGGCCGGCCAGGCCTGCATGATCCCCAAAGCATTTGGATAGCCAAAAGCGTTTGGACCGACTGTGCTAGGCCGCGACGGCTTTCGACGTTTACGGACGGGTTGCCGGCCGTGGACGCTCCACAACACGCGAAAGGAAATGCCATGAGCCACGACGCTTATGAGCTCAAAGCCGAAGCGCGCGAACAGGTCGGTAAGGGGTCCGCCCGTGCAGTTCGCCGCGACGGTAAAGTGCCTGCAGTTATTTACGGCGACAAGCAGCCTCCCCTGGCGATTGCGCTGAACTACAAGGACATCTTCTACAAGATCCATGGCGGCGGGTTCCTGACCACGATCGCCACGATCGATGTCGACGGCAAGAAAATCCAGGTCCTGCCGAAGGATTTCCAGCTCGACCCGGTCAAGGATTTTCCTGTCCATGTCGACTTCCTGCGCATCGGCAAGGACACCGAGGTCAATGTCGACGTGCCCGTCCACTTCATCAATGAGGACAAGTCGCCCGGCATCAAGCGCGGCGGCGTGCTCAACATCGTCCGCCACGAAGTCGAGTTCCACTGCCCGGCCAATGCGATCCCGGAATTCATCACCATCGATCTCACGGGCACCGACATCGGCGATTCGATCCACATCTCGGCGGTCAAGCTGCCGGCCGGCGTCAAGCCGGTCATCTCCGATCGCGACTTCACCATCGCGACCATTGCCGGCTCGTCGGCAATGAAGCCGGAGACGGAAGTCACCCCCGAGGCGGCTGCGGCCGAACCGGCGGCTCCGGCGGCCGAAGAGAAGTAACTTTTTCAGCGTCCGGAGACGGCGATGCTTGTCTTTGCAGGCCTCGGCAATCCGGGCGCGAAATACGAAAACAACCGGCACAATGTCGGCTTCATGGCGGCGGACGCGATTGCCCGCCGCCATTCCTTTTCGCCCTGGTCGCGAAAATTCCAAGGCCTGATTTCAGAAGGCATGCTCGGCGGCGAGAAGATCCTGCTGATCAAGCCGCAGACCTTCATGAATCTCTCCGGACAGTCGGTTGGCGAAGCGCTGCGCTTCTACAAGCTCGGACCGGCCGCGCTCACCGTTTTCTATGACGAGATCGACCTCGCCGCGGGCAAGCTCAGGGTCAAGGTCGGCGGTGGTTCCGGCGGCCATAACGGCATCCGCTCGCTCGACCAGCATGTCGGCAACGCCTATCGCCGGGTGCGCATCGGCGTCGGCCACCCCGGCGTCAAGGAAATGGTGCACGGCCACGTGCTTGGCGATTTCGCCAAGGCTGATCGTGAGTGGCTCGACGTCCTGCTCGCGGCAATCGCCGACGACGCCGGTCTGCTGGCGAAAGGCGACGACAGCTCGTTCATGAACCGCGTCACCCTGACCTTGCGCGACAAGCTCGTGCCGACCGGCGACGACGACCGCCCTCCGCCCAAGCCACCGAAGCAGCAAAGCCATGTTCGCCAGGCGCGGCCGCAGCAGCCGGCGGCAAAACTTCCTGAAAGCGGCCCGATGGCCGCCATGCTGAAGAAGCTGTTCGGAAAAGACTAAACAAGCGCGGTGTCGCCGGCGCAGGATCGCTCAGCGGCAGATCGCGTCGGGCAGCGCCTGCATCGCACCCGGGCCATAGGTGACATCGGCATGGCGGATAGTGTTTCGGATATGGCGCGACGCGCCAGGGAACTCGGTCTCGCCGGGGACTTCGCCGCGGGCCACGCGCTGATCGACCAGGCCTGCCGCCTGGCTGGCAACGATCCGAAAGCCTGCGCAATCTGCGCGCTCGAACGAGGTCGTCTCTATAATTCCGCCGGCGAACGCGAGAAGGCGCGGCCGTTGTTCGGCGAAGCCTGGCAACTGGCGCGGCAAGCCGGCGCCCACGTGTTGGCTGCCGATGCCGCGCACATGCTGGCGATCGTTGGGGCGCTTGACGATGCCATCAAATGGACCGCGACCGCCCTCGCCTATGTCGGCGAGCATCCAGAGGCTGAAACCTGGCGTGGGCCGCTGCTCAACAATCTCGGCTGGTCCTATTTTGACGCCGGCCGGTTCGCGGACGCATTGGCTGTGTTCGAGCAGGCGATCGAGGCACGCCGATCGGCTAGCCAGAAACGCGAGCTGCGCATCGCGCGCTATGCCGTGATCAGGACGCTGCGCGCGCTGGGTCGCGTGGAAGATGCGAGGCAGCTTGCTCAGGAGACGGCAAGCGCGGCCGCCGCCGACGGCGCGCAGGCGCCCTATGTGCAGGAGGAGCTGGCGGAGTGTCACGCCCTTCTCGGCAACGTGGATGGCGCCCGCGACAGCGCACGGCAAGCACTCGCGGTGCTGGAGCACGACCAGGCCTTTGTCGGCGGTGAACCGAAGCGTCTCACCAGATTGCGCCGGCTTGCGCGGTGATCCCGCGATAACCAGATTAGCTGCCGCGAGGCGGCCTGGCCGATCGGGGCTTGACGTTCATCACCCCTATCGCCCATAGCCCTCACCAAAATCGAATTCCGACAGGACTGGACGAACATGGGTTTCAAATGTGGCATCGTTGGCTTGCCCAACGTCGGCAAGTCGACGCTGTTCAACGCGTTGACCAGGACGGCCGCCGCGCAGGCCGCCAACTATCCTTTCTGCACCATCGAGCCGAACACCGGCGAAGTGGCGGTGCCGGATCCGCGGCTTCAGAAGATCGCGGCGATCGGCAAGTCGAAGGAGATCATCCCGACCCGCATCTCCTTCGTCGATATCGCCGGCCTCGTGCGCGGCGCCTCCAAGGGCGAAGGGCTGGGCAACCAGTTCCTCGCCAACATCCGCGAGGTCGACGCCATCGTGCATGTGCTGCGCTGCTTCGAGGATGACGACATCACCCATGTCGAAGGCCGCATCGATCCGGTCGCGGACGCCGAGACGGTCGAGACCGAGCTGATGCTTGCCGACCTCGAAAGCCTCGAGCGCCGCATCGCCCAGATCCGCAAGCGCGCCGCCGGCAAGGACAAGGAAGCCATGGCCGTCCTGCCGATGATGGAGGCGGCGCTTGAATTGCTGCAGGCCGGCAAGCCGACGCGCCTCCTGCTCAACGGCATCGCGCAGGAGGATCTGCGCATCCTGCAGGGGCTGAACCTGCTCACCTCGCATCCCGTTCTCTATGTCTGCAATGTCGCCGAGGCGGACGCCGCCACCGGCAACGAGCACACCAAGGCCGTGGAGAAAATGGCGGCCGCGCAAGGTGCCGGCACGGTGGTGATCTCGGCGGCGATCGAGGCGGAAGTCGCTCAGCTTTCCGACGAAGAGGAAATGGAGTTCCTGGCCTCGCTCGGCCTCGATGAACCGGGCCTCAACAAGGTGATCCGCGCCGGCTACGAGCTGTTGCAGCTGATCACCTATTTCACCGTCGGGCCGAAGGAAACGCGCGCCTGGACGATCCACAAGGGCGACAAGGCCCCACAAGCGGCCGGCGTCATCCACACCGACTTCGAACGTGGCTTCATCCGCGCCCAGACGATCGCCTACAACGACTTCGTCACGCTGGGTGGCGAAGTAGCGGCCAAGGAAGCCGGCAAGGCGCGCGACGAAGGCAAGGAATATGTCGTCCAGGACGGCGACATCATGCTGTTCAAGTTCAACACCTGATCCTCCAGGAGACCCGGCGATGATCAAGGCCTTCGTCGTCGACAATGATCGCCTGCGCGTCACCGACGACCTTGCTGCGGACCGCGACAGGGTTGTCTGGGCCGACCTCTTCAACCCGACCAAGGAGGAAGAGGCGCGCATCGAGAGCTGGCTGGGCATCGCCATCCCGACCCGCGAGGAGATGGAGGAGATCGAGATTTCGAGCCGCCTCTATATCGAGGACGGCGGCTACTTCATGACCGCCGTGCTGCCGGCGCAGACCGAGGCCGACGATCCCTTGATGTCGCCGGTGACCTTCGCGCTCGCCGGCAACCGGCTGATCACCATCCGCTACCACGAACCCAAGGCCTTCAAGACCTTCCCGCTGCGCGCCGAAAAGGTGGCGACCGGCTGCACCAGCGGCGACACCATCCTGATCGGCCTTCTCGAAGCGATCGTCGATCGCCTGGCCGACATCCTCGAACGTGCCGGCCGCGACGTGGAGGCGATCTCGCGCGACATTTTCGAGGCGCGCTCGACCAAGGCTTCGAAGCGCAACCGCGATTTCCAGGAGCTCCTGAAAGGCATCGGCCGCAAGGAGGACATCGCTTCCTCGGTCCGCGACAGCCTGATCTCATTGCAGCGCCTGGCCGGTTTTCTCGCCCATGTAGCGGCCCAGACCAAGATGAGCAAGGATGTGCGCGCCCGCATCAAGACGCTGTCGCGCGACGTGCTCTCGCTCGCCGACCACGCCACCTTCCTGTCGCAGAAAATCTCCTTCCTGCTCGATGCCACGCTCGGCATGATCTCGATCGAGCAGAACGCCATCATCAAGATCTTCTCGGTCGCCGCCGTCATCTTCCTGCCGCCGACGCTGGTCGCCTCGATCTACGGCATGAATTTCGACATCATCCCCGAGCTGAAATGGGAGTTCGGCTATCCCTTCGCCATCGGCCTCATGGTGGCCTCGGCCATCCTGCCCTTCTGGTATTTCCGCCGCCGCGGCTGGCTCTGACACTGCCGCGCCCTGGCTGGCTTACCAGAAATGACTTGACCAAACCCGCCGGGGCCTGCATCCGGGTTGCCCGATCTTGCAGCATGATCCCGAAAAATGGGAACCGGTTTTCGGAGAAGATCATGCTCCAACAAAAAAGTTAGATCGTGGTGGCGATTCAACGAAACGCCACAACGATCTAGGGATTTAACCGGATTGCCGACATGACCGGAAAGACCTGGGCCTATGAGGATTTCGTCGAGGGCGCCTCGCTCGACCTCGGCAGCAAGCATGTGAGCGCGGCCGAGATCATCGAATTCGCCTCGGAGTTCGATCCTCAGCCGATGCATCTCGACGAGGAAGCAGGCAGGGCGAGCATCCTTGGCGGGCTTTCGGCTTCGGGCTGGCACACCTGCGCAATGTTCATGCGCATGCTGTGCGATGCCTTCCTGCTCGATTCGACCTCGCAAGGCTCGCCCGGCATCGAGCATGTGAAATGGAAGAAACCGGTTCTGGCCGGCGACACTCTTCGCGGCACGCTCACCATCCTGTCCAAGCGCCAGTCCAAGTCGCGGCCACAGCTCGGCCTCGTCACGATGCGCAGCGAACTGGTCAACCAGCGCGGCGAGAGCGTCTTCGAGCTCGAGAACACCGGCATGTTTCTGACCCGCGAGGCCGTGGCATGACGCTCGACGAGTACTTCCTGATCGGCGAAACCGTGACACTCGGCTCGCACAAGTTCGAAGCGGAGGAGATCAAGGCCTTCGCCAGAAAATACGATCCGCAGGTCTTCCATGTCGATGAAGACGCGGCGAAGAAGAGCGTGCTTGGCGGGCTCTGCGCCTCCGGCTGGCACACTGCGGCCACCTGGATGAAATACAATCTCGAAAAGCGCATGGAGACCGAGGGCGTGCGCTGGACCGGCCCCGGCCCGCAGCCTGAATTCGGCCCCTCGCCCGGCTTCCGCAACCTGAAATGGCTGAAACCGGTCTATGCTGGCGAGACGGTGACCTTCACGCGCACCGCACAGGCGCACCGCCCGCTTGCCGGCCGACCAGGCTGGAACCTGCTCACGCTGCGCTCCGAAGGTTTCGATTCGACCGGCGACAAGGTCATCGAATTCGACAGCGCCGTGCTGGTGAAGGTGGGGTAGTGAATAGTGAATGGTCAGTAGTGACTATTCACTATTCACTACTCACTACTCACTATTACTGACTACTGACTATTCACTAATGCCCCTCGAACCCGATCAACGTCCTGACCGGCACGCCGAGCGCTTCCAGCTTCTGTCGCCCGCCGAGGTCCGGCAGGTCGATGACGAAGCAGGCGGCGACGATGTCGGCGCCGATCTGCCGCAGAAGCTTCACCGCCGCTTCCGCAGTGCCGCCGGTGGCGATCAGGTCGTCGACCACAATCACCTTCTCGCCCGGCGAGACGCCATCCTTGTGCATCTCCATTTCGTCCAGCCCGTATTCGAGGCTGTAGGCCACGCGCACGGTCTCATAAGGCAGTTTGCCTTTCTTGCGGATCGGCACGAAGCCGGCCGAAAGCTGGTGCGCCACGGCGCCGCCGAGGATGAAGCCGCGCGCCTCGATGCCGGCGATCTTGTCGATCTTCAGCCCGGCATAGGGATGCACCAGTTCGTCGATGGCGCGGCGGAAGGCGCGCGCATCGCCAAGCAGCGTGGTGATGTCGCGAAACAGGATGCCGGGCTTGGGGTAATCCGGAATGGTGCGGATGGCCGCAAGCAGCGTGTCTTCGAGGGAGGATTTCATAAGCGGTTGATCCGTTGCCGCACAGTTTTGCCGGCAAGCGGCCGAAAAGAAAAGGGCGCCTTTCGGCGCCCTTCACATTTTTCTGGAAGCCAGCCGGCTCAGTGCGCCACGTCGGCCCACACCCTGCGCTTGGTCATGTAGACCAGTGCGCCGAACAGCAGCAGGAAGATCATGACGCGGAAGCCGGTCTTCTTGCGGTCCTCGAGATGCGGCTCGGCGGCAAACATCAGGAAGGCGGAGACGTCGCGGGCGTACTGGTCGACCGTCTGCGGCGAGCCGTCGTCATAGGTCACCTGGCCGTCCGACAGCGGCTTCGGCATCTTCAGCGACACACCCGACAGGAAGTACGGATTGTAGTGCGTGCCTTCCGGGATCACCATGCCGGCCGGCGGCGTCTGGTCGTAACCGGTGAGCAGCGAGTGGATGTAATCCGGGCCGCCCTGCGCATACTGGGTGAAGATATCGAAGACGAAGCGCGGGAAGCCGCGCTCGACGCCGCGCGCCTTGGCGAGCAGCGACATGTCCGGCGGGGCGGCGCCGCCATTGGCGGATGCCGCGGCCTGTTCGTTCGCGAACGGCGCCGGGAAGTGATCGGACGGCTTGCCGGGACGGTCGAACATGTCGCCGGCATCGTTTGGACCGTCATGGATGGTGTATCCGGCGGCCAGCGTCTTGATCTGCGCTTCCGAATAGCCGAGCCCTTCCAGCGTGCGGAACGCCACCAGGTTCATCGAGTGGCAGGCCGAGCAGACTTCCTTGTAGACCTTGAGGCCGCGTTGCAGCTGCGCCTTGTCGTAGGTGCCGAACGGGCCGGCGAAGCTCCAGCTCATTTCCTTCGGTTCGTTGATCGGGAAATGCGTCGGCGCGGCCGCGTTCTGCTCTTCCGCGGCGATGGCGGCGGTACCCGCAACCACCAGGCCGAGCAGCGCCAGCGAGGTGAGAATCTTCTTCATACCCAAAATCCCCTCAGATTCTCAGCCTTTGGTTTCCGGCGCGGCAGTCGCGCCCGCCGGATGACCGCCGCCGCCCTTGTTCTTTTCCAGCACCGCCTCGGTGATCGAGTTCGGCAGCCTGCGCGGCGTCTCGATCAGGCCGAGCACCGGCATGATGATCAGGAAGAAGGCGAAGTAGAACAGCGTCGCCATCTGCGCCATGAACACATAGCTGCCTTCCGCCGGCTGCGAGCCCAGCCATCCGAGCAGGATGGCGTCGGCCACGAACAGCCAGAAGAACAGCTTGTACCATGGCCGGTAGACAGCCGAGCGCACCTTGGAGGTGTCGAGCCACGGCACCAGGAACAGCATGGCGATGGCGCCGAACATGCACAGCACGCCGCCGAGCTTGGAGTTGATCGGGCCGACGTTGAAGGTGATGGCGCGCAGGATCGCGTAGAACGGCAGGAAGTACCATTCCGGAACGATATGGGCCGGCGTCTTCAGCGGGTTGGCGACCGTGTAGTTGTCCGGGTGGCCGAGATAGTTCGGCAGGTAGAAGACGAAATAGGCGAAGACGAACAGGAACACGATCATGCCGAACGCGTCCTTGATGGTCGCGTAGGGCGTGAAGGCGACGGTATCGGTCTTCGACTTGACCTCGATGCCGGTCGGGTTCGACTGGCCCACGACATGCAGCGCCCAGATGTGCAGCACGACGACACCGGCGATCATGAACGGCAAAAGGTAATGCAGCGCAAAGAAGCGGTTCAGCGTCGGGTCGTCGACGGCGAAGCCGCCGAGCAGCAGCTGCTGGATCCAGTTGCCGACCAGCGGGATGGCGCTGAAGAAGCCCGTGATGACGGTGGCGCCCCAGAAGCTCATCTGGCCCCAGGGCAGCACATAGCCCATGAAGCCGGTGGCCATCATCAAGAGGTAGATGATGCAGCCGAGGATCCACAGCAGTTCGCGCGGCGCCTTGTAGGAGCCGTAGAACAGGCCGCGGAAGATGTGGATGTAGACGGCGACGAAGAAGAACGAAGCGCCGTTGGAATGGAGATAGCGCAACAGCCATCCCGAATTCACGTCGCGCATGATCTTCTCGACCGAATCGAAGGCGAGATTGGTGTCGGACGTATAGTGCATCGCCAGCACGATGCCGGTCAGGATCTGCGCCACCAGCATGATCGACAGGATGCCGCCGAACGTCCACATGTAGTTGAGGTTGCGCGGCACCGGATAGGCGACGAAGCTGTCATAGATCAGCCGCGGCAGCGGCATGCGGGCGTCGAACCAGCGCTCGATACCGGTCTTGGGCGTATAGGTCGAGTGTCCCTCGCTCATCGAAATGTCCCCTGCCTCAACCGATAAGGATCTTGGTATCGGAAATGAACTTGAATACCGGGATCGCCATGTTCTCCGGCGCCGGGCCTTTGCGGATGCGGCCTGCAGTGTCGTATTGCGAACCATGGCACGGGCAGAACCAGCCGCCGAAATCGCCTTCCTGGCCGAGCGGGATGCAGCCGAGATGGGTGCAGACCTGCACCATCACCATCCAGGCTTCCTTGCCGGGCGTGGTGCGGTTGGCGTCGGTCGCCGGCGCATCGGACGGCAGGTTGGCGTTGCGCGCGATCGGATCCTTGAGATCGCTGAGGTTGACGGTCTCGCCGTCCTTCATTTCCTTTTCGGTGCGGTTGCGCACCACCACCGGCTTGCCCCGCCACTTGACGATCAGCGAGCTGCCGGGCTGCAGCGAGGAGACATCGACCTCGACCGAGGCCAATGCCAGCGTCGAAGCGTCGGGACGCATCTGGTCGATGAACGGCCACGCGACGGCTCCAGCGCCGACAACGGCAGCCATGCCGGTGGCTACGTAGAGAAAATCGCGACGGTTGGGATCGTGGATGTCGGTTGCGCTCACGGGTGCCTGATCCTTTCGCCTCTTCCTAACCGGAGGCCGAGCCTTGTCCCCGCTCAATCGCACCTGCCCGACAGCGCATGGCGAACAGGCTAGCGAATTCCTCCGGCATTTGGAGTTCGGTTTATGCGTGAAGCCAGTTTTTGTCCAGCGGGGTGAGGCCACAAGGGCAGATTGTCGCGGGGATGTATGGCGGCCGTGGCCGGCGCGTCCCCGCCAAGCCGCCGGTCAGGGTGAAACAGCGGGAAATCCACGCCGAAATCGGGCTGGTCTTTGCCTCGACAGCGGCTCCTGGCCCGGTCTATTCTCCGACCATGGCGCATGTCATTGAACGCGACAGCTGGGCCAACGCCCCCGACCGCTGGAAAGGCGAGCTGCAATGCGGCCAATTCGGCGCCAATTCCTGCCTGATCTTCAACTATCAGCCCACCGTCGGTGGCGGCCCACGCCTGCACAAGCACCCCTATGCGGAAATTTTCGTCATCCGCTCCGGCACCGGCCTGTTCACGATCGGCGACCAGGAAATCAGGGCCACAGCCGGCCAGATCCTGATCGTGCCGCCCGACACGCCGCACAAATTCACCAATCTCGGCCCCGGCCCGCTCGAAAGCACCGACATTCACGAGAACGGCCACTTCATCACCGAGTGGCTGGAGTAGCCTTGTCGGCTTCCCTAGCTGGCCCCGAGCCTGACCAGCACCGCCCTTGGAATGTCGTACTCGCGGATCACCGCATCGTGCCTGCGCAACCCGCAAAGCTCGCGCTGGATGAAGTAGGCGTGGACGGCCGCGGCCGCCTCCTTCAGCAGCCGGGCGCGATGTTCGCCTTCGCCGTCCTCGCGCAATTTGCGTAACGTTTGTTCGACGCGCTGCCCGGCGCGGCCGAGCGCGGCGGCTTTTTCGGCCAGGATTTCGTGGCCGAGCAGGTCGAGCGCGCTTTCCTGCGCGCCTGACCGTCCGAAATTCGAGGGCATGCGTACCGACATGATTTCGTTCTACTCCGCCGGCCGCGTCTCTTCCAGCGCGCTTTCCTCGTTGAACAGGAAGCCGCCGGACTGCCGTTTCCACAGCCGCGCATAGAGCCCGTCGAGCGCGACCAGTTCGTCATGCGTGCCTTGCTCGACGATGCGGCCGCCGTCGAGCACCACCAGCCGGTCGAGCGCCGCGATCGTCGACAGCCGGTGCGCGATGGCGATCACGGTCTTGTTTTCCATCAGCCGCGCCAGATTCTCCTGGATCGCCGCCTCGATGTCCGAATCGAGCGCCGAGGTCGCTTCGTCGAGGATGAGGATCGGCGCATCCTTGAGGAAGACGCGCGCGATGGCGACGCGCTGGCGCTGGCCGCCGGAGAGTTTCACGCCGCGCTCGCCGACATAGGCCTCGTAGCCCGCGCGCTCGCGGTTGTCGCGCAGGCCGAGGATGAAGTCATGCGCCTCGGCCTTCCTGGCCGCGGCGATCACTTGCGCGTCGGTCGCGTTCGGCATGCCGAGCTTGATGTTGTCGCGCAGCGAGCGATGGAACAGTGCCGTATCCTGGCTGACCACGCCGACATTGCCGCGCAGCGAGTTCTGCGTGACCCCGGCGATGTCCTGGCCGTCGATCAGGATCTTGCCGCCCTCGAGGTCATAGAGCCGCAGGATCAGATTGGCCAAAGTCGTCTTGCCGGCGCCGGACGGGCCGACAAGACCGACCTTCTCGCCCGGACGCACGACGAGATCGATGCCGTCGAGCACGCCAGCCCCTTTGCCATAGTGGAAGGTGACGTTCCTGACGTCGATACGGCCGCCGGTGACGATCAGTTCCCTGGCGTCCGGCGCGTCGGTCAGGCCCAGCGGCTGCGAGATCAGCGCCTTGGAATTCTCCAGCACGCCAAGGTTCCTCAGGATGCTGTTGAGCTGCATCATCAGCCGTCCAAGCAGCATGTTGAGCCTGAGCACCAGGGACAGTGTGAAGGCGACGGCGCCGACGGTGATC
>Ga0207671_10005207_pt1 | contig 12090 bp, 10 predicted proteins | sample KBSC24metaG_FD_184352 | JGI IMG/M metagenome (GOLD analysis project Ga0207671, IMG submission 184352) | Corn rhizosphere microbial communities from Kellogg Biological Station, Michigan, USA - KBS C2-4 metaG (SPAdes) (version 2) | ecosystem: Host-associated > Plants > Roots > Rhizosphere > Soil... | reverse complement strand
GTCGGAAGTCGTCACCGGGGAGCATGTCGGTGGTAAAGAGATCAGGATAGCCATCCCCATTGATATCGGCCATGTCGGTGCCCATCGAGGACATGCTGATATGGCCGATCCAGTCTTCCAGTTCGTCTTTGAATGTGCCATTCTTCTGGTTGACGTAGAGATAGTCCTTTTCATACGAATCGTTGGAGACGTATACATCCGGCCAGCCGTCGCCATTGATATCGGTGACGAGCGCGCCGAGGCCAAAGCTAATAAGGCTGCCGTGTATGCCTGCCTGTTGGGTGACCTCGGTGAAGTGACCGTTGTCATTACGAAAAAGGTGATCGCCTCCTCCCTTGAGCCGTTGCTGTACGGGCCATTCGGCATCGGGAAGGTTGCGTCTGTTGGAATTGTTCAGGGTGTTGACCGGAATGGGACTGTTGTTGATCATAAAGCAGTCCAGATCGCCGTCACCATCATAGTCGAAGAAGGTTACCTGGGTGGTGTAGGCGGATATACCCAGTCCGTACTTGTCGGCTGATTCCGTGAAGGTGAGGTTATGGTTGTTGATATAGAGCTTGTTCTTACGATGGCCATCGGTCATATGCCCGGAGTTGCAGACATAGATATCGAGCCAGCCGTCGTTATTGATATCTACGAACACCACGCCTGTGCTCCACATGCTGTCCTGGCGGAAGCCTGCCTTGTCGGTGATGTCTTCGAAATGAAAGTCGCCTTTGTTGAGATAAAGTTTATTGGACCCCATGTTGGAGGTGAAGAAGATGTCGGGGAGGCCGTCGTTGTTGATGTCCCCGATGGCGACGCCGCCGCCGTTGTAGAAGTTGCGGAAGAGGAAGCTGTTGTCGAGTTTGCCATCTTTTACATCGTTCTCGAAGTGGATGCCAGTATTTTCTTCCAGTTGGAACAGGGGGGGTGTGTCGGCGGTATGAGTACAGGAGGAGAAAAGAAATACACCCAGCAGACTGGCAAGTAATGAATGGCAAAGTGGTGATCTCATATTTTCATAAAAATACAAAGGTCATTACGAATAATGACCTTTGTACGAAATATTTAGGAACTATTAACCGAGAGCTATTAATAGCCAGGATTCTGTTTCAGATTTGGATTAGCCACCAACTGTGTCGGAGGAATGGGGAACAGCAGGAATTTGGGATCGTCTGCGGTCTTGAGCGCCCAGGTGGTCAGGAACATACCAAAGCGGATGAGATCCTGTCTTCTCCAGCTCTCCCAATAAAGCTCTTTCTGACGTTCAGCCAGGATAAAGTTGGGATCATACAGTCCGGAGCCGGTGAGCTTAATGGAAGCCAGCGGAGCTGCTTTACGTGCTGTACGAAGTCCGTTGACCAGTGTGAGGGAAGCACCTGTACCGGCTGCGTCATCGCTGCGGAGGTGAGCTTCTGCGGTCATGAGCACTGCGTCAGCATAGCGGAAGATCTGCAGCTGATTGCCCTGGTGGCCGCCATTATAGTTGCCGTAATCGGGCGGGTATTTTATGACGCGGATACCGTTGTCTTCCAGCGTCAGGGGATCGGGTTCTACGAGGTTAACGGTAGCGTTGAAGGTAAGGGGATTGCCGTTACGGTCTACGCGGGTGGCTCCCTTCTCATCTTTTTGCACGCCTTGCAGCAAACCTACGAGAAGACCTGATTTGTCGGTGACACCGGGGTAGCCGACATTACCTCTTCTCATGGTATCCGACGCGTCGAACGCGTTGTAAAAGTCGGCGATGGTGCTAAAGCCGTTCCAACCTGCGCCGCCGTATACTCCGTCACCTTTATGACCGTATGAGTTGTAGTGCAGGGTCATCATCCAGCGGGCATCGATGCCGGCAGAACTGATACCATTGGTAGAGGCTGCTCCGGGCTGGTTATTATAAGCAAAGATGGCTTCCTTGCTGGCACTGCCGAATCCGACGCCGGGGTCCGCACCACCGTTGTTGGGGCCGAAGTTGTCGAAGTAATGCGGAGTGAAGCTATAGGAGCCGCCAATGATAGCGTTACCCAAAGTAATTACCTGCGCCATGTCTCCTGCGTCGGCGGCGGCAGGGGTTTGCCTGTTAAGCCAGGACTGTTTGTTCAACAGAACTTTCATCAGCAGGAAGCGGGCTGCATCCGGGCTGGCCAGATATGGGGTATTGGCGTTGCTCAATACCGGGATGATAGCTGCCAGGTTGGTGGTCAGGGTGTCGATGGCCTGAGCTGTAGTCAACACGGGGGGAGCGCCGATGCTGTTGTATTCTGCCACTGTCCTATAGGGGACCTGGCCATAAAGGTCAACGTAGTAAAATTGGGCGAGGCTTCTCAGGAAAACGGCTTCGGCTGCCTGCTCGGCACTGGGGTTGAAAGCCAGCACGGTGGTGGCGTCGCTCTCGAGCTTGCCAAGGCCGATGAATACGGACTGTGCCTGGGTATGCGTGACATCCCAGGTATGTGCGTGCAGGACTCTCCATACGCCGTTGTCATCCCAGTCACCACCGCGGGTGGGTACGAGGGCTTCGTCGGTAACGGTCTCTTCCAACGAGAATACCTGGTCCTGGTTGTGCAGCAGGGCATTGAGGTCGTTGTAAGCATTGGTCAGCAGGTCGCCGACTTTGATAGCGGTACTACTATTCCCACTAGTGGCGATCGAGTCATGCTGGACATCATCCAGTTTGGTACAGCCTGTCACTGTAAGCAAGGAGGCTGATGCCAGTATTAGAAATTTATTTGCTTTCATAATATTTTTTTGTTCAGATTAGCTTGTTGTTGATGGTTGATTAATTCAGGCTAAAGTTGAGCGCCAGTGTAAAGGATCGTACCGAAGGGTAACCTACATAGTCGATGCCTCTTGAAGGAATGCCGGTGCCGTTCTGGTCCACTGTCGAGACGTTCACTTCCGGATCGAAGCCGGGATAGTGGGAGATCACGAACAGGTTGTTACCTGAGAACGTTACTGATGCATTCTTGCCAAACTTGCCAAAATCACCAATCTTATAGCTTAGGGACAAATTACCAAGTTTCATGTAATTACCGCTGAACATATAACGTGTAGAAGCGGAAACGGGGTTAGCCGGATTCTCTTTCGTGCCAATCAGTGTCTTGGAGATATTGCTGCCGTTGTTGATAAAGCTCAGACCGGTGACGGACTGGAGAGTATTGTTATAGATAAAGAAATCATAGTTGCCGTGGAAGTTGGCTACGAAGGTGAACTTCTTGTATTCCACGTTTGTAAACAGACCAACTGTCCATTTGGGGTTGGGGTCACCGGCATAAGAAGCGGAGCCGTCCGTGATGGCAAAACCATTCTGGTCATAACCATGGAATTTACGCAGGTAGAATACATCGATGGGCTGGTCGTTAGCAATCGACTGAACAAAGGTGGCGGAAGTACCTTTGCCATTCAACTGCCCGGTTAACACCAGAGGTGCCGTCCCGCCGGCAGGAAATACAAATTTGTTCTTGACATACGTGAAGTTACCACCTATGCTCCAGTACCAGTCACCGTGCTGGACGATAACTCCAGTAAGTCCCAACTCAAAACCTTTATTGCTGATGTATCCGGGAAGGTTCCTGTAAACCGTACCACTTGGAGCGGGAGCTGCAAAGGTGGAGGGGAACAACGGATCGGTGGTTTTTTTGATGAATCCATCCACGGTACCGGTCAGTCTACCATTAAAGAATCCAAAGTCGATACCTACGTCCGATGTAGTTACCGTCTCCCATTTCAGATTGGGGTTGGCATAGTTGACTGGATTGAGCTGTCCATTGGCATCATACCGGTAGCGGTCAAGTGCGGCGCCAGCCGGGAAGGACTGGTTACCTGCGCGGCCCCAGGATGCTCTAAGATTCAGATTGCTAAAGATATGCTGACTCTTCATGAAGTCTTCGTCGACGATGCGCCAGCCGGCGGAGAAAGCCGGGAAGTAACCATATTTATTATTGGAACCGAACTTGTTGGAACCGTCAGCACGGAAAGATACTGCCAGATTGTACCTGTCCTTATAGCTGAACTGCAGACGACTGAAGTAAGATTGCAGATCTACTGCCGGGTCCTGTCCGGCGCCGGTCTGCATGTTAGCCTGCTTGGAGTCCTGCATGTTGTTGTAGTAATGAATGGGAATAAGGTTATTAACATTGGTATTATAGTTAAAGTCATAACCCGTGCTATATTGGGTCTTAAACTTTGTGGTATAATACTCATAACCTGCGAGACCCGTAAAGGCCAGGTCGTTGAACTTATGCGTATAGGTCAGGGTATGTGTCAGGCTTTGAGAAAATAATTGTGTATTCTGTACGATGCCGACGCCTTTACCGTCTGCATTGCTACCCGTACCGCTGATCCAGCCTTGTATTTCCGCACCGCGCGAGCCCGTGCCATAGTTGGCGCCATACAATATTTTATATTCCAGATCGGGGATGATCTTATAAGCACCGGAAATATAACCCAGAAAAGTGGTAACAGCGGCCTGGTCATTATAGGCGTCGGAGAACACCATCGGATTAACCTGGCCATTTGGGTTAACGGTATACTGGAGAGGACCATGTTTCATTAGCAGGGTTGGGTTCCATTGCAGCGTGTTGGAGATAAGGCTACCTGTGCTACCCGGGTTCGTAGACACTGGAGCGATCTGTTCGCTGGTAGTTCCCACTGACATACCAAAGGTAAAGGTGAGCTTTTTATCCAGAAGCTTAAAGCTGCCATTGACATTGCCGATGTACTTATCCAACGCAGATTTGCGAACCAGACCCGGTGTGCGGGAGGCGAGGAAAGAAGCGCGATATTTGCTATTCTCCGTGCCGCCGCCGAAAGCTACAGAGTAGTTCTGCGTAATCTTATGCTGAAGAATTTCATTAAAGGGATTGATGGATGCACCCGAATCGGATTTTGCACCGTATTTAGCTAACTCGCTGCGGTATTGCGAAGCGCTGAGCACATCGGGCTGTTTCATCAGACCGTTGGTGCCGGCAGAAGCAGCCACATCGATGCGGGTAGCACCGGAGCTGCCTGCTTTGGTAGTGATGATGATCACACCGTTGGCGCCGCGGGAACCGTAGATGGCAGATGCGGCTGCGTCCTTCAACACGGAGATGTTCTCAATGTCGTTGGGGTTGATCCAGGTGAGGGCATTTGCATCGGGTGTATTACCCAGGCCTGTAACGCCAAAAGAGGGGCGCGCCGAGCGTCCGTCCAGGGGAATACCATCTACTACGTAGAGGGGATCAGTACCGGAACGGATAGAGTTGTTACCTCTGATCTTCACCTGTACCGCTGTACCGGGCTGTCCGCTGGCGACTGTCACGTCGAGACCAGGTACGCGTCCCTGTAAGAGCTGATCGGGTGTAGCTGAGGGGACTTTGTTGAAGTCCTTGGCAGAGATGACGGAATAGGCTCCTGTCAGCTCTTTCTTACGGGCGGTGCCATAACCGATGACCACCACCTCATTAAGGTTGGTCTGGGATGTCACCATCGACACGTCAATCGACGACTGCCCGCCGATGGGTACTTCCTTTTGGGTAAAGCCTACTGAGCTGATGACAATGACTTTCGCACTTGCGGGGACAGTCAGCGAATAAGTACCGTCAGCGCCCGTGGAAGCGCCGCCTTTGGTGCCTTTAGCTGTCACTGTAGCGCCCTGAACGGGATTGCCTTTGTCGTCAGTAACCTTACCTGTAATTGTTTTTGTCTGGGAGAAAGCAGTTAGTGTGAAAAATACACATAGTAGTAGAGTACTTACCCTTTTGGCAAGCAAGCGTTGAATGGTCATAAAGCAAAAGTTTAGCTATATTTAGAACCTAAGTTAAAAAAATTAAATTTTACTTAACAAATTTTTTTTGAAATCTGTCAAAACCAGGTTGCTAGGTAGTCAGACAAGTCAGTACTGATCAATGCTGCACAGGGATAAATAAAAATTAGAATGTATCACCGAGAATACTGCTTTTTAGCTGTAAAAGAGAGTAATAGGGGGTCTGGTCCTCGGCCAGGGTCCAGGTTGTATCATGCTCCTGGAACTGGTAATGTCTCCCTTTCAGAGGGGTGGGTTGGAGTGGGGTGGCGGTGGCTCTGGCAAGGGTAAAAATATCAATATTTGCCGGCGGATAGGCCTGGTGGATGGCTTGCAGGATGGAGCGGATGGTGGCGCCGGAGGTGAGGACATCGTCGATGATGAGCCAGTGGCCGGGGGCATCGGGAAGCTGGGAAGCATAGGCAGTGTCGACGGCATAGAGTCCCTGGAGCTCTTCTTCGCGGCGGGGTCTTGAAAATAGTTTGACAGGCTGGTTGGTGTGGCCCTTACGGAGGAGGCCCGGATGGTAATGATGTTGGAAGCGATGGGCCAGCTGTTGTCCCAGGAGGTCGAGCGCGGAGGGAATGGTAGAGATTGTGGTTTCATGATGATGAAGTGCGCGTACGACAGTGGCGTCCTTCGGGATGGGGACCTGGGTAAACAGCTCCAGGGAGCAGTCGATGAACGCCTCCAGGTCGGGGTGTCGCCCTTTTTTGAATCTCAACAGGCTGTGGGAGAGATTATCCCGGCCGGCGGACGCGGGGAGGTAGTGGCACAGGTAGTAATGCGAGTAGAGGTGGTGGTTGTAGGATAGGTAAGTGTGATAAAGCGGCATACGTTTTCTAAAATACAACATTAGACTATATCTATATTTAAAGATGGCTTGGTAAAGAATTTTAAGGGTTTGACCTTATAAAATAAAAGTTGGGGTCATAAATGGAGTTGATATTTAGAAACTGCGTATAAATTATCCAATCAGTATATTATAATATTTTTTGCAGGTATATGATATAAGCTATAATTTACCTGAACAACCATTAACCCGTAGACCTCATTTTTCCTATGGCGATACAAAACGCTGCTGATGTTGTTTCCCGGTTGAAGAAAGGCGACACGAGGGCTCTCCACGAGCTGCATGATCTATATTATCCCGCACTTTGTCATTTTGCTATAAGTCTGTTGGGGGAAACTCCGGCGGCCGAGGATGTCGTTACGGAGGTGTTTGTGATCCTGTGGAAGAAGAACAGGGATTTCGAGACGTTGCAGAACATAAAGGCCTTTTTGTATATCAGCACGCGTAATGCCTGTCTCAATTACATCAAGCGGCTGCAGCGGGATTCTGTCATGAAGTCCGGGCTTTCCAAATATCTTTCTACGGAGCACGAGGAGTTTGCGTTGAATGAGATGATACGTGCGGAGGTATTGCAGCAGATATATGACGCGATAGAGGCATTGCCTTCCCGGTGTAAGAAGGTCTTTAAGCTATGCTATGTGGAGGGTCTGAGCAATTCTGAGGTTGCGGAGCGGTTTTCCATATCTATCAATACGGTGAAAAACCATAAAGTAAAAGCGTTGGGTCTGCTAAGGCTCAAATTTTTGAATACTCCTTCTATGATGTAGCGGCTGACGGGGGCTCATCTGCCGATTTAATCTGGCTTCGGTCTTTACCAGGCGGAAGAGGATGAGCAGGACGACCAGGGCTGCGGTGAGCCACCAGGGGGTGAAGAACACCACCAGCGAGGCGAGGATACCCAGCAGAAAGAAAAATAACAGTTTTAACATGGCCTTTTTTTTACCATAACTACACGCTCGTCGTATTGTTATGTATAGGGGGCGGGGATTGTCATAAATAAATAGAATGGTGAAAGGGGGAGTAAGGGAACTGCTTAAAAAACCGGGACGGCAGGCAATTACACAAAATTTTGGGGAGGCCACAATTAATTCTTTTATACTACCGTTTATAATCTGGTTTTTCATAGGATATTGGATTTTAAACGGGGCTGAATTTCTATTCCGGCCCTTTTTTGTTTTTGCTCCCGCCGGCCTGTGGCAGGCAATTTTTGTTTGATACCGTGCCTGGCTGACATTTGGCCGGCATTATGTATTTTCGGGCCATGCAAAATCAGGATACGGCCGTATGGGAAGCAAGATTTACCGACTATTTAAAGACCAATACACATACAAAAGACGGCTCTCACGATCTGGGGCATTTCCAAAGGGTATGGAAGGCGGCACAGCATATCAATCGTGAAGAGGGGAACGCAGCCGACCCGCTGGTGCTGCTGGCATCCGCCTATTTTCATGACCTGGTATCCCTGCCAAAGAATTCTCCTGACCGAAGCTCTTCCTCCCGTCTGAGCGCAGAGAGGACGGTGGTATTATTAACGGAAGTGTTTACCGGCTTCCCCGCCGGGAAGGTGGAGGGAGTGCGGCATGCCATTCATGCGCACAGCTTTTCCGCGCAGGTGAAGCCATTGACCCTTGAAGCGAAGATCCTGCAGGATGCGGACAGGATGGAGGCGCTGGGCGCCATCGGACTGGCGCGGGTGTTCTATACGGCCGGGGCGCTCCACCAGCGTCTATTTGACGGAGATGATCCGCTGGCGCTGAACAGGGAGCCGGATGACCAGCAATATTCCCTGGATCATTTCTCCCTTAAGCTGTTCAGGCTGCCTGCCCTTATGAATACTGCCACGGGCAGGAGGCTGGCCGACGAGAAGGTCGAATATTTACGACAATTCCTCCATAGGATAGAGGGAGAGATTGCGGGGAAATTCGACTAAACAGTGCGGGGCACCAATACCTGCCGGGCGAACTCTTCCAGTTCTGCCGTAAGGTTGTCCTTTTTTCCGGTGCGAAGATCTATCTGTGTGAATTTCGAGAACAGGATAGCCTTGAGGTTTTTCCCGTCCTTATCATACATCTGCATTTCCACTTCGAGATAATTATCCCCGTGGCCTACCAGGGCGGACTGGATACATACCGAGTCATTGTAGGAGACTGCCCGGATGTATTGTATCTCATGGCGGCTGACGACGAAGCCGATGCCTTTTGCCGCCCATTCCTTCAAATCGATGTTGTAATGTTCTTTCAGATGGTCTTCCCGGGCATTAAGAAAATAATCGATATATCTGGCATTATTCAGGTGTCCAAACGGGTCGCAATCATTGAATCGGATGGTATAAAATGTCCTGGGTTTTGTCTCCATAAAATCGTATTTTGAGCAAACATAACCCCTGGAGTATAGTCCATCCTATCCTTTCTTTCTAAAAAAAATTTTATGCTGATCGGCGAATTGTCTAAAAAGTCGGGTTTTAGCAGGGACACCATCCGATTTTATGAAAAAATAGGTCTTATAAAGCTGGAGGACGACCTGCGGGACAGGTATCAATTTAAAGATTATCCGGAGATTGTGCTCAGGCGTTTGACGGCAATCCGGAAGATGAAGGAGTATGGCTTTACGTTACAGGAGACACGGGGGCTGTTCCTCCTGTTCGAGGAGGGGGTACTGGACCCCGTGAGAGGAACCCGGTATGTGGAGCGGAAGATCCGCTGTGTAGAACAGCAGATCAATGAGTTGATCATGGTGAAGGCAAAGCTGCAGGAAATAGTGGACCGGCCCTTGGGCGAGGTCTGTCCCATCGACGAGGTGTTACACGCAATGAATTGCTAGTCAATATGTTGAGGTTTTTTGGTCCGAAATGGACGCCCGATTGAAAATTTAATAGAATGACCAGTCAACTTTACCTCGAATTCTCTCGTATTCGTATAGGACCGAATAACAGCCTGATGAAATTCTTGTTACCCATTGTATTTTTATTAGTTGGATTTGATTTGATGGCCCAGACCCAGTCCTGTCCTATAAACAGTAATTTTTCCATCGGGGATCTGACGCACTGGTCGGCTTTTATCGGGATATTGGGTAATCAGAATGTTCCTAACGGTGCCAATGTCCCTTACGATACTGCATCGGGGGCGCCGTCGGGAACGTTGGGAGTAAAGAGCATTACGGAATACAATCTACCCAGTGTAATCGGCATCCAGGTGATCACCAACAGCAGCACAGACTACTGGGGTAGTTTTCCCACCATCCCCACCATCAACGGATATAAATACCAAAGCTCCGTCAAGCTTGGGTCTACGGCCATCAGCCGGAGCAACGGCAACGGTCAGGGCGGGTATGTACGCGGCGTCAGCTATCGGATAGCGGTGCCGACCAGCGCGGTCAGCCAGCCATATACCATGACCTATGCGTATGCGATGGTATTGGAGAACGGAACGCATAATTCCAACCAGCAGCCCATGTTCCAGGCTACTCTGAAGGTACGCGACAGCGTCGTTACCTGCGCCTCCCCCAAATATTATCTACCTACTTCGAATAATGCGGATCCCAGAGGAACAGGCGCAACCCTGGATACGGCGCTGGCTGAGAGTGAGGGCATTTACCAAAGTCAATATCCCTCTCCTAATGCCAATCCCAATTCCCAGAATCCCAATGCGGAGCATTTGTACGATGTCTGGGCAAAGGGCTGGTCTGAGGTGACCTTTGATCTTTCGCCATACAGGGGGCAGATAGTGACCCTTACTTTCGAGGCGGACAATTGTGAGCCGGGAGGACATTTCGCCTATGCGTATGTGGCGTTGCGGAGCGATTGTGATGGTTTGCAAATCAGTGGTCCAATCGAGGCATGCCGGAACAGCGATCTCATCTATTCCATACCGGGGCTCACCGGAGCCTCCTATCAATGGACCATTCCATCCGACTGGAGCATTGTGTCAGGGGCGGACAGCAATATTCTTAAAGTGCATGTGGGCTTCCAGCCTGGCAAGATCACAGCCATGGAGGCGAACAGCTGCGCCATACTGAGGGATACCATCGATGTGATCACTACGCCTCCCACGGTGGCGGGGGATGTTACGGGTGGGACGGAAGTGTGCACCGGCACCAACAGCGCGATACTGACGCTGAATGACTATACGGGCAGCGTCCTCAGCTGGCAGTCTTCTTCGGATGGCATCACCTGGAGTACTTTGTCGGTGACGTCCCCCAGCTATACGGCGCAAAACCTTCTATCTACAACTAACTACCGGGCCGTGGTGCAGAATGGACAAAGCTGTGCCGTAGACACAAGTTCGGCAACGATAATGAAGGTCGATCCAAAGACGGTGGGTGGAACGCTGAATCCTGCCGATATGGTATTTTGTATGGGACAAAACAAGGACGCCCTGCTGACCCTGCAAGGACATGTGGGTGGGGTGTCGAACTGGCAATCATCGCCGGACGGCGTCAACTGGACAGATTTTGCTCCCGTGCTAACGGATACCAGCTACAACGTAGTGGGGATCACGACCTCGACGCGGTTTCGTACCATTGTAAAGAGCGGGGTATGTCCATCGGATATAAGTTCTGTAGCAGCCATAAATCTCCTTTCGGCAAGCTTCCCTCAGGCTGCGGCTGCGCCTGCGGATACACCTATCTGTTATGGAGCCGTAGCTCCATTGAATGCCTACATCGCTTTGGGAACGAGCTATACCTGGAGCAATACGGAGCCGCTGTCGAACCAGGGAAACGGAATCATCAACAGTACACCTTATACTATCAATGCACTGGCAGCTCCAACGCAATCTACCATTTATGTGCTGAGCATTATGAATTCCGGCTGTCCCAATGCTCTGCGGGATACTTTTATGATCCATGTGCATCAGAAGATCGTGGTCGATGCAGGACATGATACTGCCGTGGTGTTCAATCAACCTTTACAGCTGAATGCCACCTCCAACGATACTACCGCGAACTTTTATTCATGGGTTCCGACGACGGGGCTGGACGATCCCTTTATACATAATCCCGTTGCTATTTTAGGACCCACTATCGACTCGGTGAGGTATGTCGTGACGGCCACCACGGAGGTGGGATGTGCAGGATCGGCCTCCATTTTGGTCAAGGTGTTCAAGACGCTGCCGGACATCTTCGTGCCCAGCGCCTTTACGCCGGGAGGTATTGCCAATAATGTGTTCCGGCCTGTGCCGGTTGGTATTGCCACCTTCGAATATTTTCGGGTATACAACCGTTATGGCCAGCTGGTGTTCAGCACTTCGCAGACGGGTAAGGGCTGGGATGGCCGTGTAAATGGCAAGTTGCAGGATCCGGGGACATTTGTCTGGATGGCGCAGGGAGTTTCCTACCAGGGTAAGACCGTCTTCCACAAGGGAACCGTCGTTCTGATAAGATAGGTGGCTTCACCGGCAGCGCTTCAGGATGGGCCGGCCGTCTGGATATATTTTTTCAGGTGTGCGGGATCATTGATGCCTATGTTCTTCCCGGATAT
>Ga0207671_10005205_pt1 | contig 12092 bp, 8 predicted proteins | sample KBSC24metaG_FD_184352 | JGI IMG/M metagenome (GOLD analysis project Ga0207671, IMG submission 184352) | Corn rhizosphere microbial communities from Kellogg Biological Station, Michigan, USA - KBS C2-4 metaG (SPAdes) (version 2) | ecosystem: Host-associated > Plants > Roots > Rhizosphere > Soil... | reverse complement strand
GGGCCCGGGCGGAACAGCTTTTGTTTTAGGCGAAGGTGGCTTGCTGACCAGCCTACATGAAAACGGCATCACCCTTGTGGACACTGACCCTGAATTTGTAGTGCTTGGCGAGGGGCGAAATTTTACCTTAGAATCGGTACAGCGTGCTGTAGATATGATACTTGGCGGCGCCAAGTTCATCACCACCAACCGCGACCCATCGCCCAAAAAACCGGGCTGGAATAACCTGGGCATAGCGGCCACCACCGCCATGATTGAAGAGGCCACCGGTCGCAAGGCATTTGTTACCGGCAAACCAAGCCCGGTAATGATGCGCTCCGCACGCAAATACCTTGGCCTTGAAACCGCCGAAACCACCGTTGTAGGCGATACCATGGAAACGGATATACAGGGCGGCGTGCAGATGGGTTATAAAACTATTTTGGTATTATCCGGCATCGCCCAAAAAGAACAGCTGAGCCATTACGCCTTTAAACCGGATTTAATAGTAAGCTCGGTAGATGCGATTGAGTTTCCACTGAAATGGTGGTAGAGAAAAGAGCCAGGAATCAAGAGTTAAGAACCAAGACGTTGGAAACATTCTCCCTACAGGCAGAGAGAACGTAAAAAAATTTGTCGTCCTGAACGCAGTGAAGGAACTTTTACCGTCTCCGCAGGTTCTCTTAAAAAGGAACCTGCGGTGGATGCAGCCTTTGTGGAAAGCAATGCTCCTCACAGCTACGTGGAACGCAGGTTCCTCCTTGCGTTTAAGTTAACCCATGAAAAATTCATTGAATATTAAAAGGGCCAGCGGCCCGAAACATGTTATAGCCCCGGGTTTCAACCCGGGGTATATTCACGAGCAAATTAAAAGTGCCATCGGCACGGTCCATGTTGAAGATGTAGATTTCAAAATACAGTCGAGGCCTACGGCTCTATTCGTTTTTGACTTTTTTTTCCACGGGTTAAAACCCGTGGCTACAATATCGGCCGAGGCTACGCCTCTTGATTTGCATCAATAAACCAGGTGCAGTTTTATGGGTTAACTTAAATCTTTGAGAGAACCTGCGGGGACAAAAAAATCAATACCTCACCATCTCAATCTTCACCGGCCCCAACAAACCAGATTCCTCCAGTTTACTTTCGGGGGTGTAAGAATTGGTACTTGTCCATGTCTTTCTTTCGGCGGGCGGTAGCTTACTATCGCCGATTAAACGGTTTACCCAGGTATTTACCACCTTTATTTCTATAGCGTTCTTACCCGGTTTAAGTGCTTTGGTAATATCCACTTTATAAGGCGCAGTCCATGCGCCGCCTAAATCCATACCGTTTACTTTTACCTTGGCTATTCCCCTTACCATGCCTAAACTGATAAATGCGGTTTCACCTTCTTTTAGCGCCGCTACATCAATATTATTATGATACCATGCAGAACCTGAATAATATTTCACACTGTCGTTCGGGTTTTGGCTCCAATCAGTTAAGGTGCTAAAGATTACAGGTCTTGCCGGCCCTCTCATTTTTGTATCAAAAGAAACCGACCAGGGTGCATCGACGGCGATAGTTTTTGATGGCTCCGGGTAATTGGTCGGTTTAGTGGCTAACCTTTTGTCATCTGTCTTAAAAATCACAAATGTGCTCTCCATGGCCGATAGTTGCAGCGGCACTGTTATGCTGCCTTCGTTACTCCGGCGGACCAGCAACCTACGTACACTGCCGGAAACAGGGTCCCACAGCTCAGGGTCTTTACCAACTACACGAAATTCCGGGTTGATGCTTATAGTTTTGTTGGTCTGGTTCGAGACGAAGTAAATGGAACCCTCCACAAGCGCCCTGTGGATAAATAGCACAGAATCCGTAGCAGGTGTTTTCATATCCGGGATAACTTTCACCAGGTTAAGCGCTTCCTGCAAATCCATGCCATCAATCACCATGCCCTTGCCTACCCTGTTTACTTTGGTAGCTTTACCATCGATATTACCCCACAGATCAGCAGCCAGTTTTTGAACTTCAGCATCGGCAGCCGGGAAATTTTGCAGGCTCGGCGACCGCAACGGTTTTGGCCCAAGCACCACTGCCCCCGCACTCACCAACTGTTTTATTTTACGCAGCAATTCCGGGCGAATGGTTTCCAGCTTCGGCAATACCAATATACTGTAGTTCAAGCCATCGGGCAAAGTAAGCTTACCGTTCTTCACGATTAGTCTGGTTTTGATTACCTCGCCGTTGATATAATCAAACGAGTAACCCCGCGGCAGTGCCGGATCCTGCGTGCCGGTCATTTTTGGCGCATCTTCGCTGATAAAATAAGCCACATCGGCAACATACCTGCCCTGCTGCAACATCATATTACAGCGTTTGATGTATTTGAGGAAAATATCCATATCGTAAAACCAGGTGTTATGCCGGTTAAACTCGTTACCAAACCAGGCATTTACGCCGGGATAGCGGTCTTCATAAGGCTGCTCGATGTACACGTGCATCAGCGTGTTGTTAATGCCCTCGGTAAAAAAGCGGTCGGCGCGCTGTTTCATCATAGCCGGGTAACGCGAAAATAATGCACCTGCGCAGGTAAAGGATTCCGCCGACACCTTCGTCTTGCCATAAATATGCGCGCTTGATGATGCCGCCCGGTTTTCGATATTGCCCAGGGTGCCCTCACTCCAAAACTCCCCGCCTACCTCGTCGGACTGCCCGCCATATTGCAAAAACTCTCCCGGAAAACCCCAGTGTCCGTAGTTCTCCAGCCAGGTATGCAAACCATGCTCGCGACTCACCTCTCGCAAGCCCGCAACGTACTGATAGGCTACATTGTCAGCTACAAAACGCCGCAAATCCCACAAAAACCTATCGCTTTGGTCTTCGCTGCCAACCACTTTCCCCTGTAATACGGGCATATAAGGTGTTGGGTCGTAGCCGTAAGCTGTTTTAAAATTTCCGATAAGGTCATCAGTCCAGTTTTGGCCGCCGGTTTCGTAGCTGTCTTCAACGGTAACTTTAAAAGTTTTACGGTCTGCTGCCGGTATGCGGCGCAAAATCTCGCCTAAATAAGCGTCAAAATGGGCCCTGATATGCTTCTTGCTCATCTTGTCTGCTTCAAGCCCGGTAGCTTCTGGCGGCGCAGGACTGTTTTGCACCTGGGTAGGCGTCATGCCGGTACGCTCTATAATCCATTTACCGGCAGGCGCGTTCCATTTCAGCGTGCCGTCTGCGGCCATGTATTTAGAGACATCGATTACTTTAGCCGGGTCAATCACATACTTTTTGTCGTCCACTACCGGTTGACGCTGCCACTGGTAAGCATCCCAGTACGGGTATGGCGTCTGCCACATTTTGGCCTCTGTTTTCTCGATATAGCTTTCAACAACCGGCGTCGACGATAACTTGAGTTCCATTATACCTGCTTCGCCGGATACATTGGTAAATACAATGCGGTAATCCGTCGCCGTAGTTGCGGGTATGGATATAGCTGCCGGGCCATAAGGGCTAAAACCAACATTCAGGGCCGGGTTCGAGCGGTCGATTGTAAAGTGTTTGATAGTTTGATAAGTGCCGTTATTTTTTACCTGTATATTACCATCAAAGCTCATCGCTTTTTGGTTGGGGATGATGGTGAGGCTGCGTGCAATATAGGGTTGTGATGCAGATATATCCAGCGTAAAATCTTGTTTTTCTTTTAGGGTTATGCCGGTTTGCTCGTTATGGTCGGTTAAGTTATTAAGGTTAGGTACAGATGGCGTCGAGTTTAGCCTTGTATTAGCGCTACTGATATCCGTTCCATAATCATCCGGCACCGGGTAGGCGATAACCCGCACATCCTGGAAATCTTTTTGCGGCTGCGCGAGTTTTTGGTTAACAAGCTGCGGCCCGGTAATGGTTGTTTGCGAAGATGCAAGATACCGCATCGCCTGTCCTGGCTTAATCCACGGCCCGCCAGACTGGCTCCAACCTGGGCTATTGAAAATGCCAATCTCTATGTTTAAGCGCGTAGCAGTTTTCAATGCCGTATGCATAATATCCCACCATTCGGCTGAAAACAGCTTTACCTTGCCATACGGTATATCGCTTAAACCTATATTGCCGATAAATGCCCTGTTAATGCCTACCTTTTTCATCGATTCCAAATCGCGGATTACGCCTTCTTTGGAAATATTGCCCGATATCCAGTACCAGTAAACGCTGGTTTGCACGCTGTTTGGGATGTGGGCAAAATTTCGTTCTATCCGCTGAAAGGTATTAGGTGCACGCTTTGTACGGGCGGTGTCGACTGGTGTCCCTTTAGCGAAAGCCAGCAACAGGCAAATCATCAACATGGAACAAGCAATACGGCGATAGTTAACGTTCATGAGGTATAGAGGAATAATGGTATGAATGCAGGATTACATTGCTAAGCTAATCCGGCAGGTTTATAAAACCATCATGAACTGTCTGTATGTAGACGGTGCAGGACGATCACATCAATAATAATCGATAAATTCGTCAATCATGAAAAAACTAGTATACCTGCTGATAGCTGCATGCCTGCTTACATCCTTTAAACCAAAGGAAGTCACCTGGGTTGCCATCGGCGATTCCATCACTTACCTGAACGATCATTTGGATGAAACCGGCAACCGCGTAACAAAAGGCTATTTAACCCGTGTTACCGAAAAGTTGCCAAACGTTCATTATGTAAACCAGGGCCACAATGGCTGGACATCCGGCGGCATAGCAGAGCATATAGAAACGCTCGGTATTGTGAAGGCTGACGTATATTCCGTTTTCCTTGGCACCAACGATTGGTGGGGAGGCCGGCCAATCGGAACATTAAATGACTACACCAACAACAAAGGAAACAATACTATTTACGGTTCATTCCGTATCATCGTCAACAAATTGCGCGCACTCAACCCGGAAGCTAAAATCGTTTTGATAACACCGATGCAGCGTAACGACTTTGTCTATATCGCCGACCATAATAACAATGCGTACGGCTCATATAAAGAAAAAAACGGTCAATCATTAGAGGCCGTTGCCAATGCAGTTGACTCCATCGCGGCTTATGAAAAAATCCCGGTGGTAGACTTGTATCATAATAACAAGCTCGGCATAAAAAACCTCGTCAATTTCAAACGATTAAAAGACCCGAAAACCGGCCAATACAAAAACTTCACTTACCCGGAATCAACCAGCATACCTTTCGACTCAAAAAATGACGAATACCCCTACCCGCCTGACGCAATTAAATTAACTTTTGATGGGTTGCATCCGTCTGATAAGGGAAATGAAATAATTGCCGGGGAATTGGTTAAGGTGATGAAGAAATTCCAGTAGCGGTTTGTCAATCATAAATCGATGATTTGTTATTTACTCTCTACCGTGGACGGAAAGTTAAGCGCTAGATAGAGTGGAATTACTGTTCACCTTAACATCGGTTGGCTGTGGAGACACAGCCAAGGGTATCCGGTATGTAAGACTTTAAAGTAATGGAAAAGTTCTTCTAACTAAAAAAGCGGGCCGAAACCCGCTTTTCTCAATCAACAATCATCACTATAAATTATTTTCCCGCAGCGTCCTTCACACGTTCGCCGGTGGCATCAAACATGGCCATCAAGCTGCCTTTCACGTGCGTATCGTCAACTTTTTCGAGTGTCAGATTTACATCGTATGCTGTAACCGTAAAATACAGGGTAATTTTTCCGTCTGCGGTCTCCACTTTGGTTAACGGAACATCTTTTTTGCTCTCTGGATCAGTAAAGGTGCCGTCAACTTTTCCGTCTTTCTCTGTGAGGTTAAACATCAGGTGGGCATCACCGTTGGGTGTCCCTTTTACTAATATGTCCCATTTGCCGGCATAAAAGCTGGGGGCGGTTTGTGCTGATGCACTTACTGAAATCAATAAAAAGGCAAATACGCCGGATAAAAACAGGGTAATTTTTTTCATGTCTATAATTTAAATTAAGTGGTTATTATTTTCTAACGTGACCTCGAAGGTTTATTTATTAAAATATAATAAATGAAGGTATGTATTTTTATTTATACATTTATTAAATTTTAATAAATAAATTTTCACTTGCGGTCTTAATGGAAACACTGGAAGATTTAAGGCATTTTTTTGAGGAGGGTTATATCGATTACCGTCCGAACCTAACCGTGGATTGCGCTATTTTCGGTTATCATGGCGGTGAGCTGAAACTGCTGTTGGTAAAAAACAAAGTGATTACCAAATGGTGCCTGCCAGGCGGCTTTGTAAAAAAATCCGAGAACCTGTACGCCGCCGCAGCCAGAACAACTGCCGAACGCGCAGGTATCGGCAACTTGTTCCTGAAACAATTCAAAACTTTCGGCAATCCCGGACGCAGCAGTTCGCAGGGTATTTTTGATGAAGAAAAATTTCTTGAGCTAACGGGCCTCCGGTTCGAAGATGATAACTGGCTTTTGGGCGAGACAGTTTCTGTAGGCTTTTATGCGATAACTGATATTGTACACGCGGAACCAAGGGCCGATTTTATCTCGAGCGAATGCTGCTGGTTTTCGATAGATGAATTGCCTGAACTTGGCTTCGACCATAACGAAATGGTGCACGAGGCCCTATTTACCATGCGCATCGACCTTTACCATTTCCCGATAGGTAAAAACCTATTGCAGCCGAAGTTTACGTTAAAAGAGATTAAGCTGCTGTATGAAGTATTATCAGGCAAAACATTAAATCCCACCAACTTCCCCAACAAATTGATTGCGCTCAACCTGATTTCGAAACTGGAGGAGAAAAAACACATCGGCGCACACCGGGCTCCAACCTATTACCAGTTTAATGATGAGGTGTATGAAAAGGCCTTAGTTGAAGGATTGGTGCTGGTGTAAATAAATTAAAAAAACTTTCTCAAATATACATACTCCGTGTCCTCCGTGCCTTCTCCGCGCACTCCGTGGTTAAAAAACAACCGCAGAGATACAGAGAAGGCACAGAGCACACTGAGACTAAAAGCAGACGTTATTGAATTTTAACCGAAGTTACCGCATCGTTAGCGTTGGGGCTAAGCATAGTAAAATTGGTATTGCTTACTGTAAGCGTCCACGATGTACCGCCGAAGCTATTGTTTTTATACATAATCACTTTCCAGCCGGCGGGCAACTTAACAGATGAAGCCCAATTGTCGACAAAGCCATAAGCCTGAAGTTGCGCCAGTGTATAATTGCCTTTCGGAATAGCACTTGTAGCTGTACCGCCATAATTAATATCCTGGTAAAATATTGCGCCTGTACCTCCGCCTGTGCCTACCGGGTTCATAATTTTTATCAGGTCGTTGGTAACTTTGTAATCAGGAACCCTTAATGTATTGTCATGCATTGAAGTAAGATGTGTATCTCTGTCAATCGCATAGCCAAAAACCCCGCCTTTTTTACCACTGGTCGGTTCCCATCTAGCATAGTCATAAGCGTGTCCGGTACCATTTTCCGGATAGGTAACGTCATCCCAATAATTGCTGGGATAGCCATTTTCTTCATAAAATGAAAATCCGGGCACAAATTTGCCTGATGCGATGTAGGGCGAAAAAGTATTCCAGGTACCCTGTAATGTAGATGCACCCCTGCCATAGGCCTGCAGCCATACATAATCTACCATAGTGTACACTTGCTGAAAAAGGCTGTTGCTGCCCGTTTGGTTTGTGTCAAAAGTAAGCAGTTTGCCGGTTCCTGACTTTGGCCCGAGATAGGCAGAAAGTGCTGTGTAAACTCCCGCCATATCTGTTAATGTACTGCCTGAAGGATTGCTTTCAACATCAATATCATATCCATCAAAACCATATTTATTAACGGTGCTGTCCATTATCATTTTGGCGGTTGTTTGATACCCCGCTGTAGTATGCGGCACCCCTGTAGGGATATTTAAATTACCGGTAAGGATCACTTTTGTGCCTTTGGCATGCAGGGCGCTAATCCATCCGGGAACACTGCTTATAATAGGAGAGCTTTTATCGAAGCAAAAAAGGATGAGCACATCAAGGCTATCTGGGACCGTGGAAAAATTTGAGCCATTTACTCCGGGTCCATAGCATGGGCCTTGTACCCTATAAAAACCGGCGGTAATTTCATGGGTTGTCTTTTTATAGGCAACCAGGGCGCTGTCCGAAGTTGAACTTAGCGAACGGGAGAACATTGCAGGATTCGCATTTAATGAATTTGTCCTTTGGGCTTCGTTCTTTTTGCAGGCTATTTGAAAGAGAACCAATGCACACACAATTGTACCAAGAAGGAATATTTTGATTTGATTTTTCATAAATTATAATTTTAAGATTATATAACTTACACAGTACTCCGTATTGTTAAATAGTTTATGCGCTGAGATGTTACTACCCCAGCGCATAAGGATTATTGAATTTTAACCGATGTTACCACATCGTTAGCATTGGGGCTAAGCGTAGTAAAGTTGGTATTGCTGGAAGTAAGCGTCCACGATGTACCACCGAAACTATCGTTCTTATACATAATCACTTTCCATCCGGAAGGCAGCTTAACTGATGAGGCCCAATTGTCGACAAAGCCATAAGCTTGTAATTGTGCTAAAGTGTAGCTTCCTTTCGGAATGGCCGACGTGGCTGTGCCGCCATAGTTGGTGTTTTGATAAAACACGGCACCGGTACTTCCGCCGGAGCCGCCATTATAAACCGCAGCGCTGCCGTATAATGCATTGGTAAAGCCGGAAACGTAGCTGCTGTGGTCGCCGTCGCTTAAATTATAGGTCAAATAAACGCCGTAGCCGTTGCTCACTGTTTGAGTCGCCAGCGAGTTCGCGGTACTTTGGCCGGTACTGCCGATATCGATAGCAGCGGGACCCAGCTGGCTTTTAGTCAAACCCGGAACGTTTGGTACGCTCCATGAGCCATAAATTGCATTCCAGCTATAATTTACTTTCGAACCCACTGTTACACCGCCGTAAGAGAGCTCGGAAGCTGCCGGACCATAATCATAAAAAGATATGATTTTGGTAGGCATCAGCGAGCGCAGGGCCGTAACCAGGTAAACAAACGACGATGTATTTGGCTGACCAGTGCCATTGGTACCATAGTCGGCATATTCATCGTCAAAATCAATTCCGTCAAGCCCGTAGGTAGTTACCGCATTGGCCAGTTGCTGCGCGAAAGCCTGGGCGGCAGCCTGCGAGGGAAAATTGCAGATGCCGGCGCCCTGGTGGTTACCTAAAATAGACAATAATACCTTTATACCCTGGTTTTGCAGCGGTTGAATGGTGGTGGTATAATTGGAAAGCGTGGTAGTCACCTGCGGGTTAAAGTACAAAACTGCTTGCTGCGTGGTGGTGTTGTAGTTAATATTAGCGGCAAAAATTATCCCTATATCAAATACGTTGGCCCCGTTACTGGCCAGCGTGTATTTGCCAACATCCAGTATGCTGTTACTATTAACCTCGATATAACCAACCGTAAGGGGCCCGGTTTTAGTTACTGCACGGCTTACCGTTGAAGTACCTGCCTCAGGCGCTGGGGTAGCCTGGTAAGCATCTTTCTTACACGACTGAACAGTCAATAATGCCAGGCCACAAATAAGTGGCAGGCAATTTTTTAGGAAAATTACTCTTTTCATGGTTTAATTTTTAAATGGTTAATTGTGTGTGTTGAAATTGTTAATTGGTTAAAAGCTTAGCTGGACGTTTTTATCATAGGCAAACATTTAGGTTTAAAATCGGATTAAATTCAAGCTGGCACAAAAAGCCATATATCTATATAAATAATTGATTACAAATTATTTACAACAAAATCGGCGATTAAATAAGGCATAGGGGCTGCCATTAAAAACCGTAGAATTTTTTTAGCGTCTTAAATAAATCAGGGTATATGAACTGGCTTAGGTTTGGAAAAGATCCCTTCCTGGAAGGGATCCCATGGTCATCTTAAATCAATCAACTTCACTCAATCTCACTCGCGGCAAATAACCAATCGGTTATAACCGGTGACTGATGTTATAAAATGAGATAACATCAATCACCGGAATTGTTTTAACGGTTAAAAATTGCCCTTATTCACATCCCACCAAAGCCTGGTACCGCCGTTATCAGCGCCGCCAAGGCCAGATACAGCAGCACTTACAGCTGCCTTATTGGTGTTGTATTCGGTGCTTGGGTAAGGGATACGGCGAATCTGAATTTGAGAGTCGATAGTACCGCCACTCAAATTATCAACCACAGGGAATAATTTAGGATATCCTGTGCGGCGATAGTCAGCCCATGCTTCCTGTCCGTCAGGGAATATCGCTATCCATTTTTGGGTGATAATGCGTTCCAGTTTCTGTTCGTTGGTAGCTGCAGGGTCCCATTTAATGGTAATGGTTGATAGCGCCGGCGTGTTATTGGCCGTATTTATAGGGTCAACATAATCAGCCTGTTTGCTGGTTGCGTCGCTCAAGTAAGAACCTACGGGAACGCCCCATTGCGCCATTGAGGTAGTTATACCTGTTTGGTAGTCGGTTTGCGCGTCACCTGCGCCCGCCCAGCCACGCACAGCAGCTTCAGCTTTCAAAAACCACATTTCTGTTGCAGTTAAAATCAACTGCGATGCAGTTTGCGTGAAAGTACTAAGGCCGTTATAAGAGGCAAAGCTGTAGTAATCACCTTTAGTAACATCGGCGCCGAGGCGGATACCTGTGAATTTACCGCTGATACCGGCATACGATGCAGGTGTGCTGTAAACAGCTGAACGCGGGTCGTTATAGCCGGTTAAATAAGTGCCCATTGCGGCATTTAGGTGATTATCGCCGTTGTACGAAATGGTAACTACCCACAAGTCATTGCTTCTTCCGCCTGATTGTGCAACAGCTGCGTCATCCGCAGGTGTTGAAAGCAAACCACCCGGAGCCGCCATCGCTTTTTCAGCCTGTTGCTGAGCAGTAGCCGGATCAGCTTTTACAATACGCATAGCTAAACGAAGGCGCAGCGAGTTGGCAAACTTTAGCCATTTGGTATAGTCGCCGCCGTAAACCAGGTCACCACCGCCAATGGGGTTTTTACCGGGGTTGGCAGCTATGTAAGCCTGCAAGTTTGTAGCTGCTGTATCCAGTTGTTTAAAAAACTGCTGATAAACAGTTTTCTGATCATCATAAGGTATAGTGGTTAATGATGTACCTGTTTTAGAGTACGGGATAGAGCCAAAACGGTCGGTTACCCTATCCATGGCTTCTACCTGCAATACTAATGCAAGCGCCCACAGATCAGGCGACTTGGTTCTTGCACCGGCGCTGGCTATTTTGCTTATAGGCGCCATCACCAGCCTGTACTGGTCGTTAAAACCGGTTTGGTTCCAGCCGTCAACCAGGCTATATTTCAGGTTATTAAGCCCCCCCCGAAAATTGGTAGGCGACATCATATACCCTGCGTAGGCATCGGCGCTAAGGTTCTGTGCAACTTGATAGTTACTATAAATAGCTTGCTCGATAGGCCCGAAAGCGGTTGATGCGATAGAAATACTCTGGCCCGGCGATAATGAATTTGGGTTAGAGTTAAATTTCTCGAAATTTTTTGTACAACCCGTAAATGCCAGTGAAGCTGCTATGATGAAAACACCTGCAATACGGCCCTGCCCCATTGCAAGCATTGTTTTTAAATTCCTTTTCATTTTCAAAAAAATTAAAATAGATGATTTTAGAAACTAACATTAAGATTTAAACCTACGTTGCGTGTAGCAGGCTGATTGAAAACGTCTATCCCTGCAAGGCCGTTACCTGTCGACATAGTCAACTCAGGATCGAAAGGAGCCTTTTTAGAGAAATAGATTAAGTTGCGGCCCGTTAATGAAAGTTTCACACTTTTAATTGCGCTGTTGCTTACCGGCCATGTATAGCCTAATGCTGCTTCGCGCAAGCGTACTACAGTAGCGCTGTACATATATTCGCCGGTTATACCGCCGCGGGTACCAAGGGTTGTATACCATGTTTGCGGATCAACACTGCTAACGGCCTGACCGGTGCTGTTAACGCCGTTCACTTTTACGCCGCCTGCTGCACGCGCATCGCCCGAAACTTTCGAAACGCCGCTTTCATCCAAGAATCCCTGTGTTACTGACATTACTTTGCCGCCAAACTTACCATCAATCAGGAAGTTAAGGCTAAACCGCTGGTAGCTA
>Ga0207671_10005204_pt1 | contig 12093 bp, 15 predicted proteins | sample KBSC24metaG_FD_184352 | JGI IMG/M metagenome (GOLD analysis project Ga0207671, IMG submission 184352) | Corn rhizosphere microbial communities from Kellogg Biological Station, Michigan, USA - KBS C2-4 metaG (SPAdes) (version 2) | ecosystem: Host-associated > Plants > Roots > Rhizosphere > Soil... | reverse complement strand
GACCGCAATCCCAACCCTATGCACTTTCATGAGTCGCCCGTGAATCCCTTCCCTGCACCAAATGTGCGGAAGACCCCCTGATCGCCGCTAATGTCTCATCCTGATCGCCGCGCGATACCTCGACGAAATCGGCAGCGTCATAGCCGCGATCAGCGCCTAGCGTGATGGCGCGAGGACGGTCGGCATGGGGCTCGATCATCTCGAGCGCCGCCAAACGCTCGGCGTGGCCGGAAACGCGCGTGAGCCTGGCATCGACCAGCAGACCCGATCGGTTCTCCATGAGGCCATGCCCGATGAAGCAGAGCCTGGCTTCCATACCGAAACCCTTCCGATAGAGCATGGCATCGGGATCTGTGGTGCTGGTATGCGTCGCGTTCGAGCGCTTCTCACCGCGAAAGCTGGACGAGGTCTTGCTCCCGCCACCGTCGTCACGGGGTGGCCCCGGATCGTCCTTCGGGCGAAAGCTCTTCACGCTCGCCCACGCATCGATGAGAGTCCCGTCGACGCTGAAATGCTCGGTCGACAGCAGCCGGCGGACCCGCGGTCGCGCGAGCACAGCAGACAGGAAGCGCGCCGCAATGTCGCCGTCGAGCAGCCGATCTCGGTTCTTCGAGAAGGTCGAATGATCCCATGCCGGCTCATCGGCGCCAAGCCCGACGAACCAGCGGAACAGGAGATCAAACTCCAGCCGCTCCATCAACTGCCGCTCCGAGCGCACGGAATAAAACGCCTGGAGCAGCATTGCGCGCAGAAGCATCTCGGGCGGGATCGATGGCCGACCTATCCCGGAATAGAGCGCCGCAAACTCGCCCGACAGCGTCTCCAACGCCTCGTTCACAATCGATCTGATCGCCCGCAGCGGATGGTCGGCGCGAACCCTCTGCTCCAAGCCGACGTAGGAGAATAGTTCTCCCGAGCGCTGGTCCGTGCCTCGCATCCGATCCTCTCGACGACCTCGACGCCGAGTGAATCACGTCTCTGCCCGCCGCGCCACCGCCTTTTTCAACGGCCTGCTAGTGGTCAAAAATCTAACGGTTGGTACCTGCTCGCCGTCCGTCCGCTGCCGGCCGCCAGATATTCGCGTCACCTTGCTGTGCCAGGTTCGACGATGCCCGCCGGTCGCACACCAGCCGGCTTTGTGAGATCCCTAAACTCCGTCCGGTTTGTCTTCTCAGCGCCCAGCGATGTCAGGCACCACTCCCGAGTCTTCAATCTTCGATCGATGGCAGAGACCCGGGACGCGTTGCCGCATCGGCGATTTCCTCCCAACTCTTACCCCGCGCTCTGAGAAATTCGATCGTCGGACCGAGTCGATCGCCATAAACATGTGCGGTGTGCTGGTAGAGAGTCGATCGGAGGGGCTCCGCGGTCGCCTCCTTGAACCGAGCCGCCAGTGCGCGGCGTTCAGCATGTACAGTCCGCGCCACCGCCTCGGCCTGTCTTCCTTCCGAGCGCAGTTCATCGACACGATCGCGAAGCGCCCGCACTGCAGCCTCATAATCCTGTCTCATTCCAAACCCTCACACCTCGAAAGCGGAGAAATGATCATGTGTGCCCGACCTGTGGCCGGGCAGGGCACCGGTATGCCTCGGTCTCCGTCACAATAGCAGTTGAGCACGCCTATCGGATCGCGCGATGCGGCCGGTGCCACCCATCACCAACGGTCCGAGATCCGCGTCAATCAATCAGTTGGGGTCACCATCGGACGCTGAGACGCGGTCGCTTCCGCCCTTCGATCAGCGTCGGCCGCTCCTTGAGGGGCTTTGCTGGCCTGAACTCGTCGCGCCGCTCCTCGACCGATGGTGTGAGATTCAGTCGCTGCCGCAATTTGTCGAGCCGGTTAGGCTTGCGTGCACCCATCGTATGATCCTTCATCGCGATGTGCATCCTCCTACGCGGTGGCCTCTCGAAAAACCATGCAGTTCGCTCGGGACGTATTGGGCCCGCTCGCACTTTAATCAACGGTGATTTTTAATAGCCGGTGCCCGACCGCAGACCCTCGGAAGCATGCGCTAGAAAGCGCGTCTTGATCTCCGCGTTGAACCGCGCCGGGTCTGCCGGAGGCGTTGGGTTGTGAGTCACGCTGCCATATCGAGGTTGTCCGCGGCAGCATAATATTGCTCTTCGGCTTCGGCAGGCGGTATGTTGCCGATGGGTTCGAGCAGCCGGCGATGGTTGAACCAGTCGACCCATTCGAGCGTGGCGTATTCGACGGCTTCAAAGCTGCGCCACGGCCCACGCCTGTGGATCACCTCGGCCTTGTAGAGGCCGTTGATCGTCTCGGCCAAAGCGTTGTCGTAGCTGTCTCCGACGCTGCCGACCGACGGCTCGATCCCGGCTTCGGCGAGGCGCTCGGTGTACTTGATGGACACGTATTGGGCGGATTCAACCGGTCGTCGCAACGCTTCGAAAATGGAGGCATGCGGTGGATATCAAGAAGCGGCGCTCGGACAGGTGCACACGATCATCGTTGCGTTCACCAGGGCGGCCACCTGTTGCGAGCCGGCGCGAGCGCGAGCAATTCTGGAGGTATGTTGCTGCCGGGATGAGCAGCGAGGCGGCAGCGGTGAAGGCCGGGGTGTCGCAACCGGTCGGCAGCCGCTGGTTTCGGGAGGCAGGCGGTATGCCACCAGCGATGTTCAGGCCGTCAGCAAAGCCATTGTCGGGCAGGTATCTGTCGCTAGCGGAGCGGGAAGAGATTGCCCTTTTGCTGGTTCAGGGCCTCAGCGTGCGCAAGATCGCCCACCAGCTTGGCCGGGCGGCCTCGACCATTTCACGCGAGATCCGTCGCAACTCGGCAACCCGCAGTGGCAATTTCGAATACCGTGCGACGGCCGCCCAGTGGCATGCCGAGCGTGCGGCCCGCCGTCCCAAAGTCGCCAAGCTCGCCGCCAACGACACGCTAAGACGCTGGGTAGAGGACCGGCTGAGCGGAGCGGTTGCAAGACCCGGCGACCGTCCCGTTGTCGGTCCGATGGTGTCGTGGAGGGGGCGGCGACATGGGCGACGTCAGAACCGTCGCTGGTCAAAGGCATGGAGCCCAGAGCAGATTGCCGGGCGTTTGCCCATCGACTTTCCGGACGACGACAGCATGCGCATCAGCCACGAAGCCATTTACCAGGCGCTGTTTGTGCAAGGCAGGGGCGTCCTGCGCCGCGACCTCACCGCGTGCCTACGCAGTGGGCGAGCGTTACGTGTACCACGAGCGCGTGTCGGCCGACGCGGCAAAGGCTTTGTTTCGCCCGAGATCATGATCAGCGAGCGTCCCGCTGAAGTCGACGACCGCGCCGTCCCAGGGCACTGGGAAGGCGATCTCATCCTCGGGCTCGGTAGTTCGGCGATCGGCACGCTGGTCGAACGCACCACGCGCTTCACAATGCTGCTGCACCTGCCGCGCATGGAAGGGCACGGTGCCGGGCTCGCTATCAAGAATGGGCCAGCGCTGGCCGGGCACGGCGCGGAGGCAGTGCGAGATGCCATCACGCGGACCATCACCACCTTGCCAGAAGAACTTCGACGCTCGCTCACCTGGGATCAGGGTTCAGAAATGGCGCAGCATGCGCGCCTGAAGGTCGAGGCAGGCGTAGAAGTCTATTTCTGTGACCCACAAAGCCCTTGGCAACGCGGCACCAATGAAAACACCAACGGATTGCTCCGGCAGTACTTTCCCAAGGGTACCGACCTTAGCGAGCACAGCCCCGAGACACTCTCGGCGGTCGCCGAGACCCTCAATGGTAGACCGCGCAAAACCCTTGGGTGGAAAACGCCAGCGGAAGCGCTTGACGAATACCTCATGCAATTCGAAAACCCGACCGTTGCGACGACCGGTTGAATCCGCCCAATACGTGTCCATCAAGTACACCGAGCGCCTTGCCGAAGCAGGGATCGAGCCGTCGGTCGGCAGCGTCGGAGACAGCTACGACAACGCTTTGGCCGAGACGATCAACGGTCTTTACAAGGCCGAGGTGATCCACAGGCGCGGGCCGTGGCGCAGCTTCGAAGCTGTCGAGTACGCCACGCTCGAATGGGTCGACTGGTTCAACCATCGCCGGCTGCTGGAGCCTATCGGCAACATCCCGCCTGCCGAAGCCGAAGACCAATATTATGCTGCCGCGGACAACGTCGATATGGCAGCGTGACTCATAACCCAATGCCTCCGGTAGACCCGGCGCGGTTCACTCTGTCAAGGATGCGAGAAGGGCCTTCGTTTCGGTACAATAGGTTTGCCATTCAGACGATATGCGCTGATCGCTCCATTTGCTCATGTAGATCGTGAACGTCTCAGCGAGCCCGCCCATCTCATCCTTGAACCGCTTGGCGGTATCGGCAGCCTTTTTATCCGCACTTGCAATGAGCGCCGGATAAAGCCATCGATCTTCCACTGCCAGATGGGCAATCAATTCTCTGGCGAGTTTCCAGCGGATGGCCGCAACTGGCGAATAGGTGGGCTTTGATACCGCCGCTGCCAAAGCAGTAGCACTTTCGCTTATGCTGTCATGCTGGAGCCTGATGGCATCGATGTCCATGACGGTCTCGTAACGCCGGAGAAATTAACAACGCTTTTCCGGCAGGGATGCGGGCGCCCGCTATCGGATCCATTTCCGATCATAAGTTCATCGCGCCCATATCCGCTGTGCGCCCGGCAAGACCCGACCGCCCCGGTGGACCGGAACGACGTGGCGGCCTATCACTTCGACCCACCGCTTCGGGTAGGCCCGAGACTTGTCGCGGACACATCATGCGGATATAAGATGCGAATGACTCGCAATAAGTGGGCTCGTTGGGGAAGTTGAGGAAACCCAAATGAGCTTGCCGTTCGTCCCACCAGGTCACTTTACCGTACGACCGGCAGCGATCCTCCTCGATGCGGTCCGATGTTGGCGGCACGCGCGCGACATGCGCCAGGCGGTGCAACCGGCACTTCACGCGCTCCTCGCACCAGAGGATCTTGGCATGCTCGCGCCGGTGCTCGATGGTCTCTTCACCGCCTTCGAGGCGGTTCATGGGCGGCGCTTTGAGATCACGGATGATGACAGCTGGCTCAGCCAGGACGAACGGGCACTCCTCGACGCGCTGGACGGGAGTGCCGTGCTTTCGGCCGTCATGACTGACGCCCTGCGAATCGCCGCACGCTCGACGGCAATCGTGATGGCGCAAGAGGGCGATCCCCAACAGCGACATTCTGGGCAGGACGGCCACCACGCGGCTAGTCTTGCGGGGCGATCGAAGCTTTCCAACGGTCACGCCAGCGCGCGTTTACAGCTAGGCCCGTATGAATCGCGCTCAGAGGATTGAGGTGCCGACCTGCCACGCTAACATGTGCGCGCCAAGCCGCTGAATCGGATACGGTCGGGCGTGATGGGCATTGCGGGGCAGGCTGTGCAGAAACTCGCCACGACGGCGGTGTCGCAAGTCAGACCCTTCGGTCGCGAAGCGGCGCGACTCCGTTCAGCTCGGCCGGACCAATGCTCTAGTTCCGACGGTGTTCACTACGCGGATCATGTTGAAGGCCAGCACCGACAGCGCCGCTTCCGCCTTCACTCTCCGCAACCCCCTGGTGAGGAACCTACCTCCACCAGACATTCGTTTGATGGTTCCGAACGGATGCTCGACCGTACATCGCCTGGTCCGCATCAGGCTCGGATCGGCATAGATCCGCGCCTCCATTCGATCGAGCGCGCTCTGATCGAACAGTCGATGGATCATGCGTTGGGCGCCTGGCGTGCAGCGAGGCTTCAGGGCGCAGCTCTTGCACGCTGATGTCCGGTATCGGATCGCGCGGTTGCGAGTGTGCTTGCCGGACCGGCGCAAAGTTTGACCGGCTGGGCACCTGATCGTGTCGCTTTCGTCATCATAGACGAATTGAGTCGGCCGGAAGTGCTCCGTGTTCATCGCGCCGCGCTTGATCGGTGCCGACACGATGTTCGCCTCGGACTCGCAGCGGGCGACCTGCTCGGCGTTGGAGTAACCGCCGTCGGTCAGAACGTGCAATTCGTCAGCGTCCAGAACATCTTTGGCCGCCAACGATACGGGGGTGGAGGAGATGGCTGTCGTTCGCGTCGTTGAACACGTCGTGATGGATGATGAGCCCACTCTTCACATCGACCACGCTTTGAAGGTTGTAGGACGGCAACTTCGGCGCGCGTGCATAGCCCATCGGCTTGGCTTCCGGCTCGCCAAAAACGATCACCTTTTCCTCACGTTTGGCCAGCTCGGATTGGCGCTTGGCGAGACGGTCTTTGCGGCGCCGAAGCGAGGCGATCGCTCCAGCGAACGCCTCGCGGTGTGCCGGCTGGTCATCAAAGCCCTGCGCCACCTGTTCGTCGATCACGTCCAAACGATCGAGATAATAGGCAATCTCACGCTCGGTGTGGGCGATGTCACGCGCCAGGCGCTCGGCACCGGCGAGGTTCTTGGCGCTGGCGACCGCCCGCATCTTCGTCCCGTCAAGTGCGACGGTGCGGCCACCGATCCGGCCATGTTCGCGACAAAATTGGACGAAAGTGGCGCTAGCTCTGACGATCGCCTCGGGGTTGTCGTGCCGGAAGGCCGCGATGGTTCGATAATCCGGCATGAGCCGACGCATGAGCCATAGTGCCTCAAGGTCACGCCCGCAGGCACGCTCCAGCATACGCGAAGAGCGGACCTGGTTGAGATAGCCCCAGATGTAGAGCCTCGGCATATCTCCGGGATGGAAGCCCGGCCTTCCTGTGGCGGCCGACACCGCGCGCTCGAAACCAAGTTCGTCCAGATCGAGACTGGCAACGAACATATCGACGACGCGCACCAGCGCGTCCGGCGCGACGTAGTCGTCGATGTTCGGAGGGAGCAGGTCCGCTTGTCTACGATCCGCACCTTCTATGAAGCTCATCAATATTGCTGCCTTTCCTCGGTATCGTACGGCCCTTCACCGTCCCGACCCAGCTCGCCCGCGATCATATGGGATGGGCCGTTGGCCCCATGAGTCGAAGCGTCAGATCGAAATGCTGATGGATATCCTCCCCTGGGGGATAGGGTTCGGCCGACAGCTTGTTATATGCAGGTCATGACCTCTCTCTCCGATCTGCTACAGCAAAGTGCCGGCCACGCCTGGCTGTTCGTGCCGACCGCTATTCTGCTCGGGGCGCTGCACGGTCTCGAGCCCGGCCACTCCAAAACGATGATGGCCGCTTTCATCATAGCTGTCCGCGGCACAGTACGGCAGGCAGTGCTGCTGGGTTTGGCCGCGACACTGTCCCATACCGCCGTTGTCTGGATCGTCGCGCTGGGCGGCATGTGGCTGTTCGGCGGTCTCAACGCCGAAAGCACCGAGCCCTATTTCCAGCTCGCTTCGGGCGTGCTGATCGTAGTGATCGCCGCCTGGATGTTGTGGCGCACCCGCCGCGAGCAGATCGCGGCCGGGCATTTTCACCACGACCATGAGCACGACCATACGCATCATCACGATCATGCCCACGGACACGATCATGATCATCACCACTCCAATGCGGATGCGAACGAGGCCGAGGAGCGCGGACTGGACGTTGCCACCGGCGGGTTCGTCGACGCGCACGAAATGGCGCACTCCGAGGACATCCGTCGTCGCTTCGCCGACCGCAATGTCACTACCGGCCAGATCGTCCTGTTCGGGCTGACCGGCGGTCTCATTCCCTGCCCGGGTGCGATCACCGTGCTGCTGCTCTGCCTCCAGCTCCAGCGGCTCGTGTTGGGCGCTGTCCTGGTGCTCTGCTTCAGCATCGGTCTCGCTATCACGATGGTCGCGTCCGGCGTGATCGCGGCAGTCAGCGTGCGGCAAGTGTCGAAGCGCTGGAGAGGCTTCGGCGAGATCGTGCGCAAGGCGCCCTATGCTTCGGGCGCAGTCATCCTCGTTGTCGGCCTGTATGTGGCGTTCCACGGCTGGATGGCGCTGCCGCGTTGAATGAGGAGTCGATCCCATGAGTCATGCCGCCAACCCTGAATTCATGAACCGCCTCAAGCGCGCGCAGGGCCATCTCGCCAAGATCATCGAGATGGTCGCCGAAGGACGGGACGGGTTGCAGATCGCCCAGCAGATGCAGGCGGTCATCGCCGCGCTCGACAAGACCAAGACGCTGTTGGTGAGCGATCATATCGAGCACCATCTGGAGGAACTGGTCGGGCCGCTGCCCAAGGCGGTCCGAGAGGACCTCGCCAAGCTCGGCGAGCTGGCGAAATATCTCTGACGCCTCAGCGTCGGCTTTGGGGAAGATTCAGCCTCAGCGCCCAAATGGCGGCCGGGTGCCCACGCGCCGGCGCTGCCACGAACAGCGTGTTCAACTCGGGCACATAGAGCCCGGTGCGTGCGCCGCCTGCGGTCTGGACGCGCTCGCTGCTCCCGTCGGCCGCAATCATATCGACATGGCCGGCGCCGCACACCAGCAGGGTGCGGCTGCTCGCGAAAAACAGATCGTCGGCATCGCCGCACGCGGATCGGATCGACGTCGTTTGCCCGGTAGCCGTGTCGATCGTCGCCAGCGCCGCCGGCAGGCGATAGGCGATCGTGATCGACTTGCCCGCAGGGTCGACCGCCAGCGGGAAGTTGAGCCGGTGGAGCCCGGTCGGCCAGCGCGCTAACTGGCGGCTCTGATCGATGTCGGCCGCGATCACCGAGCCGTCGTCCGGCACATTGATGTAGGCGCGCGCGCCGAACAGCCGGAACCCCTCGGGGTGGCCCGGCAACATCAGTCTCGCGAGAACCTTATGTGTCGCCGGGTCGATCGTCGCTAGAGCGCCCTTGCCATAGCCGACGATCACATGGCCGTTACGCGGATCGACCCGGACATTGTCGGCATCGTCGCCGAGGTCGATCCGCGCCTTTTCGCGACGATCAGGAGCGTAGAAGCGAACCGAGCCATCGCCGCAGGCAACGACCAATTCGCGTTGGGCCGGAAGCCAGGCAACGCCCTGCGGCTCGGAAAGGCCAGCAATTCGCCCCACCACCTTGCCCGCTTCAAGATCGATCTCATCGACCGTGCCGTTGGCGATCTCGGCTACGAACAGGCGATGGCCCGCGAGGTCGATCGCCAGATGGTCGATGCGCCCCTTGGTGTCGGGGAGCACGATCGTCCGTTGGAGGACCAGCGGCGAGCGTGGATCGGTCGGCTGCGCCTGGCTGCACCCCGGCAGCGCGAGCAGCAGCGCCGCCGCCAATCTTCTCCAGTGCCTCACTGCTTACCTCAGCTTGTCGCCACGGCGACATGGCTGAGCGCGGCGGCAATGCCCCGCCCGAGCTTCTGCGCATCGTCATTGGCCCAGAAGTGCATGAAGAACAGGCGCGGCTCATCGTCCAGCATGTGGTTGTGCAGCGCCGTCACTTCGATGCCGTTCTCGCGCAGCGCGCGCAAGACCGGATTCACCTCGGCAGCGGTCAGCACGAAGTCGCCGGTGATCGCCGCCTTGCCGCCGCCGGTTGGCTGGAAGTTGATCGCCTCGGCCGATCCCATGGCCGGCGGCAGAGCCATGCCGCCGTCGCGCGGCGCTTCGGCGCGCGGGATGCCATAGGCATAGACACCGCCACCGACCTTGCCCTTATGGCCGATGATCCGGTCGAGCGCGGCTGTGTCGAGGTCGATCGTCTCCGGTGCTGTGGGCGCGGCGGCTGGGGGCGCAGACAGCGGCGTGCCGCTCAGCGCAAGCGCGTCGTGCAGAACCTTCGCCAGCGCCGCCGGATCGCCATGCCCGGCGACGTGCATGTACATGGTGTGCGGCGTGTTGCGCAGCAGGTGATTGTGGAGCGCCGTGATCTCGATCCCGCCGCCAATGAGCTTCGCCATCACCGGGTTCACTTCGGTATCGGTCAGCACGAGGTCGCCCATGACCATCGCCTGGCCTCGGCCATGCGCGACGAAAGCCAGCCAGGAGCCGAGCGCCAGCGCAGGCTTCAAGGTCACGCCGTCAAGCGTCACATGCAAGTCCCCGCGCGGCAGGCCGATGCGATAGACGCCGCCCGGCATCTCGGTTCCCGGCTTGCCGATCGTGGTTGCTACCGCCTGGTCCCAAGGCTCCGCCGCATTGACCGCGCCGCCCAAGGCCAGAAGCCCCAACAATCCCAAAGTTACTACAGACTTCATCTTGGCCTCCATTAGTAAAGCGGACATCATTGGATCGGCCAGAACAGATACATCGCCACGCCGATGGCCGACGTGGCGGCTAGTGTCGGGATCATGCCGACCTTGAACCGGAACACCGCGACGGCGGCGCCGATCGCGAGCACGAGCGCGGGAAGGTGGAGCGAGGTCAGCACCGGCACCTCAAACCTGATCCCGCCGAACCCCACCGCGCGCACGTCGCGGAAGAGGGTGTGGATCGCGAACCAGACCGCGAGATTGAGGATCACGCCGACCACGACCGCGGTAATCGCGCCAAGCGCGGCCGATAGCGCCCGATTGCCCCTCAGCCGCTCGACGAATGGCGCTCCCGCGAAGATCCACAGGAAGCACGGCATGAACGTCACCCACGTCGTCAGGATCGCCCCCAGCGTCGCGGCGACCAGCGGCGGTAGTCCGGTCGCATCGCGGAACGCTGCCAGGAAGCCGACGAACTGCGTCACCATGATGAGCGGCCCTGGCGTAGTCTCGGCGAGGCCGAGGCCGTCGAGCATCTCGCCGGGCCTGAGCCAGTGATAGGTGCCGACCGCTTCCTGTGCGACATAGGCCAGCACCGCATAGGCGCCGCCGAAAGTCACCACCGCCATCTGGCTGAAGAAGGTTGCGATGCGAGTGAACACATTGTCCGGGCCGAGCAGCACCAGCAACGCCACCACCGGTGCCAGCCAGAGAAACAGGAACGCGCCTGAAATCTTGAGCGACCAGCCAAGATTGGGCCGCGCATGATCGGGCAGGCCCTCACCGAGCGCGGTATCGCGGTCATGGACCACATTGCCGACCGACGGTCCATGCCCACCGCCGCCCCGGAACGCGGCGATGCCGCTACGCCCGCCGATATAGCCGATTACGGCCGCGGTCAGGACGATGAGCGGGAACGGCGCACCGAGGAAGAAGATCGCGATGAACGCCGCCGCTGCCATCCCGCGCATGACATTGTTTTTGAGTGCCCGCGAGCCGACCCGGACGACGGCCTGGATCACCACGGATAGGACAGCGGCCTTCAGACCGAAAAACAAACCCTCGATCGCCGGAGCGTGACCAAGCAGCACATAGATGTAGCTGAGGCCGAGGATTGCGAGGAAGCCGGGCAGCACGAACAACCCGCCGGCGACCAGCCCGCCTTTGGTTTTGTGGAGCAGCCAACCGACATAGGCGGCGAGCTGCTGCGCCTCGGGACCGGGCAGCAACATGCAATAGTTAAGCGCGTGGAGGAAGCGCTCCTCACCAATCCAGCGTTTCTCGTCGACCAGGATGCGGTGCATCACCGCTATCTGGCCGGCCGGCCCGCCGAAGCTCAGCGACGCGATCCGCGCCCAGACGCGCACCGCCTCGCCGAACGGGATGCCGTGGCCCGTCGAAGGCGCCGCTGCGCTGGCCGGCAGCTCCGCCACCGCGCCAGTCACGACGGCACCTTGTCTTTGGCGCGCGCCTTGGCGGGCTGGTGCGACACCCAATTATGGGTCTCGTCGGTCGCATCGCGGCACCACCGATAGAAGGCGTCATAGAGCAGCATCCCCGCTTCGAGTTGCTCCAGATCGTCGGCATACATGCGCGACAGGCCGAGCGAGGCGGCGAGCAGGCCCGCCGCTTCCGGCACGAGATCGGGCCGCCCGGTGTCGGCGCCGCGCACGATCGGCGCCAGGCGGACCAGCGGCGCATGATTGGCGAGGCCGAATGCCTCGATCATTACATCGAATGTGCAGGACTCGCCCTTGTGGCTCCACGTTACGCCCTCTCCCTCGATGTCGAAGGGCGCCGCGCCGAAGCGGTCAGCGATGCCTTGCACCTCGGAGGGGGCCACGAAAAGGAAGATGGCGCTGGGATCGACGAACCGGCGAATCAACCAGGGGCAGGCGATGCGATCGACCTTGGGCCGGCCGCGTGTCACCCAGGTTGTGCGGCCGTTGGCGTCGCGTCTGGGCAGTACGGTTTCCGGCACCATCGGCAATCCGGCTGCGGCCCATCCGGC
>Ga0207671_10005202_pt1 | contig 12095 bp, 10 predicted proteins | sample KBSC24metaG_FD_184352 | JGI IMG/M metagenome (GOLD analysis project Ga0207671, IMG submission 184352) | Corn rhizosphere microbial communities from Kellogg Biological Station, Michigan, USA - KBS C2-4 metaG (SPAdes) (version 2) | ecosystem: Host-associated > Plants > Roots > Rhizosphere > Soil... | reverse complement strand
CTGATATAACCTTCTATCCAGGCGGGTATTTTACTATCATATAGAGGGGCCGATTCAAAAACGATCCCTTTTTTTTCAATGGCTTTATACGTTTTTTTCCGCTTATCAAACTTACCGTACTTGTAGCAGAAAACTAATATGGTGCTTGGCAAAGGGTTTTCGAGATAACTGAGCACCGGATCGATACCTTTTTTGCCGTCATCGTCCTTTCCCCATTTCATATCCTGGGCTTCCTTTACCAGTACTACCTGGTAATCGGCCATCATGGGGTATCGTTTAGCCGCGTTAAGCACCGTCATGATGTCGGTATCTTTGCCATACACCACGGTTTGATTAAACCCTTTCTCGGCCTCTGGTAACAGACTGTGCTCAATATAATTGCTTACCAGGTCAATAAAATAAGGTTCTTCACCATGCAACAGATACAAGGGTTTATACTTACGGTTCTTAATATCTTTCAATAACTCTGCTGCGGACATGCTGATAAGTCAAAATTAAAAATTGCGAAGCACTCTTGAACTCCAAATAGAAAAAATACTATGTGAAAAATTCAAAAGTCAAAAAAGCTTTTCAATTTAAGTTTCAAAAGTAAAAATTGCCGGGCACTCTTAAACTACAAAACGAAAATAAACACTATAAGTAAAATTCAAGACTAACATTAGTTCCTGATTTAAAAACAGATCATCGACGGGATAAGTGTTTATCATTTTAATTTTAACTGGACACCATGCTTGTGCTTTTGAATTTTTACTTTTGAATTTTGAATTAAAAAATGGATCTGCTGCAGCCGCTTAATCTTCCACCTTACGCTTTTAAAATTACCGACCAAAACGGTCAGCTCACTTTGTTTGATGAGATCAGGAAGAGAAACATCATCATAACCCCTGAAGAATGGGTGCGCCAGCATTTTGTGCAATATCTTATTAAACATAAAAACTACCCCCGCGCGTTGATCAAACTGGAAGGCGGCATGAAACTTAACGGGCTCCAAAAACGAACAGATATTGTTGTATTTAATGCCGAAGGTAAACGGATATTGATTGTAGAGTGTAAGGCCCCATCAATAACCATTGATCAAAAAACTTTTGACCAGATAGCCCGGTATAATATGGTACACCAGGTATCATTACTGGCCGTTAGCAATGGTTTGCAGCATTATTATTGCCGTATTGACCACATCAACAAAAAATACCTGTTTTTAGAGGATATGCCCTTTTATCCCGGAACTATTTAAACCAGGGGCTATCAGATTTTGTATCTTCTCCAGCAATTCATCAGGTTTAAATGGCTTTGATACGTAATCGTTCATCCCTACCCCAAATACTTTATCCTTGATATCAACCAGTGCCGAGGCCGTTAGCGCGATGATGGGTATCTTTGCTTTCTTAGGATCGGCCATTTTCCTGATCTCCTGAGCCGCGTCAAACCCATTCATTACCGGCATTTGCAGATCCATCAGTATAATATCAAAATTGCCATATTGCATAAACTCAACAGCACGTTCACCATTTTCGGCAATGGTGGGTATTATTTTCCATTTCGACAGTAGTTTCTTCATCAGCATCACATTCACCATGTTATCCTCGGCAATAAGCACCTTCAAGCTTTTCAAACCCACCTCTTCGGCTATTTCAATAGGTTTTGCCATACCTTCGGCTGTCATTTCTGTGGATACGGGGAGTCCCATATCAAATAAAAACTCAGATCCTTCGCCAATTTTACTGATCACCTCAATATGCGTACCCTGCAATTCAAGCAAGCGTTTTACAATGGCCAAACCCAAACCTGTGCCTTCATACTCGCGTGTGGTGGCTAATGACTCCTGAGTAAACGGTTCAAAAATATTTTTCAGGTTATCCTCTTTAATGCCTATACCGGTATCCTTTACCGAAAACCTGACTGTAAGGTTGTTATGCCTGTTTTCCAGGCAGGCTACATTAACCCATACATTTCCCTTGGGCGTAAATTTTATGGCGTTATTAACCAGGTTAAAAACCACCTGGGTGATGCGGGTGGGATCACCAAAAAAAACTTTATTCTTTAGCTCATTGTCAACGGTGAGGGTAAACTGCAAGCCTTTTTCATGGGCCTTTAACATCTGGCCGCCACAAATATTATACATGAGTTCAACCAGGTCAAAACGAACATTTTCAAACACCAGTTTACCCGATTCAATCTTGTTAAAGTCGAGCACATCATTGACGATAGCCAGCAGATTATTTGCCGAAAATTTTAATATTTCGAGGTTCTCCTTTTGCTCGGGTCTCGGACTCCCCATCATCAACAGATTGCTCATCCCGATCACCGCGTTTAAGGGTGTACGGATCTCATGCGACATGGTTGATAAAAACTCTGATTGGGCATGTGCCGATTTCTCGGCCTTCTCAATCGCTTTTTCCAATTTTTGATTTAGCGCCTTCTGCTCATGAGCGCTTTCCCTCACTTGTTTAAGATTTTTTATAAACGCGTTATACAGGTGGCTGTGAATAAAAATGAGTACTATAAAATTGGCAAACAGACTGATCACAATGGTTGATTGATCTATCTTATCTGGCTTTATGCGTATTACATAATTGTAATTGTGCTCAATAAACAAAAAAAGCAGTATGGGGACGGTATTCAACAGGGAATAGATCAATCCCCATTTTTGCCCCAGCATATAGTAGCTAAATACAATTACGATAATAACCACCTGCACTGTAACTATATTGATGCTTTGCAACGATACATATACGATGCTCACATTGATCAAAGTACCCACAATGAGCAGCACGTGTGATATGGCAAGCCAGTTTGCTTTGTAGGTTAGGGCCTTGAACAATATGATGATGCTGAGCATTAAAAACACGCAGGTGTAGGCCAGTATCATCTGCCCCTGGAAATAAACACTGGTTAATAACGCGGCAGAGGCAACAAATACCAAAAAGAAGCCATAATATAATAAACGTATACGTGCCTGATCAAGAACGGATTGCTCCTTTGAAATGATTTTGTAGATGGAAAAGTTAAAAAAACTTACTTTTTGGAACATATTCTGGCAGCAAACATTTTATTGATGCTTAAGCTAACCAGGGTAGTACCAGTTAGCTTAAGCTGTTTGCAGCGAACTGTTACATGCAATTAACCAGCCAAATCGTCAAGTCCTTTTTGGATGATCTGTAATTTGGCCTCCGCGTCGGCTTTTTTACGCAGTTCAATATCAATAATTTCGGGCTTGGCGTTGCTCATAAAACGTTCGTTATTCAGCTTTGCATTTACCGATTTTAAAAATCCTAAAAGGTACTCCTTCTCTTTTTCCAATCGTTCACGTTCTGCTACCGGATCAATTTCCTCTTCAAAAGGAACATAAAACTCATCTGTTGAAGCTAAAAAGCTGATAGCTCCATTTACCTTATCGGTAACTTCTGCAAACTGGCTTATATTTCCAAGCCGGGCTATAATAGCCTGGTAATCCAGATAATTTATGCCAGAGTTGGCCTTAACAAAAAGCTCAAGCGGTTCTTTATCAGCAATATGTTTTGCTTTCCGGGTATTTCGTATGGCGGCGATAACTTCTTTTATCGTTTCTACCTCTGTCAATAGCCGTGCATTAATTTCCCCAATAATTGGCAATTGCGCAACAATACAACATTCTTTTTCGGCACGTTCGCCAAACAGCTCATCATGCCACAATTCCTCGGTCAGGAAAGGCATAAAAGGGTGCAAAACTTTTAATATATTTTCAAAGAACCGTATGGTTGCCGTATAGGTTGCCCTATCAATAGGGTGCTGATAAACCGGCTTGATCATCTCCAGGTACCAGGCGCAGAAATCGTCCCATACCAGCTTGTAGGTAGTCATTAAAGCCTCAGACAAACGGTACTGGGCAAAGTTATCTTCTATTTCGCCCAATGCCTGGTCAAAGCGGTTTCCAAACCATTCTATAGCTATGGTATTAGGATTGGCAAGGCTGTCATCAACCTCCCAGCCTTTTACCAACTTAAACGCGTTCCATATTTTATTGGCAAAACCACTGCCTTGTTTACAATAGCTTTCGTCGAACATTAAATCGTTACCGGCAGGTGAGCAAAGCAGCATACCAACACGTACACCATCGGCACCGTAGGTTTCGATCAGATCGAGCGGATCAGGCGAATTGCCTAAGGACTTGGACATTTTTCGGCCCAGTTTATCCCTTACTATCCCGGTAAGGTATACATTTCTGAATGGCACCTCACCCCTGAATTCGTGCCCGGCCATGATCATCCTGGCTACCCAGAAAAACAGGATCTCGGGTGCGGTTACCAGGTCGTTAGTTGGGTAATAGTAATTGATATCGGCATTATTCGGGTCCTTAAAACCACCAAATACAGATATAGGCCATAACCATGATGAAAACCAGGTATCAACCACGTCGGGATCTTGCGTTAAATCCTCAGATTTGAGATTTGAGATTTGAGATTTGAGATTCTTAGCCTCTTCAAAAGCCTCTTCCCTATTTTTAGCTATTACGAATTGTCCATCAGGTAAATACCAGGCCGGGATCTGTTGTCCCCACCATAACTGGCGACTGATATTCCAGTCCCTTACATTTTCCATCCAGTGGCGGTAGGTATTGATAAACTTATCGGGTATCAATTTAATCTCGCCGTTCAATACATAATCCAATGCAGGTTTGGCCATCTCGCCCATTTTGCAAAACCATTGCATGGATAGTTTTGGCTCAATAACCGCATCCGTACGTTCCGAAAAACCGATCTGCGATTTATAGTCCTCTACTTTTTCCAGTGCACCGGCTCCCTCTAACAGTACCGCTATTTTTTTACGGGCCGCAAAACGATCAACCCCAATTAATATCTGGGCTTTTTCGTTCAGGGTTCCGTCGTCATTTAAAATATCAATAACAGGCAGCTTATGTTTTTGCCCTAGTTCGTAATCATTTAAATCATGCGCCGGGGTAACTTTTAAACAACCGGTACCAAAATCCATGGTCACGTATTCGTCCAGGATAACCGGGATAGTGCGATGGATTAAAGGGATGTAAACACTTTTCCCGTGTAAATGAATATATCTTTCATCGTTTGGATTAATACAAATAGCTGCGTCGGCCATGATGGTTTCCGGGCGGGTGGTAGCTATTGTGAGGAAGTCTGAAGTCTGAAGTCCTGAGTCTAAAGTCAAGTCTAGACCTGAGACTTCAGACTTCGGACTTGAGACTTTATACCGTATATAATACAGCTTCTGGTTAACTTCTTTACGGATAACTTCCTCATCAGATACAGCTGTTTTCCCTTGTGGATCCCAATTTACCATGCGGATGCCGCGGTAGATCAGGCCTTTTTTGTACAGATGGATAAAAGTATCTATTACCGCTTCGGACAGGTCCTCGTCCATTGTAAATTTGGTACGGTCCCAATCGCAGGAAGCACCTAATTTTTTAAGCTGCTCCAGGATGATGCCGCCATATTTCTCTTTCCACTCCCAGGCATAAGCCAAAAATTCGGGCCTTGTTAGATCTGTTTTGCTGATGCCGCGCTCTTTGAGCATAGCCACTACTTTAGCTTCGGTAGCTATACTGGCGTGGTCGGTTCCGGGAACCCAGCAAGCGTTTTTACCTTTCATACGGGCACGGCGAACCAGCACATCCTGTATGGTATTATTCAACATATGCCCCATGTGCAGAACCCCGGTAACATTGGGCGGCGGAATGACTATGGTATAAGGCTCACGCTCATCAGGCACCGATTTAAAAAAATCGTGCTTTAACCAGTAACTATACCACTTCTCTTCGGTTTCTTTAGGCAAATATGTTTTAGCAATACTCATAACGCGCAAAAATAGGGATTTGCGCGCTTACTTCATAGCTGATAGTTCGCGGATATTTACCGCTGCATTTCGACCGGCAAAATGTTAAACAAAAACTTTTTAAAGTTTTATTTTAACACTTTTTTACACTAAAACAGGGCAAAAACACATCAAAAACTCTCGAAAACTGACTCAAAACCATCGATTTTAACACTTTTTAACAAATTTTAACACGGTTTTGCTAGGTTTAAAAAGTATTAAATTACTGATTATCAAATAACCAAGTGAAAATCGATCGATTTTTGGGCCCTTTTATTGCTAAAGCAAACGGCCCGGTTCTCTCTTTTTGGGAGAAAACCGGGCCGTGGTATATACAAATATACGAATTTTTTGGATGGGATAAAAGCGTTATCCGAGGAGATAGAACGTTAAATTTACATCACTACGAGACAGGCCATTCTTCAACCGTGAGCACATCTGCCTGGCGCGGAAAAACTTTGGTGGTGAGTACGCGGTGTACCTCCTCGTCGGGGTCTGCGCAGCAATCGGCCAGTACGGTTAAGCGATAATCCTTATCTGCCGCTTCGCGCAGGGTTGATAAAACTACACCACTGGTAGATAAACCCGTCAGCACCAGGTGCTGAGCGCCGTAAGCCCGTAGGATAACTTCCAGATCGCTGCCGGTAAACGCGCTGAAACGCCTTTTGGTGACCACCACTTCATCAGCCCGGGGTTTTAGATCTTCATGAACCTGCATAAATTCGGCCATGTTAACGCTCGTTAAGCGTTCTTTACTGGCAGCGAAACTTTTATTGTTCGGGCTGATTTCCGGTCCACCCTCCCTAAAACCAACCACTACATAAATGACCGGAATTTTCTGCTCGCGTGCTTTGGCGATGGCTTTAGCTATATTGTCCAAGATAGCTGCCGGCTCGGGCAGCGCGGCCAGCATGGCTACTATACCCGCCTGCATATCCATAACTAAAAGAGCGGTGTTTGTTTTATTATTTTCCATTTTTTGTTTTTTATGATGATCAATTAATTTTCTGATTGAAGAAGTTTTGCAAAAACCGGCATGTCGGCGACCGACTTACCCCGCCTACGCTACGCTGGGCGACCCTCTCTGCGGCCACGCCGCAAAGAGGGTAAAAAAACTTTCCAGTCCCTCTTTACCGCTTGCGGTAGAGAGGGTGGTCGAGCGAAGCAACGACCGGGTGAGTCGATTATAAAAGCGATCCATTGGCCGGATTTATTATGACAAAATTGCTTACACTTTATCCTTATGTACAAAATTCACGGCCCCAAAAATGCTTATACAGGCAAAGCCCACAAAGCAGATCAGGACAGATAGGCTGTTATCAGCAGATACTTTACCAAACCGGAAAAGCAGGTAGCCTGCTACTAAATTGAACAGGGCCCATAATACGTTTACCAGCGGGGAGGATAAACCTTTCCCAGGCGGTTTGGCAAAAGGTGTAGGAAAGTGATCGCCCGCGATGCCTTTAATAAAATGCGGAACAAAGTTGGCCAGGAACATGCCCGCCCAGAAACCGCCGAAATAATGATACCATTGCATAGTAAATAGTTTTTGGTTAAACAATTGAATGAGTTTTTTCCTTTATTTCCTGCTCGTTGCTCTTTAAAAATACAGAGAAGCAAACAGCAATAATCAATGCTGTAACACCCTGGCCAAGCATCGTTAACGGTGCACCTAATTTTTGAGAAATGGTGCCAATAAGCAAACTGCCCAGCGGTATCATTCCAAAATAGGCCATGGCCACAAAACTCATTACCCGGCCACGCATATGGGCTGCTGCTTCCATTTGGATAATAGTAATACTGGTTGACATGGGTGTAATTGATCCCAGTCCCAATATCACCGCACACGGCAGAGCCAGGGCAAAATAACTTGTCCGGGAAAACAAAATGAGTCCTATACCTAATGTGGCAATACTTAGTATTAATACCATCTTTAAATTAATGCCTTTTTTGGCCGAGGCTAATAAGAAACTGCCAATAAGCGCCCCTAAACCAATACAGCCGCTGATATAGCCATAGGTAGCTGCGTTGCCTTTAAAAATAACTTTGGCAAAAACCGGTTCCATGGTATCATAAGGCAAAATCAACAGGCTTAAACAGAGCATCAACAGAATAAGGGTGCTAATAGCAGGAGTCTTTTTCAGATACTTTAAGCCCTCTGCCAACTCGGAGGTAACCTTTTTCTTAACGGCGGGTAGTTTAAAGTCCGGAAACTTCATCAACAGCAGCGAAACGATCACCGCTATAAAACTCACCGCATTAACAACAAAGCAAACACCTGCGCCAAATTGCTGCAAAACCATGCCCGATAAAGCCGGGCCAATGAGCCGGGCCAAATTAACCATAGCCGAGTTGAGCGAGATGGCATTTGCCAGATCGGCCTTATCATCCACCATTTCATGTACCATTGGCTGGCGGGCCGGTACATCAAAGGCATTGATAGTGCCCAATATGGCGCTCAGGGTGAGGATTTCCCAAATAACATAATGATTGGTTAAAATGAGCACTGCCAGCAATATGGCTTGTATCATGGATGCGGTTTGGGTAACAAGCAGTATTTTATACCGGGCGTACCTGTCGGCAACTACACCGCCAAACAGCGAAAGTAAAAATGCAGGGAACTGCTGTGCAAAAACAGCAAAACCGATCATAGAAGCTGAGTGTGTAAGCGAATAGATAACCCAGATCACTGCCGTGCGCTGCATCCAGGTACCGATCTGAGAAACGGATTGCCCGGTAAAAAACAAGGAGTAATTACGGTTTCGAAAAGCACGAAAAGTGTGTTCGTTTTTATTTTTCTTTTGGACGTTATTTGTCATTTTGTCGAAAAATGGTTAAAAAAATTTAGTTCTTCAGCCCATAAAGGGCCATGCGGGTAAACATATCTACCGCGGGCTCAACTTTTGCCGGATCATTTTCCAATTCCAATTCACGCTTAAATCCACGCAGGCTGCTCAACAGCACCATAATGAACACATCCAGTTCCTGATCCGCCATTTTCCGTAATTCGCCTTTATTCATACCATCCGTAAGCAATTGCTTCATCAAAGCACTTTCCTGCCGAACGATCAGATAATGAAGAGCAATCTTAGTTTTCTGGAATTCAGATAAGGCATTAGCGTCCATACCTACGTCAAGCGCTTTAAAAAAAGCCCCTTTTTGACGAAGTATCTCAATTTTGGTCAAAAAGAAAGCCCGAAGCTTTTGTTCGAGGCCGGATGCCTGAGTGGTAGCATGGGTCATCGCGGCCAGCATTTCGCGAACCTCTATATGGACAACCGCGTCAAAAATTTCATCCTTACTTTTATAATAGTAATAAAGCGAGCTCCGGCCTTTACCAATTGCTTTGGCTACATCATCCATCGTCACCTTAGCCAGGCCGTACACCTGAAACAGGCGTTTAGCCGCCGCCAGGATCTGCTGCTGCATTAAATCTTCTTTGGTTGATATATTCGCCGACATGCGGGGTGAAATTTTAATGATACAAAAATAGATAATTTTAAACATTTTAACAAAAAATGTTTAAATGTTTTTACTAAGCTCCCGCCGATCAGTATTTCAACACGCGAAATGACAATATATACTAACATGTTATGCGATTAAAAAGCCAATAGAAGATTTGAAAACAGATTTGGTAATATCCAAAAATAGCTGGAAATTGCTCCAAAGGCTGTGTATAAAGAAACCCTTAAATTGATTATCAATGCCCAGCTTTTTCATCCATTTGATATCCCTTTTTTAATCGTACAACACATATAATAATAGATATGAAAAAAGTAACAGGCATTGGAGGCGTATTTTTTAAATGCGATGATCCGCAAGGTATGAACGAGTGGTATGCCAAAAACCTTGGATTGCCTAAGAGTGAATACGGAACAACGTTTGAGTGGCAGCAGGCTGATGATCCGTCGAAAAAAGGATCTACCTCCTGGTGCACATTTCCGCAGGATACCAAATATTTCAATCCCTCGGCCAAGCCATTTATGATCAATTACCGGGTAGAAAACCTGGTTGCGCTGGTAGATGAACTAAAAAAAGAAAATGTGACCATTGTTGATGAAATTGCCGAATATGATTACGGCAAATTCGTGCATGTACTCGATCCGGAAGGGAACATTATTGAGCTTTGGGAACCAACAGATGATTAAGATCAGGAACGTGGCCGGGTAAACCGCAGTTAACCCATCGCGATACTTTATCACAATAATTTTACAATAGCTTCGTTTCTTAAAGGAACAACCTTAATAGCCATGAAATCAATGGACCTGCATCGCTTTTGGCTTGATATCCTGAAAAGATCAAAGCTTTCCTTTTTTATAAACTGGTTTAACCGCTAAGTATTTTCCATAAGGCGGTTTGCGCATATCTGCTGCAATTCATTAACTTTAATTTTTAAATCTAATATGAAATTAAAGTTATCTTACGTTATGCTGGCAGGCGCTTTAGCACTATCAGCCAATAGTTTTGCTGCCAGTGTCGGCACATCCCCCAAACCAAAACACAAACCTGCTGTCCCTAAAAAATTCATTGATCCGGCCAATATGGACCTCAGTGTAAAACCTGGCGATGATTTTTTTGATTATGCCAATGGTAACTGGATAAAACAAAACGCAATACCTGCCAAAGAAACCCGCTGGGGAAGCTTTAACATTCTGCGCCAGGAAAATACCGATAAATTATTGGGCCTGCTAAATGAAGTAAGCAAAACATCGGCCACACAGCCAAAAGGCAGCTTAAGGCAGCGCGTTGGGGATCTGTATGCCAGCGGTATGGATAGCCTGACTATCGAAAAACGTGGTTATGACCCCATAAAACCCGACCTGCAACGGATTGATCAAATCAACAGTCTCGACGGCGTGATCGGCGAGATGACATACCAACGCGTTAACGGCGAAGGTAGTCCGCTTTTCAGATTTGGCGTTGGCCAGGACGAGAAAAACGTAAACAAATATGTAGTAGGCTTTAACCAGGGCGGCACCAGCTTGCCAGATCGCGACAATTATCTGAAAGCTGATAGTCGCACCAAAAGCATCCAGGACGCCTACAAAAAATACATTGTAGCGCTGTTTACGCTAACCGGCAGCAGCAACGAAGAAGCTGCTAAAAACGCCGGGGTTATTTTTAGCCTGGAAGCCACTTTAGCCAAAGCACAGCTGAGTCGTGTGGCCATGCGCGATCCTAATGTTACCTACAATAAATTTTCTGTTGATGGTTTCAGCAAGATCACCCCACATTTAAACTGGAACACCTTATTGCCGCAATTAAAAGCCGGCGGACAGGATACCGTATTGGTTGGTCAGCCCGGATTTTTTAAAGCAGCCGACTCGCTGTTGGCAGTTACTCCTGTTGACAGCTGGAAAGTTTACCTGAAATGGAGCATCCTTAAAGGGGCATCCTCATCATTAAGCTCGCCATTTGTAAACGCTACTTTTGATTTCAGCAAGGCATTAACCGGGCAAAAAGTACAAACACCACGTAACGAACGCATGAGCGGCCTGGTTGATGGCAGCATAGGCGAATTGTTAGGTCAGCTTTTTGTAGAGAAGTACTTTACACCGGCCGCCAAACAATACATGGTTAACCTGGTGAACAACCTGAAAGGCACCCTGGGCGACCGCATTAAACGCCTGGAATGGATGAGCCCCGAAACCAAAGACCGCGCGCTTAAAAAGCTGGCCGCATTTACCGTAAAAATAGGATATCCTGATAAATGGGAAATTTATGATGGCCTTGTTATCGACCGTAATGATTATGCCGCTAACCTGAAAGCCTTATCTATATGGCGTTATAACTTTAACCTGAGCCGCCTGGGCAAACCGGTTGATAAAACCCGCTGGGGTATGACACCGCCAACCGTGAACGCGTATTACAACCCAACCAATAACGAGATCGTTTTCCCGGCAGGTATCCTGCAGTTCCCTTTCTTTGATTTTAAGGCCGACGACGCGATAAACTATGGTGGCATAGGCGCGGTGATAGGGCACGAAATGACCCACGGTTTTGATGATCAGGGCCGTCAGTATGATGCCGATGGTACCCTGCGCGACTGGTGGACCAAAACCGATGCCGATAAATTCAAAGTACGCGCCAATAAGGTAGTGGAGCAATACAATGCCTTTACCGTGGTTGATACCCTACATGTAAACGGCAAATTAACCCTTGGCGAAAACCTGGCCGACCTGGGCGGTTTAAACATAGCTTACGAAGCTTACAAAAAAACCAAACAAGGCCAGGAAAATAAAAAGATAGACGGTTTTACTGCAGATCAGCGT
>Ga0207671_10005200_pt1 | contig 12096 bp, 13 predicted proteins | sample KBSC24metaG_FD_184352 | JGI IMG/M metagenome (GOLD analysis project Ga0207671, IMG submission 184352) | Corn rhizosphere microbial communities from Kellogg Biological Station, Michigan, USA - KBS C2-4 metaG (SPAdes) (version 2) | ecosystem: Host-associated > Plants > Roots > Rhizosphere > Soil... | reverse complement strand
CACCTGGCTGATGCCAATGCTCACCGATTACGGACTGTTTCCCCCCTGCCCGCTCGATGTCCCACTGCCGGTGACACGGGCCGGCGACGAGGCGGCCTTCGAGGCCGGCGGTTTGAAATTCCGCGCCCTCTACGTTCCCGGCCACAGCTTCGACCTCACGATCTACAAGTTGGAGATCGACGGCCGGCGCATTGCTTTCACCGGCGACCTCGGGTTCGAGGCTCCGTCCGATATTCTGCACCGCTGCTGGGCCGATGCCGACAAGGCGCGTGTGGCCGTCGCCGTCATCAAGGAGAATCTGTTACCATGGAAACCAGATGTCGTCTTCACCGGCCACGGCGTGCGCCGGGAGGGCACTGCATTCCTCACCGACCTCGTGCGGCGCACCGACGAGTCTCTCGCGGCGGCGGCTTCGGCGAAAGTAAGCCAATGAAAACCGTATCCACCCGCATTCTTCTCCTGCTGGCGCTTCAATCGGTGCACGCCTTCGCGGGTGGCAAGCTCACCTGGAGATTTGGGATCTGCAAACTCACCGGTCCGTGGCCTCTTGCAAAACTACCCGGAGAAGTGAGGGTCGTATCGTGATCGCCCGATTCACAATCCCTGGCTGTCGTTTGGTCCAATGGGGTCGAAAGCGACGCACTGTCAGTTTTCACGCTGAATCCCGCGGAGGCTGTGAAATGAACGGCGGCAAGAGATTTTCCCCGCGTCCGCATGCTTGGCGACACTCGTCAATCCGCGCGAAATGGGCGGGGCCGGAACTTGAGCCAGGTACCGAGGACGGTGAGTCCGAAGATCGTGTAGGAGACGACGAAAACCCAGGGCGGTGCGTCGTAGTACAGCAACCTGCGCAGCCAATGTGCGACGAACGTGCCGCTGTAGGTTTCATCGCCAGCCGCCTCTCGAAGATGGTTCTCAAGGATGGTGAGCGGGCAGATGACGCCGAACCAGGCCTGAACCACGACCAACCCGATGGCGGCAAGGTGCAGCGCGCGAAACCAAGGGCCACGCACCCATCGCCAACCGAGAATTCCTCCGCAAAGTATCGCGAGCAATCCGAGCACGACAAACGCGACGAAGGCGACGTGCGTGATCAGCGCAAGATCGGCGAGTGCGCGGTAGATGCCGGGTTCCATGTTTGGCGCGCCCAGCCTCTGTCATGACCATCATCCACTGCAAACAGGAAAGCCACGCTGCCCCGATCCTCTCCATCTTCAACGAGGCCATCGCCGATTCGACCGCGATCTACGATTACAAGCCTCGCACCATGGAGACGATGCGTACCTGGTTCGAGACGAAGGCCAGAGGAAACTACCCCGTGATCGGCGCGCGGGATGATGACGGCGTGTTGATGGGATTTGCCAGTTACGGCTCCTTCCGCGCCTGGCCCGCCTATAAGTATTCCGTGGAGCACTCGGTCTATGTCGACACGCGTTTTCGCGGCCGCGGCGTCGGGCGCCGGCTGTTGGAGGCGGTGATCGAAGCGGCGCGCCAGCAGGATTACCACGTTTTGGTCGGAGGCATCGATGCATCGAACCAGGCGAGCATTGCGCTGCACGAGCGTCTGGGCTTCACCCATTGCGGCACCATCCGGCAGGCGGGATTCAAGTTTGGCCGGTGGCTGGACTTGTCGTTCTATGAATTGATCCTGGCCACGCCGTCGCAGCCCATGGACGGCTGACCCCGCCGCCATTGATTCGCATCGTCTCACCATAGTCTCGGACCGTCTGAGGCGAAGCCTCGCCAGCACATCCCCTTATGAATGCCGCCCCCCGCACTCACCTCCGGACCGTCGCCTTGCTTCTCACGGCCGCCGCGTGTCTCGGGGCCGGACCCTCTCGCGCCAGTTACTACAATCTCACCAAGGAAACCCCCGAGGCGCAGGAGTGCATCACGTTCGATGCCCGCTATCCCTACTTCACGAACGGCGTCTACATCGCCACCTACCCGCACCACTCGCGCTCGAAGGAAGGCTGGGACGCGCCCTACTACGGCGGCGTGGTGACCAAGGACAAGGAGAACCAGACCCTGCTCCAGTTTGCCTCGTGGCAGATGTCGGGCAAGGGCGCGCCGGCGTCGGGCATCGATTTCGTCACAGCCGGGCCGCACATGAGCTGGAAGCGCTCGAACTGGGAAGGCTCTTCCGGCGGAATCAAGGGCGACTGGCCCGAGACGGAGTTCAAGCGCAACCAATGGTACCGGTTCATTCACCGCGTATGGACGCCCACCTCGCCGTCGCCGGGCCTGGGCTTCGCCGGGGTGTGGATGAAGTCGCTGGATACGGGCGTGTGGTATCATCTCGCGACCTTCAAGTTTCCCGCGGAACTCACGGGCTTCAACGCGATGGGCGGATTTCACGAACGCTTCGCCGGGAACAACAGCAGCCAGTCGTCTGCCGTGGAATTTCGCAACAGCTACGCACTGCGGAGCGGCAAGTGGACTTCCGAAGCCGATTTCAATTCCACCAATGCCGGTGACGACACCGTGAAGCTCACGCTTTCCGGCGACCGTCGCGCGGTCTTGATGGAGACCAAGGCCAATGAACTCGACCCGGCTACGAGGAAGCCGGCCAAAGGCCCCGTCGTCCGCCAAACGCTCGCGTTCGAGCAACCCGCGCAGCCGGATTTCTTCGACCCTGTCGCCGTCGAAAAGGTGACGGCGGAAATCGGCGGTGGACGCGTCGCCGTTCGTTGGAAGGTGGATATGAGAAACTCGCCGCAGCTCGGCTACGAAGTGACGCTGCTCCAGGGCAACCAGCCCATCGCTGCCGAAAAGCGGAACGATCCGGAAGTGCGCCTGTGCGTGCTCGATCTCCCGGCGGGAGTCAAGCCCCCGCTCACCGCGCGAGTGCGTATCACCGATATCTTCGGCCGAGCGTCCAGCGAGGTCTCGGTTCCCGTGCCAGCCAGCGTCCCGCTCCCCCCGATCGCCGTCGCCACGACCAACATCGGATTTTGCGGACTGGCCTATCGCTATTTCGAAACGGCCACGCCGGCGGATTGGATGGCGCTCCCAGATTTCACCAAGCTCGCTTCCGTGCGCGAGGGCATCGTCCGCACGCCGGACATCACGCCGCGCCTGCGCCGCGATGGCTACGCCTTCGAGTTCACGGGCTACCTGGCCGCGCCGGAAAGCGCGCTCTACACCTTCTCGCTCACCGGCGCCAGTGCGCTGAAGATGTTCATCGACGGACGGACGGTCATCGATGCCGATGGCTACCACTCCATCGCCTGTTACAAGGAAGCCGTGCCGCTCCTCGCCGGCCTCCACGTGTTCCGCTTGCTCTACGCGCAAGGGCCTGTGCAGCAGACGCAGCAGGACGATTTTCTCCAGCTCTCCTGGGCGCGTCCCGGCAGCCCCGACGAACCGATCCCCATGTCGGGCTATCGCTGCCGCTCCGAGTCCGTCGAACCGAAGATCGCCGTTGCCGCCTCCGCCGCCGGCGTAAATCTCTCGCTGAAATCGAACTTCGAGGCCGGCAGCCACAAGGTCGACCGCGTGGAATACTTCGCGCAGGACGCCGAGTTCGATTACTTCACCTGGCAGAACGCCAAGGCCATGGACTATTTCCTGGCCTCCTCGCCTACGCCGGGCACGCCCGTGACTGCGGCGGTTTGGGGCGGACCGCGGAAAACCATTCGCGCGCGGCTCGTCTACGACGGCAATCGCACCGTGGACAGCCTGCCCGTTACCGTGAACCAGAAAGCCGCCAGCGACCCTGCCGATGGCTTCCACCTCTCCAGCCTCGAGCATCATTTGTATCCGGTGGGTGTGGAGCACACGAAGGAGACGCTCAGCATTGTCGGCGATTCCATGGCGCTCTACACCCGCCCGCATAAAGGAGATGTCACCCTCATCGCCCACCTCGCTTCCATCACGCCCGACCAAGCCATCGCGGACGGCACACGCCCCAAGGATGCAGCGAACTGGTTTTCCGGCATCATCCTGCGCGCCAATACCAATCCGCGCCCCGGCGAACCGCTCGGCGGCACACAGATCCCCTTCTCCGCAATCATGGGCGCCGCCACCGACGCCACGCGCCACTGCGACAGCACGATGATCAACGGCGCCGGCAATCAACCCTCGGGTAACATCGGCTCCGAGCTCAAGTGGTTCAAACTCGTCCGCCGCGGCGCCGACATCACCACTTACGCTTCGAATGACGGTGCGGAGTGGAAACTGATCAAGACCGTGAACCTGCCGAAGCTGCCCGAGGAGTGCGAGATCGGCTTCGTGCATTACTCGATTCCCTCCGCCACCCCCATCGTGCACCGCGCGACGTTCGATCACATCAGCGTCGAGCCTTGATCCGTTTCCATGCAAACACCTCATTGGGCCCTCATTCTTTTCCTGTCCGCGGTTTTCGCCTGCGGCGCGCAGGAACCCAAGTCAGCCATCCAGTCCGCGGAGCAGGCCGTGCTCCGATTTCGGGAAGCACGCGAAACGGACCTCAAGACTTCTCTCTCGGAGCCAGACCTCAAATTCATGGCCCGACTGACCAGCGCGACCGCCCTCGTCGTCCGCAAGATGCAGCCGCGCGATTACACGCTCCCATACCGGGATCCCCTTATCCTGAACGAAGGCAAATCACGCATCCTCGGCACGCTCGCCGCAGCCGTCGCCGTCAAGAATGATACGTGGCGTCTCTACTACGACACCGGCATTGCCGCGAGCCTGGTCGTTTACCTCGACGCCCTCACAGGCAAGGTTCTCTACATCCACTCAATCCCTGAAGGGTGAGCACTCCCCGGACATGACGCCCCCCCTAGAGCCTGTTATGAACTTTGCCGGCTCACATAGGGGGCTACGCCGAAGGCGTTTGATAAATCAGCCCAAGGTTGCGAGGAACGAGCTACCCTGGGTATTCGATACAAAACGCGACCAACTCTGAAGGAGTTGAAGAAACCCTCCGTAGGTAGAGAAATTGTTCTGCTATTGAGGCCTTCTTCAACCGCCTTCGGGGTTGGGACGCTTTGGGGGATTCATCCCAGGGTAGCCTCGCAAGCTCGGCAACCCTGGGCTGATTTATTTAATGCCTTCGGCATATCAAGAACCGTGCCGTCAAAGTTCATGACACGCTCTAGGGAACCGTGATCGAAGACACCGCCCCATTCGTCTCCATGTCCTTGCCAAAGGAAATCTCCACTTTGGCCGCCGCGCCTTTGACATCCGGGACGGTCACGGTCGGCGCTGTGGAGTAACCCGCGCCACCATCCGTGATCTCGTAGCCGATGACCGTGCCATTCTTGACCAGGGCATTGGCCGTCGCGGGCCGGTTCTTCCACAGGTTGCCGCGGCCGGGCGGATAGCGGTAGAAGTTGGAAACCGCATTGAGCCGGTCATCGGTGATCCCGTATTTTCCCAGCGCATTCATGAGCGCGGCCTTGTTCGCGCGGGCTTCGGCGTCCGTCGGTCCGCCACTGCCGGGGCCGGCGGGATGCACATGGCTGAAGGCTTCGCGGAAGACCTCCGGCGCGACTCCCAGCGCGGCGGCAATCAAAATCACAGGCCGGCCATGATCGACGGGCACGGTATCATGCCCTCCCGCAAAAACCACGGGCACGCGGGTCACGTCTTTCGGGAGTTCCCTGAGTTCCGCCGCCTGCGTGGGACGGCCTGCGACGCAAAGCAACGCCGCGAGCGCCATGCATGCAAATGGCGTCTTCCGAATTCGTGCCGTCATCAGAGTTTTCATATCAGGGGTCTGTTTGTACCCAATGCTCATCACGTTGCAGGCCAAGGTGCTCTCGATTCGCCGCCTCGTGCAAGCCCCGAAACTCGAGAGCATTGGATACACTGATACCACACAGCGGCACGTCGTCTGCTCCTCTCCGAGGGATGAAACTGGCATTTCGCGCCTTTCCCCTCTGGTTGATCCTCGGCGGCATGACCTGGCTGCTGGCCAGGGCCGCGTATGAGGACGCCTTCCAATCGCTGGCCTCCGGCGCCCTCTTCGTGCTGCCTGCGCTCGCTGTGTGGCTCACCGCCCGGGCGGTGGCGGCGTTGCCCAGGTCGTGGCCGTGGCGGATCGGATTCTGGGTCGTGACCGTCGCCGGTTGGGCGGCGCTGCTCACTCTCACGCAGGGCCGCGCCGAATCGCGCGTGGACGAGCGGTCCATCATTCTCTCAGGCCTCGGTCTCGCCGCGCTGGCGGGCATCTGGCCCGCGATCAAGGCAAGATCCTTCCCCTCGTGGCGCGTCATCGGCGAGGTGGCGGTTGCCACCGCGCTCCTCGCCCTGGCCGGCAGCGTATTCGCCTGGAGCTACGACGCGAAGACACGCGCGATCACTGTGCGGGCGGAAGCGCGCTGGTCCGAAATCGGGCTGCCGATGGCGGAGTTTGAGAAAAAGCTGGCCCCAAATCACGAAAACGCAGGTTCCGCAGCCGTCCGGCAGGCGCTCCGAGAACAAGTGAATGCCCCTTTCTACAAGATGGGCACACGCGCCGGCGCACGCGAACCGGCAATCCCGCTTTCTCCAGCCTCCGTTCAACGTGTCCAGGGAGCCGCCAAGCTTCTCGCGGAAAAGCTGCCTCCATCCGACGATCTCCATCTCCCAGCGGGATTCACCGCGGCTCTTGAACCCGTCGCCGCTGCCCTCGATGCGGACTATCGGCGCATTCTCGATAGCGAACCGGCCGCTTGGGCGAGCGATCCGCACGACGGTTTCGCCATCAGCGTTCCAAACTTTCTTGGCATCCGACAGTTTGCCCAAGTCGCGGCCGCTGATTCCATGCGCCGGCTGGCAGCCGGCGACCAGGACGGAGCCGCTCGCGCCCTCGATGCGGGTCTGCGCTTGCGCGCTGGACTGTTGGAAAATCCCACGCTGGTTTCGCTCTTGATCGCGGTCGCGGTGGATGGGCTGCTCTCTTCGAAGCAGGTCCGTCTGCCAGCCGCGGAGGAAGGCCTGTCATCGATCGCCCGGGATGCCACGCTCTTGCGCGCCGAATTTCTGCGCAGAACGCAAATGGAGGCCTGGGTGGACCTAAGAGCGATCAGCCAGCCCGATAACACCAGCGATGTATCGGGGACCGGCGACGGACTTCTCCCGAAATGGGCGGCACGCATCGTAAATGGCAGGTGGGGCCGTCGCCAGTTCGCCATCGGCGCTTCGAACGATGCGGAACACGCGGCGATCCAAAAATCACCGGCGACACTGGCCTTGCCCGACCTGGGCGCAAGCCTCCACAACGCCGTCTCTGACGCGAATCCCAGCATCATGGAACCGAATGTCGTCCGACCCATCATGCGCATCCACGCAATGCTGCTTCTGCGGGAACAAACGGAATTGATTCGCGACGCGCGGGCTCGTCTCACCGCCGGACGCGCGGTCGAGTCCCGCGACTCCGTCGTGCTCCCCGGCCTGCGCTGGGAACTCACCGCCGACGCGGAGAAAGGCACCGTCGCCACGCGCCTCGCCGGCGCGCCCGAATGGATCGTGAAAAACGAAGTGACCGGCAGCGGCAACGACTTCTGGACGCTTCCGATCGACGGGAGCGAAGCCTGGCAATTCCATCTCCCGGCTCGAACGGCGGGACGATTCTGAGACCGCCAAAACGTTGCGCGGCGAGATCAGATTGCGCGCCTTCGCGGACCTGCTCTACGTAGCGGCGAATTTATTCGCCGAACCCACGGGCATCTGCGGAACTCGCTCTCGGTCTGCCAAATCGCGTCTGCTCGAAATTCTTGCCGTCCGAACTGCCAAGGTTCGGCGCATGAATTTGCCGCTGCATAAACGCGCCATCTGCCGCCACGTCTCTTCGGGATGGGAGATCCGCCTTCATCACGCTTTTATCCCTGCCCCGTTTGCGGTTTGATCGCGACCTCCTCGACATGCGCCTGGGCCTGCTCCGTCATTTTCCCGTAAATTACGGCCTACCCCACGGTTGGATGACCGCGGAAGACTTGAGCCATTGGATGGAACACTACGACGCATCCGAGGTATCTCCACAGCCGCTGGATCTGGGCACCCACATCTGGCGCGAATGCCTGAGCAGCGACCTGCACCGCGCAGTAGTAACAGCCAAAGCGGCGTTCGCTGGGCCGATCGAGACAACTCCGCTCCTGCGGGAAGCGACGTTCGCTCAGTTCCCGACCGGGAATCTCCGCCTGCCGGTAGGATTATGGGGATGGATCTTGCGCGCGGCCTGGTGGAGCGGCCACGGATCCCAACGCGCCTGCCGGGATGCGTTTCTCCGGCGGGTCTCTGCGGCCGCCGATCTTTTGGAATCCAGAGGCGATGGGAGCCTGGTTGTCTCCCACGGGGGAATGATGGCCTTCTTGAGTGCTGAACTTCGCCGAAGAGGGTTCACCGGTCCAAAGCTGCGCCTGGCGAAGCACGCAACGCTGTACGTTTATGAAAGAAAGGGGCCAAAGCCTGACCGGGTGTAGGCACACTGCGCCCGGGCCGAACGGAGGCGATCCCATTTGCGAATGCCGTGCCCGGAGAATAAGCTCGTCCGCTTCTTCTTCAGATAACGCCATGCGTCCTTCTACCAAAGCAGCGGCTGTCCCTTGAAAGCGAGCCATGATCAGATTCATCCTTGGCGCCGTATCCATCTTCTGCGGCAATGTCGTTGCCTCGGCCGCCCATAAAATCGAGGACTACCGTGGGCTGGTGCGAACGGACACTTGGGTGGAGAATTGGCCTGATGGGGACGGCAAAGCGAGGCCCCTTGAGGTCAAGGGCGAGCTTTGGAATGAGGCGATTCAAGCGGCCCTGGCAGAGCAAGGCACAGTTCACCTTCCGGCGCGGGCGGAACCCTATTATTTGGCGGCGCCCGTCATCCTCAAGTCAGGCCAGTCACTCACGGCTGATCCCACGGCCGAGATTCGCCTCGTGCCCGGCACGAATACTTGCATGGTGCGCAACGAGCGCGTCATCGGCTTTGGTGATGGCCCGGTGCCGGACGGCGTGCAGCCCGATACCGACATCCTCATCGAAGGCGGCATTTGGACCACGCTGGCGAACGGAGTACCGGGAGCGAATGGCAATCTGCGAGGTGCATCCGCCAGGCAAAATTGGGTGCCAGGAAGTAATGGCGTGATCCTGCTCCACAACGTTCGACGCGTCATCGTGCGCAACATCACCGTGCGAGGGAGCAAGGCATTCGGCGTGCATCTGGCCAATGCGCGGGAATTCATGGTCGATGGCGTGCGCCTCGACCGGCAGGAGCGCGATGGGGTGCATGTGAATGGTCCTGCCAGCGAAGGCGTCATCCGCCATGTCTCCGGTGATTCCCACGACGACACGGTGGCCCTCAACGCCTGGGAGTGGAAAAACTACGCGCCCAGCTTCGGTCCCATTCACCACATCACAATCGAGCACATCGCCGGCGCGCCAGACGGCAAACGCAGCACCGATGCCATTCGCCTGCTGCCCGGTGTGAAGCGCTTCACGAATGGCTCCACGCTGGATTGTGACATCCACGACATCGTGCTGCGGGACATCACGGACATCCGCGAGTTCAAGTTTTATGATCAGCCGAACCTCGAATTGGGACGGGAGAACGACTTCAGCATTGCTCTCGGAAGGCTGCGCCGCATCGAACTGCAACGCCTGGCCTTCACCCGGCCTGGCAGCATTAAAATCGCCGCCGAGGTGGATGGTCTCGGAGTGGACGATGTGAACCTCCACTTCACGCCCTCTCCGTCATTCAAGCTCATCGAGATCGGCCCCATGTCGGCCACCTTTCGTTTCGGGAATGACCCGTCGCACTGGGTGGAGATCTTTTCTCCAGATCGCAATGTCACCGTGAGGGGATTTCGACTGGGAAAAGTCAACCTGAACGGCCACCCACTGGCCGACGCGGAATCGAGGTTCCTTTCGGTCAAAAATCAGCAAATCAATCCTGACTATCCCGTGACGACCCCACGCGGTGGCATCGGCAAGGCGACGCTGCTGCCATGACGCCTTCGACCTTCCCCGCATGGCCTTCAGGATCAGTTTGCCGACTTGCTCACCTCCCCTTCATGGCACGCTGTCGACAGCGGTGGCTCAGCGACCCTTATTCAGGGTGCCCCGGTTTTCATCATGTTTGCCGGGCTACCCTATGATCCACTACAATGTTTGGTTCCGCTTCCGCGAAAACATCGAAGAGACTGAGAGTCTGGACGTCGTTCACGCCTTCCTCGGGGAGCTCCACCGCGCGAAACACATCACCGCGTTCCAATTGCTCAAGAACAGCGGGAGCGCGGCTAAAACCAGGATGCTTCCGTATCAGGCCCTGATCGCATTTCACGATGATGCGCAATTCGCCGCGGCCTTTTCCGCCCAGGCGGCCCGGGGCATTCACACCGGCCTGCACGGCCGCGTGCTGACCATGGTGAGCGATTTTCAGATCGAAGTCTTTCGGCAGATCAGTGGTTCTCCCTTCACGCACACTGCTGAACCTGATTTCCGATAGGCCTGCGAAGTGTAAGCAGCCTCCATTCATCCCCAGCACCGAGTTCACTCTCCCCCCCAATGAAAACGCCCAGATTACTATCCACACTACTTCTCTTCTGCGCCACCATGGCCATAGCCGCTCCGCGCGATTCCATCGACCCAGCAACCCTGAAGGACAAAGTCTCCCTCGCGCTCGGCGCCAAGGGAACGATCCAGTTCACACGGGATGGAGACACCCTCACCGCACCGGTCCTCGTCAAAGGCGCCGGGCAGAATCAACCGGGCATCAGCGTGGAATTCACCAAGCGCCCTGAGTTCATCGCCCTCAACCTCCAAAATCGTCTCCCCAAAGCGATCCGCTACCGGGCGGCGGTCCGGCTCAAGGGCCGCAAGGATTTTGTGGAGACGAGCCTCATCGTTCCCGTCCACGCCGGCCTCGTGAGCTTCGAGACCTGGCAGGATCCCATCGAGGAAATTATTCTTTTCGAGTTCAAGCTGACCGATGAGAAGCTCTAACCCCGTATCAAGCACCTGGCTGATGCCAGCCTCTTTCAGGAGTTTCCTTTTCGGCTGCTTCCCGGCATGGAACGGCTAGGACGCACCCGCTTTCCTTCGCGAAGCAATCGGCAAATCCTCCACTGGCCGGGCGTGTCGCCCGGCCGCCGGAGTACCAATCGCTCAAGCAGTAGGGGCCGGACCGCTGGAAATGAGACCGGAGACCGGAGCCTAATTCGCCGGCACTTCCGGCTGGCGGCTCACTTTCCGCGCTTCGAACTCGGTGTTCATGGCTGCCGATTTCTCCATGTAACTGGCCAGCGGCGCGGCTACCCCGCGATATTCCTTGCCGGTTTTCTTCACCACGCCCACGTCCACGAATTTCTGGAGCTTTTCGTAGGCGCGCAGGCGCAGCATCTCCTCCCCCCCACTTGCCGCATTCCGCGCCTTGAGATTGGCATGCACCACCGTAAACAAAGCCTTGAATTCATAGGAAGCCATGCCGGAAAGCACCGTGGCCAATTCGTCAGCGACCCGATCCGGGCCGCGACGCGTAAAACTGCAGGAGGATTTCATACCAACGTATCGCAGATTCCCGCCATTTGTCCAAAAGCGTTTCGCCATAAGGCATTAAAAGAAGTCCGTCAGGCCCTTAAAAAGGATGATTTCGAGCCTTGGAGACACTCAGAGGCTGCAATGAGGAAGGGCGAACGTCACAAACGATCCCTTGCCGCCCGGAGGAGGTGGCATAGGGTACCCCCTTCATGCGAAGAGAAGTCGAAATCGTCAACGAACTGGGAATGCACGCGCGCCCCGCGGCGGAATTTGTGCGTCGCGTGGAGAGTTTTGATGCGGAAGTCACCATCTGGAAGGGAGCGGAAAGCTTTGCCGCCAGCAGCATTCTCGGTGTGCTGACGGCCAATCTCCGCTGCGGCACCAAGGTGGAATTGGAGGCCGTGGGCGCCGATGCGGAACAGGCCCTGGACAGCCTCACCGCCCTCCTGTGTGACTTCAAACGCGACGAAGAACGCATGGCCGAATCGACTTAAATTAGGGCCCGGCACTTTTGGCGAAGGCCGGTACGCGTGGGGCGAAGATCGCGACGCCGCCCAGGCGCGCGTGGGCGATCGCTTCGCATGCCAAGAGCACCGCAAAAACCTTGAAACCGCTGGAATGTCACCGCATTCCGGCGGTTTCATTTTGCTGAGGTCGCGC
>Ga0207671_10005197_pt1 | contig 12099 bp, 9 predicted proteins | sample KBSC24metaG_FD_184352 | JGI IMG/M metagenome (GOLD analysis project Ga0207671, IMG submission 184352) | Corn rhizosphere microbial communities from Kellogg Biological Station, Michigan, USA - KBS C2-4 metaG (SPAdes) (version 2) | ecosystem: Host-associated > Plants > Roots > Rhizosphere > Soil... | reverse complement strand
GCCCACCTTCACCAGCGGGCGCTGGTTGATGCAGGTCGACTGGTTGGAGCGCTGGAACTTCATCAGCGTGTAGATGTCGACGCCCGACTTGCCCGGCTCCACCTCGTCGGTGGCGCGGATGACGATGCGGCCGGCATCGACCTGGTCGATGATGCCGGTGCGCTTCGCCGCGATCGCGGCGCCGGAATCGCGCGCCACGGTCTCTTCCATGCCGGTGCCGACGAACGGCGCCTCGGCGCGAACCAGCGGCACCGCCTGGCGCTGCATGTTCGAGCCCATCAGCGCGCGGTTGGCGTCGTCATTCTCCAGGAAGGGAATGAGCGAGGCCGCGACCGACACGAGCTGCTTGGGCGACACGTCCATCAGCGTGATCTGGTCGCGCATCGCCATCAGGAACTCGCCGGCCTCGCGGGCCGAGATGAGGTCCTCGACGAAGGTGCCGTCCGCATTCACCTCGGCATTGGCCTGCGCGATCGTGTGCTTGGCCTCTTCCATGGCGGAGAGGTAGACCACGTCGTTGGTCACCTTGTGATCGACGACCTTGCGGTACGGCGTCTCGATGAAGCCATACTTGTTGACGCGCGAGAACGAGGCCAGCGAGTTGATCAGGCCGATGTTCGGGCCTTCCGGCGTCTCGATCGGGCAGATGCGGCCATAATGGGTCGGGTGGACGTCGCGAACCTCGAAGCCCGCGCGCTCGCGGGTGAGGCCGCCCGGCCCGAGCGCCGAGACGCGACGCTTGTGCGTCACTTCGGAGAGCGGGTTGGTCTGGTCCATGAACTGCGACAGCTGCGACGAGCCGAAGAACTCGCGCACGGCGGCGACGGCCGGCTTCGCGTTGATCAGGTCGTTGGGCATGACGGTCGACACGTCGACCGAGCTCATCCGCTCCTTCACGGCGCGCTCCATGCGGAGCAGGCCGACGCGATACTGGTTCTCCAGCAGTTCGCCCACCGAGCGCACGCGGCGATTGCCGAGATTGTCGATGTCGTCGATCTCGCCCTTGCCGTCCTTCAGGCCGACGAGGGTCTTCACGACCTCGAGGATGTCCTCGGTGCGCAGCGTGGTGACGGTGTCCTCGGCATCGAGGTCGAGGCGCATGTTGAGCTTCACGCGGCCCACGGCCGAGAGGTCGTAGCGCTCGGGATCGAAGAACAGGCCAGCGAACAGCGCCTCGGCGGTCTCCTTCGTCGGCGGCTCGCCGGGGCGCATGACGCGATAGATCTCGCTGAGCGCATGGTCGCGCTCCTCGACCTTGTCGGCCTTGAGCGTGTTGCGGATCCAGGCGCCGGTCGAGACATGGTCGATGTCGAGCAGCACCAGCTCTTCCAGGCCGGTGGCGTCGAGCTTCGCGAGATTCTCCTCGGTGACCTCGTCGCCGGCCTCGATGTAGATCTCGCCGGTCGCCTCGTTGATGATGTCATAGGCGCTGTAGCGGCCGAAGATCTCCTCGGTCGGGATCAGCAGCGTCTCGAGCCCGTCCTTGCCGGCCTTGTTGGCGGCGCGGGGGCTGATCTTGGTGCCGGCCGGGAACACGACCTCGCCGGTCTTGGCGTCGATCACGTCGTACATCGGCTTCTGGCCGCGCCAGTTCTCGGCCAGGAAGGGCACCTTCCAGCCGCCTTCGCCGCGCACGTAGGTGGCGGTCTTGTAGAAGGTGTTGAGGATCTCCTCGCCGTTCAGGCCCAGCGCGTAGAGCAGGGTGGTCACCGGCAGCTTGCGCTTGCGGTCGATGCGGACGTTGACGATGTCCTTCGCGTCGAACTCGAAGTCCAGCCACGAGCCGCGATACGGGATCACGCGCGCCGCGAAGAGATACTTGCCGCTGGCGTGGGTCTTGCCGCGGTCATGGTCGAACAGCACGCCCGGCGAGCGGTGCATCTGCGAGACGATGACGCGCTCGGTGCCGTTGATGAAGAAGGTGCCGTTGCCCGTCATGAGCGGCATGTCGCCCATGTAGACATCCTGCTCCTTGATATCGAGGACGGAGCGGGTCTCGGTGTCCGGGTCCACCTCGAACACGATCAGGCGCAGGGTGACGCGCATCGGCGCGGCGAAGGTGATGCCGCGCTGGCGGCATTCCTCGACGTCATACTTCGGCTCTTCGAGCTCGTAGTTGACGAAGTCCAGCTCGGCGGTGCCGGCGAAATCGCGGATCGGGAACACGCTGCGCAGCGTCTTCTCCAGGCCCGAGACGTAGCCGATCGACGGATCGGAGCGCAGGAACTGCTCGTAGCTCTCGCGCTGAACCTCGATGAGGTTCGGCATCTGGATCACTTCATGGATGTCGCCGAACACCTTGCGGATCCGCTTCTTCGCGGTGCCGATCATCGCCGGGGGGATGGGCTGGGTGGCCATGCCTGGTCTCGTCCTCGCAGTTAATCTCGTGGCGGAAGCACCTCGCAGCGCTTCCAGCAGCCGGTGCGGGGCGATTCAGAGCGAATCGCCACGCAAAAAAGTGCGGTCCCGGGCTGTCGGGGCCGCACTGCTGCACTCTCTGATCCTTGCCTCGTCTTCCATTCGTCGCGATCCGTTGCGCAAGGCGGACCGTGTCCCGAAGGCGGAGCAGGTGGCCGGACACGCGCAAGACAGCGAGCGGACGGCCGATGGTGATGGATGGAAACGCTATATAGCGCCTCGGATCGAGAAGGGAAGGGGGTGGCGGGAGAAAGATCGTACACCTCTCCGCTCGGGCCCCGTTTTCATCCGTTCGGGCTGAGCTTGTCGAAGCCCTGCCCTTCGTCTTCCAGCGGGAGAAAGGAAGGACGGCCCTTCGACAGGCTCAGGGCGAGCGGAGTTGGAGACCGGCAGCTCTCATCACCGCCCAACGAAAAGGGGCGACCCGTTGCCGGGCCGCCCCTCCTCTTGGCTCTGAAGGCCGGTGCGCCGAAGCGCGTCGGATTACTTCAGCTCGACGGTCGCGCCGGCTTCCTCGAGCTGCTTCTTGACCTTCTCGGCCTCGTCCTTGTTCACGCCTTCCTTGACGGCCTTGGGCGCGCCCTCGACCAGGGCCTTCGCCTCGGTCAGGCCCAGGCCGGTGATGGCGCGGACTTCCTTGATCACGTTGATCTTCTTGCCACCGTCGCCGGTGAGGATCACGTCGAACTCGGTCTTCTCTTCGGCAGCCGGGGCACCGGCGCCACCACCGGCCGGCGCGGCGACCGCCACGGCGGCGGCGGCGGACACGCCCCACTTCTCTTCGAGCAGCTTCGAGAGCTCGGCGGCCTCGAGCACGGTCAGGGCGGACAGGTCGTCAACGATCTTCTGCAGGTCAGCCATTGTAGGTCTCCATGTGCGGGGCGCTTCGGCCCCAAGTGTCTTCGAAATAAGGTCTAGAACGTCTCGGGCCCGAGGGATCAGGCCGCGTCCTTCTCCGCATAGGCCGAGAACACGCGCGCGAGCTGCGCGGCGGGGGCCTGCGTGATCGAGGCGAGCTTCTGCGCGGGAGCCTGGATGAGGCCCACGAGCTTCGCACGCAGCTCGTCGAGCGACGGCAGTTCGGCCAGAGCCTTCACGCCGTTCACGTCGAGGACGGTGCTTCCCATCGCACCACCGACAATTTCGAGCTTGTCGTTGGTCTTCGCGAATTCGACGACGGCCTTGGCGGCCGCCACCGGATCGGCGGAGGACGAAAGCGCGGTCGGCCCCTTCAGCAGGTCGCTGAGCGAGGAGTAGGCCGTGCCTTCGGCGGCGATGCGGGCGAGGCGGTTCTTGGCAACCTTGTAGCTGGCGCCAGCGTCACGCATCTTCACGCGGAGCGCAGTCGCCTGCGTCACGGTGAGGCCGAGGTTGCGGGTGACAACCACCACGCCGCTCTCGGTGAAAGTGCGGTTCAGCTCGGCAACAGCCGCGGACTTCTGATCGCGATCCATGCCAATCTCCACTTCGTACGTATCCGGCGGCCCAACGCGGGCAACCGGGTTCGACCGGGAAGCCCTTGGCAGGGCCTCTCGGCAAACGTCCGTGGGAAATCGTCGACTGGTCGCGTGGGCGAGGTCTGGAGACCTTCACGCGGCAGACCCGGGCTCGCCATCGCACGGCTTGCATCCGGAAAAACTCTTCCCCGCCTATGCAGCGCGATTAAGGGGCGAGCCCCAGCTGCAGTCTCGGACGGACGAACCGTTCGGAGCGGGCTCCGTTCGATTCGAAGCGCGGCCTATAGCGGAGAAGAGGTTGGTGTAAAAGCCCCTGCCTGGAAGGGAGGGATTGGGGTGGGTGAAGGCGCGCGTTACTCAGCCCTCATTCGGCGCGTCATCCGTATCGCGACCCAGGACCCACCCCCGGCCCCTCCCTTCCAGGGAGGGGAGGAATCAGTTCACTTCGGGCACTTGGTCAGCTGGCCCTTCTTAGGGCCGGAGGCGACGTGGCAGCGGCCCTTGGCGTCCTTGTTGACGGCGGGCGCGGCCGCGGCGGCCGGCGCGCCCTTCGGGCAGGCGGTGAACTTGCCCTTGGCGTCGCGGCAGGGCGCGGCGACGAGGCTGGTGGCCATCAGCGCGGTGATCGACAGGGCGGCGAAGGTGCGGATCATGCTCTTTCTCCCCCACGAAAGCGTGGTGGACGAATTCGACTCCGATTCGGGGGAAAGGTCAATGACGGGGGCGGGAGGGTTTCCGTAAATTAATGTTTGGCGCGAGCGGGGAATGAGGGGCGAGCAGGACGAAATCCTCCCCGGGGAGGTGGCACGCGTCAGCGTGATGGAGGGGGGCGGCTGAACGCTATCGAGGGGGCGCCGCCGTCCTCCCCCTCCGTCGGCTCCGCCGCCACCTCCCCCTGGCGAGGGAGGATTTTGACCGCGCAAACAAAAAGGGCCGGGATCGCTCCCGGCCCTTCTCGTTTCAGCGGATCGGACCGATCAGGCCGCGACCTCGGCGGTGTCGACCTTGATGCCGGCGCCCATGGTGGACGAGACGGCGATCTTCCGCACATACTTGCCCTTGGCGCCCGACGGCTTGGCCTTGACCAGCGCGTCCAGCAGCGCGTCGAAATTCTCGCGCAGGTCGGCTTCGGAGAAGCTCGCCTTGCCGAGGCCGGCGTGGATGATGCCCGCCTTCTCGACGCGATATTCGATCTGGCCGCCCTTCGCGGCTTCCACCGCCTTGGCGACGTCCATCGTCACGGTGCCCAGCTTCGGGTTCGGCATCAGGCCTTTCGGGCCCAGCACCTTGCCGAGACGGCCGACGAGACCCATCATGTCGGGCGTCGCGATGCAGCGCTCGAACTCGATGGTGCCGCCCTGGACGATCTCCAGCAGGTCCTCGGCGCCGACGATGTCAGCCCCGGCGGCCTTGGCCTCCTCGGCCTTGGCGCCGCGCGCGAACACGCCGACGCGCACGGTCTTGCCGGTGCCCTTGGGCAGGGTGACGACGCCGCGGACCATCTGGTCGGCGTGGCGCGGATCGACGCCCAGGTTCACCGCGACCTCGATGGTCTCGTCGAACTTGGAGGTGGCGTTCTTCTTGGCGAGCGCGATCGCGTCGGCGACGCTGTACAGCTTCTCGCGGTCGACGGTGGTGGCCAGGGCCTGGGCCTTCTTGGTCAGCTTCTTCGGCTTCAGCATCTCTTAGCCCTCCACCACTTCGAGGCCCATGGCGCGGGCCGAGCCTTCGATCGTCTTGGTCGCGGCCTCGATCGAGGCGGCGTTCAGGTCCTTCATCTTGACCTGGGCGATCTCTTCCAGCTGCGAGCGCTTGATCTTGCCGGCGGACGCCTTGCCCGGGGTCTTGGAGCCGGACTTCAGGCCGACCGCCTTCTTGATCAGGAAGGATGCGGGCGGGGTCTTGGTGATGAACGAGAAGCTGCGATCCGCATAGACCGTGATGACGGTCGGGATCGGCATGCCCTTTTCCAGATCGGTGGTGGCGGCGTTGAACGCCTTGCAGAATTCCATGATGTTCACGCCGCGCTGGCCGAGCGCCGGGCCGATCGGCGGCGACGGGTTGGCGGCGCCGGCGGCGACCTGCAATTTGATGTAACCGGTAATCTTCTTCGCCATTTCTACCTCCTAATGGCTTAGCGGTGCTGACGGCCCGAAAGCCTCCCGCGGACTGTGCCTTTTATTTCGTCATCCCAGCGAAAGCTGGGATCTCCCCGAGGCTGGCGGTGCACTCCGCCTCACGAGACCCCAGCTTTCGCTGGGGTGACGGCATGGGAATTACTTCACCCGCTCGACCTGCTCGAACTCGAGCTCGACGGGGGTGGCGCGGCCGAAGATCGACACGGCGACCTTCACGCGGCTGCGATCGAAATCCAGTTCCTCGACCAGGCCGTTGAACGAGGCGAACGGGCCTTCCAGCACCTTGACGTTGTCGCCGATGTCGAAATCGACCTTGATCTTCGTCTTGGGCGCGGCGGCGGCGACCTCCTCCTTGGTGTTGAGGATGCGCGCGGCCTCGGCCTCGCTGATCGGCTGCGGCTTGCCGTTGGAGCCGAGGAAGCCCGTCACCTTCGGCGTGTTGCGCACGAGGTGGTAGACGTCGTCGTTCATGTGCAGCTTGGCCAGCACATAACCGGGGAAGAACTTGCGGTCGGAGGTGATCTTCTTGCCGCGGCGGACCTCGGTGACCTTCTCGGTCGGCACCTCGACGGCCTCGACCAGCTGCTCCAGACCCATGCGGGTGGCATCGGCGAGGATCTGCTCCCGCACCTTGTTCTCGAAGCCCGAATAGGCGTGGATGATGTACCAGCGCGACATGTAATTTCCTTAGCCGACGAGCTTGAGCAGTTCTTGCGCGAGGAAGTTGAACGCATTGTCAACGCCCAGGAAGAACAAAGCGAGGATCGTCGTCATCACGACCACCATCACGGCGGTCATGGTCGTCTCCCGCTGGGTCGGCCACGCGACCTTGCCGGTCTCGGTGCGCACCTGCTGGATGAATTCGAGGGCATTGTGGATCATGCCACCGCCCGTCTCGCCCGTCCTCGCCACTCTGGCCTTACCTTCCTGCGACGGCTTTCGCCATCAACGACACAAGAGGCCGCAGGCGCCCTTCCTCCGCAGGAGGCGGCGCCCTGGCCTCGCTCAATTCCGCTTCCGACCCTTCATTTCCCGCTCGCCCGTGGGCGATGGCAGGAGTGGAGGGATTCGAACCCCCGGCCCTCGGTTTTGGAGACCGATGCTCTACCAGCTGAGCTACACTCCTCCGGGTCGGGAGCGGAAGCGGTCCATAGCGGGGGGCGGGCAAGGGTGCAAGGGCGATAAAGCCCCTCCCTGGAAGGGAGGGGTTGGGGTGGGTGGAGGCGGGCGTGACGCCGCCCTCATTTCCCTTGGCCATCGTATCGCGACCCAAGACCCACCCCCGGCCCCTCCCTTCCAGGGAGGGGAGGAATAAGGTCAATACACCCGCGCCAGGCGTTCCTCGACGCGATCGCGGGTGTGGGCGATCTCGGCGGCTTCGCGCGGGCCGACCGGCTGGCCGACCAGCCAGCCCTGGATGTGCCGGCAGCCGAGGCTGCGCATCCGGTCGAACTCGGTGCGGGTCTCGGCCCCTTCCGCGATCGTCGCCATGCCGAGCGAATCCGCCATCGCCACGATCGCCTTGACGATCGCCACGCTCTCCGGCCCGTTGCCGGCCGCGCCGCGCACGAAGCTGCGGTCGATCTTGATGCTGGAGAAGCGCGCCTTGCGCAGATAAGCGAGGCTGGACTTGCCGGTGCCGAAATCGTCGAGCGTGATGCGCACGCCGAGCGCCAGGATCTTGTCGACCACGCCGGTGAGGCTGCCGTCGCGGACGAACACCTCCTCGGCTACCTCCAGCTCCAGCCGTGCCGGTGCGAGGCCGGAATGGGACAGGGCGGCGATGATCGTCGCGGGCAGCTGCGGGTCCTTGAGCTGGGCGGCGGCCATGTTGACCGAGACGCGGACATGCTCCGGCCAGGTCACCGCGTCGCGGCAGGCGGAATGCATCACCCAGTCGCCGATGCGGCCGATCAGGCGGGCTTCCTCGGCGACGGGGATGAAGACCTCGGGAGAGACGTTGCCCAGCTCCGGATGGGTCCAGCGCAGGAAGGCCTCGAATCCGGTGAGCCCGCCCTTCGCCGCCTCGACGATCGGCTGGTAGACGAGGCTGAGCTCGCCGCGCTCCAGCGCGTCGCGCAGCGCGATCTCGATCCGGCGCTTGTGCTCGGCCTCGGCATGGAGCGCGGGCTCGTAGCGGCGGTGGACGCCGCGCCCGTCATCCTTGGCGCGGTAGAGCGCGAGATCGGCGTTGCGCAGCAGCGTCTCGACCACGCGCCCGTCGAGCGGCGCCGTCGCCGAGCCGACCGAGCCGCCGATGTGGAGCTCGTTGCCTTCGATCTCGAACGGCATGGAGAGCATGTGGACAATCCGCTCGGCCAGCACGTCGACGCGGTCGCGATCGTCGGCATCGGGCAGGACGACGGCGAATTCGTCGCCGCCGAGGCGCCCGCAGACATCGCCGGGGGCAAGCAGCGAGGAAATGCGGTTGGCCACCTCGATGAGCAATTTGTCGCCGATCGGGTGGCCGAGCGTGTCGTTGACCTGCTTGAACCGGTCGAGATCGATCAGCATCAGCGTCGAGCGCCGGCCGACATGATGGCCGTCCCGCAGGGCCTGGCCGAGCCGGTCGATCACATGCGCGCGGTTGGCGAGCCCGGTGAGCGCGTCGAACCGCGCCATGCGGTCGATCCGCTCGGCGGAGCGATGGCGCTCGGTGGCATCGGTGCCGACGCCCCAGAAGCCGACCAGCGCGCCGCGCTCGTCGCGGCGGGGGGCGGCGGACAGCGACCACCAGCGGCGCTCGCCGCCGATCATCACCGGGACGACCAGATCGCGGAAGCTTTCGCGCAGGCGCAATTTGTCGGCGAGCATGCGGATGCCCGGCGCGACGTCGCCATGATCCCAGCCTTCGCCGGCGAGCACGGCGAGCAGCGGCTTGCCTTCGAGCTGCTGGCGCTGCGCGCCGAACAGGCGGGCGAAGCGCGGCGAGACGTCGACCAGGCATTTGGCCGCGTCGGTGCGCCACAGCCAGTCGGCGCTGGTCTCCTCGAACTCGCGCAGCAGCAGGCTGATCACCTCCTCCTTGCCGGTCAGCGCCTGCTCGGCGGTGATGCGGTGGATGAGCTGGCGGGCATTGGCGGCGAAGGTGCCCGCGATGGCGAGGGTGAACAGGCTGACCATGCCGGCGAGCAGGGGCCGTCCGTCCAGCGCGACGTCGGCGGTCGCGGCGGTGCCGATGATCAGGACGAAGCCCAGGCCGCCGATCGGGGCCGGCACCATCAGGGCGGTGGTCATCGCCGTGAGCGCGCCGCCCACGGTCAGCATCGCGAGCGCATAAGGGGTGCCGGCGGGGCCGGTGAACAGCGCCATGGCGACCGCCCAGCACAAGCCCAGGAAGAGGCCGCCGATCACGTCCGCATCGCGCCAGAGCGCCTGGGGCGGCGGGGCCCGCCAGACGCCGAGCGCCACGAGCAGCTCGATGCCGACGATCGCCGAGCCCCACGGCAGCAGCGTGTGCCAGCTCAGCATGCCGGCGCGCAGCGCGCAGACGACCATCATCGCGAGAAGGTTGATGCCCAGCCACAGCGGACGGCGGCGACGCATGGCCGCGGCGCGCGATTCGGCGATGGCGGGATAGGCATCGCCCCGGCCCCGCGCGAGACCGAGTGTATAGGACCAGGACGGCGTTACCCGTTCTGCGGAGGAGGGGGACAAGCGCGACACGCCGACGAGGAATAATGTCGATACCTTACCGGGGGGTAAGCGCCTGCCTGTAAAGAATTGTGTTGGTCGGAAATGGACCTTAATTTTGGCATGTGCGGCGGGAGCGGGCACCGGCTGCCCGTCGCCATCCCGACGGATGGCCGGGGCCCATTCGCACATGCGCGCGGCGGCGTGGCCCCGACCTCAGGCCAGGCCATCAATCGGTGCGCGAAACGGATCCCGACCCTCGTCGGAATGCCGGAAGGCCACCGCATTGCCTCCGTCCCCGAGCAGGCTCGGGGAGGATCACGCGGTTACGCCGCGATATTGTAGGGCTGGATCTCGCCCGACAGGTACAGCGTGCGGGCCTTGGCGCGGCTGAGCTTGCCCGAGCTCGTGCGTGGCAGCGTGCGCGGCGGCACCAGCTCGACCACGCAGTTCATGCCGGTGATGGAGCGGACCTTCTCGCGGATCAGGTCGCGCAGGCGGGCGCGCTCGGCCTGGTCCGACGTGCGGCACTGGACGAGCACGGCGGGGGTCTCCTCGCCGCCGGGGGTGGTGATCGCGAAGGCGGCGATGTCGCCGGCCTTGAAGCCGGGCAGCTGCTCCACCGCCCATTCGATGTCCTGCGGCCAGTGGTTGCGGCCGTTGACGATGATCATGTCCTTGGCGCGGCCGACGATGTAGATGTAGCCTTCCGACATGTAGCCCATGTCGCCGGTGTCCAGCCAACCGTCCTTCATGCAGGCGTCGGTGGCGTCCTGGTCGCGGAAATAGCCGACCATCACCGATCCGCCCGCGCACCAGACCTTGCCGATCGCCTTCTCGGGAAGCGGCGTGCCGTCCTCCTCGCGGATCTCGATGGTCATGCCGCGCACCGGCTTGCCGCAATTGACGATGGCGCGATAGCGCTGCGGGCGATGGGCGGCGATGTCGCCGCCGGAGAGCTGCGTCTCCTCGACCAGCTCCACCACGATTCCCTCGCCCGGCGGCATCAGCGACACGGCGAGCGTCGCCTCGGCGAGGCCGTAGCTGGGCGTGAAGGCGTGCGCGTCGAAGCCGGCGGGCGCGAAGGCATCGACGAAGGCCTGCATCACGTCCGGCCGGATCATGTCGGCGCCGTTGCCGGCGAGTCGCCAGCGCGACAGGTCGAAGCGCCCCGCCACGTCCGACTGCGAGCCGATGCGGCGCGCGCAGATGTCGTAGCCGAAGGTGGGGGAGTAGCTCAGCGTCTGGCCGGGGTTGCGCGTGATCAGGTCCAGCCAAGCGAGCGGGCGGCGCGCGAAATCCTCGGTCTTGAGATAATCGGTCGAGACCTGGTTGGCGATCGGCGAGAGCATGCAGCCGACCAGCCCCATGTCGTGATACCAGGGCAGCCAGGAGATGCAGCGGTCGCCGTCGGTGATGCTCATGCCATGGCCGTGCGCCGCGAGATTCTCGAGCAGCTGGCGATGGGTGATGACGACGCCGTGGGGGAAGCGGGTCGATCCGCTGGAATATTGGAGATAGGCGATGTCGTCGCTGGCGGCCTGGGGAAGCGGCCCGGCGGGCGCCTTGCGGGCGGTGAAATCCTCGTAGGTGAGGCCCTGGATCTTGCCGGCCTCCGCCGCGGCGCCGGCCATCGAGGCGAGCTCGGCCGGGTAGATCAGCATCTTCGGGTCCGAGCTGGCGAGCTGGACGGAGAGCTGGTCGATATAGGATTCGCGCCCGCCGAAGCTGGTCGGCAGCGGCAGCGGCACCGGCCACGCGCCGGCATAGATCGCGCCGAAGAACATCGCGGCGAAATCCGGCCCCGTCTCGGCGACCAGCGCGAGACGATCGCCCGGGCGGATGCCGGCGGCGATCAGCCGATGCGCGTTGGCCAGCGCGTCCTCGCGCAGCTCGGCATAGGGATAGGGGCGAATCAGCGTGCCGCGCGCATCGTGGAAATTGAATCCCCGTGCGCTGCGGGCAGCATAGTCCAACGCCTCGCCCATGGTGGCGAAATCGGCCATGCGGCGCGGCAGTGCGTCGTCGGTCGGTGTGGGGACCAAAGCCTGACCCTTGCTCGCCTTGTCGTACGCAGTGCTGGCAGTGCTCTCAACCTGATGCACCGACGGCATCTCCCTAACTACATAAACCGGGCCTGATAGCGGGCTCGGCGCAATGAATCCATCCTTGTCATCTGATGGTCATCGGCGTTCTAAATCCGGCCCGACTGTGGCACAAACATGGCGCGTGACCTTCCGCCGCCGAAACGATGCCCGTCCGCCCGTCGACGGCGCCGCTCTGGAGCGGCTCGCGCTCGCCTATGTGAGCCGCTACGCGACCAGCCGCGCGAAGCTCGGCGACTATCTGAACCGGAAGATCGCCGAGCGCGGATGGGACGGGGAGGAGGCGCCGCCGGTCGCCACGATCGTCGCGCGCTTCGCGGAGCTCGGCTATGTCGACGACCGCACGCT
>Ga0207671_10005196_pt1 | contig 12100 bp, 10 predicted proteins | sample KBSC24metaG_FD_184352 | JGI IMG/M metagenome (GOLD analysis project Ga0207671, IMG submission 184352) | Corn rhizosphere microbial communities from Kellogg Biological Station, Michigan, USA - KBS C2-4 metaG (SPAdes) (version 2) | ecosystem: Host-associated > Plants > Roots > Rhizosphere > Soil... | reverse complement strand
TGTTCCAGGAGTTGAGGCAAACAACCGGACGGACCGAAATCGGAGCTCTCGTGTGCTGCGCGGCACTCACTATTTCCCTCGGAAATACAACGCTCAAGGTCTTCCAGCTTTATTGGGACGCGCCGCAATTCTGGCCCTTGCAACAGATCTTAAAGTTCATGGTGCCCATCGCACTCCCCTGGACACTGATTCTCATTCTGCTCATGCACTCTGTGCGCGAATTGGCTGCGCGCGGACCAGAACCCATGGATGAGCCCGGCCTTGCTGCAAAGGCTGCAGACGACTGAAAATGGGAATGCCGGAGCACTCGGCTCCGGCATCTCTGTTTGAAATTACGCAGCTAATCAATGGTCTGATTGAGGCGCAGGTCGCGCGAAGAACCTCCCACATTCACGGTGCGCTTACCCGCCGCTGTGATCCATTTCTGCTCCTTCGTCGACCAGTATTGAAGCTGGCGCGGAGCTGCGTGGAGCGTGACAGTCTTGCTCTCATTCGGACAAGCGTATCCGGTCGAAAGCCGCGAGCAAGTGGGCGGAAAAACCTTTGTAATGCGTCCCAAAATTCGCTACACGTCTACACTGATGGTGGTTATGCCGAAAGCTCTGATCCAGAACCTGCGCAGCTTCGCGGCCGATGTTACCCGCAAGCGAGTGCGCGGACACGCCATTCTGCTCGGGCTGGTCGTGTGGGGAGCTTATGCCTTCAACATCGCGACGCCCGGCATCAAGGACCGCGAGGGGCAGCTGAAGGGCGCAGACTTCCTGCACTTTTACGTGCTCGGCAACATAGCCCGCCTGCACGATGCGAGCATTTTGTATGACGCGCCACGCCAGGCGGCGCTCGGGGCTGATTTGATTCATCAAGACCCGGGCGAGACGTACCTGCCGGTCTATGGGCCGCAGTATTCGCTGCTGTTCAGGCCCCTCGCGAATCTGCCGTACGGGTGGGCTGCCGCAGCATGGATGCTGACAAGTGCCCTGGTGTACTTCCTCTGCTGCGGACTCCTGCTGAAGGCCTGCCCTCGTCTTCGAGAGGATCGCACAACGATTCTCATTCTCGCCGCAGCGTTTCCTGGATTCTTTTACCTGATCGCCAGCGGCCAGAATTCCATCCTTGCACTGATTGCTTTCACATCCGCGTTCTTCTTTTTCCGCGCACGACTGCCGTTCGCAGCGGGACTGGCCCTGGGGCTGCTGATGTACAAACCGCAGTTTGGAGTCGTGGCTGCCGTTGTCTTTGTGGCCACACTCGAGTGGCGGGTAATCCTCGGCGCACTGATCACCGGCGTCGGGCAGCTTCTGGCCGGCGCCGCATACTATGGACGCCCCGCTCTCGATGCGTACTTTGCGCAACTGGTGCACATCAACCGGAACGCCAGCGCACTCGAGCCTCATCTGGAGCGCATGCACAGCCTTCGCGCCTTCTGGGATCTCCTGCTGCCCTGGCATGGAATCGCTTCCCTGCTCTATGCATTGACTGCCCTCGGCGTCATTGTCATCACGGTCTGGTGCTGGAGAAGCAAGACGCCGATCGAACTGCGATTTGCGGTCTTCGTGCTGGGCACCGCCCTGGTTGATCCCCACCTGACAGACTACGACCTGGTGACCCTGATGCCCGCTTTTCTCGTCATCGGCGATCGCATTCTGCTCGCAGCGGAATCGATCCAGCGCGACGCCGCACGCGTGCTGACATATGCTGCGTTCTGCCTGCCGCTCTTCGGCCCCATGCTGAAGTTTGTGCACGTGCAGTTGTCGGTACCGGCTTACGTGGCACTATTCCTGGTCGTAGCTTCCGTGGTTCGGAACGGGCTGCAAATGTCGGCGACGCGCGAGACGGCAGTGGCCTCTCTCGAAGCCTGAGAGGCGCAACGAACAGATCTGCGCTGCAACCCTCAAGCCGGCAGAGGGAGTTCCTTATCCAACCCTAACTCAATGAGCTGTTCGCGAAGCCGCTCGATGGTGGTGAAGAGAATGCCAACCAGTCCGAGGGCGCCAGCAGCATCGATGTTGGGCTGTTTGTCGTCGATAAAGAGAGTCTCTTCAGGCCGCGTCTCAAGTCGATCGAGGGTCAGCTTGTAAATAGCCGGATCCGGCTTGGCCACATTGTGCTGATAGCTCCAGACCAGGACGTCGAAATTAGCCAGCCAGTCAAACTCGCGCTCGATGTTGGCCAGCACGGTGTCACCCATATTCGAGAGAATCGCGGTGCGCAGACCGTGTTCCTTCAGCTGCTTCTGCCAGGCGATCATTGCCGGGTTCTGCACGGTCCACATGCGTGCGTCCCAGAGGTTCAGCTCGTCAATGGCGGCTGCATCCAGCTTGAGCTTCGCATCGCGAATCAGGTTCTTCCAGAATTGAAGTCCCGTGAGCTTGCCTTCGTCGTATGCGTGCCGGTCGGCCCAGTAAACAGCTTCGAACTGGTCTCGTGGAAGACCGGTAATCCGCAGCATTGCGTCATGCGCCTCGGCGCTCGGTTGACCCGTAAGAACCATTCCATAATCGAAGATGACTGCGCGAAGACTCAAAACTCCTCCTTCAGATCCGTGACCAACGCCCGGCGCATGTATGTTTGAGACGAGGCGCCTCCTTCTATTTTGAAGGATGAGTTTGAGTTGGCTCGGAATGGCGGCCGGCGACTCTTCAGGATCGAGCAATGCATTTTTCCAAGAGAACGGAATGGAATACCGAGGAGAGCATGCTCTCCCGCGCTCATCGCGAGCGGGTGCAGGCGCAACTGCCATTGGCGGACTTGACTGCCTCCAATCCGACGCGATGCGGCTTCGTCTACGATGCTCGGCTGCTCCAGCCTCTCACCGATCCTCGTGCACTCGAGTACGATCCCCAGCCACTCGGGCTGCCGGAGGCACGTGAAGCAGTTTGCTCCTATTACGCGGACCACGGCGTCGAATTGCTCCCGCACCAGGTGGTGCTGACGACGAGCACCAGCGAGGCTTACAGCTTCCTATTTAAGCTGCTGTGCGATCCGGGTAGCGAAATCCTCGTCCCGCAGCCCGGATATCCGCTCTTCGATTTTCTGGCAGTACTGGATGACGTTCGAATCAAGGGCGTGCCCCTCGTGTACGACCAAGGCTGGCAGATCGAGCCGGAAGGCCTTCGGCGTGCTGCCTCACCCGATACGCGGGCCATCGTGTTGGTACATCCCAATAATCCGACCGGACATTTCACCAAGAAATGGGAAACGACGGAACTGGCAAAGCTCTCTCGTGAGCGGGACATCGCACTGATAGTCGACGAGGTCTTTCTGGACTACAGCTTCGGCGAGCAGCGGGCCCAGAGTTTCGCGGCAGGACTCAACGGTGTTGACGTATACACCGTCAGCGGCCTCAGCAAGATTGCCGGCCTGCCGCAAATGAAGGCCGCCTGGATCGTCGCCACGGGGCCGCACGCAACCGAAGCAATGTCTCGGCTGGAGGTGATAGCCGATACGTTTCTGTCGATGAATGCTCCAATCCAGGGAGCCATACCTGCATGGCTTGCAGCTCGCCTTCAGATTCAACGTCAGATCAAAGATCGGGTGAAAACAAATCTGACAGAATTGGACCAGCAGCTTCTGGATCTCGACATCGTCCGTCGTCTGGAAGTCGAGGGCGGATGGTATGCGGTTCTCAGAATCCCAGCGCTACAACCGGATGAAGCCACGGTCTCCGAACTCCTGCATCAGGGGGTCTGGGTTCATCCGGGCTACTTCTTTGGGATGGAAGAGAGAGGCTGGCTGGTCGTGAGTCTGCTTGCCCCTGTTGAAGAATTCAGAACAGGAGTTCAAGCGATTGTTAACTATTTCAGAACGCATCAACCTGATAACAATTGTCCGGTCACAGCTAAACCATAATTGCAGATATTCCCCGTATTGAATTGATTTAATGAATGTTGATGCTTGTTAACATCGGGCCGCAAGTTCCGGTTAAAATCTGGCTCACTTCAGGAACGGGTTGATTCTGCGCTCCGCGCCAATGGTGGTAGATGGCCCGTGTCCCGGAATCACCCGAGTCTCGTCCGGAAGACTCAACAGCCGGGATTGGATTGAGTCGATAATCTGCTCGAAATCTCCGCCCGGCAGATCGGTACGTCCAATGCTCCCGGCGAAAAGGGTGTCACCGGCAAGCACCATTTTCATGGGGGCAAAGTGAAGGCAGACGGATCCCTGCGTGTGTCCGGGTGTTTGGATCACCTGGGCTGGGTAGCTTTCCAGTCCGACCTGACGGCCATCGACCAGACCCTCGTCCGGAGGCGCTGTTTCAGGCGTTTCGATACCAAGCCACGCTGCCTGCGCAGACATCATTTGGAGCAAAGGCAGATCGGCCTCGTTGAGGTAAATCGGGGCTCCCGTAAGAGACTTCAGCTTGAGCGCCCCTCCCACGTGATCGATGTGCGCATGGGTGATCAGGATCTGCTTTAGGGTGAGGCTGAGGTCATTCAGGCGGCGATGGATACGGGTGATCTCGTCGCCGGGATCCACGATGATCGCCTCGCGGGTTTCCTCATCGGCAAGGATGGTGCAATTGCATTGCAGGGGGCCGACGGGGAAAGTCTCGAGAATCATCTGTTCATTCTACGGCGACTTCGAATTTCCATCAGAAACAAGAAAAGGCAGGCCGTTTGGCCTGCCTCGGTGCGAACTCGAGAACCTGAACGCTACTTCTTCGCAGGCGTCGTCTGCTGCGTCGGCTGACCGCCGAGCACGGAGCGGGAGTGGTTTCCGCGCGCATAAAGAACCGTCAAACTCAGCGAGGTGATCATGAAGATGATCGCTGCCCAGGTAGTCAGCCGAGTGAGCAGGTTGGCTGCGGCGCGAGGTCCGAATGCGGTCTGCGAGCCCTGCCCGCCAAAAGCGCCGGCGAGGTCCGCGGAACGCCCCTGCTGCACGAGAACGACTCCGATGAGAAAAATGCACACCACGACGTGGAGGAACATGACGAAATAGAAGAGAATCTGCATTGCTGATAGCTGCTTTCTGAGCGGTGATTGGTGCGGAGGAGGGGACTTGAACCCCTATGCCGTTTCGGGCGCTAGCACCTCAAGCTAGTGCGTCTGCCAATTTCGCCACCTCCGCTTGTCGGTGAACCCTTCAAGTATAGCAAAAGAAAGACTCCCGGATCAGAGGTCCGGCAACAAGGAAACAAAGGAACTTAGGAACCAAAGTGATGATCTACGGCGGGACAGGTAAGATGATCCGGTCTGGCTAACCACCTATTTTCTTGAGGAGATGGATCGATGACGGAATACCGCAAGGCAGTTTCTACGCTCGCTGTCGCAGGTGCTTTTGCGATTTGCGGAAGGCTCTGCCTCGGACAAAACACCACCAATGATGTTCCGCCCGTGATCGATGTTCACGTGCATGCGATGGACGAGTCCTTTCCGGGTGGGGGGCCCATGTGCCCCAACGAGTCGAAGTTCCTGGCCTCGGACCCGAAAACCAAGGAAGCCCCATTTGGCTGGGATGTTGAGAACTGCACTCCGAAGCTGTACCCATCAGAAAAGGGTCAGTACCTCAAAGACATGAAGGCCGAAATGGAGCGCCTCAATGTAACAGCCGTGGTTTTCGGCGATGAAGCAGGCGTGAAGAAATGGCAGGACGCGATGCCTGGCCGCGTGATCCCCGGAACGTCCTTCAGCGAGGGAATGACTCCCGGCGCGCGAGTCCCGCTGGACAAGCTGCGCCAGGAGTTCACTACCGGAGGCTTCAAGGTGATGGGCGAGATCGGTCTTCAGTATGAGGGGTTATCGCCGAGCGATCCTTCCGTGGACAAGTACTTCGCTCTCGCCGAGGAACTGGACATTCCGGTAGCGATCCATATGGGGACCGGAGGATCCGGACGAGCGAACATAACTTCTCCGAAGTTTCGCGGGTCGATGGGGAATCCACTCTTGCTCGAGGACCTGCTCGCCCGACATCCGAAATTGCGCGTGCAGGTCATGCATGCCGGTTATCCGTTGATCGACAACATGCTCACGCTGCTGCAGGCGAACTCGCATGTGTACGTGGATGTCGCAGGCCTGATCTGGAGCTATCCGCTGAAAGAAGTGAACCGCTACATCGAGCGGCTTGTGGACGCAGGTTTCGAAGATCGCGTGATGTTTGGCACTGACCAGATGGAGTGGCCCAAGCTGATGGCGTACTCGATCAGCCTGATCCAGAATGCCGACTACCTCACGCCCGAACAAAAGCGCGACATTCTCTACAACAATGCTGCGCGGTTCCTAAGGCTCGACACGACCAGGACACATTGAAGAGCTTCCACTCAGTTGTCGCGCGGAGCAGTTCGGCACTGCTCCGCGCTGTTGCTATTTCGCCTGCGATGCGCGAAAGAGTTGAAAGAATACGTCGGGTCGGACAATCTGGAATTCCGAGCCCAGGGACGCAGCCAGTGTTTTTGCATCGGAAGGCGTGATATTCCAGGACTCAAGGCCCATCGCGACGAACAGCGGAGCATTGCCATCCCAGCTCTGCGCAATGCTATTGAGAGATGAAATACCGGACTGCGTGTCATTGACTCCCATGAGCGTTGCAACCGGCACGCCATCGATTATCGTTGCGGTGCTCGAAGATTCGTAGTTGTAGATGATCCCCTGCAAACCCGGGACACTGGACTTGTATAGGTCCACCAACTGAGACGACAGAGCAACGTCTGTGCTGTTGTTGCGATTGTAGGCAAAGAGCGAAAGCATGCCCGTACGCTGCATATATTTGCCGCTTCGCTGCATGAACGATGGCAGAGTCGATGCGGGCCACATGACGGGATAGGTATATCCCGCGCCCGAAGGTCCCGCCACAAGAAGATCATTGGCAGTCTGGGTTTGCTGGAAATAGGAGAGCATCGACGGAGCGATATCGAGCAGTAGAACGCTGATGCTCCATCCCAGAGGCACCTGACCTCTTGCAGGATCGTCCCAGATTTGGCGCAGGCGATGCTGGTCATACTGGATGTTGTCGCCCTCGACCATCGTGAACGATACGTAGATCTTCTTCGCAAGTTTCGGAACCGTAACCGAAGGTTGGTACGACCTGACCGGCGCACGAACGCCGCTGAACACCGATGCGTTGTAAAAGAAGTCGGCCGCAACCACGACGGTGGAGTTCTGCGCGCACAGTGTCACGCCTGTCATCTCATCTCCGTGCGGGAACCATCCGAGATAAGGCAGGTCGGGTTGCATACTTTGAAGAATCTCGGCCAGAAGACTAGCTTCCTCCTCAACGTTCGGATCGAGCCAGACAACCGGCGCCTTCGTTGCCACGATGTAGTCGCGAAAGAGTGCATTGACCACCTGGTAGCTTGGCTGAGTAGTGGTGGCGGTGATCAGATATTCATTCCACATGGTTGTGGAGAGCGTGAGAGTCTTGGTACCAGCCGGCGGAGTGAACTTGTAAATGAAATAGTTTCCCCCGTCCGCAAATCGCCAGCCGCCGGACGCAAGTTGCGAACTGTCCTGATCAAATAGAAAAGGCTGTTCAGCTGCGGTGCCGGGCTGGAATGACGCAATCGCGCTGCCATCTGCAGTCACGGTCACCTGGGAGACAGACGGACCCCATCCATCGCTGGTGTACGCATCCTGATATCGCACGTAAACAGAGGGGCCACTGGCAAGGAACGCCGATAGATCCACCGTATAAGTCGCCGAATTGGAAGCGTCCGTGACAGGCTGACTGACCTTGAGAAGCGTCGTCCACTGCACCCCAGGAGTGGCTTGCGAGTTGGACGGGCCGATCGCAGTAATCAGCCGCCGGGTCGCTTGCGGATAAACATTGTTCAACCCGTAACGATACACGTCGAGATTGTTGCTGAATCGTCCACGAAGATCGTCGATAGCCGGAAGATTGTACTGACTTGCGAGATCGGCCGAGGCAATTACAGCGCCGTGAATTCCCGCGAGCGTCGTAGCCAGATTGATGGTATCCGGAACGTTAGGATCGTAGAGGATGGCCCCGGTGATTTCTGATCGATATCTCTGCAAGAGCGAGAGCGGATCGCTCGTGATTGTGTACGTAACTTTGATGGTCTTTAGCCATTCGAGATTTGTGGGATCGGTTCCCCAATAAAAATAGAGGCGAGGTCGCGTGCGATTCACGATCCCCTGCAATGAGACCAGCAATCCTTGTTGGTCTCCATCGAGGGAGGACAGATCGGCTGCGATCAGCGAATATGCCGCGGGAAATGTTGGGAGCGCTTGATTGTCTGGCCAGTATAAGGGAGAACTGGCTGATGCCGAGGTTTGTGAAAATACCGGGAGGTCCACGGCGCTTGCTCCAGCGATGGCGCCGCTGAGGAGCAGGAATTCTCTACGGGAAGTTGACATTGGCTAGCTCATCCTTTGCGGGGAAGGTTTACCGGACGAACAGGGACCGGTAGGGTCGTGCAAAGCGAGCGAAAGGAGTGAAGATGGTATCGATTCCACTCCGCCAAACAAGGTATATTTCGGGAGCAGACATTGTCAACGCACAGCGCCGTCTTTTCTGTGGAGATAACTCAATGCATGCGTTGCCGCATGCGCTTCTCAGAATCTGCGGACCAATACTTGCAGTCGAGCCGGATGAACACAGAGGAGTAAGGAATCGTCATCGTTGTTTTCAGCACGAGCACATGAAATTCCTTGCTGGTTTCGTCAATCTGGCTGATGACGCGCTCGTGGAGCATCGTTTCTATGGTGTAGTCGGCGAGAAGCTTCTGAACCTGATCGCGATAAGCAGAGGCTCCCGGGGCATCATCATCTCCGACAAAAGGCAGTTCCTTGTCCATGTAGATCAGCGGCCGAACGTGTATGGAACTATTGATGGTTCCGAGCACAGAACGCAAAACGTCCAGCTGACTCGCGTTTGTCTCGATGGTCTCCACTCCCGGCGAAGACTGAAGCGGATACGCGGAATCAACGATGAGTATCCAATTGCGGTGGCCCATCAGCGGCATCGTCTGCGCGACTCGGGCTTTCCAATCCGATTGCGCAGTGACAACGAGGGGTGCGCTGAAAATGATTGCGGCAAAGATGGTGAGTAAGAATTTGCGCATGTTCAGGAAAATCCTTTCGCGAATGCGGCGTCGGGATCACGTTATCACCCGATGAGCCGCTTCATCCAGCCAGCAAGCGCTCGCTCGTCATCACTGCCGCTTGATTGCGCCTTCTGAATGGCTCGGCGATCTGCCTCTGGACGGTTCTGACTGATTTTGAATTTACCTTCAATGCGCGCAATCGGAATCCGGAACCCGACGATTCCGGCAAGCATTGTGCGACGGTACCCGTCTGGCAGGCCCTTCCATTGCTCCGCAAATGCGGGCTCGTTGGCCTGAATAAGGCCGGACAGCAATGCTTCTTTTGAAGCATTATCCTCGACGAGTTCAAGCTTTCCGTAGGCATGGATAGCAATGTAGTTCCACGTGGGAACCGATAACTGCTCGGCGTAAAGCGATGGGCTTACATAACTGTGCGGGCCAGGGAAGAGAACGAGAGTTTCGCGATTCGCAAGAGACTGCCAGTGCGGATTTGCCTTGGCGAAGTGGCCCTCAACGACACCATGCGGGCCCTCGTCTTTGACGACCAGCGGAAGATGCGTCGCCCGATGCGGCGCTGAACCGATCGTGTCGTCGAGTGGGCCAAACAGGATTGCAAAAGAGTAGGCATGCATCGCTTCCAGAAGGATTGCGCGGTCCTGGACCTCATTGAATTTTGGCGTGTACATTCTTCTCCTGTGTTATTCGGAAGCTTGATCGTTATCTCAACGTTAGTGGCCAGGCAGACGCCTTCGCAACGTGTGTGCTCGTCTTCGGGAATCAAGCTGATATGCTGTGGCCGACTGGTTTGTCGAGTGGAGGCTGAGGATGGAAGTTTCGGAGTTGAACATGGCCACGACCCAGGCTGCAGTCTCGAAGAGGCGCGGAATCTGGCCGGCGCTGGCGTTGTTCATCACGGCGCCGCTCGTCGCCGAGTTTTTGCTGGGCAATCTGCCCATCAAGCTTCTCCCCGCCCTTGTCGTATTGGCGCCCCTCTACGGCGGTGGTGCGTTGCTCATTCGCGAGTGGGTGCGAAGAACCGCGCGCGGCTGGCCGAGCATCCTGCTGCTCGGCATGTCCTACGCGATCCTCGAAGAGGCCTACACTACGCAATCCCTGTTCAATCCCGACTACCTGAAGTTGCATCTGGGCCTGCTCGCGCCTGCCTATATTTCCACTCTGGGCATCGGCGGCTGGTGGACGCTGTGGATGTTCAACGTACACGCGGTGTGGAGCATAGCAACACCGATTGCTCTGATTGAGGCCTGCGTGCCGGATCGTGCGCGGACGCCGTGGTTGGGGCGCGTAGGAATGGTCGTAATCACAATCGTGTTCATCCTCGGCGCGACCGCTGCCGGCATCATGCAGTTCAAGCAGGATCCGTTCCTGGCTTCGACCAGGCAATTTATCGGTGCGGCAGTGGTCATCGTGCTGCTGGCTGTGGCGGCCTTCCTGATTCCGGCCGGGCAACACAGCAACGAAGGCGGCAGTGCGCCTTCGCCCTGGATCGTCGGTGCCGTTGCGCTGCTGTTTGGCTCGGCTGCTCTTTTTGTTCCCCAGGCGTGGGGATGGGGAGCCGTGGCGGAATTGCTTGGCTTGGATCTCGTAATGTTGCTGGCTGTGATGGCATGGTCGCGCCGTGCCGGATGGGTACTCCGGCATCAACTCGCGCTTGGAGCGGGAGCGGCCCTGGCCTACGGCTGGCACGCCTTTCTCCAACACCCCGCAGTCGGCAAGTTGGACGCGAGTGTTCGCATAGGAAACGCGATCTTTCTGGCGGCCGCCTTGGTGCTGATCTGGTTCGCAACAAGACGAATGAGCGCCATGCCACCCGATGAATTCACGTCTCATTGAATGCGCTCAAACCGGAAGCCCGCTTCACGCAGCGCATGGCTGATCGCGGTGATGTGCGTTGCGCCGCGGGTCTCGAGCGTCACATCGATCACGGTTTCACCCAGGCTGACTCCGTAGTACGCCCGGTTGTGAACCGTCTCGACAATGTTGGCGCGTTCGCGCGCGAGAACCTGGGTCAAGTGGTGCAGCGCTCCCGGGCGGTCCTGCAAGTAAACCCGAAGCCGTAATAGGCGCCCATCTTTTACGAGGCCCCTCTCAATAATCTTGGCCAGCAGCGTGACATCGATATTGCCTCCACACACGAGAATGACGGTACGCCGATGGCGGAGGTTTGTCTTTGATTGCACCACTGCCGCCAGCGCTGCGGCTCCGGCTCCCTCCGCAAGGGTCTTCTCCTGCTCAAGCAGCATCAGGATCGCGCTCGCGATCTCTTCGTCGTCCACCGTCACGATCTCATCCACGTAGCGCGTGACAAGCGGAAGAGTAATGTCTCCGGCTCGACGGACCGCAATACCGTCCGCAATCGTAGCTTCCGCGCTGATCGTCACCGGAGCTCCCGCCACGCGTGCGCGAAGCATGGATGGCAGCCGCTCAGGCTCAACGCCGACAACGCGAATCTTCGGATTGGTCTCCTTGAGAGCACAGGCGATCCCGCTGATAAGCCCGCCGCCGCCAATCGGAACGACCACTGCCTCGATGTCGGGAACCTGTTCGAGCAGTTCAAGCCCGATAGTTCCCTGCCCGCAGATCACCTCCGGATCGTCAAAAGGATGGATGAATGTGCGGCCCTCCTCCAATCGCCGGCGCATGGCCTCCTCGCAGGCCTCGTCATAAGTCGCCCCATGGAGGATCACTTCAGCGCCATAGGCGCGCGTCGCCGCAACTTTAACGAGCGGCGTCGCAAGCGGCATAACAATTTGCGCCCTGATGCCGCGCTGCGATGAGTGAAAGGCGACGCCCTGTGCGTGATTGCCTGCGCTCGCGGCAATGACGCCGCGCTTTCGTTCAGTCTCGCTCAGCGTCATCAGCTTGTTGAGCGCGCCGCGCTCCTTGAAGGATCCCGTGCGCTGCAGATTTTCAAGCTTCAGATGCAGCGGGAGTCCTGTCAACTCGGAGAGATGGTGCGAGAACTGGCATGGCGAGACATGGATGGAGCTCTCGATGCGGGCGCGTGCGGATTGAATTCCGATCAGCGAAACAGGTTCCAAGGCGATCTCCTCACGTAAATGGCCACAAATGAAAAACCAC
>Ga0207671_10005195_pt1 | contig 12100 bp, 9 predicted proteins | sample KBSC24metaG_FD_184352 | JGI IMG/M metagenome (GOLD analysis project Ga0207671, IMG submission 184352) | Corn rhizosphere microbial communities from Kellogg Biological Station, Michigan, USA - KBS C2-4 metaG (SPAdes) (version 2) | ecosystem: Host-associated > Plants > Roots > Rhizosphere > Soil... | reverse complement strand
CCAACAGCCTGCATGTTGCTATTGACAAACTTCCACCGGTAAGGAAAAAAATACTGATACTAAAAGCTTTCCACAACTACAACAACAAGGAAATTGCCGATGAGATGGCCATCTCCGTTAAAACAGTAGAGCACCATATTACAAAAGCCTTCCGCAGAATGAAGCGGATGATGACAATTGTTGCCGTGTTTATGTATCCTTTCCTTTAAAAGGCCACTCAAAAAATATTTTTTTCATGGAGCAGGGGCAAGAGCGCTCATCAACTGTACATAATATAGCAACATAACTTACCGGAAACTTTACATGCAGCCAATCAGCGACGAATTAATAGAGCGATTTTTTAAAGGTATCTGCACGCCCGAAGAATCGGCAGCGGTGCTGGCTTTTTTAAAAGATCACCCTGAGCATCCTTTCCTGCTGAATGAATGGGCAACGGCAGACAGCAAAACCCCATTGCCTGCAAAAGAAGCGCTGGAAATGTATGACAACGTAGTGGCTACACTGGGTAAAGGCGAAAGGCAACAGCTAAGAATATTACGGAGGGTGGCAGTAGCTGCCGCAGTTACTGTTGTATTAATGGTATCATGGCTACTGGTTGTAAAACACAATAGTAGCACGGCCATTGCAAAGTCGGAACCCGCAGCACAAATTGAATGGATATTGCGGCAGAATACAGGAGATACAGCGATAACGCTGGCGCTTGCAGACAGTTCAAAAATAACGCTATGGCCCGGCGCATCGGTGCGGGCTCAAAATAATTTCGGGCAAGCTGCAAAACGTGAGCTCTACCTGCAGGGGAAAGCCTTGTTTAAGGTAGCAAAAAACAAGGAAAAACCTTTTATTGTGTACAGTGGTTTTATCAGCACAACGGCGCTGGGAACGGCATTTCTTGTAACAGAAAATAACAATGGCATCAGGGTAAAACTAACCGAAGGAAAAATTGTGGTGGCGGTTACTGATACAAACTATAAAAAGATACACCGGGATTACTACCTGGTGCCGGGCGAAGAAATTGTATTTGCTGCAAGAGACAGGGCGGGAATCATTCATAAAGGCGGCGGTAACACAATGAATGCTGCAGGCAGGACAAAGAATACATCAACCGTTGATGATACCGCCGGTGCCTCCTACATGTTTAACAACCAGACACTGGCTGAAGTGCTGGATCAGTTGTCTGCTATCTATAAAGTTAAGATCGATTACTCCAGGGCAGATATTAAAAAGATATATTTTATTGGAAGGTTTGAACGCAATGATTCGGTAGAAAAAACCATCAGGGATATTGCCCTGCTTAATAAACTGTCAGTAAAAAAACAGAACGGCGGTTTTATTCTCGAAAGAAAAAAACACTAACATATTTTTTACGCAACAATTGCCTGTTGAGGCCGCCTTAAAACAGCGGGATGACCATCTATTAACCAATCTAAAAGCAGTATTGAGATGAACATTTTTACAAAAACAAAACAACTTTCCATCGGTTTGTTACTGCTCCTGTGCATGGCACAAACGCTGATGGCCCAGGAAGAAACCGGCAGTGTAAACGGCATTGTAAGAAAAGACAATGGCGAACCGGTTGCCGGTGTTACCGTTAGCGCCAAAAACAGCGAGACCGGCGCATCAACTGCCACACAAACCGATTCTTCGGGCGTATTCAGGTTTAACAAACTTGCTGCCAGGGGCACTTACAGTTTTTCTTTTAGCAGTGTTGGTTTTCAAACACAGACCTTATCGGGGTATACGATTAAACCCAATACTTCCATTTCTATTATTACCAAACTGCAAACACTGGCAAGCAACCTAAATGAAGTGGTGGTGGTGGGATATGGTACGCAGCGAAAAGGGAACCTTACGGGTGCGGTTGCACAGGTTAACAGCGAGGTGCTGGAGAACCGTTCATTGTCGAATCTGTCGCAGGGTTTGCAGGGGGTTGTTCCCAACCTGAATTTAAGACCCGGCGATGGCAAGCCAACCCAGAGTGCTGCTTTTAATATACGGGGTACTACTTCCATTGGCCAGGGAGGAAATGCGCTGGTACTGATAGATGGTGTGCAGGGCGATCCGGCAATGGTTAATCCCAACGATATCGCCACTATCTCGGTGTTGAAAGATGCGGCTTCATCCGCTATTTATGGCGCCAGGGCGGCATTTGGTGTAGTGCTAATCACCACTAAAAATCCGGCACGTGATAAAGCAAGCATTACGTATTCGTCCAGCTATTCCATCAAATCGCCCACTGCCATGCCCGAAATTGTTTCTAACGGGTACCTGTATGCTAAAATGTTTAATGAAGGATGGAGTTCATGGAACGATGGCCAGCTTCCGCAGAACATCAATAAAACGCAGAAGTTTTCAGCCGCCTACCTGGACGAACTTAAAAAACGGGATGCCGATCCCAGCCTTAAAAAAACGGATACCACACCGGCCGGGGAATATGTTTATTATGAGAACACCGACTGGTTTAAGGTGCTGTACAAGAACCACACCAATGCGGTTGAACATAACCTGGCTGTATCGGGCAACAGTGGTAAAGCCAGTTTTTATGTAACCGGCCGCTCATTTACACAGGATGGTATTTTCAGGTATAATTCCGACGATTATAAGATATACAACCTGCGCGGCAAGGGCGCCATACAGGTATACCCATGGCTGCGCATAGAAAACAATCTCGATTTTTCCAGTATGAAATACCACAACCCGCTTAATGTGGGCGAAGGAGGTGGTATATGGAGAAATATAGCCGATGAAGGACATCCTACTTCACCCATGTTTAATCCCGATGGCACCCTTACCTATTCTGCAGCTTATACGGTGGGCGATTTTGTGTATGGCAAAAACGGGATTAATATGAACCGCCAGATATTGCGCAATACTACCTCGTTCAGCAGTAATTTCTTTAATAATAAATTCCGGGTAAAAGGCGATTTTACTTTCCTGAACAATAACTATAACCAGGTGCAGACAAGAGTGATAGTACCTTACAGCACCAAACCTGGTGTTATTAATTATGTAGGTACCAATTACAACGATATTCAACCTACCTACCAGCAGACGCAATATATAGCTGCCAATATTTACGGCGAATATGAAACCCGGCTGGGAAGCAACCACTATGTAAAAATCCTGGCTGGCTATAATTATGAGCAGTCGGCCTATAAACAGTTACAGACTTTGCGCAATGGATTAATTTACCCCGATGCGCAGGATATCAACCTGGCACTTGGCCAGTCCATTGTTACTACCGGTGGCTACGATAAATGGGCCATACTGGGTGGTTTTTACAGGGTCAACTATTCTTTTAAAGACAAGTACCTGATAGAAGCAGATGGACGCTATGACGGTTCCTCCAAATTTCCCTCCAACCAGCGCTATGCATTTTTTCCTTCCGTATCTGCCGGCTGGCGTTTAAGCAAAGAAGCGTTTTGGAAGGTATCACCCAATCTTATTTCAGATTTAAAAATCCGCGCATCCTATGGTTCGCTGGGTAATGGTAATATTAATTCGTATGCTTTCCAGGAGCAGTTTGGTATTTCACAATCGGGCAGGGTGCTGAATGGTATACGGCCGCAAAGAACTTCCCAACCGGGTGTAATTCCCGACGGACTTACCTGGGAAACGTCTACCACCAGCAACCTGGGTCTTGATTTCTCTATGCTGGGAAACAAGCTGGTATTCAGCGGCGATGTGTATAAACGTACAACAAAAAATATGTTTACGGTAGGACCCGCATTGCCGGCAACATTTGGAACCACCGTTCCCAAAGGCAATTACGCCGATTTGGAAACAAAAGGATTTGAACTGGCACTTAGCTGGAACGATAAATTTAATGTGGGTTCAAAACCATTTACCTACGATGTGCAACTTAGCCTGGCCGATAACACGGCAACCATCACAAAATTTAATAACCCCACTAAAAGATTGGCAAACATCAATAATACAGTAACGCCGGATTATTATGTAGGGCAAAGGGTAGGTGAAATATGGGGATTTGTTACAGACGGTTTTTTTACAAAAGATAATATTGGCGAAGCCTCTAAACAAAAATTATACAAGGCCACCAACGGTGGCAACTGGGCCGTAGGCGATATAAAATTTAAGGACCTGAACAAAGATGGCGTAATAGATATTGGCGACAATACAGCCGGCAAGCCGGGCGATAAAGTGGTGCTGGGTAATTTATCACCGCGATACACCTACGGTATTAATCTTGGCGCAGGATGGAACAATATTTTCTTCAGTGTTTTCTTCCAGGGTGTTGCCAAACAGGACTGGTGGCCCGGTTCGGAAGCGGATTATTTCTGGGGGCAATACAACCGACCTTATAACAATGCATTGAAATCTCAGCTGGGAAAGATCTGGTCAGAAGACAACCCCAATGCTTATTTTCCAAAATTGCGTGGGTATGTAGCACAAAACGGCCAGGGCGAACTGGCGCAGGTGCAAAGCAAATACCTGCAGAGCATTGCTTATATCCGCATGAAAAATATACAGCTGGGGTATAACCTGCCGCTGAATCTGATACAAAAAATAAAAATGAACAGTGCAAGGGTATATGTATCCGGCGAAAACCTCTGGACAAATTCTCCCTTGTATATAATAAACGGTCATAACCTGGACCCTGAAAATACCGGGGGGTCTGACCGTGTTTTGACTGATGGAACAAATGGTAACGGCAATAACTACCCGATGCTTAAAAGTATCACCTTCGGATTATCCGTTACTTTTTAAATACAGTACTTCTTAATGCACAAAAAAGTAATTATGAAACATCAATATACAGGTCTTTATATTTTGCTGGCCTTGTTTTTTTGTACTGGTTGCAGCAAGCAGTTGGATCAAACGCCCGTATCAACCGCCTCGAGAGATGTTGTTTTTGGAAGCGAACAGGGGCTGGCCCTGTACTCCAATTCTTTTTATGAAGCATTGCCTTCGGGTGCAGATATTTATGAAGGCGATAACATGGTAGATTATGGCGCAAGAACGCAGGTGCCGGATTTTTTGCGGGATGGTGCCTTTGGCCCCCGGCAAAGTTCAGGATGGGATTGGACGCAGCTGAGAAATATTAATTATTTTATTGCGAATGCAAAAGATCCGCGGATTGCCGCAGCCGTAAATACCAATTACGTGGCCGTTGGCCGTTTCTTCAGGGCCTGGTTTTATTACGAAAAAGTAAAACGGTTTGGCGATGTGCCCTGGATGGGTGCGCCCATTGAAGTAAATGATACGGCAGCTTTATACCGGCCGCGCGATCCGCGCGCACTGGTGATGGATTCCGTGCTGGCCGATTTGGATTTTGCAATAAAGAACATCAGCCTTACAGAAGATAAAACACGCAGCCTGATTACAAAAAATATTGCCCTTGCATTTAAATCAAGAGTTTGCTTGTTTGAAGGCACGTTCAGAAGATACCATACAGAACTAAACCTGCAGTCTACGGCAACCAAATGGCTTACCGAAGCCATGAATGCCGCCCAGACAGTTATGAGCTCGGGTGCGTTTTCCCTGAATACTGCTGCGGGCAGCTATGGTGCCTACCGTTCATTGTTTGTTACCCAGGGTGCGCCCATTGTTAATGAAGTAATGCTGGCTTATATATACAGTAAAGACCTGGCTGTATTAAACGATGCTACCTGGTGGTGGACAAGTGCCACTTACGGATCGAGACTAAGTTTTACCAGAACCTTTATCAATACATTTTTAAAAACGGATGGAACCGCTTTTACTGATACGCCCGGCTACCAGACCATGCTTTTTTCTGACGAAGTAAAAGGCCGCGATTTGCGCTTGCAGCAACTGATAAGAATGGGCGACTACAAAAGAACCACGGGTGGTATAGCACTGCCGGCGCCTCCTGTATTCTCTTATACTTATACAGGCTATCAACCCATTAAATGGACGCTGGACGATGCTTATTACGAACAGGGTGTTACCGGCGATAATCCCATACCAATGATTCGTTATGCAGAAGTGCTGCTGAATTTTGCTGAAGCAAAAGCAGAACTGGGTTTATTAACGGACGCAGACTGGGCAAAAACCATTGGTGCATTAAGACAGCGTGCAGGCATTACCGGTGGACTTACCACCAGGCCAACCGTGGCAGATCCCTACCTGCTGGCCAATTATTTTTCAGACATCACCGACCCGGTTTTACTGGAGATAAGAAGGGAGCGTGGTATTGAACTGGCTTTCGAAAACCTGCGTTTCCCCGATTTGATAAGATGGAAAAAAGGAAAATTACTGGAACAGGTTTGGAATGGATTGTATGTTCCTTCATTAAATACACCGATGGATTTAAACGGTGATGGAAAAGCAGATGTTGTTTTTTATAAAACCATGCCATCGCCCACCATTCCGGGGGTAACCTATATCAACGTAAGTGAAACAAAAGGCGGGGCAGCCAATCCGCAAAGGCTTTCCAATGATACGTATGGTGAATTGACCTGGCTAAACAATGTACCCAGGAAATGGGATGACAAGATGTATTATTATCCCATACCGGAAACGGATCGTCTTTTTAATCCAAAACTGGGGCAAAACCCGGGATGGTAGATTTTTATTTTAATGTTGTTGCAGTTGCTAAAGTCTATTGTATTTTATATTTTAATAGTGTATATCAATGAAGCATCAAAACAGGCTGTATTTACTCGCGGTGATCTGTATTGTGTTACCGGCGCTGATACCGGCCGGTGCCGCAGCGCAAAAAAAAGGCCTAATGGAAAAGTCAACCATCAATATTGCCACCTACAACCTCCGCTATGCCAATCATGCCGATTCTGTACATGGTAACGGATGGGGGCAGCGTTTGCCGGTGATTGCGCAATTAATACAGTTTCACGATTTTGATATTTTCGGTACACAGGAAGGCCTTTACCACCAACTGGAAGGGTTGAAAGATAGTTTGCCCGGTTTCAGGTATATTGGCATTGGCCGAGATGATGGTGTGCACGGTGGTGAACATTCGGCAATATTTTACAAGACGGAAAAATTCAGGTTGCTCGACAGCGGCAATTTCTGGATGTCGGAAATTACAGACAGGCCCAACAAAGGATGGGATGCCGTTTTGCCAAGAATTTGTTCCTGGGGAAAATTTAAAGTCATCAAAACAGGTTTTGTGTTTTACCTGTTTAACCTGCACATGGACCATATTGGTGTAAAAGCCCGCGCGGAAAGTGCCAAACTGATCCTTTCAAAGATCAAAACTTTTCCTGCGCAAACCCCGGTGATACTTACGGGCGACTTCAATGTTGATCAAACAAATGAAAGCTATACATTGATCAACCAGTCGGACATTCTTGCAGACAGTTATGAATTGTCTCCGCTGAAGTATGCGCTGAATGGTACGTTTAATAATTTCAGGGCCGACAATAAAACAACCAGCCGTATTGACCATATTTTTGTCAGCCACCAGTTTACGGTTAAAAGCTATGGTATTCTAACGGACACATACAGGTTAAAAAGAGAAGACCCGGCCGCGGAAAATTTGCCAAAAGAAGCAGCAGTAACGCCTTTTACAGCAAGAACGCCCTCCGATCATTTTCCGGTAATGGCCCGGGTGGAATATTAAAACAGGGTGGCTGAAAAAGATTGTATCCAGCGCAGCTCCAACAAAAGACCGGTGTGCTGCCTGTAAAAAAGTTCATTTTAAAAACTGCCTGGTTTTGAATGATACACTATTGGGACATAAATTATAGTAGGTAGAACTGGATAAACTGAACTGACTAGAAGATTAACATCAACGAGCTGATAAAAAGCGTTCTGTTTCGCGTTCGTCTCTTGTCGCCATGGCAGCAATACCTCTGAAATACCTGGCAGTATCAAAGGATTTCGAAAACACAGTACGTCGCGCACTTTTTTTAGCGGCGGCCTTTTTAGGGACAGCCTTTTTTTTTGGTGCCGGTTTTCTGGCAATTTTCTTCATATGTAATCTCTTAACTGAACTCATGGCAATTGTAAAATTACATTTTTTAAATTAATCTCTAAAACAGCTTTTGGGTGACTCTTGTCGGTCAGGAAGTAGGGTTTTTCCAGGGTTGACACAGCACAAAAACTGGCAAATAATTTCGCGTGTTTGCTGCGCAGGTAGTAATATGTTGTAAAAGGATCATTTCCATATTCATCAAAAATTAGACCCAAAGGAACATATCGTTTTGACTGGCCGTATCTCTTAATTGCGCGGACAGTTGCCTCTTTTTTTGGAAGTGCTACTAAAACAAGATGAACATTATACTGTCTCTTCTCCTTTAAATCCTTTGCCATATCATAGATGGATCTTGGATTGTTACCTATTTTGGGAATAATGACATTGTATTTCTTGTCCAGGCACCTCGTTTTTAAAGAGTCAATTTTGCCGGGGTTATCTGTAAATCCGAAAACCAATCCAGCAGATTCTTCATGTACAATAGATGCGCCGTAATGGTACATATTAAACTCCGGCAATTTTCTTTTTGCGTAGTCTGAATCCAGTATAGCAGCACCATATTTATTGGCAATAGAGGCGGCGATGCCCGATTTGCCAGCAGCAGGAAGCCCGATAAGAATATAGGCTTGTTGATTTGCTTTTATACTGGTCCGCGGCATTGCGCCGCCTAAACCAAGTTTTATCTTATCATCGTTTTCCAGCTGAGGTAGTGTGAAAAGTTCTTCAATAATTTTTTCCCTGAGTTTCCACCTGTCCGCTTCATTTCTCGTTGCGCCATCACGCATTTCTTTTCTTGTCAACGTCTGGAATTCATCACTTAAATATTTAACGCCAAGCTCGCCTTCAACAATAGCCGCAATTACTTTTCTCATTTTAGCAGTACTTCCCGTCATTTCGAGGGCATGCTTTAAGAAATCCTCTACAGCCATGTTTGTATTAAGAGGTCTCGAGTATGGTTGCATAGACGGCGTTATAGCAGGCAAATTAAGACATTGAAAAAAGCTAACAAAATTATTTGAGTTAAATCGTCAGCATATTTGCGCAGATGAAATTTAAAGCGCTTTTGGCCGGTAAAGAAGAATACCTGGAAGACTATTCTGCGAATGGATAGATAACTAAACATTAAAAAAAGTTTCAAGGCGTATGTCTTTTATTTTGTTGATAAAATGATCGGGTATCCGGACAACTACTTTCCCTGTTTATTGCTAATTAAGATGCCTGTATTCATTGGGCGAGGCACCCACCCGCTATTTAAATAGTCTTGTAAAATATTTTCGGTGGAACTTATTCCTCTGCCGGTTTGCCTGTTTTTTTTAATTGAATCGCCAAAAATAATCCGGCGATAAATTAAATTAGCCGGCAGAATAGGCAACGGATAGCAAACCAGTCGTAGCCGGATAGTCCGATGAAAATACTTGTTAGGCAAATCTTCAAACCGCCTAAAACCCCTTCTCAGCAACCCGCATCAGTAATATTGGTAAGAAAAGCAGTAATCTGTATACCAACACCCTCATTTTCTATACCCAACTTTGCATAGCAGTCTAAGGATGAGCATATCGCCATTCAAAAAATAAAAAAATAGCAAAATGAAAAAGAGAATATTGGGAAAAAGCGGTTTGGAAGTATCTGCATTGGGTTTTGGATGCATGGGCTTAAGCTTTGGGTATGGTCCGGCTACCGATAAACAGGAAGCCATCAAATTATTACAAGCTGCCTACGATGCAGGTGTAACTTTTTTTGATACGGCCGAAGCATATGGACCTTTTGCCAACGAAGAATTATTGGGCGAAGCGCTGGCAGGGTTTCGCGACAAAGTAGTGATAGCTACCAAGTTTGGTTTTAAAGAAGGCAGGACGAATCTGGGAATGGATAGCCGTCCCGAAAACATAAGAGCTGTGGCTGAAGCTGCCTTGAAAAGATTAAAGACAGACTATATTGATTTGTTTTACCAGCACCGGGTTAACCCGACTGTGCCGATGGAAGATGTTGCGGGAGCGGTAAAAGATTTAATTGCGGAAGGAAAAGTGAAACATTTTGGTTTGTCGGAAGCCGGTGTAGCCAGCATTCGTAAAGCACATGCGATACAACCTGTAGCGGCCTTGCAAAGTGAATACTCATTATGGTGGCGTGAACCCGAAAAAGAAATTCTGCCAGCATTGGAAGAACTGGGCATTGGTTTTGTTCCCTTCAGTCCTTTGGGAAGAGGTTTTCTTACCGGAAAGATAGATGAGAACACAACATTTGATAAAACCGATTTCCGGAACTTCGTCCCCCGTTTTAATGAGGAAAATCGTAAAGCCAATCAACAATTGGTGGATCTGCTGGGCAATATTGCCAAACAAAAGGAAGCAACACCGGCACAAATTGCTCTGGCCTGGCTGCTGGCGCAAAAGCCATGGATCGTGCCCATTCCCGGCACTACAAAACTGCATCGCCTGCAGGAAAACCTGGGGGGAGCAGCGGTAGCGCTTTCTGCAAAAGATTTACAGGATATAGACAGCGCATTTTCAGCAATACCAGTACAGGGCGAACGCTACCCGGCGCATTTGCAAAAAACGGTGGGCAAATAATACCATACAATTTGTAAAATAGTATGTATGAAAAAGAATGCAGTAATTGTTGTTCTTGGTGCGGGCGCTATTGGCCAGACCATTGCCAGGCGGGTAGGTGCAGGAAAACATATAGTGCTGGCCGACTTAAGTCCGGACTGGTTTACCAATGCCAATGAAATAGATTATGTCATTATGCAAAAAGACAGGCCCGAAACAGGCACCGCCATTTCAAGAAAAAGCATTGCGGCATTTATTGCCATGCTGGTGGAAAATCACGGTTTGCATAACAAGGAAAACCTGGGAATCAGTAAACCAAACTAATAAGGTGGCGGCCAATCATTTTATAAAAACATACCGGGATATGATTAGTTTTCTGAATTAGATCTGTAAGTGATAAAAGCAATCAGCCTGGCCGGTAGTATTCTTAAAAAGAAAGATACAATCGATGCCAGCTTGCCTGGTATAATCAGCAGCTTACCCTGCAATGTTTTTCGCACAGCCATTTCTCCTGCCTGTTCTGCAGTAACAGCCATTTGTTTGCCAAACCAGCCAAGCTTTTTAACGGTATCTGTTTGGATGGCAGGTTTTGTAAAAACAGGGCCCGGGCAAAGGCAGCTAACTGAAATACCATCTTTTTTTACTTGATAGCGCAGCGCGTAACTAAAAAAAATGATGGCAGATTTTGTAGCCGAATAAATATTCTTAATTGAAATAGGTGCAAAGCCCGCCATGCTGCTGACATTTAGAATATACGATGGTTTGTTTTTTCTTAACAAGGGCAGCAGGTTGAAAACAAGGGCTATTGCAGGTTCGGTGTTTAGCCGCAGCATATAAAGCGTATCGTCTAAAGGCATGGACAAATAGTCTTTTTCGCCCCCTATTCCGCTTACATTGCATAATATTTTTAGTGGCAAATTCTTTTCATGGCACCATTTGCCAATGATACCGGCCGATGCTGGTTGGCTGAGATCGGCACTTAGTATTTCAACATGGATTTGATAATCGCGTTCAAGATTTTTCCTCGCTGTTTCCAGTTCGTCTTTATTTCTTGCCACCAGCACTACATTAAATTTTCTCCTGGCCAGTGCGCTGGCAATAGCATATCCAATTCCCTTGCTTCCTCCTGCAACCAATGCATACTGCATAATTGAAAAGTTTGTCAGCTCTTTTTCTTGCCAGCCCTGTTATAGATAGCAACAATAAACCGCCTGGGCAGTGCCCTTACAAAGAAGGCCATTATCTTTGACACGGTACCGGGCACTATTACCAGTTTTTTGTTCAGTGTTTCGCGCACGGCAATTTCACCTACTTTTTCGGGCGATATTGCCATTTGCATTCCAATCCAGCCTAATTTTTCTTTTGTATCTTTTTTTATTTCGGGTTTGGTAAAAACCGGCCCGGGACACAGAACGCTCACGCTTATATTTTTCTCCTGTAGCTGGTAGCGCAGCGAATAACTAAAAAAAACCACGGCCGATTTGGTGGCGGAATACATATTTTTTACTGGTATGGGCGCAAAGCCGGCCATGCTGCCCACATTTAAAATATAAGAAGGGGCATTTTTTTCCAGCAAAGGAAGCAGGGTGAGCGTTAGCGACATGGCAGAGCCAATATTTAAATTAATCATGTAGCG
>Ga0207671_10005193_pt1 | contig 12102 bp, 6 predicted proteins | sample KBSC24metaG_FD_184352 | JGI IMG/M metagenome (GOLD analysis project Ga0207671, IMG submission 184352) | Corn rhizosphere microbial communities from Kellogg Biological Station, Michigan, USA - KBS C2-4 metaG (SPAdes) (version 2) | ecosystem: Host-associated > Plants > Roots > Rhizosphere > Soil... | reverse complement strand
CAGCCCCTTCAACGGCAATATCGACGCCGTCGAAGTCTTCCAGACCGGCCTTACCGCCGCAGGTGTCGCCAGCGTGATGAACTTTAGTTTTGCAGCGTCCAACGCTACCACACAAGTGCTGCCTGCCGCCCCTGCCGCACCAACAAGCCTCGTGGCAACAGCTACGAGCACCAGCGGCGTGTCGCTGACATGGCAGGATAATTCCGCGAACGAGACGAGCTTCCAGGTATACCGCAGCAACAACAACAATCAGAACTATGTGCTGATGACTACCCTGCCTGCAGGTTCTACCTCCTATCAGGATGCCGGCCTCTTCGCCAGCGCTACTTACTATTATAAAGTAAATGCCGTAGGCGTAGGCGGTAAGTCTGCCTTCACCAACGAAGCTCATGCTACGACGCCAGGTGTTGTACCTGTCATCACACAGATACCCAGCCAGCAGGCGCGTTATGGTACTACCACGGTGATCTCCGTAAGCGCTGCGGCCACCAATGCCATCACGCTCAGTACCTCCAATCTGCCCAGTTTTGCGACACTCACTGACAACGGCGATGGTACGGGTAAGATCACGCTGAACCCGGCCAGCAGCGATGCAGGCAACTACACCGGGATCACCGTTACAGCTACCACCAGCGGTGGTTCAGCCAGCACTTCGTTCGACCTGGCGATCAATAATAACTATCCGCCGACACTGGACAGCATCGCCAACTATTCGATGAACGAAAGCGACTCTCTGGCAATAGCACTCCATGGAGCTAATATAAATTCGGCTGATGTCCTGACACTGGCTATCAGCGGTCTGCCCAGCTTCTATACACTGACCCAGACCAATGGTACAGGCACACTGTCGCTGAAGCCTGGCTATGCCAACGCAGGCAACTATACAGTTACCGTTACTGTCAATGACAACAACGGTCTCTCTACCAGCCGCACCTTCAACCTGACGGTAGTAGACAAGAATCCGACCACCAAGATCTATGCAAGGGTACAATACCAGGCTGTGGCTCCGGCGCCCTGGAACAATATGACCGGCACCTCGACCAGCAACCTGAAGGATGAAAATGGCAATACGACTCCTGTGAGCGTTGCCTTCAGCCCCTCCAACTGGTGGATGCCTTACAACGCAGGTGCCACTACCGGTAACAACTCCGGTGTATACCCCGACGTCGTATCGCAGGAGTTTTATTACTTTGCCTTCTTCGACGGTCCTGCTACCGCTGCCTTCACGATCTCCGGTCTCGATACGACCAAGACCTATGATCTGAACGTCTTTGCATCCAGCTCTCTGCCTGGCCCTTCGCCCGACAACGGCATCACTACCTACACCATCGGCAGTACGACCCAGCAGCTGGCTGTACAAGGCAACACACAGAATACAGCCAACTTTAGCATGGTAGCTCCTGCTTCCGACGGTACCATCACCGTGAACATGGCCAAGCTGACCAGCTATTCACCCGGATATTTCAATGCCTTTGTCATCGCCAACCATTTCGACGACGGTACGGCTCCCGCAGCTCCAGCCAACCTGGCCGCAGCGCTGGTTGCCAAGGGTGTAAGTCTGACATGGAAAGACGCGGCTTACAACGAAACCAGCTACCGCGTATTCAGAAGCGCAGGCGATACCCTGAACTTTGCACAGATCGCAACCCTGTCCGCAGGCAGCACGTCCTACACGGATACGACTACCAGCGGTGGTATCGTATACTACTACAGGGTCAACGCTTCCAATACAGTGGGCAGCTCCGGCTACTCCAATATTGTAAGCATCATCAGCTCTGACCGTATCCCGACCGTAACAGCCATTGCTACCGTCGTTGCGAACAACGGCCAGACGACAACGGTCAACGTGACTGCGGTAGACGATCCGTCCGACCACCTGACGCTGACAGCCAGCAACCTGCCCAGCTTTGCTACCTTCGTAGACAATGGCAATGGCACGGGTACTATCACTATCACACCGCCTGCCGGCACACAGGGTGTCTTCCCGAATGTGACCATCACGGCTACGGATCTGAGTGATTCCAGCGGCTCGACCAGCTTCGCGATCAGCGTTGTCGATCCGAATATTAACTATACCTATGTAGATATAACCACGCCGAACTACCAGTCTCCTGCGCCCTGGAATAACCTGACGGCCGGCTATATTCCCTACGCAGGTACAGCATTCCCGAACCTGCTTGATCAGTCAGGCAACAACACAGGCATCACCGTCACGCTGACCGATGCATGGACTCAGGTAGCTGAGACGGGTATGAAACGCCGCAATGGTTCCGATGTATTCCCCGAGAGCGTACTGGCAGGTTCCTTCTACGCTACGGACAACAGCGTACACCGGATAACACTTACAGGATTGAATCCGGCCAAGGCATACAACTTCCTGTTCTTCTCCAGCCATTTCGTGAGCGAAAGCACGCTGACCACCTTCACGTCGGGCACACAGACCGTGTCACTGGATGGATCGCAGAACTCGAACAAGACCGCACAGCTCAACGGCCTCACGCCTGATGCCAGCGGTACAATCGTGATCAGCTGTCAGAGAGCTTCTACGGCGAAGTTTGCTATGATCAGCGCCCTCGTCATCGAGTCGTATACACCGACCACAAATCCGATAGCTCCTGCAGATTTGCGTGTGCTCGACTTCCGCAAGACGGGTACGGTACCCCTGCAATGGCAGGATAGGGCCAGCAACGAGACAGGCTATGAAGTATGGCGCGCTCCGCATGGCGGCTCTTACAGCCTGCTGAAGTCACTGCCTGCCAACACTACGACCTATACCGATAGCGCACTGGCCGCCGACGTACAATACGATTATGTGGTACGCGCGACAGGCATTACCAACTCAGCCTTCAGCAACCCTGTACTGGGCTATACATACGCTAACTCCGTATACATCTTCCTGAACAGGATCTGGGCGGCGCCTTATAACTTCCCGACTGCACCGACTCCGTGGAACAACACGAACTGGATCTACCAGGCACTGAACACCGAGTGGGATAACTTTAAGGATGAGAATGGCCAGCCGACCAATATCGGTATGCTGCAGCCGACAGAATGGGATGAAGTGGATCCGTTCGGCGCCAGCACCGGCAACAACTCAGGTATCTATCCTGACCTTGCCATGAGCCAGGGCTGGCTGGACTTCCCCGGTACGGTGTCCTATGTTACGATCACCGGTCTGGATGTCAGCAAACTGTACGACTTCACGCTCTTCGGCTCCTGCACGGACGCTCCGAATAATAACGCCAGCGGCATGTACACGATCAACGGACAGACAGGCATACTGAACGCACACTATAATACGTCCGGAACGCTGACCTTCTTCAATGTAGCGCCCGATGCATTTGGTAACGTGAACATATGGTTGAAATCTTACGATTCTGCCGGCGCATCGTTCGCGATCCTGGGTAATATCGCTGTCAAGGGTCATACACCGGCAGTGGGTGGTACAACTACGGCTCCTGCATCTACGGTGATTTCTCCGAATGTTGCAACAGCTTCGGCCAACAGCCTGACGCTGACTACGACCAGCAACACGACAGATGTGAAACCGCTGCAGGCATTCCCGAATCCGTTCAATGACTTCTTCAACCTGAACGTTCCTGCCCAGTCCGGCGACAATGTGCTGGTGGCCTTGACGGATGTCAGTGGTAAGACTGTCTACAGCCAGCGCTTCGAAAATCTCTTCGATGGTAACAACCTGCTGAGGATACAGCCGAATGGCGCTCTGCCCACAGGTGCATACTATGTGAAGGTGATCTACACCAACAGGAGCGAGCAGAAGGTCCTCCAGTTGTTGAAGAATAAGAAATAGAGATCCTTAAGATAAACCTAAGCCGAAGGCCGGCTCACTACTGAGCCGGCCTTTTTGTTTCGATCTGCGGGGCCGTCTAATGCAGAGGTATCAGATATACCTCCTTATAAGAAGAAGTCAATAGTTTTTGAGCCGGCCGCCCGGCAAAAAGAGACTGGTCACGCAGCCAGGTAGATCTTTGAACAAGTAAATAATCTGCGGCGCCTTCCTTCAGCGCCGACTCGATGGCCCTATCCACTTTGTTCCAGTCGGATTCGAAACTTGTGGCGATATAATGGACCTGGAGACGGCCGTGAAAATACAATTCGTTGTATACTTCGTCGGGATAGTTTTGAAGGTCGGAGATAATAGTATAGGTTTGCGCCGGTTTCGCCGCCATCACGCCGTAAAAGTCCGGCCGCATCAGTGCATAAGAATAGCCGGCGAAATTCACCAGGCTGAAGAAAAGGACGACAAAATAATGAAGCTTGAAGAATTTATTCCTTTCCCGGATGATGTACAGGATGATGGGAATGTAGAGTAGATAAAGGAAATAAAGGACGGAGCGGTCGGAGGGGTATTTTGTTTTTAAAACCAGGTGTGTACAGAGAAGCATGAACGTGACGAGCACGAGCAGCGTCAATTCGGAAAAGGCCCTGGCCTTCCGCCGCCGGATCATGATCCAGACTACGGGTACAAGACTGAGCGGGACCAGGATCTTGGAGATCAGCACGAGGTTGAGACGCTCCAGCAGCTCCGGAGAAGGGAAGATGAAATCATAAATACCAAGGAATCCGAAGAAAGTGCTGTACATGCCGTTGACGAATAGATGATCCGTCCCATTGATGATCTTATCATTCAACAGAATGATCTTGCCGACGTAATAGATGTATCCCAGCAAGGGCAGAACAAGCACCGCTGAGATGATATTCCGGGCAGAAAAAACCTTTCCGCCGCTGCGGAAGAATATATAGATCAGCATGGCCAGGAAGGGAAAGAGAAAACTGACGATGGCCAGGGAACTGATCACCCCGCAGCAAAAGAACTTCCAATAGTCCGACGTTCTTTTTTCATCCAACCAGGCTTTCATATAATATAGGGAGCCTGCGAAAAATGCGGTTGCCATCGCATAGCCTCTGCCGAGAGAGAAATAGATCAATATCGGCGGGAGGAAGAAGAGTATCAGCCACCAGTCCGCCGCGCCTTTCCATAAAGGTGTCTTCCAGGTGATTGCTTTCCATAAGAAATAACAGTACAGAATGTAAGAGAGCAGACTTGCCATTCTATAAAAGATGACATGGCTGCACCCAATGGTCTGCATGAGCTTGAACCAGAGCGAATTGAGTATGTGGTTGTTGGCAATGTTGAAATGCTTGTAGAGCACCAGGTCGCCAAAGGATTCATTTTTTACCGACAGCCAGGTCCATGCTTCATCGTATTCCCAGGTATGAAGAAAAGCATAAATGAACACAAGAATAAAGAAAAAGATGCAGAGAAGGGGGTAGATGCGTTTCATGGATCACATTGAAATTAAAATCGATAATAATAAATGAATTTCCACGTTTTTTTTCAAAATGTTTTAAAAATATTGCAAGTCAGGTCATTATATTGTATTTTGACGGCCTAAATAACCTCCTAAGAATCAGAAAAATGGAAAAATTTACAAAGCTTTCGATCATTGTTCCGGCCTATAACGAAGCAAAGACCATACATCTTATATTGGACCGTGTCAAGGAGGTGAAACTTCTGAATGACATAGAGAAAGAGCTGATCCTCGTGAACGATTGTTCCAAGGACGCTACGGAAGAAGTTTTATTGGCATATATCAAGGCTCATCCCGAGCTGAACATGCAATATTACAAGCACGAAGTCAATAAGGGTAAGGGCGCTGCCATCCACACCGGCATTCAAAAGGCCACGGGCGACTACCTGATCATACAGGATGCCGACCTGGAATATGACCCTGAGGAGTTCAATTTCCTTCTGAAACCCGTGTTGAGGGGTTCTGCCGACGTGGTGTTCGGCTCCCGATTTCTGGGGGGTAATTCACACCGCATCCTTTTCTTCTGGCACTCAATTGGTAATAAGTTCCTAACCCGTCTGAGCAATATGCTCTCCAACCTGAACCTTACGGATATGGAGACCTGCTATAAGATGTTCAAGACCTCCATCATTCAAAACATCGAGCTGAAGGAGAAGCGTTTCGGGTTCGAGCCCGAGGTGACTGCCAAGATCGCCCGTGTGCCGAAAATCCGGATCTATGAAGTGGGTATTTCCTATTATGGCCGTACTTACGAAGAGGGCAAAAAGATAGGATGGAAGGATGGCTTCCGGGCTATTTACTGTATTCTGAAATATAACCTGTTCTCAAAATGATGCCTGCCTCCCGGTATGGCGGATGGTTAAAGGCGGCCATCTATGCACTGGCTGCTTTCTATCTGTTGAACTGTCTGACGCCCATTCGTCTCCATGTAGACATGGTCCGTTATTTCCTCATCAAGGATTGTATCGAGTTCGGATGTTCCCCCGACTCGGATGCTGCGCACGACTATATGCCTTATGGCTATACCGCCCTGTTGCTGCTCCTTTCCAAGCTGCATCTGCTGCATTCTTTCGTGCTCGTCCTGATCAATATCCTGTACCTGGCCGTCGGCCTCTGGATGGTAAAGAAGCTGTTTGGAGAGACCCTGCGGCCCTATGCCATGCTGTTCATCGTATTGCTCAACTGGACCGTCATAAAATACGTAACGCACCCCATGTCCGAGATGCAGTATATCTTCTTCAGCATGGCCAGCCTGTATTTCTTTCACCGCTATACAAAAGACAAGCGTGTTATCTCCCTGGTTGCCGCCTTTGCGCTGGGCGGGCTTGCTTTCCTAACCCGTAGCGTAGGCATCTCGCTGATAGCCGCCCTTGTGGCCGGACTGGTATGGCAGTATAGAAAAGAGCTGCTGCAGCTGATCCTCCGGAACAGGGTGTATGTAGTCGCTATTTTTGCCGTCATCGTGGGCGTGCTTATTTTCTCGAAGCAGCTGGGCCTGGACCATTACACCGGGGTATTCAACAAACAATTTCAAAAGGGGATAACCTTTGACGCCATGATCAAATGGCATTTCGCGGAGTGGTCCGAAGTAGGGTTTAATACCTCTATCGTAAAGCTATTTCCTTACATTCCCTCCGGCGCCGCTAAACTGATCTTTACCATAACAGGCATACTCTTTTTTGCTGCCTTTGCGTGGGTGCTTTATATCCGGAAGAACAATATACCTTTTATTATAAAGGCATATTTAGCCTTCTATACAGTGCTGATGTTCGACTGGCCATTCTACGACCCGCGCTTTTGGGTGCCTGTCCTGCCATTGATCGCTGCTGTCATTTCCCAGCTGCCTTTGCCCAGGGCCAGAGTGCCTAAGATACTGGTAGCTGGCTTTTGTGCGGCTTATCTCATGCTGGGTGTGACAGCTGTCGGGTATTTCACCTATACTTCCCTGAACAAGAAGGTTATGGTACGTACGCAGGCCAATGGTGTCTATCGCAATGAGTATGAGACCGTGCTTTTTGGCAAGCCTCTCAGCGATACAGCCCATCACATCGATCCCGATGCATTAAGCATTATCAGAAGATATAATTAGAGATTGGGTCGACCCCTTAGCTGGCTGTTGCTACGGATGGCGGAACCGGCGTCTTCTTCACTGGTTTTTTGGGTGTAAACAGGAACCACAGGATATTATCCTTTACCAGCAGATTGTAAAATATGATGGGTATCGTTACGCCGAAGAAGATACCGCATACCAGCAGTATTTCCGCATTGTGTATGCCAAGGAATTTGGTAAGGATCATCCGTGTGAAGGAGGTGACCAGCACATGGATGACATAGATGAAGAGAGAGTGAAAGCCTACGACACGCAGCCAGCGAAGGATGTTCCAACTCTGTAGACGGAAGGCCAGTACGATCATACAGAAACAACCGATGATGGCAATGGCCAGGTACTCGAAATTGTGTTCGGGCAGGTCATGCAAATACCATAGTTCCGTGACGATGAAAACTGGTGTCGCCGCCAGCAGGGTATAGGGGCTCTTAAAAAATCGCTGGCTGCCTTCCTTGAAAAAGAGGTTCGAGCAGAGATCGCCAAGAGCGAAATAAATATAGAAGTCCATCCAGTCCGCGATCATGCTGATGCTCTTGAGCTGCGGTCCCAGCATATTTAGGCCTATCCCGATGATGACCTGCGCCCAGGTTGGCACATGCAGCTTGACCTTTAATATCAGGTATACGATCGAGCAATTGAACAGCGCCGGCAGGTACCAGAACTGGTCCAGGGCCTGGGGCTGATAAAAGATCGCCAGGTAGTCATGTGGTGTCCTTTCCGCGTTGGTATATTTCGAGAGAAACAGCTGCAGGGTTATTTGAATGGTAGCCCAGATAAAATAGGGATAAAGCAGCGTCTCGAACTTGGAGTATACCAGCTTTCCAAAAGATTTTCGGCCGATGCTGGCATTGACGAATACGCCGGAAAGGATAAAGAACAGGGGCATCCGGAAGCTGTAGAACATCAGGTTGGCTTGCTGCAGGATCGAAGGCACCGTAATGTTGCTCCGCTGAATGCCGATAAAAGTATGACGGTACACGACGAGAATGATGGCGATGCCGCGCAGATAATCCACCCAGGCCATCCGGCTTTTTTCCAATACGGAGGTATTGAACGCTTTGGCAAACCAGCTTTTTTTCTCTGTAGATTTTGTCTCCATAGTCTTGTGCTAATGTCTGTCCTTCTGACGAGCTCCTTCCAGGGCCTCCTGGTTGGCAATGCCTGCTTCTGCGCGACGGGCTTTTTCCCACACGGCGGATTGACTGCCTTTCAGCCAGCGGAAAAATCCAAGTATTACACTAACGTTCATAAAGACGAAATAGTAGGGGATCTTGCATAATTTTCCCAGCTTGCTGGCGGCCACAGCCGGCGACAGGGACAGGATCGCCAGTCCGTAAAATGCTAATTGAAGGATCAGGATCATGGTAAATAGCTGGCTGTCAAATGTCAGGGCCAGCACGATATTGGCTGCCAGGGCCAGGATCAGACAGAGAGGGCTAAGGGTCCAGCGCAGCACCCGGTGGGACACATAGAGAAAGGTCAGTCTTGGATGCCGCCAGAACAGCAGGAGGGGCCAGAGCATGACGATGGACTGAAAGCCACCCGCTGCAATGCGGACCTTGCGTTTTTTTTCATCCTGCATGGAGAAGGAAGGCAGTTCCGTCGCATAGGCATCCCGTTCATAGATGATCCTGCTGCCTTTTTGAGCCGCGCGCAGGGAGAGGACGAAGTCATCCAGGATAGTATTGTGCGGCAGTGGTTCATAAAGATCTTTGCGGAGGGAGAAAAGTTCGCCTGCGGCGCCTACCACTGAATAAAAGGCTGAATCTATCTGCTTCAGCTTTGATTCATATTTCCAGTACATGCCTTCACCGGCGCCTGGTGAGTCGTCGCCTGGCGCAGGCACGCCTTGTGCCGATGTGGGAGCCGCCAGCACCTTTTTCTCTCCCGCGACGCCGCCGACCTTTGGATCCCGGTAATGACGGGCGATCAGGAGAACAGCCTCTTTGTTTAGCATAGTATTAGCATCGCTGAAAATGAGCACATCGCCCGTAGCTGCATTCACCGCCCTGTTGACAGCGGCCGATTTCCCCCTGCGTTGAGGTTCGTGCAGCAGCCGGATGGAAGGGTAGGCCGAGATGATGCCTGGCGTGTCATCTGTAGAGCCGTCGGTGATAAAGAGGAATTCGATACTGTCCGCGGGATAGTCCTGGTCGAGGGAGTTGAGTATTTTTTCCCGGATGATGCCGCTTTCATTAAAAGCTGCTACTATAAAGGACACTTTCGGGGTGACTGGGGAATTTGGATCGGGCCTGACCTTTATCCGCATAAAGGTATTCAGCACCGCGGCCAGTATGGCATAGCCGGCATAATTGTAGAAAACAAGTGCGCAGCTGATAAAAAAAATGTTTTGCCAAAATTGCATATCTGAGGGCTGGCGAGGCCTGGGGGCCTGCCTGGCAAATATCTGAAATATCAGCGATATAAACTATAAATACCGTGATCTGCATATTATCTTTGTCCCGGCAGAAAACATCATAACGCTTGAAAAAATATTTGTCTTCATATTGGTTCCGTAGCGCCTTTTATACTTTTTTCCAGCGATTTTCGCTAACCTTTTTCGGGTTTATCAACCTGGTGCTCCTCACCCGCAAGCTGACGGTGGATCAGATGGGTATGTGGGCCCTGTTCCTTACTATCACCGGCATCTTCGAACTGACCAAGAGCTCGCTCCTGAAGAATGCGCATATCAAGTATGTCAGCAGCATCGACGACCAGGAAGTGCAGGCCGAGATCGCCTCGTCCTCTTTTCTTATCAATGCCGCCATTACACTCCTGTTCATCATACTGATACTGCTGTTCTCCAGCTGGCTGGGAAGATGGTTCCATACGGGGAACGAGCTGGGCGACATGCTGAAGTGGTTTATTCCCGGACTGATATTCATGGTGTTCTTTGCTCATTTGGAGGCAGTACAGCAATCCAACCTGGACTTCAGAGGCGGGTTTGCCGGTGGGCTCGTGCGGCAGGTCTTCTTTTTTCTTGTAATAGCGTTGTATAAATTTCTCGGCTGGCCGCTGACGTTGGTGCAGCTGGCCATTTATCAGTCCATCAGCATCGGTCTCGGTACCCTTGTGCTGTTCCTGGACAGCCGGAAATATCTCCTGTTCAGGTTCAATGCCAGCAAAAAATGGATAAAGGAGATCTTTCATTTTGGCGGTTATATATTCGGGTCAGGTATGGTGGCCAATATCAGCCAGAACCTCGACCAGCTGATGATCGGGAAGTACATCATCGAGCCCAAGTTCGTTGCTTATTACAATGTTGCATCGCGGATCAACCTGCTGGTTGACATACCAAGCTATGCCGCGGCGGAAGTGCTTTTCCCAAAGGCTTCCCGTGCCTCTTCGGAAGGCGACAGCGCGAAGATCAAGTTCTTTTATGAGCGGATGGTGGCTATACTCCTGGCCTTTACCATTCCCGTGGCCCTGGTCATCATTTCATTTCCCACGTTTTTCACCTATATTGTCGGAGGGTCTGCCTATGCCCTGGCAGCACCCATCCTCCAGATCTATATGATCACCGGTATCTTCCGTCCCGCACAGAACCAGGCGGCCAATCTGCTCAATTCAATGGGTAAGTCCAGGATCACCTTCTGGGCCAATACCGGCACCCTGACCATAGCGCTGATCATCAACTATATCTGTCTGCGTCGATTTGGTTTTTATGGAGCAGCCATCGGCACCGTCATTGCCACCTTGCTGGGATTTGTCGCGTGGTATTTTATCATGCGCAGACAGATAGGATTGGAGCTGCACTCCGTATGGAATCATACCATAGAGACCTACCGCACTTTATTCAGGCGTATACGCGGGTTCGTTAGGAAGTCGCCCACCCCCTAGGCCTCCTGGGCCGGCCGGGACCGGGCGCTATAAATTCCCTTTCTTCATTTCCGCCACGGCATGATCGCAGGCGCGTGCCGTCAGGGCCATATAGGTGAGAGATGGATTGGCCGTGCCGGATGAGGTCATACAACTGCCGTCCGTAATAAAGATATTCTTTACTTCATGCATCTGGTTGAAGCCATTGAGGACCGAGGTCTTTGGGTCGCGGCCCATCCGGACCGTGCCCATCTCGTGAACTGCTGTACCTCCCGGCTGAAGATAGCTGTAGGGCCGGATATTCGTGAAGCCTGCTGTAGAGAACATTTCCTGGATATCTGTCAAAATATCCTTACTCATATTCTTTTCATTCTCATGATATTGGAAATCTATTTTTACCAGTGGCAGACCCCAGTTGTCTTTGCGGCTCCCGTCAAGGGTCACCCGATTGTCCGGATAGGGGAGTGTTTCGCCCCATCCACCCAGCCACATGATCCAGGGACCCGGCTGTAGCAGCTGTTTTTTGAAGTCCTGTCCAAAACCCTGCAGGCGGGCTGCATTTTCGCGCCATTCCGCGCGGGCGCCTTTGCCCTGGAGACCAAAGCCTCGTATATAATCCTTACGGGCCATGGCCGGATCCACGTTGCGATAACGGGGGACATAGATGCCGATGGGTTTGCGGCCATAATAGTACTCGTCCTTCATGCCGTCGAATTCCGCCTCGGCGCCCGTACCCGTAAAATGGTCCATAAGATTGCGCCCCACCTGGTCGCTGGAATTTCCCAGACCCTGCGGCCAGCGGCGGGAGGTGGAGTTCAGGAGAAGGGCTGCCGTGGCGATGGT
>Ga0207671_10005192_pt1 | contig 12103 bp, 11 predicted proteins | sample KBSC24metaG_FD_184352 | JGI IMG/M metagenome (GOLD analysis project Ga0207671, IMG submission 184352) | Corn rhizosphere microbial communities from Kellogg Biological Station, Michigan, USA - KBS C2-4 metaG (SPAdes) (version 2) | ecosystem: Host-associated > Plants > Roots > Rhizosphere > Soil... | reverse complement strand
CGCTGGAGACGGTGAGCCGCTGCTTTTCGAAGTTCCAGGAGGAAGGGGTGCTGCAGGTGAGGCAGCGGCAGATCCGGATTCTCGATCCGTCGGCGCTGCAGAAGCTGGTCAACGGCGCGGGGTGCTAGCAGGAGGAGTCAAGTTTTTGACTTACCACGTAAGCCGAACTATCATAGGCTCTGCCCACTGCTTTGGGAACCAACGTGTCGACACTCCTAGTCTCCTCGAAAGGCCAGATCGTGTTGCCGGCCGCATTGCGACGCCGGCTCGGCATGGGTGCGGGCGCCCGGATCGAAGTGCTCGAAGAAGCGGATGGACTGAAGCTGCGTGTCATCCGGTCGGTAGCGACGGCTGACTTGACCGGCATGGCAGGCATGGTGAAGGCCCCGGCCAGCGGCGTCCCGCGTCAACTGGAGGACTTCGACCCGGCATCACTGCTGAGCCGTTCGCGGCGCGGCAAGCCATGAGGGCCCTGGACACGAACGTCCTGGCCCGCTTCTTTGTCGATGACCCCGACGATGTGCAGGCCGCCAAACAAAGGCCCGCTGCCGTCGCGGCGCTCTCCGAACGATCGTTTGTCTCGGTGACCGTGCTGCTCGAACTGGAGTGGGTCCTGCGTGGGTTCTATGAACTGCCCGACAGGGACGTACTGCGCGTGTTGCGGGCACTGGCGAGCCTCGAGCACGTCACGCTCGAGGATCGCGATGCGGTCCTGGCAGCGTTCGACGCGTTCGAGAAGGGCCTCGATTTCGCCGACGCACTGCACATGGCGCGCAGTTCGCGTACTTCCGGATTCGCGACATTCGACAGGCGGCTGGCAAAGAGGGCAAAGGGTCTTGCGCTGGTGCCTCCGGTGGAGTTGCTCGTCTGAAGTGCTTGGTGCGAGACCGAACTCGCACAACACTCGACAGCGTCAAACACGGCTCCTATAGTCGGGTGTCGTCTGCGCAGCAGACGATGTGCATGGGCTCGTGGCAACGCAAGAACGCCGCACGAGACCCGGAAGTACAACCCCAACAAGTGAAGGAGACGAGATGCACAAGTCGGTTTCCATGCTCATCGGTGCGGTCCTCATCGCACTGGCAGCCGCTCCGGCGATGGCGCAGAAGAAGACTCTCGCTGTGGTGGTCAAGGGTTTGGACAATCCGTTCTTCACCGTGCTCGGCGATGGCTGCGCACTCTGGAACAAGGAGAATCCGAACTCGGAATACAGCTGCCTGTACACCGGCCCGGCGTCCAGCGCCGACGAAGCCGGAGAAGTCAAGCTGGTCGAAGACTTGATCAACAAGGGCGTGGCCGGCATCGCCATCTCGCCGTCGAACGCGCCGGCGATGGGCAACATGCTCAAGGCCAAGGCACCGAAGATGCCGATCATGACCATCGATGCCGACCTGTCGGCCGCCGACCGCTCGCTGCGCAAGACCTACCTCGGCACCAACAACTACGACATGGGCGTGTTGATGGCCAAGTACGCGAAGCAGCTCAAGCCCGCGGGCGGCACGGTCTGCATGCAGCTCGGCAACGTGGCGGCCGACAACATCAACGCCCGGGCGGCGGGCTTTCGCGACACCATCGCCGGCAAGAAGGGCGTGGCACGCCTGAGCGGCGACGGCGGCTGGACCGAGATCCCCGGCTGTCCGGTTTTCACCAACGACCAGATCGACCTGGCCAACCAGCAGATGGCGGATGTGTTCACCAAGAACCCGAAGCTCGATGCCTTCATCCTCGTCGGAGGCTGGGCACAATTCGGTCCGCAGGCCTATGCGCAGGTGACCGACCAGGTCATGCCCAGGCTGAAGTCGAAGGATCTGATCATCATCGCCGGCGACACCCTGCCGCCGCAGCTGGCGGCTTTGAAAGCCGGCCGCAGCAATGCCCAGGTCGGACAACGCCCGTTCGAGATGGGCCACCGCGCACCGGCGGTATTGATCGATCTGATCAACGGCAAGTCGGTGGCCGATCCGCTGTACACCGGCCTGGACGAGTGCCTGCCGACGAACCTGGACAAGTGCCCGGCGAAGTAAGCCGAGCCTGCAGCCGCTTCCAAGGGCGCCCGCAGGCGCCCTTGTTTTGTCCACGAAGACTGACGAGCCATGGCCCTTCTCGAGCTCACGCGGGTCTCCAAGCACTTTGGCGCCATACAGGCGCTGATCGACATGTCGCTGGCGCTCGAGGCCGGCGAGGTGGTCGGCCTGATGGGCGATAACGGCGCGGGCAAGTCCACCCTCGTCAAGATCATCGCCGGCAACTACCCGCCGAGCGAGGGCATGATGACGCTGCGCGGTCAGAAGGTCGCCTTCCACAAACCGGCCGACGCGCGCCAGGCGGGCATTGAGATCGTCTACCAGGATCTCGCGCTGTGCGACAACCTCAGCGCGGCCGAGAACGTGTTTCTCGGCCGCGAAATGATGCGCAGCTTCGGCCCGTTGCGGGTGCTGAACTACGGCAGCATGTTCAAGCGCGCCGGCGAATTGTTCGCCGAGCTCAAGTCCGAAACCCGGCCGCGCGACCTGGTGCGCAAGATGTCCGGCGGACAGCGACAGGCCGTCGCGATCGCCCGCACGCGTCTGTCCGATCCGAAGATCGTGTTGATGGACGAGCCCACGGCGGCGATCAGCGTGCGCCAGGTGGCCGAGGTGCTGGAGCTGATTCGCCGCCTGCGCGACCACGACATCGCCGTCGTGCTGATCAGTCACCGCATGCCGGACGTCTTTGCGGTGGCCGACCGCATCGTCGTCATGCGGCGTGGCGTGAAGGTGGCCGACAAGGCCGTCACGCAAAGCTCGCCGGAAGAGGTGACCGGCCTCATCACCGGTGCCATCGAGACCGCATGATGCGTTCGACGGCATGGCCCTCCGGCAATCGCCCCCGAAGTGAGCCGCCATGGCCCTGAGTCTCGAAGAATCGATCGCGAAGCAGGAGCATCGCAACTGGTCGAGCTGGCTCGCCAGCCAGCAGACATTCTGGGTCTCGGTGGCGGCCGTGCTGGCCTTCGTCGGGATGGCCTTTGCCAGCGATGTGTTCGCGACGCAGCAGAACCTGTTCAACGTGACGCGCAACTTCGCCTTCGTCGCCATCATCGCCATCGGCATGACGGCCGTGATCGTCACCGGCGGCATCGATCTGTCGGTCGGCGCGGTGCTGGTGCTCTCCGGCATGGTGATCGGCATGACGATGAGCGAGGGCCTGTCGATCTGGCTGGCGGTGCCGCTCGCGCTCGGCGCGGCGCTCGCCGTCGGTGCCTTTAACGGGATCCTGATCGCCTACGTCGGCGTGCCGCCGTTTGTCGTCACCCTGGGCATGCTGTCGATCGCACGCAGCCTCGCCATGGTGCTGTCGAACAACAAGATGGTCTACGAATTCGGGCCCGACCAGCCGCAGCTGCTGGCCCTGGGCGGCGGCTTCGTCAGCGTACCGCTGCCCTTCGTCGCCACGATCCAGGTGCCGAGCCCGGTGCTGTTCCTCCTGGTGATGCTGCTCTTCGCGGCCTTTTCGTTCAGATGGACACGTTGGGGCCGCTATCTGTTCGCCATCGGCGGCAACGAACGCGCCGCCACGGCCACCGGGGTGCCGGTCAAGCTCGTCAAGGTCAGCGTCTACATGTACTGCAGCCTGTGCGCCGGTATCGCCGGCATCCTCGAGGTCGGCTGGCTCGGCACCATCACCACCAGCCTCGGCCAGGGCATGGAGTTGTCGGTGATCGCCGCGGCGGTGATCGGCGGGGCCAACCTGATGGGCGGCGTGGGCACGGCCTTCGGCGCCGTCGTCGGCGCGGCGCTGATCGAGGTGATCCGCAACAGCCTGATCCTGCTGGGCATCAGCACGTTCTGGCAAGGCACCTTCGTCGGCAGCTTCATCGTCATCGCCGTGCTGTTCGACCGGATTCGGGCGCGCGGCGCCAATGAGTGACGCGGTCAGCGGACATCGGGCCGCGCCCCGATGATCAGGTCATGGTCCTGGTCGCGGCCAGCTTGCGGTAGAGGGTATTGCGGCTGATCCCCAGACGCCGTGCCGCCTCCGACAGATTGCCCTGCGAGTCGCTGACGACGCGGGTCACGGTCTGCGACGATTGCGCGCGAAGGTCGCTGTCCTCGTCGACAGGCAGCTTGCGGGGCGACTTGGCAAGTTCCTCGCTCAGGTCGTCCGGCACATGGGCCCAGCCGATTTCCGTCTCGTCGTCATAGAGCAGAGCGCATGCGGTGCGCAATGCATTGGCGAGTTGGCGCAGGTTGCCGGGCCAGGCGTAGCGCGCGAACGATTGTGACAACTCGGGGGCGAGCTGCAGCGCGCGCCCCGGGGCGATTTCGTCGAGCAAGCGCCGCACCAGTTGCGGCAGGTCCTGCCGCTCACGCAGCGGCGGCAGGTGCAGCGTCAGGCCGTTCAAGCGGTAGTACAAGTCTTCGCGAAAGCGGCCTGCTTCCATTTCGACACGCAGCCGGCGGTGCGTGGCGCACACCAGCTGGAAATCCACCGGCACGGCCTTGCCGCCGCCGAGCGGCTGAACGCTGCGTTCCTGCAGCACGCGCAACAGCCGGGACTGCAGCAGCAGCGGCATGTCGCCGATTTCGTCCAGGAACAGCGTGCCGCCGTCGGCTTCGCGCATGCGGCCGACCGCGCCTTCGCGCGCTGCGCCGGTGAAGGCGCCGGGCCGGTAGCCGAACAGCTCGGCCTCGATCAGGGTTTCCGGCAGCGCCGCGCAGTTGACGGCCACGAAGGGGCGATCCCTGCGCGGTCCGCTGGCGTGCACGGCACGCGCCATGACTTCCTTGCCTGTGCCCGATTCGCCTTGAAGCAGCAAGGGGATCGGCTTGTCGAGCACACGGCGCGCGCGGGCTACCGCGGCCTGCAAGACCGGATCGCCACTCTCCAGTTCAGCCAGTGCGTCCAGAGCGGCAGGTGCCGTGCTGCCGCGCTCCGCGGAGCACGCCGCGGCGGACAGGACGGCGCGGTTCGCGTCCACCCGCGCCCATAGCGGCTGGCCATCGTGCCGGCGCAGCGTTCGCGGCTGGCCGCCGTTCTGCCGATACCAGTTGGCCAGCGCGGCGAAGTCGACGGCCAGTATCCGGTCGACCTGTGTCGCACCGACGTCGAGCCACGATAGGCCGAGCAGCTTCAGCGCCATCGTGTTGGCGCCGATGATCCAGCCCTCTTCCGACAGCGCGATCAGGCCTTCGGTGACGGTGCCCAGCCCCTCGGGTTGCGCATGCAGGCGCAGGCGCAGCTGGCCGGCATGGCGATGTTCGAACAGCCGGTGCTCGATCATCCTGGCCGTCGCGCACACCAGGCCCAAGGTATGGCGGTTGTAGCTGCGGTGGTCGCCGGATATATCCAGCGCGCCCAGCAGCCGGCCGCAAGGGTCGGTGATCGGCGAAGCGGTGCAGGTGAGGAAGCCGTTGCGCTCGAGATAGTGCTCGCCGGCATGCACGACCACCGGTGCCGCATCGGCCAGGGCCGTGCCGATGGCATTGGTGCCGCGCCACTGCTCGTGCCAGACCGCACCGGGACGCAAGGCGACGCGCTTGGCGCGCTCGACGAAACCGCCATCGCCCAATGCATGCAGCACCATGCCCTGGGCATCGGCGAGGATCACCATCGAGCCGCTGTCGTTCGTCTGTTCGAAGAGGAACTCCATCATCGGCCGCGCGTGCGAGACCAGCTCGTGCTGGCGCGTCAGTGCGCGGGCGAGTTGGGCGCCCGAGGCATGCGGGGCGCCGCACAGGTGGCCGTTGGGCGCCAGGCCGAATTCGCGGCTGCGCTGCCAGCTGCGCTGCACGACGGGTGCTATCAGTTCGCCGCGCATCTCGCCATGCTCGAGCAAGTGGCGGCGCGCCTCGCGCAGGCGCGCCGGGTGGGTACGAATGGCCGGAACGGTCTGGTTCATCTCGTTGTCTCCTTCTTTTTGCAGGTCCCGACAGCGGTTCAGCATGAATCCGCAGTCGACCTGTCCTCTTTCGTGACAGGTGTGCAGCCGCATGGCCGCCAGCGCATTCTGCGGCCGGCAGATGACGCGAAGCTTGCGCCAGATCATGCCGTTTTCGTCCGAACCCCGATTGGCACGTGTCGTGCGATAGGGCGTGCCCGGATCGGTCTCACGGCCGGTTCGCACCGAACGGGACCGCACGATGTCCGGATCGCGCGGTCACCCTTCCATCGCAGCCGGACGGAGACAAGAGACCATGATTTACGCCAACCCCAACACCCCGGACGCCAAGGCCCAATTCAAGCCCGCGTACGACAACTTCATCAACGGCAAGTTCGTGGCGCCGGTGAAGGGCCAGTACTTCGACGTGATCACGCCGATCACCGGCAAGCCGTTCACCAAGGCGGCACGCTCGAGCGCCGAAGACATCGAGCTCGCGCTCGACGCCGCCCACGCCGCGGCCGACAAGTGGGGCGCCACGTCGGCGGCAGAGCGCGCCAACATCCTGCTGAAGATCGCCGACCGCCTGGAACAGAACCTCGAACTGCTCGCCTATGCCGAGACGGTGGACAACGGCAAGCCGATCCGCGAGACGCTGAATGCCGACATCCCGCTGACGATCGACCACTTCCGCTACTTTGCCGGCTGCGTGCGGGCGCAGGAAGGCGCGCTGAGCGAGATCGACCACAACACGATCGCCTACCACTTCCACGAGCCGCTGGGCGTCGTCGGGCAGATCATCCCCTGGAACTTTCCGATCCTGATGGCCGCGTGGAAGCTCGCGCCGGCCATCGGCGCGGGCAACTGCGTGGTGCTCAAGCCCGCCGAGTCCACGCCGGTCAGCATCATGGTGATGGCCGAGCTGATCGCCGACCTGCTGCCGCCGGGCGTGCTCAACATCGTCAACGGCTACGGCCGCGAAGTCGGCATGCCTCTCGCCAACAGCAAGCGCATCGCCAAGATCGCGTTCACCGGCTCGACCGCCACCGGCCGCGTCATCGCGCAGGCCGCGGCGAGCAACCTGATCCCCGCGACGCTGGAGCTCGGCGGCAAGAGCCCGAACATCTTCTTCGAAGACGTCGCCGCCGCCGACGACGCGTTCCTCGACAAGGCCATCGAAGGCCTGGTGCTGTTCGCCTTCAACCAGGGCGAGGTCTGCACCTGCCCGTCGCGCGCGCTGATCCAGGAGTCGATCTACGACAAGTTCATGGCGCGCGCGCTGGAGCGCATCAAGGCCATCAAGCAGGGCAGCCCGCTCGACACCGACACGATGATGGGCGCGCAGGCGTCTGCGATGCAGATGGACAAGATCATGTCCTATCTCGACCTGGGCAGGCAGGAAGGCGCGCAATTGCTGATCGGCGGCGGCAAGGCCGAGCTCGGCGGCGATCTGGCCGGCGGCTACTACGTCCAGCCCACGCTGTTCAAGGGCCACAACAAGATGCGCATCTTCCAGGAAGAGATCTTCGGCCCGGTGCTCGCGGTGACCACGTTCAAGGACGAAGCCGAAGCGCTGCAGATCGCCAACGACACGCCCTACGGCCTGGGCGCCGGCGTGTGGGCGCGCGACGCGAGCATCGCCTACCGCATGGGCCGCGCGATCAAGGCCGGCCGGGTCTGGACCAACTGCTATCACGCCTATCCGGCGCATGCCTCGTTCGGCGGCTACAAGGAGTCCGGCATCGGCCGCGAGACCCACAAGATGATGCTCGACCACTATCAGCAGACGAAGAACCTGCTGGTGAGCTACTCGCCCAACAAGCTCGGCTTCTTCTGAACCGGCAACACCCCGCGAGACGCGCGGCGGCCGGCGGCCGCTGCGTGCCACAGCTCCCACCCCCTGGAGAAGACAAGATGATCAAGAGACAAGCAGGATGGCCGCGTTGCGTCGCGGCCGTCGCACTCGCTGCCGGCACGCTGGGCGGCGCGGCCCGCGCGGACGACGGCCTGGCCAAGGACGACCCGAACGCCTGGCCGATGTACAGCCGCGGCTACGACAACACGCGCTATTCGCCGCTGAAGCAGATCAACCCGGGCAACGTCGGCAACCTGAAGCTCGCCTTCTCGTTCCAGCTCGGTTCGCTGCGCTCCAACGAGGCCTCGCCGATCGTCATCGGCGACACCATGTACGTCAGCACCTCGTGGGGGCCGAAGTACGTCTACGCGCTCGACGCCCGCACCGGCGCGCGCAAGTGGACCTACGAGCCCGAGATCCCCGACGACACCCTGCAATACGCCTGCTGCGACGTGAACAGCCGCGGCGTGACCTTCGCCGACGGCAAGATCTTCGTCGGCCGCCTCGACGGCAAGCTGTCCGCGGTGGACGCGGCGACCGGCAAGGAACTGTGGACGACGACGGTCGTCGACTACAAGCAGGGTTCGGTCATCACCTCGCCGCCGCTGGTGGTCAAGAACATGGTGATCACCGGCTTCGGCGGCGGCGAGTACGGCGCCCGCGGCAGCCTGCAGGCCTACGACGTCAACACCGGCAAGCAGGTCTGGAAGACCTGGACCGTGCCCGCCCCCGGCGAGGCCAACGCCGACAGCTGGAAGGGCGACAGCTGGCAGCACGGCGGCGCCGTGCTCTGGCTGGTCGGCTCCTACGATCCGAAGACCAACACCGTGCTCTGGGGCACCTCCAACCCCGGCCCGTGGAACTCGGGCGTGCGCAGCACCGGCGACGGCAACTACGGCAAGCTGAGCAACCTCTATTCGTCGAGCACGGTCGCGTTCGACGCCGACACCGGCAAGATCAAGTGGTGGGTGCAGGGCACGCCGGCGGACGCCTGGGACTACGACGGCGTCAACGAACTGGTGCTGGCCGACCTGTCGATCTCCGGGCAGAAGACGCCGGTCTACATGAAGGCCGACCGCAACGGCTTCTTCTACGTCGTCAACCGCGAGAGCGGCAAGATCGTCTCCGCGGAGAAGTACGTGCCGACGACCTGGGCCTCGAAGATCGACGTGGCCACCGGCAAGCCGACCGAGGACGCGGACAAGCGCCCCGGCCCGAATCACCCGATCAAGGGCGCCTGCCCGAACCTGATCGGCGGCAAGAACTGGCAGCCGATGTCGTTCAATCCGGACACCGGGCTGGTCTACATCCCGACCAACAACGTCTGCATGGACTGGTCCGTCTCCGAGGTCAACTACCGCAAGGGCGTGTTCTATCTCGGCGGCGACTTCCCGCCCCATCCCGGCCCCGGCGGCTACATGGGCGAGATGATGGCCTGGGATCCGGTCGCGCAGAAGAAGGTCTGGAGCGTGACGACGGACCTGCCGTTCAACGGCGGCACCTTGACGACCGGCGGCGGCCTGACCTTCTGGGGCGACCTGCACGGCATGTTCCACGCCTACGACGCCAAGAACGGCAAGGAGTTGTGGAAGACCGGGCTCGGCTCGGGCATCGGCGCGGGCCCGATCAGCTACTCGGTGGACGGCAAGCAGTACGTGGCGATCGTCGTCGGGCGCACCGCCTCGATCCCGGCCTTCCTCGGCGACGTCGGCAAGAAGATGACCGAGGCCACGCCCGAAGGCGGCGCGCTCTTCGTCTTCTCGGAGTAAGCGATGAAGACGCCAGCCATGATGAAACTCGTCGGGCTGGCGGCGGCCCTGCTCTGCGGGGCCGCCGCCGCCCAGGCGGCCCAGCCGCTGCGGTTGTGTGCCGACCCGGCCAACCTGCCGTTCAGCAGCAACGCGCCCGAAGCGGTCGGCCAGGGCGCGCCCGGCTTGTATGTCGAGATCGGCCAGGCCGTGGCCGAGGCGCTCGGCCGGCCGATGGAAACCGTCTGGTCGCTCAGCTACTTCGGCAAGCGCAACATCCGCACCACGCTGCTGGCGGGCCAATGCGACCTCGCCGTCGGACTGCCCGCCGTCTCGGACTTCATGGGCCCGCGGGTGATCTTCAGCCGCCCGATCCTGAAGCTGGGCTATGCGCTGGTCGTGCCCAAGGGCCGTGCCGTCACCGGCATCGACGACCTGAAGGGCCAGCGGGTCGCGGTGCAGTTCGCCTCGCCGCCGCAGAGCCTGCTCGCCACGCGCAGCGACATCACGGCCGTCACGACCCTGGATCCGGAGGAGGCGATGCGCCGCCTCGCCGCCGGCGAGGTGGATGCGGCCTTCATCTGGAGTCCGAGCGCGGGCTACATCAATCACACCGCGCTGCACGACAAGTTCGCCGTGACCCCGGTCGACGCGCCGCAGATGCAGTGGCAGGCCGCCATCGGCTTCTCGAGCAAGCAGCCGGGGCTGCGCGACGAGGTCGACGCGGCGCTGCCGCGCCTGGACCCGACGATCCGCCAGCTCAGCGCCAAGTACGCGGTCGCGATGGGGCCTTCGCTCACCTACACGGATGCCGGGCCGGTGCAGGTCGCCGTCGCCGAAGCGGCCTCCGCGCCGGCGCATGGCGCGGAGGCGAAGGGCGATGCCCTGCTGGGCAAGGAGATCTTCAACGGCACCTGCGCGCATTGCCACGGCCCGGACGGCGTGGTGCAGGACCGCAAGATCGACCTGCGCCGCCTCGAGCACAAGTACGCGGACCAGATGGACGAAGTGTTCCTCACCACGGTGACGAACGGCCGCCCCGCCAAGGGCATGCCGACCTGGAAGGACGTCTTCAAGCAGCAGGACTTCATCAACATCCTGGCGTACTTGAAGACGATCCAGGACAAGTGATCGATTCCCCAAGGATCAAGGCCATGAACAAGAAGACTATCTCCAAGGCGGCCACCGTCGCCGTCCTCCCTGCTCTGCTGGCATTCGGCGCGACGGCGCAGGCGGCCGACGCCGGCCTCGGCAAGGCGATGTTCGACAAGACCTGCGCGAGCTGCCACTCGATCGAAGCCGGCGTGAACAAGGTCGGTCCGACCTTGTTCGACATCGTCGGCCGCCCGATCGCGTCGGTCCAGGGCTACGACTACTCGGCGAAGATGCGCACGGTCGGCAAGGACTGGAAGGTGTGGGACGACAAGCACCTCAATGCCTACCTGACCAATCCGCGGGGCGTGCTGCACGGCGTCAAGATGTTCTTCGCCGTGCCGGATGCCGCGGACCGGGCGGACGTGATCGCTTACCTGAACACGCTCAAGTAGACAACCCCATCGCCTTTCCACCTCGAGGAGACATTCCATGACACACAACAATCGCCGGACCTTCATGCTGAAGGTCATCGCCGCCGGCGCCGCGCTCGGCGCGGCACGCGCCCACGCGCAGGCCGCCGGCCCGAAAGTGGAAGAGACCGATCCCCAGGCGGTGGCGCTCGGCTACAAGCAGGACAGCGCGACGGTGGACGGCAAGAAGTATCCGAAGCACGAGGCCGCGCAGCGTTGCTCGAACTGCCAGCTGTTCCAGGGCAAGGCGGCGGACGCGGCCGGCGCCTGCCCCTTGTTCGCCGGCAAGCAGGTGGCTGCCGCCGGCTGGTGCAGTGCATGGGCCAAGAAGGCCGGCTGACCGCCGCCAGCTGCGCCCCGTCCGAATCATCGACAGGCCGTCCGGCCCACGCAGGAGACTCTCATGAACCGCTCGGTGCAGACTCGAGACCCGAAGCCCTACGCCCCGCCCGAAGACCTGGCGAGATCGGCCCACGTCGCCGGCCGCGCCGCCTACGACAAGCTGGTCGCCGAGGCCGAGGCCGACTATGAAGGCTACTGGGCGCGGCTGGCGCGCGAGTTCGTCGAGTGGAAAACGCCGTTCACGAAGGTGCTGAACAGCGACGAGGCGCCGCTCTACAAGTGGTTCGAGGACGGCACCCTGAACGTCTCGTACAACTGCCTGGACAAGCAGGTCGCGGCCGGCCTGGGCGACAAGGTCGCGATCATCTTCGAGGCCGATGACGGCACGGTGACGCGCACGACGTACAGCGAACTGCTCGCACAGACCTGCCGCATGGCCAACGCCTTGAAGGGCCTGGGCGTGAAGAAGGGCGACCGGGTCACGATCTACATGGCGATGTCGGTCGAGGCGGTGGTCGCGATGCAGGCCTGCGCCCGCCTGGGTGCGGTGCACTCGGTGGTGTTCGGCGGCTTCTCGGCGCACGCATTGCGCGATCGGATGGCCGACACCGGCGCGGTGCTCGTGATCACGGCCGACGAGCAGTTGCGCGGCGGCAAGGCGCTGCCGCTGAAGGCGATCGTCGATGAGGCGCTGGCGCTCGGCGGCTGCGACGCGGTGCGCAACGTCGTCGTC
>Ga0207671_10005186_pt1 | contig 12114 bp, 9 predicted proteins | sample KBSC24metaG_FD_184352 | JGI IMG/M metagenome (GOLD analysis project Ga0207671, IMG submission 184352) | Corn rhizosphere microbial communities from Kellogg Biological Station, Michigan, USA - KBS C2-4 metaG (SPAdes) (version 2) | ecosystem: Host-associated > Plants > Roots > Rhizosphere > Soil... | reverse complement strand
CGCCATCACGAAGACGCCGTTGATCGGCACTTCGATGGAATCGGTGACCTTCAGCGAGCCCAGCATCCACTGCGGCAGTTCGACGCCGACCTCACGCGCGCCGAAGATCGAGCGATAGGCCTGCTGCAGCATCAGGCTGAGGCCCCAGGTTGCGAGCAGCGTGTCGAGCGGGCGCTTGTAGAGATGCCGGATCAGCACCCACTCCACCAGCATCCCGAGCGCACCTGAGGCCAGGAAGGCCAATATCATCGCGAGGAAGAAGTAGCCGCTGAACAGGCTTGGCAGATAGGTCTGGAAGACATTCGAGGTCATCCACGTGACGTAGGCGCCGAGGATCATGAACTCGCCATGCGCCATGTTGATGACGCCCATCTGGCCGAAGATGATCGCAAGACCAAGTGCCATGAGCACGTAAACGGAGAACAGGATCAGGCCGGCAAAGCCCTGCATGACGAAGATGGAGCCGAGGTCGCCAATCGAATAGTCGCCGAACATCTGAGGTTCTCCGTCGAGGGCGGACAGCGTCCCGCGTCCGAGGGTCCCGCGTCGCGAGGAAAGTCGCGACGCGGGGTCGTGAGACGCGGATTGATGGTCCGCGTCAGGGAGCTCTTGCTCGGAGGAAAGATCGCGAGGCTTACTGGTAGCCCTTCGGGAACGGATCGGGCTCAACCAGATCGGCGGTCTCGTAGATCAGTTCGAACTGACCATCGAGCTTGGCGCGGCCGACGCGGGTCTTCGACCAGAGGTGATGGTTCTCGTGGATGCGCACGTAACCTTCCGGCGCCCCCTTGAATTCCACGCCCGGCGAAGCCGCCGCAATCTTGTCGACGTCGAAGCTGCCGGCCTTCTCGACCGTCAACTTCCACAGCCACGGGCCGAGATAGGCAGCCTGGGTGACGTCTCCGATGACGGTCTTTTCGCCCCACATCTTCTTGAAGGCGGGCACGAAGGTCTTGTTGTTCGGGTTGTCGAGCGACTGGAAGTACTTCATGCAGGCATAGGCGCCCGCGATGTTCTCACCGCCGATGCCGTCGATCTCGTCTTCGGTCACCGAGATCGTCAGCAGCGCCTGCTTGGATAAGTCGATGCCGGCGGCCTTGAGCTGCTTGTAGAAGGCGACGTTGGAGCCGCCGACCACGTCGGTGAAGATCACATCGGGCTTGGTCAGCTTGATCTTGTTGATCACCGAATTGAACTGAGTATTGCCGAGCGGGTAATATTCCTCGCCGACCACCTTGCCCTTCAGCACGTTCTCGACGTGCTTGCGCGCGATCTTGTTCGAGGTGCGTGGCCAGATGTAGTCCGAGCCGATGAAGAAGAACGACTTGGCGCCCTTCTCCTTGGCGATCCAGTTCAGGCCGGCGAGAATCTGCTGGGTGGCTTCCTGGCCGGTGTAGATCACGTTCTTGGACTGCTCGAGACCTTCATAGAAAGTGGGGTAGTAGAGCATGCCGTTGTACTGCTCCATGACAGGCAGCACCGCCTTGCGCGAAGCCGAGGTCCAGCAGCCCATGATCGCGGCGACCTTGTCGTTGACGAGCAGCTTCTTGGCCTTTTCCGCAAATGTCGGCCAGTCGCTGGCGCCGTCTTCCTGGATAAACTTGATCTTGCGCCCGAGCACGCCACCGGCGGCGTTGATCTGCTCGATGGCGAGCTTCTCGGCCTCGATCGACCCGGTCTCCGAGATCGCCATCGTGCCTGTCGCCGAATGCAGGATGCCGACGGTGACTTCCGTGTCCGTTACCGCAAGACCCGTGGTGTTGACCGCTGAAGTTGCAGGCGCCTGCGCAAAGGATGACCGCGGAAGCATCGTCACGGCGGGAATTGCCGCCATTCCCATCAGCAGCTTGCGGCGGAATGCCGACTGCAGGCCCTTATTTGTTTCGTCTTTCATGAGCACCCCGTTGGTTTGAGAACGCGCTTATTGGTGAGGCGAGGATTGCTCAGAATTGTGCACTGCACAGATACGTGGGATTGCGTATACTGCACCGCAAAATAGCGACGTAGGTTTTGGTACGGGGTTTGCTGGCGATCGAACGGGTCGGTCGTTTGCGGTGAGGAGTGCAGAGTGGCAGGGCGGCAGCGGATAGACCGCGTCAGGCGCCAATACAACCAATGGGTCGCCAACCAGACGCTGGAAGACTACGCGCTGCGTTTCACCGCCAAAAGCGCGCGGCGCTGGTCCGCCGCCCGCGTCGCCAACACCGCGCTCGGTGCGATCTCCTTCCTTGCCCTTGAAGCGATCGGCGGCACGATCACGCTGAATTACGGCGCCAGCAACGCGACGGCGGCTATCCTGGTCGTCAGCGTCATCATCTTCCTGTGCGGACTGCCGATTGCCTATTATGCCGCAAAATGCGGCATCGATATCGACCTTCTGACTCGCGGCGCGGGCTTCGGCTATATCGGCTCGACCATCACCTCGCTGATCTACGCCTCCTTCACCTTCATCTTCTTTGCCTTCGAGGCAGTCATTCTGGCAGCTGCGCTCGAGATGTGCTTCGGCATTCCGCGGCCGCTCGGCTATCTCATCAGCGCCATCGTCATTATCCCACTGGTGACCTACGGCATCACCCTGATCAGCCGTTTTCAATTGTGGACGCAGCCGATCTGGGTGATCCTGCACCTCCTCCCCTTCGTTGCGATCGCCTGGGCCAATCCGCATTCGTTCACCGAGTGGCGGAAATTCGCCGGCGAACATGGTGATCCGTCCGGTCATCTCGATCTGCTGCTGTTCGGTACCGCTGCGTCGGTAGTATTTTCACTGGTGGCGCAGATCGGCGAACAGGTCGACTTCCTGCGCTTCCTGCCGCGCGACCGCCGCACCTCGAAAACCTCGTGGTGGATCGCCCTGCTCTGTGCCGGGCCGGGCTGGATCATCTTCGGCGCGGTGAAGCTTTTGGTCGGCTCGTTTCTCGCCTATTTCGCGCTGAGCCATGGCGTTGCGCTCGAGCAAGCCGCTGAGCCCGCCAATATGTATCTGGAAGCGTTTCGTTACGTGCTGTCGCAACCCGATCTTGCATTGGCGCTGACGGGCACCTTCGTCATCCTGTCGCAGGTCAAGATCAACGTCACCAACGCCTACGCCGGCTCGATCGCCTGGTCGAACTTCTTTTCGCGGCTGACCCACAGCCACCCCGGCCGCGTGGTCTGGCTGGTGTTCAACGTGATGGTTGCGCTGCTGTTGATGGAGATCGGCGTCTACAAGGCGCTGGAACAGACGCTCGCACTCTACTCCAACGTCGCGATCGCCTGGGTCGGCGCACTGGTCGCCGATCTCGTCATCAACAAGCCGCTCGGCCTGCGCCCGCCTCAGATGGAGTTCAAGCGCGCGCATCTCTACGACATCAACCCTGTCGGCGTCGGCGCGATGACGATTGCAACCATCGTCTCGATCTCTGCGTTCTATGGCGTGTTCGGGCCGACCGCGAAAGCATTGTCCGCCTTCGTCGCTCTGACGGCGGCTTTCGTCACGGCGCCACTGATCGCCTGGGCCACAGGCGGCCGATACTATATCGCGCGCAAGCCGAAACGGAGCTGGCAGAACGTCGAGGCGATCCAGTGCTGCATCTGCGAGCATTCGTTCGAACCGGAGGACATGGCCTCCTGCCCGGCCTATGCCGGTCCGATCTGCTCACTGTGTTGCTCGCTCGACGCACGCTGCCACGATCTCTGCAAGCCGCATGCGCGGGTTAGCGCACAGGTCTCGGAGACACTTGGCAAGATTCTGCCCGAACCGATCTATGCACGCATCAACTCGCAGTTCGGTCGTTATGTCGGCGTATTCGCTGTTTCGGCCGGCCTCGTTGGGCTGGTGCTCGGGCTGATCTACTTGCAGACATCGGCGACCGTGCACGCAGATGCACTGCTGGCGGACGTACTGTGGAAGGTGTTCTTTGCCCTGATCATCATCATCGGCGTGGTCGCCTGGCTGTTCGTGCTGGCCCAGCAGAGCCGGAGCGCCGCGGAAGAGGAGACGCGGCGGCAGACCACGCTGCTGATCCAGGAGATCGACGCGCACAAGCGCACCGATGCCGAATTGCAGCGTGCCAAGGAGGTCGCGGAGTCCGCGAATCTCGCCAAGAGCCGCTACGTCGTGGGCCTCAGTCACGAACTGCGCTCGCCGCTGAACGCGATCTCCGGCTATGCGCAACTGCTGGAGCAGGATCACAGTCTGCAGGCGCGGCCGCGCGATCAGGTCCGCGTGGTTCGCCGCAGCGCCGACCATCTGTCGGGCCTGATCGATGGTATCCTCGATATCTCCAAGATCGAGGCTGGACGCCTCTATCTCTCACGTGACGAGGTCCGCCTCAACGATTTCCTCGAGCAACTCGTCGGCATGTTTCGCCTGCAAGCCGTCGCGAAGGGGGTCGACTTCGAGTTCAAGCGGCCGACGATGCTGCCGGCTGTTGTCTTTGCCGATGAGAAGCGGCTGCGGCAGATCCTGATCAACCTGCTGTCAAACGCAATCAAGTTCACACAAAACGGCGGCGTCAAGTTCATCGTGCACTACCGCAGCCCGGTCGCCGAGTTCGAGGTCGTCGACACCGGTCCCGGCATTCAACCAGACGATATCGAACGTATCTTTGCCCCCTTCGAGCGCGGAGCGCTCGGAGTCGCGCAACCGCAGACCGGTACCGGCCTCGGCCTCACTATCAGCCGCTTGCTTGCCGGCGTGATGGGCGGCGACATCAAGGTGACGAGCACGGTCGGTGCCGGCGCAACGTTCCGCGTGAAGCTGCTGCTCTCGGAGGTAACAAACCCGCGGCGCGATGCGCCGGTGGAGGCGCCGATCTACGGCTATCTCGGTCCACGCAAGACGATCTTGATTACCGACGATGACCCGACCCATCGCGATCTCCTGCGCGAGGTGCTGGCGCCGCTCGGCTTTATCCTGCTCAGCGCGCCAGACGGCCCCGGCTGCCTTGCGCTGGCACAACATTGCCGCCCCGACCTGTTCCTGCTGGACATCTCTATGGCGGGCACGGACGGCTGGACCGTGGCCGAGACCTTGCGCGCCAATGGTCATCACACCGCACGCATCCTGATGGTGTCGGCAAGCGCGCTGGAGGCGCACGGCGCGCCGCTGGCGCAACCATTCCATGATGGCTATCTGATGAAGCCGATCGACATCCCGCGGCTCCTGGAGACCATCCGTCAATTGCTCAAGCTCGAATGGCAGTACGAAGCCGCCCAAGTGCCGGTGCCGCTTTGGAGGACGGAGAGCGGCTCGCGGCCGCCGGTGAAATATGTCGAGGAGCTGATCGGCCTCGGGCAACTTGGCTATGTCCGGGCGATCCAGCTCAAGCTCGACGAGATCGGTACTGAGCGACCGGAGCACGCCGATTTTGTCACCCATATGCGCGCACTGGTCGACCGCTTCGATATCGACCAGTACATGGCTACACTGAAAGCCCTGCACAGCTATGATCACTGACCCCAAGAGGCGCGACGTCGCCCTCGTCGTCGACGACTCGCCCGAAACGCTTCGACTGCTGACTGACGCGCTCGACGGCGCTGGGATGACGGTCATGGTCGCGCTCGACGGCGCGTCGGCGATGCGGATCGTCGACCAGGTCACGCCCGATATCGTGTTGATGGACGCGATCATGCCCGGCATGGACGGCTTTGAGACCTGCCGGCGTATCAAGCGGGACGCTGGCCTCAACAACGTCCCGATCATCTTCATGACCGGTCTTGCCGAGACCGAGCATATCGTGCGCGGCCTGGAAGCCGGCGGCGTCGACTATGTGGCAAAACCGATCGTGGTCGACGAGATGCTGGCGCGGATCCGCGTTCACCTCGCTAATGCGCGAATGACCCAAAGCGCGCGCGCAGCCCTCGACGCCTCCGGTCGCCATCTGCTCGCGGTGAACAATGCAGGAAAGCTGCTGTGGGCGACACCGCAAGCGCGGAAGTTGCTATCGGATTCGCTCACAGGCGCCGGCGATGATTTCGCGCTGCCCGAGCCGATGCCACATTGGCTCGACCAGGTTCAGAAGGGTAACTCTGTAAAGACCGCGACCATGGCCTCTCTCCCAGGCAACGAGCAATTGCGGCTGCAGTACATGGGCAAGCTCGGCCCGAACGAATTCCTGTTGCGGCTCGCCAAGGATGTCACGGGCGAAGTGCCAGCGGAATTCTCCAGCCAGTTCGGCCTCACCACGCGGGAGAGCGAGGTGTTGTCCTGGCTCTCCAAGGGCAAGACCAATCGCGACATCGCTCAGATCCTCGGTCTTAGTCCGAGAACGGTCGATAAGCACCTTGAGCAAATCTATGCGAAGCTAGGTGTCGAGAACCGAACCGCTGCGGCGGCGATTGCTGTGAACGTGACACATCGGAACTCCTAGCAAAGCTCGCGCACACCAGTCTCGCGAGAGGCAACCGCAGGAATTGTTGTCGGCAGCGCCGACGTGCGGGCGGTTCAGCGGCCGCATATGTCGCACCGCATCAATTCATGACTGCCTCTACCGCTCAAACTTTGGGCGTGCATCCGCGCGCTGGCTCGGGCTAATTCGTCATCCATCACAAGATTCGCGACGCGTCGCTGAACACCAGCGGCGCTGATGCGAACGTCGCGCTGGGAGGATTGGATGCGAAGGTCAGCGCAGATCGCCTTGCTGGCGTGCATGCTCGCGCTAGGACGAGCCAGCTTCGCATTCGACAACGGGCAATTCGAGAATGTCCCGGCGGACATCCGTTCTTGGTTCAAGAGCGTAATTGCGCCCAACGGCGTGCCCTGCTGCGATATTTCCGACGGTCATCGTACTGAATATGATTTTCGCGAAGGAGCCTATTGGGTACCGATCGAAGGCCAGTGGATGCCGGTACCGCAACGTGCCATCATTCGCGACCGCGGCAACCCAGTTGGCGAAGCCGTGGTTTGGTATGTGCATCATCGCGGTGGCATCGTGATCAGCTGCTTCGTGCCGGCGGACGCGGTATGACGCCTCCCAAATGAAGCGCTTCTATGTTTCGGGACAAGATCCATACCGTTGCCCCGCCACTACGCTAGCGCTCCCCCTTAGGCGCCGCCACTTTGAAAAGGTCAAACATCACATGCCTGGTGACTACTCAGTCACGAATCTAAACATAATGGCGAGATACGACTACGGCTCGGCGTTGATAATTGCGCTTGGTGAAGCCGACAAGAGATACAATGCCGATCAAATCGCAAGCGCATCTGACAACCGTAGCTGCAATAAAGGCAATCAACCCTTCGGCAAGAAGCCACATCAGACCGACCAATTCGGCGGTTCAGTTTGGAGGAGCGGTGATCCGACAGTCAGCGGGTATTTCCTCTTTCGGCCTGGATCCAGCCTCAAGACTGATAAGGTTTCGCTACTTTTCTTATCAGTCCCAGAACTGACTCCGTTTTGCGTATTCGTAACAGTCGGCCAACTGACTCCGCTTTGTGTCATTTTTGTTCAGTCATCCATCTATAGCGGGACTACTTCTGGTCACAATTGAAGTCACAAGGAGGGTCTGTTCGCCCAGGCCCTGTTCTTTTTTGTTCTCGAAACATCGAATGCATCGAGCGTTTGTGAATGCTTCCTGCTGATGCGAACGGCCGTTTAGCGGGTGATCACGAAAAACGGCTGCGGGATCTCGAAGGCGGTCAGGTGGCGCGTTCAATATTGTGACGGCGTATCGCTTGGGACAATCCCTCCAGCGTCTCCGCGCGCATAATAGAAATCACGGCAGTAGTTTTATTAATCTCAGAGTGGACGTTCGCTCCAAATAAGTCGGATTGGAGCCGGATCGTCGCCGATAGGATAGAGTGTGGCATCTCCCGCATGGCCCGGTGCGGGATCGTACTCCTTCAGTTCGATAACCTGGCCTTGCGGTCCCTTGAGTGTCGCGACGCCGTTCTGAACCTTGAACGTCCCTTGTGTATCTTGGAAGAGTCCCTCGCCGTTGGGTTGAGAAGCGCTCCAATTTCCGTCCGACAAGAAGTCACCCGGATTCATGGAGATGTTACCCCTCTTGTGGGGCGCAACAACTGTTTTCACGTACAACACGACCGGATCTGGCATAGCTTTATTTCCTATCTCGTCGATTCCGAACGAACGGATTCAATTCAAACTGAAAGACTCTATTTTGGGACAACTTGGACTACGGCTCAAGCAGCTTCCAGCAAAGCACGGGCTCGAACTTCGCGTTACTTCCTCAGGAGAATGCAGCCGTTGAGAAAGCGAACTCAACTAGCTGTTCCCGTCAAATAGGGCTGAGACATAGAGAGGTGGGGTGGGATAGAGCGCGCGTGACGGCAAGATTAGGCCTGGAATCGTCCCTGCTATAGCTTCGACGAAGCTGACGCAGTCGTTGATTAGTAGCCTGTATCTGGCCGCGGCGGAACTGCCGCACAAAATTTCCACACGCGAAAATTCAGTCACAACAGCAGTCGCGTGTCTGCTCGAACCTCAAATTTGGTCGTTTCTCAGCCGACGGGAGAGTGCTTTTATTCACAGCTCAGTTTCGCATTCCGAGAGTCGACTATGTCGAAGTTCAAGCTGACGCTTCCCTTTGCGCCTTTGTAATTTTCGTCGATGTCCCACTTGTTACTATTGCTCGGCTCTACATTACCTTTGTTGTCAACCCACTCACAGTAAGCCGTGCAGCCCTTGTCGGCCTGCGCTCCGTTATTCTCAAAATAGAAGACACCCACCCGTCCGTTTCCTTTGCACGTTAGCGTGGTGGCTCTCGAACCGCTAAGATCCGTCGACCAATCTGCTGCAGTCGCCGACTGAATACCCATGGTCAACAACACAATTGTCAACAGTTTGCGCATGGAGTTTCCCATTCAATGAAAGGCTCGTTTCGGTGGCTCGCGGGAAGCAGAGGCAATCAGCGTCACAGAAGCAGCGAGAAAATCGTACCAATCAAGGCAAGAGCTGACGCCGTACAACCCTCAATCCTTGATCGTCTGATCTTTTGCTCTCAAACTCTGCCTACCAATTCTTGCAATCGGACATATCGTCATAGTCTCCGTTTTTGCATGCTGCTATCGCGGCATTCTGGTTGAGAGTTTGTCCTTTCACGCAAATCTGCGTTTTTGAATTATCCATATTTGTTACATCGAACTTGTAGTCCGCGGCGGCCCCACCACGTCGACTTTGAAGCACTTTGCAGTCCTTATGCTGGTCCGCAGCGGCCAGCGTCGCCCAAAAGGTCGATGCCAAAATAACGATTGAGACAATCTGGCCACGTTGAGACATATCAATGCTCTCCTCTCATCGACGTACAAGTTAGATATTTGAATGATGCCGCCCTAGGCCGTTGATCCCAGCTTCGCCAGCGCAAACCAGTTGGCGTAGACTACCCCTACGCCCGGTGACGCACCGATGATTGTCTAAACGAACGCACAAATGCATTTCCTGATTCACGGATCGCCATAGATCTTGTTGCGCCCGGCAATATCGTCCGGCTGCAAATTGCGGCGCTTCTCGCCGGGCTTCAAGCCAACGCTCATGACCGCCGAACCTGAGGGCACATCATCGAGACCCACACAGTGTCCAAATTCATGGAGGGCGACACTCAGCAAATCGTATTCGGCCGGCTTAGGGTCATCAGTGGTGACGTGCCATAACATCGCGCTGTTAAAGCGGATCGCACACTTTTGCATCTTGTGGGTCCCGGATATGCCCGGATAGGACGTTTCGGCCGGCTTGGTGGGATCGTTGAGAGTGCCAAACTCGATGGTGTTCAGGCCCGGGCATTGAGGGCAATCATCGCCGGAAAACCTGAACTGGAATATTGGAGTGTTCTTCGCGTCTTTCTTCGCATACTTCCATTTGTCCGCTGCGGCTTGGATGGTGGCCAATACGTCCGGCCAAGGTTGCGTTGCATCAGCCGGATTGGTCGGCGCGTTGGTACTGCAATATTCGAATGCCGACGCCATCGGATATTTTTGAAATTTCCAATTCCTATCGAGCAGCTGGAACTTGTCATCGGCCAACGCAGGACTGGCTAGCAGCGCGAGGGCAACTGCATTCGCCGGAACGCGCAGCAACATGCGAACGGTATCGGTTGACGCCTTAGGGCATCTCAAGGAGTTGATGATCAGGCGAAGCATGGGACCTCTCATCCTTTTGCGATCCGGCTCCACCGACCGCGCCGCTGGTAGCGGGGCAAATGTTCAATGGCGCGACCGGAAGGAGAGATGCCCAACGGTAGCGCAGCGAAATATTTCCATCTTAGACCGAAACGCACGGTCGGGAAGACCTGATCGGTTAAAGCCACAGGTTGATCAACCCAAAATTGTGGATAAGTGCGTGACCGCGCGATCATCCGACAGTCAGCGCGAAACGTTCATGTAAGCTCGTCGAAAGGCTGAGGGGGACGGGAATGGACGACGGACGTTCCGATCGGGACTCGTTGCCCGATATCAAGCAATCCGCAGAACCTGATTTCGTCGCGCACGACATCGCGTCGCTCACGCGACGCAGTTTCCTGGTTGGCGCCGGCTCGGTCGCGGGAGCCTATGCGACTGGCGCCTTTGCCGGGACCAAAGCAACCTACCGATGGTCGATATACCGCGCTCCCGATCCGCGCGCGGATGGACGAAGCGTCGTTGCCATTGCTTTTGACGATAGAGACCCCGCCGAAGCGGATCTGCGTTGGTGTTTTCTGCCCGAAGTGTCCTTCAGTGAAAACGCTAAGGCCACCATCCAGCCTTTGCCGTCAAAGACACACGGGACAGATGCATACGACCTGCAGGTCGTGTTCTCCGGGCTTGAGATCGCGCGTCACGGTACAAATCCCCCGAAATATTTCAGCCTGATTTTCAGGTTCATCCATACCAACATCGAAAAAGCTCCCCGCGTCATCATCGTGGCGCGTGATTTACTGTCAGCGGGAGAGCGGCTGCTTGCGCAGCTCACCTTGGAACAATGGCGTCGCGCCGCGCCCATCGATATCGATGCGCAGCTGGCACCCGGGCTTCTCAACATGGTGTTTTCGACGCGCCTGCGACTTCCGCGCAACGGAAAGATCAACCTCGCGCTGGTGCGGCCAACCGAGCAGGATCGTCGTTTCATATGGCGATTTCGCGCGGCAAGCCCCACGGCGGCACATGCGAACGCATTTGCGGTGGTGGCCGATCAAGCTGCCAAGCTCGGCGACAGCGAGTTTGGACGAGCGGTGCTGGGCTCATCCACCACGGTCGATATGTGGCGGGCCCATTCGGCGCTGGACAAGGACACGGGCAATCAGGCGCAAGGCGCTGTCGCGGCTAACGCCGCGAATCCGCCTGCGGCGGACAACCCACCGCCGGCACCCGACAAAACACCGGCGCCGACGGCAACGACAAGCAATCCGCCAAAGCCGGCACCACCGCGAACCCTCGCACAATTGACGGCCTTCCGGCCCAACCTATCCTCCGTGGTGTTGGGCGAAAACAGCCTGACCAATGGGCAGGCCAGCAGCCTTGTCCTTCGGCGCCTCGAAATCGACAATAAGAAACCTGTCCAGCTAGTTCGACGGGATCGTTCCGGATATCCGCGCGGCATCAAATCTCCCGGCGATAAGATTGCGATCGAAACGACCCTGCCCGTCGCAGGCGGCGAACTCTCGGTGCACACCACTCGCGAAAGAAAGGCTGCGCGCCGGGAAGGCCCTTTCCGCCTCGATCTGGGCACGATGACGTTCTCGGGCGCCCCCGATGAATCCTTGTGTCTCGACGCCGATTTTCAACTTAGCTCTCACCACGTTTCGCTCCTGACGGCGTTCGGCCCCTTCGAAATCGAGCGACCGGAAGACAAGCGGGTACGTCGGAGAAACGCGAGCGAGCCCGCCGGGCAGGAAAACGAGGATTCGCAGAGCTCGCAGTACGAGACACGGCAACCGGTGCGGCTGAGCGTGACCGACCGTGTCATCAAGGCATTCGAGGCGACCGTCAGGGTGAACAGCGTCGGAGTTGCCCTCAGCAAATCCTCAGATCCGGACGACCATCACGCCTACCGCGTCGACCTCGGATTTCCGCAGGGATGCGAGGTCTTGTTCCGCCTGTTCGGACTCAAGGACAGCGCGAATACCCGTCGCGGCATCGGCCGGGTGTCTTTGGGTTCATTATCGCTCGATGCACTGCCGCCAAAAGGCACCTATGGCGGTCCT
>Ga0207671_10005185_pt1 | contig 12115 bp, 8 predicted proteins | sample KBSC24metaG_FD_184352 | JGI IMG/M metagenome (GOLD analysis project Ga0207671, IMG submission 184352) | Corn rhizosphere microbial communities from Kellogg Biological Station, Michigan, USA - KBS C2-4 metaG (SPAdes) (version 2) | ecosystem: Host-associated > Plants > Roots > Rhizosphere > Soil... | reverse complement strand
GGAATTCTTCGGCCGGCCGCGCTGCAACGATTTCTCGATCGGCATCGAGCTCGAGGGCGCGGACGACGTGCCGTTCGACCCGGCGCAGTACGCGACGCTCGGCGTGCTCGCCCGCACGCTCGCCGCGCGCTACCCGATCGATGCGGTGGCCGGGCATTCCGACGTCGCGCCGGGCCGCAAGACCGACCCGGGTCCGCATTTCGATTGGCAACGCTTCGCAGGCGATGCCGGCTTTTCGGCCGAATACTTTCCTTTCCGTCAGCACTGAGCGCAGGGTTTTCGAGCCCGCGAAAAAAATTTTTCCGACCAATGCCTTGTCACGTCTGCGCCTGCGCGGGGCGGGGGTGATGTCAATACCTTCAGCGCAAATTATCCGTTTTGACCTCGTCCGAATGTCCACTATACTTGGTGCCAGTTGAGCGGTTCTGTACTAGATATAGTGTGTGTCGCAGGGGAAACCCGAGCGGCACCGGCCGGCGGCCAACGCCGGCGGACAGGGTTCTCAGGGCGGCGCGCCAGGGCCGGGCGGTCCGGGCGTCGCGATCAAGCGCAGCGAACTTCGACGGGGCAGGGGTACACATGACGAAGCACACGACCGGCTCGGTTGTCGCGCATCGACCGCACCGGCGTCCCCGCCGCATCGCTCGCCTCTTACCGCTCGCGCACTCCATCGCGCAGCGTTCGTTTTAATCCGCGGTTCTCTCCGCACCATCCAACACCAGGAGCTTTGCACATGCAAACCACCGACAACGCGACGTCCCAGTACGAGAGCGCCTCGAGCCGTCCGCTCGGCGGGACCGAACAGGGCGCGAAGGCGCTCGCGCCGCAGGCCACGTTCGCCGACTACAAGGTGATCCGCCGCAACGGCAGTGTGGTGTCGTTCGAGCCTTCGAAGATCGCGATCGCGGTGACCAAGGCTTTCCTGGCCGTGAACGGCGGGCAGGGCGCGGCATCGGCGCGCGTGCGCGAGCAGGTCGAGCAGCTCACGCACAACGTCGTGCGCGCGCTCGTGCGCAGCCGTCCGAACGGCGGTACGTTCCATATCGAAGACATCCAGGATCAGGTCGAACTGGCGCTGATGCGCGGCGGCGAGCATAACGTCGCGCGTGCGTACGTGCTGTATCGCGAGAAGCGCCACCTCGAGCGCCAGCATGCGGGCGAAGAAGCGGCCGCAGCGGGCGGCGAGGCAAGCGCGGGCATCAACGTCGTCGACAACGGCGTCACGCGCCCGCTCGACATGAACGCGCTGCGCGAGCTGATCGTGTCGGCATGCGCCGGTCTCGGCGCTGCGGTTAACCCTGAGCCGATCGTCGCGGAGACGGTGAAGAACCTGTACGACGGCGTGCCGATGAGCCAGGTCTACGACTCGGCGATCCTCGCGGCGCGCACGATGATCGAAAAGGATCCGGCGTACAGCCAGGTCACGGCCCGCATCCTGCTGCACACGATCCGCCGCGAGATCCTCGGCGAGGAAGTGCTCCAGGCCGAGATGGCGACCCGCTACACTGAATACTTCCCGCAGTTCCTGAAGCGCGGCGTCGATGCCGGCCTGCTCGACGACAAGCTGCTGCAGTTCGACCTGAAGCGTCTCGGCGAAGCGCTCGACGCGAACCGCGACCTGCAGTTCGGCTACCTCGGCCTGCAGACGCTGTACGACCGCTACTTCCTGCACGTCGAAGGCACCCGCATCGAAATGCCGCAGGCATTCTTCATGCGCGTCGCGATGGGCCTGTCGCTGAACGAGATCGACCGCGAAACGCGCGCGATCGAGTTCTACAACGTGCTGTCGAGCTTCGACTTCATGAGCTCGACGCCGACGCTGTTCAACTCGGGCACGCACCGCTCGCAGCTGTCGTCGTGCTACCTGACGACGGTCGCGGACGACCTCGACGGCATCTATGAAGCGCTGAAGGAAAACGCGCTGCTGTCGAAGTTCGCCGGCGGTCTCGGCAACGACTGGACCCGCGTGCGTGCGCTCGGCTCGCATATCAAGGGCACGAACGGCAAGTCGCAAGGCGTGGTGCCGTTCCTGAAGGTCGTCAACGACACGGCCGTCGCGGTCAACCAGGGCGGCAAGCGCAAGGGCGCGGTGTGCGCGTACCTCGAATCGTGGCACCTCGACATCGAGGAGTTCCTCGAGCTGCGCAAGAACACCGGCGACGACCGCCGCCGCACGCACGACATGAACACGGCGAACTGGATTCCCGACCTGTTCATGAAGCGCGTGATGGAAGGCGCCGACTGGACGCTGTTCTCGCCGTCGACCTGCCCGGATCTCCACGACAAGTTCGGCGCGGAGTTCGAGGCGGCTTACACGGCTTACGAAGACAAGGTTGCGCGCGGCGAGATCAAGCTGTTCAAGAAGATCCCGGCGCAGCAACTCTGGCGCAAGATGCTCGGCATGCTGTTCGAAACGGGCCACCCGTGGATCACGTTCAAGGATCCGTGCAACGTGCGTTCGCCGCAGCAGCACGTCGGCGTCGTCCATTCGTCGAACCTGTGCACGGAAATCACGCTGAACACGAGCGACACCGAAATCGCGGTGTGCAACCTGGGCTCGGTGAACCTCGTCGCCCACCTGGTGAAGCAGGCCGACGGCAGCTACGCGCTCGACCACGACAAGCTCAAGCGCACGATCAGCGTCGCGATGCGCATGCTCGACAACGTGATCGACATCAACTACTACGCGGTGCCGAAGGCGCGTAACTCGAACCTGAAGCACCGTCCGGTCGGCATGGGCATCATGGGCTTCCAGGACTGCCTGCACCTGCTGCGCACGCCGTACGCGTCGGAAGCGGCGGTCGAGTTCGCCGATCGCTCGATGGAAGCGGTCTGCTACTACGCGTACTACGCGTCGACCGAGCTGGCCGAGGAACGCGGCCGCTACTCGAGCTACCGCGGCTCGCTGTGGGATCGCGGCATCCTCCCGCAGGACACGCTGAAGCTGCTGACGGAAGCACGCGGCGGTTACGTCGAGGTCGACACGTCGGAGTCGCTCGACTGGACGACGCTGCGCTCGCGGATCGCGGCACACGGCATGCGCAACTCGAACTGCGTCGCGATCGCGCCGACGGCAACGATCTCGAACATCATCGGCGTGTCGGCGTGCATCGAGCCGACCTTCCAGAACCTGTACGTGAAGTCGAACCTGTCGGGCGAGTTCACGGTGGTCAACGAGTACCTCGTTCGCGACCTGAAGGAACGCGGCCTGTGGGACGAAGTGATGGTCGCCGACCTGAAGTACTTCGACGGCATGCTGTCGCGCATCGACCGCATCCCGGCCGACCTCCGTGCGATCTACGCGACCGCGTTCGAAGTCGACCCGACGTGGCTGGTCGAAGCGGCATCGCGTCGCCAGAAGTGGATCGACCAGGCGCAGTCGCTGAACATCTACATGGGCGGCGCGTCGGGCAAGAAGCTCGACGAGGTCTACAAGCTCGCGTGGCTGCGCGGTCTGAAGACGACCTACTACCTCCGCACGATGGCGGCGACGCACGTCGAGAAGTCGACGGTCGCGCACGGCGCGCTGAACGCGGTGCCGACGGGCGGTGCGGGCGGCTCGAGCAGCGGCGGCGCGCAAGGCGCGGCAGGCGGCTTCGGTGCGGCAGGTGGCGATGCATCGTCGGGCGCGGTCAATGCGGCAGCGGCGCTGGCGCCGGTCGAAGCAGACGGTCCGGTATGCACGATGCGTCCGGGCGATGCGGGTTTCGACGAGTGCGAAGCCTGCCAGTAACGCAGCGCGTATGACTTGAGGTTCGTGCGGCGCGCACGACAACCGATGGAGGTTGAAGTGTGCGCCGCTCTCAACTAAAAAAATGATAAGGAATCTGTAACGCGCCACTCGCGTTGCAGGCAGTGACGAGCGATCGAAACATCCCCGACGACGTCGCGTTTCGATCAGCGTTCGATACGTCGAGCGCACCTCGCGATACATGTGCGACACGCGTCGCGCTCTGCATGAACGACGATGCGTTGCTCAAAGTGTTGTATCGAGGTCGCAACGCGAATCGAAAAAAGGATTTTTCGTGAGCGAACCCTTTTATCGCTCAGGAAAAGATGGTACAAACCGTTCTAAATTGATGGTGAGAATTTATGCTCAACTGGGATGACGAGAAGACTGCCGTAACCCCCGCGAGCGGAGCGCAGCAGAACGCGTTGCGCACCTCCGCTGGGATGGCTGTCGGACTGCAGGCGACAGCGCCTGCCGCCCATCAGGTCCGCGACATTTTCGAAGGCGATCTCGCGGTGCCGCCGCAAGCATCGGCTGTTCCCGCTGCGGGTTCGGAAGCGCGGGTCAACGTTGCGGACAAGCGCATCATCAACGGCCAGACTGACGTCAATCAACTGGTGCCGTTCAAGTACAAGTGGGCGTGGGAAAAGTATCTGGCCGGTTGCGCGAACCACTGGATGCCGCAGGAAATCAACATGTCCCGCGACATCGCACTGTGGAAGGACCCGAACGGTCTGACCGAGGACGAGCGCCGCATCGTCAAGCGCAACCTCGGCTTCTTCGTGACGGCCGATTCGCTCGCCGCGAACAACATCGTGCTCGGCACGTACCGCCACATCACGGCGCCCGAGTGCCGGCAGTTCCTGCTGCGCCAGGCGTTCGAAGAGGCGATCCACACGCACGCGTATCAATACATTGTCGAATCGCTCGGTCTCGACGAAGGCGAGATCTTCAACGCGTACCACGAGGTCACGTCGATCCGCGCGAAGGACGAATTCCTGATCCCGTTCATTCACACGCTGACGGATCCGGCCTTCAAGACCGGCACGCTCGAAGCGGACCAGAAGCTGCTGAAGTCGCTGATCGTGTTCGCCTGCATCATGGAAGGCCTGTTCTTCTATGTCGGCTTCACGCAGATCCTCGCGCTCGGCCGCCAGAACAAGATGACGGGTGCTGCAGAGCAATATCAGTACATCCTGCGCGACGAGTCGATGCACTGCAATTTCGGCATCGACCTGATCAATCAGATCAAGCTCGAGAACCCGCATCTCTGGACCGCGGAATTCCGCGCCGAGATCCGCGAGCTGTTCAAGCAGGCTGTCGAACTCGAATACCGCTACGCCGAGGACACGATGCCGCGCGGCGTGCTGGGTCTGAACGCGTCGATGTTCAAGAGCTATCTGCGCTTCATCAGCAACCGCCGTTGCCAGCAGATCGGCCTCGACCCGCTGTATCCGAACGAGGAAAACCCGTTCCCGTGGATGAGCGAGATGATCGACCTGAAGAAGGAACGCAACTTCTTCGAGACGCGTGTGATCGAGTATCAGACGGGCGGCGCGCTGTCCTGGGAATAACCCGCAGCAGCGAACCCGTCACATGATGTGAGCAGCCGGCGGCCTCTCGGCCCCGGCCCAAGGTTTAGGAGCAAGAACGCCTGATGCAAAGCATGCCCGGTGCCTTAACGGCCCAACGACATGATCGGCACTTTGCGAACCCTTCAGTGGGATGGGCAAACTTCCCTCCGGAAAAAGCGGACGGCCGTGTGGCGGTCCGCTTGATCAAGCGATTAGGGGTAGCGGCGCGAGGTGCGCCGGCTACCGACTTGATTTGGCGCGCGAGGCCATGGGGTCACGCGCGCCATACCGTATTCATTAGCGTAAGCGCGCGGTATCCGCGTACGCCGATGAATAGCCCGCTTCGAAGCGCACGTGCTGAACAGCGTCCGCGGGAAGCGGGTTTTGACGAAGGGTGTAGTTTGAACTGACTCTCATCTGAACCTGAAGGAGAACAACATGGCTACTGCCAAGAAAAAACCGGCTGCGAAGAAGGTTGCTGCCAAGAAGACCGTTGCGAAGAAGGCTGCTCCGGCCAAGAAGGCTGCCGCGGTGAAGAAGGTTGCTGCAAAGAAGGTCGCGGTGAAGAAGGTTGCCGCGAAGAAGGCAGCACCGGCGAAGAAGGCCGCTGCGAAGAAGGTCGCGGCCAAGAAGGTCGCAACGAAGAAGGTTGCAGCGAAGAAGGTCGCTGCCAAGAAAGTCGCGGTAAAGAAGGTTGCCGCGAAGAAGGCAGCACCGGCGAAGAAGGCCGCTGCGAAGAAGGTTGCAGCCAAGAAGGTCGCAACGAAGAAGGTTGCTGCGAAGAAGGCAGCACCGGCGAAGAAGGCTGCTGCAAAGAAGGCCGCGCCGGCGAAGAAGGCTGCCGCTAAAAAGGCAGCGCCTGCGAAGAAGGCCGCTGCGAAGAAGGCTGCGCCTGCCAAGAAGGCTGCCCCTGCGAAGAAGGCTGCCGCACCGAAGGCTGCTGCCCCGGCGAAGAAGGCTGCTGCTCCGAAGAAGGCCGTCGTGAAGAAGGCTGCACCGGCAACCACCGCGTCGACCGCATCGGTTGCGCCGGCATCGGGCGTGAAGACCGCGCTCAACCCGGCAGCGGCATGGCCGTTCCCGACCGGCAGCCGTCCGTAATCGCGGCTGGCCAGTACCACCCGGACACTCATGCGGTGTCCGTGGGTTGAGTAGCGCTACTCAATCGATCCCGCCATCTGGCTCAGGTGGCGGGATTTTTTTTGTCCGTATTCATCGAAGCGCCGACCCGCGGCCGGCAGCGAATGGCGGACGAAAAAAAACGCATGTGCAGCTTCGCACATGCGTTCGACCGCGGCTTGCGCCGCGTGCTGAGGATGCTCGTTAGTGCGTGACGCGCGTGACGCCGCCGCTCGACAGCAGTCGCACACGCTCGCCGGCGCGGAACATTTCGCCGCTTGCCGCCTGCGTGATCGAGCGCAGGTCGCCGTTATCGAGGCGCACGGTGATTTCGACACCGTTCGCCGTGCCGAGGTTTTCGCCGACCGCGTTGCCCGCGACCGCGCCGACGAGGCCGCCCGCGATGGCCGTCAGGATCGACCCCTTGCCGCCGCCGATCGCGCTGCCCGCGACCGCGCCGAGCGCGCCGCCGCCGAGCGTGCCGATCGCGCTGCCGCCGCCGTCGGACTGGATGCGCACCGCGCGGACGCTTTCGACCGTGCCCATGCGGACGGTCTGCTCGCGCTGCGCCTGGCCGACGCTATAGACATCCGCCGAGCCCGGCGCCGTGAAGCAGCCGGCGAGCGTCAGCGTGGCGGTCAGCATGGCCGCGAGCGTGAGGGTTTTTTTGGTCAACATCTTTGCTCTCCCACAATATTCATTTGAGACTGTACCCGAAGGCAGCCTCGAAGCGCGCGTCGATTTCGGCGCGCGTCAGTGCGTAAGTCTGGGGCCCCTGGTGGGCAATCTTGATCGAGCCCATCAGGCTCGCGAGGCGGCCCGTGGTTGCCCAGTCGAGGCCGTTCTCGATGCCGTACAGCAGGCCGCCCCGGAAGGCGTCGCCGCAGCCGGTCGGATCCACGACACGTTCTGCTTGCACGACCGGAATCTGTTCTTCGCCGTTTTTGTGAAGAATGGTCGAGCCGTGCTCGCCGCGCGTGATGATCAGCGCCTGAACCCGGCTGGCGATGTCCTGTTCGGACCAGCCCGTCTTGTCGCTGACGAGCTTTCCCTCGTAGTCGTTGACCGCGACAAAGGTCGCGAGTTCAATGATGCGGCGCAGCGTCGCACCGTCGAACAGCGGCAGGCCCTGGCCCGGATCGAAGACGAACGGGACGCCGGCCTTCGCGAACTGCTCGGCGTGCTGGACCATCCCGTCGAAGCCGTCCGGCGCGACGATGCCGAGCTTCACGCCCGCCACTTCGTCCGCGCGGTTCAGGTGCGACACCATCATCGCGCCCGGGTGGAATGCGGTGATCTGGTTGTTGTCGAGATCGGTCGTGATCATGGCCTGCGCGGTGTGCGTTTCGGGCACCACGCGCACGCTGGCCTTCGACAGGCCGAGGCTGTCGAGACGCTCGAGATAGCGATCGGCGTCGTTCGCGCCGACCGTCGCCATGATGCGCGCGTCGCCGCCGAGCATGTGCAGCGCGTAGGCGATGTTCCCCGCGCAACCGCCGAATTCGCGACGCATCGTCGGCACGAGGAAGCTCACGTTCAGAAGGTGAACCTGGTCGGGCAGGATGTGCTCGCGAAACCGGCCTTCGAAGGTCATGATGTTGTCGTAGGCGAGCGAGCCGCAAATCAGCGTAGTCAAGGCGTGCGTTCCTGTAGAGAGCAAAGGGGAGCGGCCACCCGGCCGGCGCGCGCAGGCCGTCCGGCTTCGCGCGGCACGGCGGGTGGCAGCGGATTACTTCAGTGCGGCGAGTGCTGCGTCGTAGTTCGGCTCGTCCTTGATCTCGTCGACGAGTTGCGCGTGGATCACCTTGTCCTGGGCGTCGAGCACGACGACCGCGCGGGCCGTCAGGCCGTTCAGCGGGCCGCTCGTCACGTCGACGCCATAGGCGTTCGCGAAGGCGCGGCCGCCGCGGAACGTCGAAGCCGTCACGACGTTCGCGAGGCCTTCGGTCGTGCAGAAGCGCGTGGCGGCGAACGGCAGGTCGCCCGACACGACGACCACGACCGTGTTGTCGAGCGACGACGCGGCTTCGTTGAACTTGCGGGTCGACGTCGCGCAGGTCGGCGTGTCGAGGCTCGGGACGATGTTCAGCACCTTGCGCTTGCCGGCGAAGCTGGCGAGCGACAGATCGGCGAGGTCCTTGCCGACCAGCTTGAAGTCGGGGGCTTGCGAGCCGACGGCCGGGAACGTGCCGGCGAGATCGATCGGGTTGCCACCCAGCGTAACTTTGCTCATGTTCGTGCTCCGAAATAGCGCGCCGCTGCGGCGCGCGGGTTGAGACGGCGCGCATGCGCGCGCCGCGGGGCGTCACGGATAGAAGATCTGGACGCGGAAATTCGAGGCGGGCGTGCCGTTCGTGTCGAGGCGGACGACCATCGTCTGCGTCGTGCCGGGCGGCAGCCCGGCGTCGATCGGCGTGCCCGGGCGCACGTAGTCGCGCGGCGCGAGCACGCGGCGCACGGTCACGTGATTCGTGTCGTCGAGCAGCGTCAGCTCGAGCGACGGATAGGCGAGCGCGACGCGGTAGCGGTTCGTCAGCGGCACCTTCAGCTCGAGCGTGCGCGGGCCGTCGATCTGGCGCAGGTCGGTCGCGTCGAGCCGCAGGCCGTCGATCGCGCGCGGCGGCGTGAGTCTGCAGCCGAGCGGCACGCACGCCTGCCGGAACCAGCCCTGCGTGGCGGGCCAGTAGATCATTACGGTTTCGCGCTGCCACCACGCGAGCTGCGCGACGAGCAGCACCACGAGCGCCGCGGCGACGAGCCCGCCGAAAAAGCCGCCGAGCATCCCGCGTCGCTGCGGTGCGCCTGTCTCCCGCGTCTCGCGCGTCACCGCGAAATGCGGGCGGTCGTCATCGGTCAGTGCGGCGGGGAAGGGTATGGCCGGTTGGACGACCGGTTGGATGTCCGGTTCGGCGGCCGGTTCGCTGGCGGCCGCGGTCGGTGCGGGCGCGCGTTCGTCGGCGTGGATGTCGGGTCCGGATTCGGGTGCTGATTCGGCTTGCGCCGGCCTGAACGCGAAGCGCGGTTCACGCGGTGCATGCTCGTCGTCGGGCACCGCGAAGCGCGCGTTGCCCACCGGTTCGGCGGGCTCCGCTGCGGCTGGTTCGGCCGACGGCGTGTGCGCGACGAAGCGCGGTTCGCGCAGGTCGGGCTCGGCAGTGGGCGCGGCGAACGATGTGCCCGACGCGTCGGTTTCGTGCAGCGTCGCGTCCGGCTCGGCCGCTTGCGTGTGCGCGGCGTGCAGCTCGGCGGGGACGGAGGCGATCGGTGCGGGGGTACCGGAAAGGCGCACGACACCGGCTTCCATGGCCGGCAGCGCGAGCGGCACCAGCGGCTTGGCGCGCACGGTCTGCACCGTGTGCTGCAACGATGGATCGACGCCGGCATCGAGCCACGGCGCCCACATGTCCCAGCCTTCCGGCTTGTAGTCGATATCGGACGCCGCCTCGACCGGGGCGTCGGTGGCGAAGAGCCGCGGGGGGGCGGCGTCCGGTTGCGGGGCGGCGGCGTGCGGCCCGGCCGGTGCCGCTTCGGTCAGCGCCGGGTCGGGCTGCCGCGCCGGATCGGGTACGAGCGACTGCGAGGCGTTGAAGACCTGCTGGCAGTGTCCGCAGCGCACGAGCCCGTCATGCAGCGAGAGCTGTTCCTGCTGCAGCCGGAAGACGGTTTCGCAATGAGGGCAGCGCGTCGCAAGAAGCATGTCGAGCCGGGCGGCCTGCTGGCCAGAGTGAAGGACAGCGCTATTCTAATGGCTTTCGCGCCGGGTTCCGGCGAGGCACACCCAACCTTCGTGTTCGCGCCAGACCGAGATGTCGACGTAGCGTGCATAGACGGCCGCGACTTCGTCCGCCTGGCGCGCGAGCACGCCCGACAGCGCGATGCGCCCGCCCGGTTTCACCTTCGATGCGAGCATCGACGCCATCAGCTTCAGCGGGTTCGACAGGATGTTCGCGACGACGATGTCGAATTCGCCGGCCGGGCACGCGTCGGGCAGCCCGTACGTGACTTCCGCGTGGTTGCGTTCGCTGTTCTGCCGCGCCGACTCGACCGCCTGCGGATCGATGTCGATGCCCACCACGGGGTTCGCCCCGCATTTGCGCGCGAGGATCGCGAGAATGCCCGAGCCGCAGCCGTAGTCGAGGACCGACTGGCCCGGCTTCACCGACTGTTCGAGCCATTCCATGCACAGGCGCGTGGTCGGGTGGCTGCCGGTGCCGAACGCGAGACCGGGGTCGAGTTCGAGGATCAACGCGTCGGGGTCGGGCGCGTCGTGCCACGACGGCACGACCCAGATGCGCTCGCCGATCGGAATCGGCTCGAATTGCGACTGCGTGAGCCGCACCCAGTCCTGTTCCTCGACTTCGCGCACGTCGAACTTCGGGGTTTCGGTGACGCCGATGTCGTTCACGGCCGCCGCAAGCAGCACGGCCGGCTCGTGATCGGGCGACAGCAGCGCGATCACGCGCGAGTGCTGCCACGCGGTGCGATCGGGAACCAGGCCGGGCTCGCCGAAGAGCGGCTGTTCGTCGGGCGTGTCGGCGTCGGCGTCTTCGACGGACACCGACAGCGCGCCGAGTTCGAGCAGCGCGTCGGACAGCGCCTCCGCATGCTCACGGGCCAGTTCGACGACGAGTTCGCGATAGCTCATGCTTACGCTTCTTCCGGTGCGACCTGCTGCTTCTGGGCGAGCCGGTGTTCGAGGTAGTGGATGCTGGTGCCGCCTTCGACGAACTTCGAGTCGATCATCAGCTCGCGGTGCAGCGGAATGTTCGTGTGGATGCCTTCGACGACCATTTCCGACAGCGCGATGCGCATCCGGCGGATCGCCTGGTCGCGTGTCGCGCCGTAGGTGATCAGCTTGCCGATCATCGAATCATAGTTCGGCGGCACGAAATAGCCATTGTACGCATGCGAGTCGACGCGCACGCCGGGGCCGCCCGGCGTATGCCACGACGTGATCCGGCCCGGCGACGGCGTGAACTTGAACGGATCTTCCGCGTTGATCCGGCATTCGATCGCATGTCCGCGGAACTGGATGTCGCGCTGGCGCAGCGCGATCTTCTCGCCGGCCGCGATGCGGATCTGTTCCTGCACGATGTCGACGCCCGTGATCATCTCGGACACCGGGTGCTCGACCTGCACGCGCGTGTTCATCTCGATGAAGTAGAACTCGTTGTTCTCGTACAGGAATTCGAACGTGCCCGCGCCGAGGTAGCCCATCTTCTTGCACGCGTCCGCGCAGCGGTCGCCGATGCGCTCGATCAGGCGGCGCGGAATGCCGGGCGCCGGCGCTTCCTCGATCACCTTCTGGTGACGGCGCTGCATCGAGCAGTCGCGCTCGCCGAGCCAGATCGCGTTCTTGTGTGCGTCGGACAGCACCTGGATTTCGATGTGGCGCGGGTTCTCGAGGAACTTCTCCATGTACACCTGCGGGTTGCCGAACGCACGGCCGGCTTCCTCGCGGGTCATGTTGACCGCGTTGACGAGCGCGGCCTCGGTGTGCACGACGCGCATGCCGCGCCCGCCGCCGCCGCCCGCCGCCTTGATGATGACCGGATAGCCGATCGTGCGCGCAATCTTGACGATCTCCTTCGGATCGTCCGGCAACGCGCCTTCCGAGCCCGGCACGCACGGTACGCCGGTCTTGATCATCGTCTGCTTCGCGGTGACCTTGTCACCCATCATGCGGATCGTT
>Ga0207671_10005184_pt1 | contig 12116 bp, 9 predicted proteins | sample KBSC24metaG_FD_184352 | JGI IMG/M metagenome (GOLD analysis project Ga0207671, IMG submission 184352) | Corn rhizosphere microbial communities from Kellogg Biological Station, Michigan, USA - KBS C2-4 metaG (SPAdes) (version 2) | ecosystem: Host-associated > Plants > Roots > Rhizosphere > Soil... | reverse complement strand
AGATACTGCTGGGCAAGCGGACCATATTTAGGTCCGTAGGTCATCATGTTAATGAACACCTTACTCTGGTTGATCATACTCATCACGGTATACACCTCTGCCAGTTCCTTTTTCTGGTTAACTTTATCCAGCAATGATTCTGCCCTTTTGGCCTGTGCTTCCCCCCTGTTGCTATACGCTTCTATAGATTCGCCATCATCCTGCAACAGGAAACCTATCCTCGCGTTACAATAAGCCGCGTAATAGTTGGGCAGCCAGTCTTTGGGCTGTGAGCCCGCTATCTTTACAAAGTCTTGCTCAATTGCGGCATAATCTTTAACCGTTTTGGCCTTATCTAATTTGGTAACGGCGTTTTGTAAATTGGTTTGCTGGGCTGATGCTGACAAACAGAACAGCCATATGGCCAAACCCGAAATAATTAACTTTTTCATGTTGATTGATTTTATATGGTTTTAATTATTGTTATTATCAAGAATATCACTGGTGCGGTTAATGCCGAAGCTCATAAAGAACCCAGCGTAATAATACCGGCGTGCAGGCAGGGTTAAAGGCATTTTGATATCGCCATTGGCACTGTAGTTATAACCAAACAGCTGGTTGGTACCCAGTAAATTGTTAACCCCTACACTAAAGCCAGAGAATGGTTTCTGTTTCCAACTTTTGAATAAGGACATCAGGTGGGCCACCTGCAGATTCAGCACACTATAGTTTTTAGTGGTACCCTGATCGTAGATTCTGGATATACTAGTGATATTATCGTATCTGATGTTATAATAAGGTCTGCCCGTAGCAAAGGCATATGAAATATTCACATAAGTATTAATGTCCTGAAAGTTCTTTTTTATGGCGATAGTGGCGGTATGCGGCGTAGCAAAAGTTGGCTGTATTTCGTCCGGATAATCTAAAAAATCACGTTTGGTATTCAGGTAAGTATAGGAGATCCAGTAATCGAGATTTTTAAAAGTCTTTTTATCCCTGAAAAACAGTTCAATACCGCGGGCGTAGCCTTTGCCATCATTACTAATGATCGGTTCTGTTTTGATCAGATCCTTATACTGCTTGTAATAAGCCTCGATCCTGAAAAAACGGTTATGCGCCTTTTTTGTATAGTTCAATACATAGTGGGTAGCACTTGAAAAATGGAGATCAGTGGTTTGATACAGAAAATCATTCTGGGGTTCCTGGTAAAAAATGCCGTAGGCAAAATTAAATTGCCCCCCGTCGTTTAAGCGGTAAGCCAGACTTGCTCTTGGTGCTATAATCCACTTGCTTAATAATGATGAGTGTTCTGCACGTACGCCTATTTTAGCAGCTAAATTATTAGCCAGGTAAATATCGCCCTCGGCAAAGGCGGCTGTTAAATTATCGGTAAGCGCAACGGTGTTATCATTTGACATGCCGTGATCATGCGAATAAAAATGTTCGGCCCCAAACCGGATTGCCTGGTTATGCGGATACATGCGGGTAAATACTACTCTTGCCTGCGCAAAATCGTTGTTGATGATACGATGATTATTTTTTCCATTAAAAGGGGAATTGGGCAGGTTAATGATTTGTCCATCGGCGCCGGTCAAGGTCTGTATGGTGTTCACCCGACTATAACTATAAGCCAGACCTGCGTCAAGCTTCCAATCATCATTCAGATAATCGCGATAGCTCAAATTGTTATAGCTGTTCATTCCTTTTACCTGGTAAGCTGAGCGTAAAGCGACGCTGTCAATATCAGGGTTGTGCATCCCTACATTGCTGGTATTCCAGTTGGTATAAAACTTCAGCATGCCGGTTTTGCCGGTTTTTATCCTGAAATTGGCATCCCCTTCCAGGTACTCCGGTCCGCTGAAATAATTGATGCGTTGCGGTATAATGGAGTTATACCAGATCTGGTTGCTGTATCTTAAGGTGACGCCATAACTGCTCTTCTTATTTTTAGCCAGTTCCTGTATCCCAGCTCCCATGTTGGCAGTAAAGACGGAGAAATAGGCCGAAGATTTTTCGGGCAGGTCGGCACTTTCCAGGATCAAGGCGCTGCTCATGGCCTGCCCATATAATGCCGAGTATCCTCCTGTACTGAACAGGATGCCGTTAAACAATATAGGATTTACCCGGGCATACTGTTGTAAACCAGGCACCGCGGGGTAGTTGGGATTTTTAACCAGTGTACCGTCAATAAATTGTTTGGTTTCATCACTGGTACCACCACGTACAAACAGGCCATCTGCCTCACCTATTTGCTGTGAACCGGGCAATGACCTGAGCGCTAAAGCAACATCAGCATTACTACCAGCGACGGTAAACGCATCAATAGCGGTGAGGGATGCCCCCTTTGCCTTATCGCTGGCTTCAAAGGAACCGGCGCTGATAATAACTTCATGAAGCGATTGGGCATCCGATTGCTGAAGAACAATATCCAGATAAATGGATGAATCGGCAAGTGCAACCTCTTGTTTAAATGTTTTATAGCCAACTGATGTTACAATCAACAATTGTTTTCCTTTTGCATTGGTAGGTAAATTGAAGGTGCCGGCGGTGTCGGTTTTAGTTCCTTCGCCTGTTGCTTTTAATGATATGCTGGCAAAAGGAATAGCCTCGCCGTTATTATTTTTTACTGTTCCTGAAATACGATGCTGCGAAAAAACAAATCGCGGTGCCAGTAAAAACAGGAAGGCAACTGTTATATATTTGATGATATGAATTTTCATGACCCTTAGTTTTGAACCTATTGATGATCAAAACTATAATGCCTGATGTTATCTTTTTTGGAGAGTAGACGAGCGGGGAAAGAGTAACGACGAAAGCCGGAAATGTGGGTAAATTAATGCTCCAACCTGTTCAGTATCCGGGTAATATTCTCTTTATAGGATTCGCTCACAGGAACTTCTTTTTGGCCTATATAAACAAAATCGCGTTTTACCGTAGTGATTTTATTGGCTGCTGCCAGGAATGATTTATGGATACGGATGAATGCCGGGGGTAGAAGTTTTTCTTCAATAGCCTTGATGGTCATGCGGGTAAGCACAGGTTTGGTTGAAGACGACAGATGTATCTTAATATAATCTTTCAAACCCTCAATATAATCGATATCGGCTACCACAATTTTCACCAGGGTATATTCCACATTTACAAAAAAATCCTCCGGTATATCGGTTGCTACTACCTTGCTGCTTTGTTGCAGTTTGAACAGGTCATTGGCCCGGTTACAGGCTTTCAGGAAACGTTCAAAACTGAAGGGCTTCAGGATATAATCAACTACGTTGAGGTCAAAACCTTCCAGCGCGTATTTTTCATAGGCGGTAACCAGGATCACCAGTGGAGGATTGTTGAGCGTTTGCAGAAATTGTAAGCCATTTAACCGGGGCATTTGTATATCCAGGAAGATGAGGTCAATTTGCTCTGTTTGTAACGTCTCAATGGCTTCCAACGGATTTTTGCAGGTTTTAACCAGTTGCAAAAAAGGTATCTGGCTGATGTTATCTTCCAGCAGTTCCCGAACCAATTGTTCATCATCAACAATAATACAGCGCATCATACTAACTTCAAAGTTAAGGTAATATGAAAAAGATTGTCGCTATTATTGATGGTTAAGGTATAATTATCTTTATACAACAAATTTAACCGCGACCGTACATTGACCAAACCTATACCCGAATTTTCATCTTTGGAGGTTACAGGTTCATCTTCAAATTTATTGCGTACCTCAAATATCATCAGGCCTCGATATACGGACAATTCAATATCTATCTGCGGCTGTTCGTTGTAGCCAACACCGTGTTTAAAAGCATTCTCCACAAAGGGTATTAGCAGCATAGGTTCAATGGTATACAGATCATCTTCCTTATCCAATTCAATCCGACTGTTCACCTGCACATCGTTCCCGAAGCGAAGCTTTTGCAGCTCGATATAGCTGCTCAGGTATTCTATTTCTTTTTGGAGCGCTACCTTTTTACCCTGGGCATCATACAGCATATAACGCATGAGATCTGACAGCATAATGAGCGATTGCTCGAGTTTATCCGACTTTTTACGCGCCAGCGATACCAGGTTAGTCAACACATTGAACAAAAAATGCGGACTGATCTGTGATCGAAGAAATTTAAGTTCGGTGAGCAGTTGTGTGGCCTGTTTTTCCTTTTGCTCCCGTTCGGTGCGGATGCTATCAACAATTCTGCAATAGATCAAACTGATAATAAAAACAACAATAGAGGGTGGGAAAACAAATTTATAAACGGATGGATCCTTTGGCAACTCCGGGAACCACCCCACCATGATATGGTGTTTTAGCCAAAACGACCCAAAGATGAGCAGTACGGAGCTGATGATATACAGTAACCAAAAGCGCCTGTTATAAAACCTGGGGTATAAGTATAAGGCATTGATATAAAAAATAGCCAGGTGAATAATCCCCGCCTCCGTAAAGAACAGGCCTGGTATCGAGCCAATGGCATACCCATTAGCTGCTGTAGAAACAAAATAGGGTAGCAACAGTATGGCGCTCCAGATAAGTACATGGAGCGTAATATGAATATACCGTACTTTAATAGCTACTTTCATTTGATTGGATAAACACCATGATACTTATTGATGCATAAATTTAATAAAGGGATCATTAGTTAGCGCATTTACAGCACTTTTAGTTTTTACCAGGCGATTTCTGCCTATCCAATATTCAGCCGCGATAAGATGCAATACAAATCCTATCCAAAAGCCGATACCAAAAAACTCCCTGGGTGTTAAGCCAGTAAAACGGCTGGTGGCAAAAAATATCCCATTAATTATCCGGATGGTAGTTATAGCCATTCCAATAGCATAGGCACGGATGGCCCACTCCCGGTGTTGCAAAAGTTTATGCTGTAGCACCTGCTGGAAAGCCTTGAACAAGGCATACAAAAAGAATACGGAAAACAGTACCGTTGCCGCAGCCTGATTGGCACCGCCTATAGCAGGTACAGCAAAACTCATGATCAATGCGGTTATACCGATTACCACACCACATATTAAAAACAAGCGGCCGCTAAATCGGTGCCAGTGGGGGTAACGGGTTCGTACGCTTTGAATGAATTGAAACGGCCCGGTAAGCACAAAGACAAGGCCTGGAATAATGTGAACAAGAGATAATAAGGGATAATGCGCAAAAATATCATCCATTTGTGTAAAGCTATTTTTAACCACAGGCGGCTGATAGCCATTGATCAGCACAGGTATTAAGGTTAGCATGCGGCGCACTACGATAACAACGCCAATAAACGATAGAAAAGCAATAATGCAATATAATAAACGAGGGGTTGATGCTGACTTTTTCATACATGGATAGCTTAGTATGATATAAAGCTACCTGCACAAAAGTTTACATTGACACAGAATAGACCAAACGGGAAACTGTGTAGACAAACAAGTAAAGTATATAGATGATACTTACTACTATTTCTTTGGAATGACAGCGGTAGCCTCTATCTCAATCAGGATATCGTCCCTGAATAGTTTACTCACTTGTATCAGGGTACTGGCAGGCGGATGGGTGGTATTCACAAATTTATCCCTGATATTACGCAGCACCTGTACCTGCGAAACATCGGTCATATAATAATTAAGTTTTACTACATCATTCATAGAACCTCCCGCGGCTTCAACAATATTTTTGATATTGGTGAATACCTGCTGAACTTGAGCGCTGATATCATCCTTACCTACCAACTGGCCACTCTTATCCAAAGCAACCTGCCCGGATAGTATAAGCATAGTGCTTTTACCCAGATCAACGGTAACAGCCTGCGAATATCCTTTTGGTATACTTACCGATGGTGGATTTATAAATGCGATATCGCTTGTTTGTGCAAAGCCTGCCGATGAGATAAATAGCAGAAAGACATAAAGATGTTTTTTCATAATCAGATTTTGATGATTGAATATAGTTGAAATAGTTTGATGTACTTCGGGTTTCTACAAGACTTCTGTAAATAAATATCTGCCTACACAAACTCCACTTTGTACAAAAAATCAGTGATCATTGTCCAGTTTTCGTTTGTCTGTTCGTATCTATAGTAACAAACAAGAAAACGAATTTTAAAGCATACCACCATGATCATTGTAAAAGTTAGTTATACCGTAAAACCAGAATTTGCAGCACAGAACCAGGAAAACATCCAATTATTTTTACAGGATTTCCAGCAAATGGACCATCCCGATTTCAGATATAATGTTTACCTGGGGGCTGATGGAAAAACATTTACCCATCTATCTCATTTCAAACATGAAGCCATACAGCAAATTGTTTTGAATGTGCCTTCCTTTAAGCATTTCCAGCAGCAAAGAGATAATAGCGGTTTGGAAGCACAACCTCAGATAGAAGTTATGGATCTGGTAGGTTCATCTACCTCCATATTCAATTGGCCGGTTTTTTAAATATAGGTATTCCCACAGAAATACCTGTTGGCATCATCACGATGCCAACAGGTGTATAAAACCTAGTCTATTTATCCAATCCACCCCTTCGGGTAGCTTTAACCTGAACCGGCCATTTGATGCCCTCTGTTTTTGTATTGGTGGTTTTAGCCGGATCCTCACTGGCCATGTAGGCCATAATGGCGGCCAGGATAGCGTTGTTCTTCAGATCGTCAAAAACTACTTTATCATAGGTATCCCGGTTGGTGTGCCAGGTGTATGAACCGTATGACCAGTTTAATGAGCTTAAAGAAAAGCCAGGCGCACCAACAGCCACAAACGAAGCAAAGTCAGATCCACCCCCACCAGGCTGACCCGGAAAATTTGTTTTGATGCGATTTTTAATGGTATCAGGGACCGCTTCCAGCCAACGGCTTAAATAATCCTTAGCATCGGCAAAGCCTTGTCCAGATAAGTTTACAACCCTCCCGGTTCCATTGTCCTGGTTAAACAGGGCTTGTAGATTTTGTACAATTTCGGGATGATCTTCCACAAATGCGCGTGAACCGTTCAGGCCTTCTTCTTCGCTGCCCCAATGGCCAACCAATATAGTGCGTTTAGGATGTGGGTAATATTTTTTCAGCAGGCGCATGGCCTCCATCATGGTCAACGTTCCGGTACCATTATCTGTTGCACCAGTACCGCCATCCCAGGAATCAAAATGGGCGGATAGCATCACATACTCGTTGGGCTTTTCAGAACCTTTTATTTCGGCAATGGTATTAAAAGTAGGCACTACACCCAGTTCCTTTGATTCGGTATGCATACTGATCACCGGTTTGCCGCCCGATTCACTTAGCCTGTACAGCATCCCATAATCTTCCAGCGCGATATCAACCGTAGGGACTATTTTGGTGTATGCACCAAAGATCTTATCAACCCCAAAACCAGCCGACCAGTTGTTGGTCAATATGCCGGCGGCACCTGCTTTTTCAAGTGCTACAGGAAGCGTACGGGTAGTATATCCCGTTTTGCTGATGCGTTTACGCCAGGCATCGGTCATGGCAGTACGCTCGGCTTTCATCTTTTCAAATGATTCTTTGAGGGCAAACTCCTGCCAGTTATAATCGGGCCGGCCGGTTGGCTGGCACATGGATATCATTACAAACTTGCCTTTTACTTGAGGCAGCCATTGCTGAAAAGCAACAGAATCGGCCAGATCAGGAATAATGATCACCTCGGCACTCACGGTCTTTTTACCCATGCCCGGGCTCCAGGCCAGTTGGGTGCCTTCCAATGATTTTACGCGGGGAGACACCATATCAATGTGCGATATACCCCGCTCCCATCCACGCCATTCGCCCCATTTTTCGTTATGGGCCTCTATGTTCCAGCTTTTGTATTTGGCTATAGCCCAGTCATTGGCCTGTTTCATTTGGGGTGTGCCCACCAAACGTGGACCAATGCCGTCAAAAAGCTCATGAGCCAATTTTTCAAGCTGCGAATTATTGGTTTCTTCCTGCATGATGCCGTCAATGACCGCTTTGCTGGATTGTGCCTGGCTAATACCGCTGCAAAGCAGGGCGCTTACCATCAATGGAACCGCTTTACGCCAACAATTAGTGAGTAGATTAAGATCAGTTGTTTTCATCTAAGTGATTTGTTTTTTAACTAAGATGAAGCTATCATCAGCGATTTTATTATTAATAGTAGCTGATGATGGTTTCACGAACCTAATTTATAAAAAATTGAACGGCCCTTTATAATTTTGTTCCATAAAGTAGGTTTACATGGTTTACACTTTTTATGGTTAACATTTTCGTATACTATTAACAATCAATATATTACATATATTTTATCATCAAAAGTGGGTTTACACTGTAAACCATAAAATAAAGCATTCCATGCCGATAACTTAATAGGAGTTCAATGTAAATTCGGCAAACTCATCGCTTGTATAATTGACTCACCCGGTCGTTGCTTCGCTCGACCACCCTCTCTGCGGCTACGCCGCAAAGAGGGTAAAAAGCTTTTCCAGCCCCTCTTTACCGCTTGCGGAAGAGAGGGTCGCCAAGCGAAGCGTAGGCGGGGTGAGTCGGTCGCCGACATACTAGCTTTTGCCGAACTTGTCATTTTCCTTATTTAATTAATGTACTTTTTTGATCGCAAATTAACTTCTGAGCAAACAATTTGTAGCATATCATACTTTTTAGTCCGGATGACTTATATTTGTTCATTCCAAACATCAAAATTTACCATGAAATTATTTGTCGGCGGCTTTCCTCTTGATATTGCAGAAATTGAATTAGTCAAAATATTCAATTCCTTTGGCACTGTTAATACTATCAAGATAGTACGGGATAAAAAGACCCGTAAGTGCAAAGGATACGCTTTCCTGGAGATGACCGACCAGGCAGGCGCCGACCGCGCTATTGAAGGGCTTGACGGTACCCCCATGGGCGACCGCGTACTCAGTGTAAAACCGGCCGCTGATAAACCCGCTCCCAAACCTCCAATACCGCAACGCAGCTTTCGCCCGCAACAAGGAGGCTATGCCAGTACCAGGCCGGAAAAAGATTTTGTAGCTAAAAAGCGGCCAAGGATATAGCGTAATTGCCCATTTATAAAGAATATGTCATTGCGAGCGCAGCGCGGCAATCTCCTCGCGTTCGCATGAGTATGAATAGCTACGAGATTATTAATGCTGGGTTTGTTTTTAATGGAATTAATGAGCTCCCTACGGTCGGTTATCTTCGTCGTTCCTCCTCGCAATGACATGAGGTCAAGGAACTCCGTCGAAGCATGGTGGGTAGGCCTCTGCGCGCGCCCTTCGACAAGCTCAGGGTGACAAGCCCCTATCTCTTTATTTTTTCCGCAGTGCCAAAACGTTCCAGTACTTTATTAATGGTAACGCTGTCGCGCAATACGCTTAAGCGCATCCGGGTCATGGCATAGTCTGATATTTGCCAGCCGAGCGGTAATACTGGCCAGATCCGCGTATTCGGAACCCTTTCGGCAGTGGGACGGAACAGGTAAAACCCATAATGCTTTATGCGGGAGATGGAATAATTCCAGTCTTCTGATTTTTTCATATACCCCACACGGCTGTTCAATATACCTACGGGCGGTGCCAGTGGCTCAAATAGATTACCGGGTTTACCTGTGGCCTCTGTCTGTTGTACCGAATTGGGCAACGACAGGAATTGCGGCTGGATATGGTTAAATATACTATCCTCTTTAATCAGCTTGCTGCGCACCCGTTCAAAAACCGTGAGCACCCCTAGTGAAGTTTCCGCGCCCGAATTATCCCAGGTACCCCCATCCGTAAAATGATGTTTACCATTGAGCTTGGCTGTAGGGCTTACATAAGGGAACCTTGCACTCAAAAAAGCAGCGGTGCTCAGGCGCAGATCGCCGGGATCTTCAATTTCCTGTTCTAAAAATACGGTTGAAGGAAAATCAAGGCTATCCAACAGTACCGGGGCCGATATCCCTTTTTTCCCGCTATCCACATCAAATGTATTGGCAAACAGCAAGGGCACTTCATAATGGCCGCCTTTCCACATCCTGCCTAAAGTAACTTTCATATCCAGGTGATGGGCTTCGGTATGTCTTTCCCAATCTTCCTCCATCAATCTTGCCCTATCGGCCCAGGGAGCTACTCCTAATGACGAAGCCAGCATATCCCTGCCCAGCAAAGCCACAATGTTGGAGGTGAGATAATCATTCCGATAGATGGCCAGCGAATTAACCGGGTAAAAAACAGTGTCCCTAACCGGATTTTGCCTGTGCTGATACCTCGCATTGCAAAGCAATGATAAGCCTATAGTGCCACCCGATGCCCCGGAATAGGAGAATACATAATGTTGAAAGTCGTGGGTATTGATCCCGTTATAGCGTTCTTTTACCAGGCTGTCCAGCGTTCCCACAACCATGGTTGTCCAAACTGTGGCGCGCAGTCCACCACCATAGGCATTTACAAAAAACACCGGGTAAGGTGTACCCGGGTTTCGGGCAACAAAAGCTTTAATTTCCTGCTTGCGGCTTTTGAGCCAGTTTTCGGTATAGCGGTCTAAAGAATCAAGCGATTTATGATAGTTTTCCTGTTTCTGAACATAGGCTTCATGATAGGTGGTGATGGTACTTATCGACCGGTACAGCGTAAACATCAGCAAAAAGGTGATCAAACTAAAGCCCGTTTTCTTGCCTGCGAATAACAAAAAGGAAAAGAATAACAAATAACCTGCAGCCGCGCACAGTACAATAGGCATAGTATAATAACGGTTGCCACTGGTCAGTTCATTTAAAAATGGCGGAAAATTGCAAAAGATAAAGAACAGCATGGCTATCGTTCCACAAAAGGTTATCCAGGGCGCCGCGTGCCATTTACGGATCCCCGGGATACCTGTACGCAAAGCCGTGGTGATCACAAACATGGCCGATAAAAAGAACAGATCAAGTGATAGATAAGCCAAAAAATGAGGTTCCCGGTTACGCTTACCATCAATACTGCCCCAGATGATCATGGGCAGTACCAAAGCGACCATACTTACCCAAAAACGCCATGGAACTACTTTACCCTCCGATTTGAATAGTTTATCTAACCATTTATACCGCAGTACAATCTTATAAAAGATAAGGGAAGCCAGCAACAGTACCAGCGGAGGCACATCTTTAAGCAGATAATCGATCTGGTAGGCGTTCATGGTTTGCAGGATGCCTGTAGCGGGTATCAGGAAGGCGGCAGCGCCGAACAACCTCGCTGTTTCAACCTTTAAAGATGGTCTGGAACCTGCCGGCAAACGACTGGTGTCAAAATCAACAGGGCCTATAAAAAAACGTTTATAGCTTATTTTGATGGAGTTATCAATAACCTTGGGCAAATGCCAGCACATCAGCGCCAGCAAAGTTATGGCCAGCAGGAAATAAAAACTGGCCCATCGCGAGGTATTGATCGACAGCAGCATATCCTGGATCTGCGCACTGATAAAAAGTCCCAGGAAAAAAACTAACAGCATGATCAGCACAATACGGAAGCGCCAGGAATAGGTGATCAGGCGCCCTATCCAGGCCGTTGTATAATCGAGCCAAAACCGGGGCTTACCTAATTTAAAGCCCTCATACAGCAGTTTGCCAAATACAAAAGCCAACAGCAGGTATTTGATACATGCAGGCAAGCCAATCAGCATGGCATCGGGCAGCGGCAGCTTTAGTTTAAAATGCATCAGGGCCCGGTTGGTCATGATATTCTCAAACACATCCAACAGTGCCGCCAGGATCACCAATACACTTAATGTGATCACGGTACGCTGCGGGATCACCCTGCGCCGCGGATTAGCCTTTTGACTCCCTATCCGGAAGATGAGGATAAGCAGGATCCCAACATAAACCCCGATGAAGCTATAGTCGGCATTGTTACGAAAAATCGCCGTTTCGATACCGGTTATGGTTTCGGGATAAGTAGTTTCACGGGTGTAGATCTGGTTTTTCTTAAAGCCGGCATGCCATTCTTTTAAGATGGAATCCCTGCGGGCATTACTGGTATTAATTTCCCAGTTGATGATACCAGAAGGCGCGTACTTGGTGATGATGAGGTAATTATCCTTCAGCGTCATGCTGCCAATAACCAGCAAAGCCATCAGCAATAACGAAAAAACAGACGAGAAATGACGGTTGACCCAATTCTGTAAACGCCGGAACATATAAATGTGAATAATTTAAAGTTACAGAAAAAAGAATGA
>Ga0207671_10005181_pt1 | contig 12117 bp, 9 predicted proteins | sample KBSC24metaG_FD_184352 | JGI IMG/M metagenome (GOLD analysis project Ga0207671, IMG submission 184352) | Corn rhizosphere microbial communities from Kellogg Biological Station, Michigan, USA - KBS C2-4 metaG (SPAdes) (version 2) | ecosystem: Host-associated > Plants > Roots > Rhizosphere > Soil... | reverse complement strand
TTTCATTGATACTTGGTCAGCGTGCTGACAGCAGGTATTTTTTTAGTCAGCAAAAAAAATGTGTGATAGAGGGAACGTTCAGCATTAATGGATTTCACCTAAAAAATTTCTTCGAAGAAAATGAGTTGGATTATGAAATAGAAACCATACTCAGGAGAGAAATAACAGCCGATGGAAAATCAAGGGCATTTGTAAACGATACTCCGGTAAACCTGACCGTCCTTAAGCAGTTGGGAGAAAAATTGATCGACATTCATTCGCAGCATGCAACATTAGAAATAAACGACCCGGATTTTCAATTGCTGGTGGTGGACTCGGTATCAGGGCATGGCGAATTGTTGAATGATTATCGCTCCAGTTATCGTGCTTATAAAAAATCTGTTGCTAAACTACAGCAACTGACCGGTGAAAATGATAAGGCAAAATCAGACCTTGATTATTACCAGTTTCAGTTTGATGAACTGGAGAAAGTTAATTTAATTGAAGACGAGCAGGAAAAACTAGAGCAGGAGCTTTATACCCTCAATAATTCAGAGGAGATAAAGCGAAATCTGTTAGGTGCTTATTACCTGATGCAGGACGGGGAAACCGCGGCTTTACTGCAATTACGTGAAGCGGGGCATCATTTATCTACCCTTGAGAAATTTAATCCGGAGATAGCAGAATTACATGAAAGACTGAAAAGCTCCTTAATTGAATTAAGAGATATAGCGTCGGAAATTGAAAATATTGAGCAGCGTACCCATACCGACGAAGCCCGTGCAGTTGAAATAAACGATCGGTTGAGCCTGATGTATAACCTGCAGAAGAAACATCGTGTAAGCACCAATGCCGAATTGTTGCAATTGCAGGAAGAACTCTCGGAAAAAATACAACAGGCGCTTTTTGGTGACGAAGAAATTGAGAAGCTGAAAAAACAAATAGCTGACGAAAAACAGGGACTGGAAAAGTTGGCCGCACAGTTATCCACCAATCGTACTAATGCAATCCCTGATATTGAAAAACAAGTAATAGAGGCTTTAGCTGAAATGGGAATGCCTAATTCGACGCTAAAAATTGAATTATCACCCCTCCCCGACAAAGGCGCAGATTCCCATTTGGGACCGGATGGTTCTGATCAGGTTCGCTTTTTATTCTCTGCCAATAAAGGGCATGCGCTAGCAGAGATGAGCAAAGTGGCCTCTGGCGGTGAGCTTTCAAGGTTGATGTTATCGATCAAATCGTTGATAGCCAGGTACACCGCTCTGCCGACTATTATTTTTGACGAGATCGATACAGGTATCTCCGGCGAAGTAGCTAATAAAGTAGGACAGATCATGGAGCGGTTAGCTAGTAATTTGCAAGTAATTTCTATTACCCATTTGCCGCAAATAGCCAGTAAGGGTCAAAGCCACTATTTTGTTTACAAGGATGATGAAAGTGCTACTACCTATACCCGCATCCGCCAACTGGATAAACAGGAACGCGTGGTCGAAATAGCTAAAATGCTGAGCGGAGATAAGCCCGGTGAGAGCGCACTGCAAAATGCCAGGGAGCTTTTAGGAGCTTGAGGTTTTAGATTTACGAAGTACGATTTACGATTTTGAAATAGCCGGCAAGGAGTATGTGCTGAGAATCAATCCAAATTCGTAAATCGTAATTCGTAAATATAATTATAACTTTACCCCTCAATAAAAACCAACCACATTATGGCTTATAACTTACTAAAAGGCAAAAAGGGAATCATATTCGGTGCGCTGAATGAGCAATCCATTGCATGGAAAGTAGCTCAGCGTGCAGTGCAGGAAGGCGCAGAGATTGTTCTGTCAAATTCTCCGCTGGCTCTTCGCATGGGCGAATTGAACAACCTTGCTGCCGAATGCAATGCACCTGTTATTGGTGCTGATGTAACCAGCAATGATGACCTGGAAAACCTGTTTACCAAAACCATAGAACATTTTGGAGGAGGCGTTGATTTTATTCTGCATTCCATCGGTATGAGCGTGAATGTGCGTAAGAACATTCCCTACTACGAAAATAACTACGAATTCACTCATAAAGGCTTTGACATTTCAGCCTTGAGCTTGCACAGGATACTTCAAATTGCCCTGAAGCACGATGCCATCAACGAGTGGGGCTCCGTTTTGGCGCTAAGTTACATCGCTGCTCAGCGCGTATTCCCTGATTATAACGATATGGCCGATAACAAAACCGTGTTAGAAAGCATAGCACGTAACTTTGGTTATTATTATGGCACCAAAAAGAAAGTGCGTATAAATACCATATCACAGTCACCAACCCGCACTACCGCAGGGTCTGGTGTAAAGGGATTCGATGGATTTATTAATTATGCGGAAAAAATGAGTCCGCTTGGTAATGCAACGGCTGATCAGTGTGCCGATTACTGTGTTACAATGTTCTCTGACCTGACTAAAATGGTTACCATGCAGAATTTATTCCACGATGGAGGGTTCTCTTTCACAGGCGTAACACAGGCGGTGATTGAACAGATGGAGAAATAAAGGCTTTAAATATTTACCCAATAAAAAAGGTGTACCGCAATCCGGTACACCTTTTGTTTTTAATACTTTTTTGCAATGATCATTCAGAATACACCAACACAATTTTTACGACTATTGGATCTGTGGGTTTGATAGGCGTCCCTCCATCCGGAGACTGGGCGTAGATACTTACATTGCCGACCGTACCACTATTCCCTGGTCCGTTGTAGGTATAGCTGAAGGCTAAACCGTTGTACACTTCAGGTAATTGCTCGAAAGTAGCACCATTGTCATAAGATACTGATACCACAACACCATCATATTGAGCTGATGCATTATCTAAATCAGGTACGTCAATCGGCACATAATAAGATTTGCCATCGGTATATGCTACCCAGTCGGCGGAAGTGATATTGGCAGTCACAGTTTTATTCAGGTTCGCGACGGGACTAATATACTTCTTAGTACATGAGGATACTGACAATAATATTACTGCACAGCATAAAATAGATAAGAGTTTTTTCATAAATGTTTTTGTTTTTAATGGCTATAAAGCTATCGTGAGTATGTTATTTTTTTGTTGGCCGCTCACGACGGTTTCATAATACTTGTGTGTTCTATTGTTAAGACCAAATTAAGTGAAAAAGGTTTAATGGTTCCTGTTAATTTTTTTAAGCTTATTAACATTTACATCTAAACGCTCTTTCAATATCATTATTACTGTTTTCAAGGTAAAAACGATACAGTACTATAGATTTTTTGTAACACTTGGGGAGTGCCGGGATATAAAACGTGGATTACAATCCCCACATATTGTTTAAACATCTTATATTTAAGTATGGTATTGTTGCGGCACAAACATTGCCTCTGAATAAACGCCGTTTGCCCCACCGGTAATAAAATTTATTAAAAATTTAAAAAAGCAACTTCTACCCCTACGATTGCCGTATTAGAAAAACAACTGATTAAACCTTAAACAATGGATCCTTTTAATTCCCAATTTATACTTAAAGAAAAAAGATGGTTGTGGATAGATTATGATAAGGGCATTAGTATTATGCTGGTTGGTTATGGGCATTGCCTCGATTCACTTAATGGTCATGCTGATTTGAGTGCCTATCCCTTTTTTAATTATATCGGCACTTTTCTTTATGGTTTCAGGATGCCATTATTCTTCATTATTTCAGGCTTGCTTATTGGCAAAAGCTTAAATAAAAAAGGCCTTGGCGGCTATATCAGCGATCGCACCAACAATATTTTATTCCCACTTTTGGTATGGGGATTTATAGAAATATCTATGCAAATCCTCGCCGCATCGTATACCAGTTTTACGAGTAATACAACGATTGGGCCTTCCAGATACCTGATGCTATTGCTCGATCCAAGGCAAACAGGGCACTTCTGGTACCTGAACGCATTGTTCTTTATAGGTGTGATCTATGCCTTTGTTAAGTCGGTCTTAAAGCTTAAGCCGGCGTTTCATGTCGTGCTGGGCTTTATTTTCTTTTGCATATCGGCTTATATCCGCGTCAATAATATTAATGCCTGGTTATTGACCGACATACTTGAGTACTATTTCTTCTTCTCGCTGGGCGATCTGATATCGCACATTATGCTGGATGAAAATAATATCAGGCGTTTTTCATCATGGAAAATATTTTTCCCGATGCTGGTCGTATTTTTAACTACTCAGTATTTCGCGACTAAAGTGAACCAGGAACCGAGCCAATGGGGGAATGATTTACTGGAAAACAAAATGCCATTTTTTTACCTGTTCCAGGCATTGGTTGGCTGTACCATATCCATCAATTTTTCATTTCTGTTGCAGAAGTATAAACTATTTACCTGGATCCGCATTGTAGGCTACCATTCGTTGTTTGTATACTGTATGCAGGTCATTGTGATGACCCTGGCCCGCATATTTTTCCAGAGCTTCTTGCATATTAATTATGCACCCGCGCTGATCATGTTGGTGTGGTCATCAGGAATTGTTTTACCTATATTCTTCTATAACTTTTGCGTGAAATACAATTTATGGTGGCTATACACGTACAAGAAGCCGGTTAAACAGGTAGAATACCTTCAAAAAACAAAAATTTTCAGTTTCAGATAAGAAAAGGTATCTTAAAAAGGATTTTTTCCAAACGTAAAAGGCAAGCTAATAGCAGCTTGCCTTTTATCATAATCGGTTATTTGCAAAATTTATTCAGAATCTTCGGGTATATTTTTGTAAGCTCTCTTCAACCGAACCAGTTGAAGTAAGAGAGTTGCATCAATAGCTGTCACGATGAAAAAGCCTATTGAAGAACATATTGTTTTCCATTCAATATGTACTGATATAAACCTTATGATCATAAAGAAACAGTAAACAGCAATCAAAAATGTGATCACAAAGGCTGTTTTAATTTCCTGTATCTCATCGTACAGCTGTTCGTTATCCATATTATTATTACAGATCAGTATTTATAACCAATAATAATAGATTAACATATTAGCTTTAATAAATGTTTTACACATATTTTAAAGCATCAAATCAAGGAGAGAAATTATCGGATTGGAGTACTGTTTCAACCTTACATATTCCTTCTGTACTGTCCGCCCACCTCATACAACGCATGCGATATCTGCCCCAGTGAGCAGTATTTACAAACCTCCATCAGGCTTTCAAAAATGTTTTCTCCGGCGATGGCTTTTGTCTGTAGCTTTTTTAGTAAAGCCGGTGCTTTATCTGCGTTGCGGTTTTTAAATGCTTCCAGCGCTGATATTTGGAATTGTTTTTCTTCTTCGGTAGCGCGGATCACTTCAGAAGGCGTGATGGTTGGCGAACCTTTTTTATTCAGGAAAGTATTTACCCCGACGATAGGGTATTCACCTGTATGTTTCAGGGTTTCATAATATAATGACTCTTCCTGGATCTTGCCACGCTGATACATTGTTTCCATCGCACCCAATACGCCGCCACGATCATTTAGCCGTTTAAATTCGGTCAGTACCGCTTGTTCTACCAGGTCCGTTAGTTCTTCAATAATAAATGAACCTTGCAGCGGATTTTCGTTTTTAGCTAAGCCTAACTCACGGTTGATGATCAACTGTATAGCCATCGCCCTGCGAACAGACTCTTCAGTAGGTGTGGTGATTGCCTCATCGTAAGCATTGGTATGCAAAGAGTTACAATTATCATAGATGGCATACAAAGCCTGCAAAGTAGTGCGGATATCATTAAAATCGATCTCCTGTGCATGCAATGAGCGACCGCTGGTTTGAATATGATATTTGAGTTTCTGCGAACGGTCGTTGCCTTTGTATTTGTTTTTGATGGCCTTTGCCCACAGCCTCCGCGCAACGCGGCCGATCACCGAATATTCCGGGTCGATTCCGTTGGAGAAGAAGAACGACAAGTTCGGTGCAAAATCATCAATATGCATACCCCGGCTCAGGTAATACTCTACATAAGTAAAGCCATTAGAGAGGGTAAATGCCAATTGCGTGATCGGATTGGCACCCGCCTCAGCAATATGATAACCAGAAATAGACACCGAATAAAAATTGCGGACCTTATCATCAATAAAATACTGTTGAATATCGCCCATCATGCGCAAGGCAAACTCAGTTGAAAAAATACAGGTGTTCTGCGCCTGATCCTCTTTTAAAATATCAGCCTGCACTGTGCCGCGAACGGTTGAGATGGCTTTTGCCTTTATCTTTTGATAAACATCAGCAGATAAAACCTGGTCGCCGGTAAGGCCGAGCAGCATAAGACCCAAGCCATTGTTACCTTGAGGGAGCGTTCCTCCCGCATATGCCGGTCTGGCGATCCTCTTGTCATCATACAATTCCTTGAACTTGGCTTCCACCAAATGTTCCAGTTTGTGCTCATGAATGTATCTTTCGCATTGCTGATCGATCACAGCATTCATAAAGTAACCAAGCAGCATCGGTGCAGGGCCATTGATTGTCATAGACACTGAAGTAGAGGCATTACACAGATCAAATCCGCTGTATAGTTTCTTCGCATCATCCAATGTCGCAATACTTACGCCCGAGTTTCCGATCTTACCATAAATGTCGGGCCGTGTGTGCGGGTCTTCACCATAAAGTGTAACCGAATCAAAGGCTGTGGATAAACGGTGAGCAGGCTGCCCCAAAGAAACATAATGGAAGCGTTTATTGGTACGCTCCGGGCCACCCTCTCCGGCAAACATGCGGGTGGGGTCCTCACCCTCGCGCTTAACAGGGAATACGCCGGCCGCATAAGGGAATTCTCCCGGCACATTCTCGGTTAGCAGCCACCTTAGGATATCGCCCCAGGCCTCATAGCGCGGCAAGGCGATCTTCGGCACCTTCAGTTGTGAAAGTGAAGTGTAATAGAGCGGCTGACGTATCTCCTTGTCCCGGACTTTGTATATCAGATCATCAGCCTTATATTTTTTTAGCGTTTCCGGCCATTCATTTAATAAACGTTTGCATTCGGGATGCAGATGACCTTCGAGATGTTTATACACATCCTGGAGAGACGCAATGCTTTGCGTCTCTAATAATTCCATCACCCCCTTCACCTGGAACATCTGCTGCGCTATCTTACACTGTTCATTCACCCAACTATCGTAAACCTGACTACTTTCCGCAATCTCAGCAAGGTATCTCGTGCGATCAGGCGGAATGATAAATATCTTTTCGGATTCGCCCCAATGAAGTGCAGCCACATCATATTTTTTACCAATAAAATCAACACCTGTTTTGGCTTTAATGGTCCGCATCAGGACCTCGAACAAATTGTTCATCCCCGGATCATTAAACTGTGAAGCCATGGTGCCGAAAACCGGCAGGTCTTCATCCTTAGCCTCAAATAACTTATGGTTGCGTTTGTATTGTTTGCGCACATCACGCAGGGCATCTAAAGCACCGCGTTTATCAAATTTGTTAAGCGCTACAATGTCAGCAAAATCAAGCATGTCGATCTTTTCCAATTGTGTTGCAGCGCCAAATTCTGGTGTCATTACATATAACGAGAGATCGCAATAATCGGTGATCATCGTATCTGACTGACCGATACCTGATGTCTCAATAATGATCAGGTCAAAGCCTGCAGTTTTACATATATCGATCGATTCCTGAACATATTTGGATAATGCAAGGTTAGTCTGTCGTGTAGCCAGTGAACGCATGTAAACCCTTGGATTATTGATCGAATTCATCCGGATACGGTCACCCAACAGGGCTCCACCCGTTTTACGCTTGGATGGGTCGACAGAAATAATGGCGAGTGTTTTATCCGTCTCCATCAAAAAGCGACGAACAAACTCATCTACCAATGAGGATTTACCCGCACCGCCTGTGCCCGTTATTCCTAATACAGGAGTATGAGCAGTCTCCTTGTGCTTAATATCGTCTGCCTTTGCAAATTGTTCCGGCTGATTTTCGGCTAACGTGATCAGAGATGCAATCGCCTTCGGATCTTTCTCGGGCAGATGTTTCAACTCGCCATTGAGTTTGGCTACCGTCTGGAAATCGCATTGTTGCAGCATATCGTTGATCATCCCCTGCAAACCCATTCTGCGACCATCATCAGGCGAGTAAATACGAGCGATACCATAATCCTGCAATTCTTTTATTTCTTCAGGCAATATCACACCACCGCCACCGCCAAATATTTTGATATGGTCTGCACCGCGCTCCTTCAGCAAATCGTACATGTATTTAAAGTACTCTACGTGACCGCCCTGATACGAGGTTAGGGCGATGCCCTGAACATCTTCCTGTATAGCACAATTCACCACTTCATCCACCGAACGGTTATGTCCAAGATGGATCACTTCGGCACCCGAAGACTGCAGAATGCGGCGCATAATATTGATGGTCGCATCATGCCCGTCGAACAGCGAGGCAGCAGTTACAAAGCGTATCTTATTTTTAGAATGGTAGGGTGCAATGGCTTCCATTTGCAGTGTTTATACCACAAAGCTAAACAAAATAGTTAAAAGCTATGCGTGCATAATATCGATGCGTGAATGTGCAAATGAGAAAATGTGCAGATGAGAAAATGAGCGGAATCTACTAATTGCAACAATCAACAGTCATAAAAAAGCCCGGCATAACCAGGCTCCAAGAAAAAAATCGAAGGATTATCTTATTCAGTCTTCTTAGTAGTCTTTTTCTTTTCGGTTGTTTTAACTGTAGTCTTCTTTACGGTGTCTACCTTTTTGGAAGTGTCAGCGCCCATTTTCATGCCGGTATCTTTCTTGGTCGTGTCAGTCTTTACCGTGGTGTCTACCTTAGTTGTTGAAGCTGAGTCCACGCTTTTGGTCGAATCTGAACTGGAGCTCGAACTGTTTCCTTTACACGCCGCTAAAGAAAAGCATACTGCCGCCGCAAGGAACGATACTTTAATGTGATTTTTCATAGTGTTGATTATTAATGTTTTGTAATATGTATTTAACCAAATGTTAACCTAAATGTTTGGCTGTAGGTTTTATTTTGCAGGCTAAAAGCTGGCAATCAGCCAATAAAAAACGGGATCTGCCGATTGCAGGTCCCGTTTTGGATCGAATGATCCGTGCTGTTATACAGCATCACTGCTGTTCCTTAACCAATTCACCGGTGGCTCTTGGAGTTTTGATTACCCTGTTGCCTGTTTTGGCCGCTTCTTTCGTTGCCTTTTTGGCGACCGCTGTTACCCGATGAATTTGAAGATGTTGATCCTCCCATTCTTCTTGAATTTTCATTTTCCCTTGTACTTTCGGGATTTTTTGTGGTAGGCATAACTAAAAAATTTAAAGGTTAACATTTTGGTTAATTGCCTATACCAACGTCAAAACTGTGCCCCATTGAGGTTCTATCGGCATAAAATTTATTTTTAATTTAAATAATTATGTAATAGTTAATTATGATTTAGGTCGTAAATTCTCGAAAAAGTGGCTTGGTTTTTATATGCTCTGCGTGTCCACTGATGGAGACATTTAGTCCCTGTCACAAGATTTAAGCCTGAATTTAAAGGCTCGCTCCCGGAGGCAGTTTTGCTGCCTCGGTCGTATGGGGCAATGTGAAGGCCCTGTCAACGGCTTCGGTGACTAACAGATAGTAATCCTTTTTTTCCTGTTTGTTGTTAAGGGGTTTGTGATTGATAACTGCCTGTGCTGCGGCACCAGCATCGCTATATATCTGTCCGAGCAGCGCTGTTGATGTACGGTCATATTCTGCAGTCGGCAGATCGTGCCAAACGCCGCAATAGTTTATCGAGCGGTAAAATTCCCTGTCGCGCATTTCCTGGTGTAGTAATTCGTAGTCGTCCGAATCCGGGTTAACTAATTCAACTCTTGTAGTGTAGTTTGTCATCGTTTTAATATTTAGGTTTTTGAATGACTCAAAGTTGGATCAAATAGGCATACGCCGCAATTCGTTTTTTAACGGTAATTTTTACGTATCAACCGCAAGTAAAACTACTTGAGTGTGACTAAATGTGTTAGGGTATAACCCTCCCTTCGCTGCAAGTAAAGAGGGTAGCTCCGCCATTATTATCGCATGGATAATAGCTTGTCAATCAGTATAGCCACAAAATCGTATCTTTGCCCCAATCGGCGTAATCAAATTAATATCAGTGGAATCGCAACTACAGCAGGGAATAAAGGGATATAACAACTATGGTGCATGGCTACGCGAAAAGTATAAAGGGCAGCGCGTATTCAAAGTGATCGTTGACGGTGGTTTCACCTGCCCCAACCGTGATGGCTCCAAAGGCTATGGCGGATGTACCTATTGTAATGTTGATTCGTTTACACCTTCAGTATCGCGTAAAAACCCTTCAATTCGCGAGCAGGTGATACAAGGTGTTGAACGTGCCCGTAAGGGCAATAGGGCCGATAAATTCATCATCTACTTTCAGCCTAATACCAATACCTATGCGCCGGCGCATTACCTGAAAATGATGTATGATGAAGCGCTAAGCTATCACACTGAAGATATCGTTGGCTTATCGGTCGGCACGCGTCCGGATTGTATTGACGCCGAAAAAATCGCCCTCCTGGAAAGCTATACCGATCGTTTTGATGTCGACCTGGAAATGGGCATGGAGTCCATTTATAATGATACGCTGGCTCAAATTAACCGTGGTTGCATGCATGAGGACCTGCTTAATGCATTGGAATTGGTAAAGAACAGTCCGCTTGATATTTGTGTGCATACCATATTTGGCTTCCCATGGGAAACCAAAGAGATGATGCTGAAATATGCAGATGAGATCAACCGCCACCCGCAGATAAAATTTGTCAAGTTCCATCACTTGCATATTGTAGAAGGTTCGGTGATGGGAGTTAAGTATAAAAGGGAGCCTTTCAAACTATTCAGCTTGCCGGAGTATACCGATTTTTTATGCGAATTACTGCCGCTTGTCCGCCCGGATGTAGTGATTCAACGCTTGTTCGGTCTATCAGACATGGAATTATTAATTGCGCCAAATTGGGGATTGAAGAAGTCTGAAATTCAGCACTATATCGATAAAACCATTTCCGATCGGGGAATTGTACAGGGCTCGGCCTTTATATAATTCAATAATATTGCTTTATTTTAGCACGTTATCAAAACTTTGGGGCGAGGAGCTCCGTTAAAAACCAATAAAAAAGTTTTGCCACGCATCGACCTGAAAAATTACATTCCGGCCTTAACGGGCGTACGTGCACTAGCTGCCTATCTCGTTTTTATTTCGCATTACGCCTATATTTTTGACGGCGGTATGCCGCATGCAGTCCAGCGCTTTTTTAACGAGTTTCATATCGGGGTAACTATCTTCTTTGTGCTTTCAGGTTTCCTTATAGCTTTCAGGTATTTTGATAATTTCCATCTTACCGGCGACTGGTTTAAGCAATACCTTAAAAATCGTGTGGCACGTATCTACCCTATGTATTTCCTGTTGACAGGCGGCGCGTTCATATACTATTTCTTTACCCGCGAGCCTGCAATTGTAGGCAAATTTCCGAGCGCAATCGGATTATTCTTTATGCACATCACTTTTGTGCGTGGCTTTTTCTACGACTTGAATTTTACAGGTATCGGGCCCGGGTGGTCGCTTACGGTAGAAGAGTGCTTTTACTTTTCGGCACCTATAGCATTCTTTATCATAAAAAAATACAACAAGTTCTACCTGCAAATACTTTCCATCACCGGCTTCGGGTTTTTAATGGTGCTCATATTCCGGAATGTAGATTGGTATGGTTTCTTCGGCAACTTTACCTTCATGACGCTGTACACCTATTTCGGTCGTTGCTTTGAATTTTTTGTGGGGATTAAACTGGCATTATTTGTCCATCAGCATGGAGTGGAGCGCACCAATAAAATCAGGTTTACTTACCTGGGTTTTGCGGGGATTTTTGCCTGTATAGCCGCTATGTCGAGATTTGCAATTCCGATGGGATGGTCGGCTGGTTTACATAATCCGCTGGGCATCATTACCAATAACTATGTGCTCCCAGTATTTATCGCCATGTTTTTCTACGGGTTAATTACCGAAGGCAGCAATCTTAAAAGAATACTTGCAAACCCATTTGTAGAGCTACTGGGCAAAAGTTCCTACATTTTTTACCTGGTACATCTGGGCTATATGTATACCATGATGCACCATACATTCAATTGGTTTAATGATCAAGTG